>Ga0116148_1003239_pt1 | contig 15179 bp, 10 predicted proteins | sample AD_UKC055_MetaG_FD_89786 | JGI IMG/M metagenome (GOLD analysis project Ga0116148, IMG submission 89786) | Active sludge microbial communities of municipal wastewater-treating anaerobic digesters from USA - AD_UKC055_MetaG | ecosystem: Engineered > Bioreactor > Anaerobic > Digestate | place: USA... | reverse complement strand
TGGAGCGACCTGCTCATCGAAAAAAGCGCCTCCCTCCTGGGCAGCGATTACGATTTTGCGCGCATCACGGCGACTGACCGCCGCTACATCAGCCTCTTCCCAGGCCTTGTCTATGCCCAGCGCCTGCTGATCGAGCACATGCCGGGGCATCCCCCCTTCTACGAGATGGCGGTGATCAGCGGCTCCTACCAGCGCATCGAGGGGCTCGGCAGCAGCCGCAGCATGCGCGGCATCCCGAGGCTGCTCTTTGTCGGTCCCACCAAACTGCTCATCAATTTCGAACTGCGCCTCCGCCTCCTCGGCATGCGCATCCTCCGGCAGGATTTGACTTTTTACGGCCATCTTTTTGCCGACGGCGGCAAGGTCATGCTTCGGGGCGATAAAATGGACCTTTCGCACTACCACTGGAGTCAGGGCGCCGGCCTCCACGTGCAATGGAAAAAGGAGCTGATCGGCGCTCTGGATATCGGCCGTTCAGAATACAACGATATGGCGGTTTATCTCTCTTTCGGCAACCTTTTCTGATCCTGCACCGGCATACGTCCATAAAAAAAGCCAGGCTCCTGACGAGTCTGGCTTTTTTTATATTAATATTTTGGATGCGCTATTTGTCCGTCAATGCCGCCACCCCGGGGAGGATCTTGCCTTCCATCAGCTCAAGGCTGGCGCCACCGCCGGTGGAGACGTGGCTCATCTTTTTGGCCACGCCGGCCTTTTTCACCGCGCTGGCGGAGTCGCCGCCGCCGATCACCGTGACAGCACCGCTGTTGGCCATCGCCTCGGCGACCGCGTAGGTGCCCTTTTCGAAACCGGGGGCTTCAAAAACACCCATCGGGCCGTTCCAGACGATGGTTTTCGATTTGGCAATCTCATTGCAGAAGAGCTCGATGGTGCGGGGGCCGATATCAAGTCCCATCTGCCCAGCCGGGATGGCTTCGCCGGGAGTGACCGTAGCTTTCACCTCCTTGCCCGCTTCGGGAAATTCGGCGGCCGCAAGATGGTCGACCGGCAGCAGCAGGGTGACGCCCTTGGCTTTGGCGATGCCGAACAGCTCAGCCGCCTTTGCGATGAAATCGGCTTCGACGCGCGAGGTACCGACCTCGATGCCCCTGGCTTTGAGGAAGGTATAGGCCATGGCGCCGCCGATCATCAGGCTGTCGACCTTGCTGAGCAGGTTCTCGATGACGAGGAGTTTGTCGCTGATCTTGGCGCCGCCGAGGATGGCGAGCAGTGGCCGTTCCGGAGCATCGAAAACACGTGCAAAATATTCCAGTTCCTTGCTCATCAGGTAGCCGGACGCGCCCTTGCCCAGCTTGGCGGGCAGTCCGGCCATGGTCGCGTGGGCGCGATGGGCCGTTCCAAAGGCGTCGTCGACATAGAGATCTCCCAGTTTGGCGAGAGCGTCGATGAACCACTGGCGCTCTTCCTTGGTCATCTTCTGGCCAGCTTTCTTGCCCTCTTCCTCGGGGTAAAAGCGGACGTTCTCGAGGAGGAGCACATCGCCCTCCTTCATGGCAGCGACCATCTTTTCAACTTCGGGTCCGACGCAGTCGGGGGCGAAAGCCACCGGCTTGTCGAGCAGTTTGGCAAGAGCGGCGGCCACGGGTTTGAGCGAAAATTCGCTCTTCTTTTCGCCATCCGGGCGGCCGAGATGAGACATGAGGATGGCTTTGCCGCCGTCGGCGATGACTTTTTTGATCGTGGGCAGTGCGGCGACGATGCGTTTGTCGTCCGCCACCTGCAGGTCGGCGGTGAGGGGCACATTGAAATCGACGCGCACCAGGACGCGTTTTCCCTTCATCTGCAGGTCATCGATGGTTAATTTGGCCATATTGAGCTCCACTATAAAAGGTTAAAAAATAATACACCGGTTTGAAGTCTATAATTTAGCCATTTCGGACAAAAAAACAAGCAAAATGAATGGCGGAATTTCCCGGACTCTTGTCCCCACCCAACTTGCCGCAATCTGCGCCCCGGCCCTTCATCTGGCCCCGCTCCTGCCAGCCCCCAACCACACCCTCGCTCAGCCCACCTGGCTATTTGTGGGCCAGATGGTTACGCGAATGACTTGGACAACCGCCAGCTTGTTTCTTTCCTTCATTTCCCGACCCGGATTCCGGAATTCCCCGAAATCAGCTTGACTATATTGCAGAAAATAGCTACATTTACGCCTGATTTCGCCGGGGTGGTGAAATAGGTAGACGCACTGGACTCAAAATCCAGCGTAGGCAACTACATGCGGGTTCGATTCCCGCCCCCGGCACCACATAAGTATATTAAAATAGCCAGTTAGCGTTTGCGCTTCCTGGCTATTTTCCTTTATCGGAGCAGCTCCAAGTACAATCTGATGCAACGTTTGAAAATCCGGTTCTATAAAAGTCCCCCGATTTTTTATCTGAAAAGGCGCTAATGACAGCGCCTTTTTATATCTGATTAGATTCATAATCAGTAGATTACTCTGCCTGATTTACCAATGGCTGTTTTGTCATTTTCTCAACCTGCTTCAGCCAGCAAGGCGCCGTTCTGTGAGCGTAAAAATTGCCATGCTGTACACAGCTTTTACAGCCAGGAATGAAACGAAGATGGACCGATCTGATGCAGAGATTGTGCAGACATACAAAAACTTTTGAAAGACGTTGCTTTATATCGTTTGGTTTCGTAGCTTACTTTTACCTGTTGTTTGTCCTTTCGTTTTGTTGTTTTATATTTTTTAGCGAATCACTTCGTATGACGTGAAGGCGACACGGCAACAATTTTAAGATTTCAGCATGGATTCGGGTGTTCTTTTTTTTTTAAAACGGACCTGTTTTGTGCCATTAATAAATTACATGAGAGGTCAGGCTATGATAAAAGCATGCAGAGTGACTGATGTCATCTTAATCGCTGGCCTGGTGGTGACAGGCTGGTTGGGCGTCGCATGTGCGGAGAAAACGCCCGGAAACGACAGTTCATTGAAGGGTGCCGGTGAGAGAGAAGCAGCCCCGCTTGTGCTGCAGGCTCTCGACTATACGGAGAATCCTGTTGATATTCCGAATCCGGACAGGGGCGCATACAGAGGCCGCTGGCAGAATATATCACCGGATTCGGTTAATGTGACTAATTCTCCGTTTGGTATCACGCCTGAAGTAGATCACCGGGTTCCGGTTGACGCAAATTCTGTGCTCTATCATGGAAGACAGGTGCCGCCTGTGGAAGGTGATGATATCGAAGAGACTCAATTTTATAATGGTGTTAATCAAAACACTAACCCATACGTTGGCGGTACCGGGGTCTCTGCCCTTCCTGCCATCTCATTTATGTGTTTTGACTTGTGCAACTTTTCGTCGAACGCGTTCCTCTCGGCGAAAGATGCTTTTGGCTACAAGGATGATGGTTTGTTTGCAGACCCGGGCACCGGAGCCACAAGAGCAGGAAAAACTCAACCCCTGACGGCGTTTGCGCTCGATTATATCAGAGGTCTGCTTCAAAAGGTGAGAGATGGCAACGGGGTAGCGTTTGTCAAATTTTCTTATGACGGTAACGGGTTTAATTATATTGAACCCCACAAGTATCCCCACCTGAATCTCACCGAAGGACTCATTCACGGCCCGGAACCAGCCTACGTTACGCCCAATAATCCATCGGCCATGTGCGATGTACCCGGTCATATGGACAAAGACTGGATCGAATATCATCTTTGGCAGCTTGTACCAATTTTCCATGAATTCGAAGACATCATCATGTGTGTAAAAACAGGCATGTTTGGTCCATGGGGCGAACAGCATTCATCACCGATGGCTCTGAGTGCGAATGCTGGCAAGAAGCTCTTAGATGCCTATCTGGACGTTGTTCCCGCTTCGCGTATTCTTTTAACGAATCAGCGCTTGTTCATGGCATGGTATAACCTCACATACGGGACCACTTATAGCGCTGCCAATATAGAGACCATGCCGGTTCCGCCCAAGGGCTCACCGGAGGCGCGTTTTGGCTTTTTCGACGATAGCTATGCGGCTAATTATGGCAACAGTGGCAGATTTCATGGCCCGCATGATCGTTTCAGATTTCTCTCCTGGATTTACAAGCGGAACACCATTATTCAGGTTGAAGGCGGGATCGGCGATAACGCTTTTGGAAATATGCCGGGCGCTATTATAGAAGCCCGTGAATTCCGGACAACTGCGTTGAATATGCGGCATGGTAATTATTCCCGGTGGAGTAATTTTATCTATAATGAAGCCAATGTCACTAAACCGGTTACATTCCCGGCCTCAAGTAAAGAGACAGTTCCTCCATTTACCGGACCAACAAAAACGGCAATTTTTGACCGGGTCTATGACGGCAGAAACGGAATGGAATATATGCGTGACAGACTCGGCTACCGGCTGGTATTGCGTGAGGCTAAAGCAAGTAAATGGGTAGAACAGAATGGCACCCTGAGGTTCGAAGGGAAAATCCAGAATGTCGGTTTTGGCAATGTGGTGAACAGGAAAAATGTATCGGTAATTCTGAAAGCCACAGATGGCTCCAACACCTACATGGCGCTTACGGACCTTGACGCAAGGGATTGGTTGACTGATCCGGACAGCAGGGCCGAAAATACAGCTGCGTGGCGTGACTTGAACTTTTCGGCTAAAATGTCCGCGTTTGGCAGCGTCCCGGCCGGGAGCTATGATATTTATTTGAAGATCAATGATCCCAAAGAACAAAGCGCTAACAAACGTTGCCTGCGGTTTGCAAATAAGGGCAATAGCTGGAATGCTGACCTTGGCGCCAACCTGATTGGTTCGACTACCATAAAGGATACGTTATGAATAGAAAAGAATTTTTAAAAACCGGCCTGCTTGCAGCCGCCGCAATGGGAGCTGCTCCGGCTCTGCTGTCCTGTAATCCCAAACCCAGGCTGTCTGTCAGTGACTCCAACCAGAATCCACCCTGGATACCCAAGGATGGCCGCACGATAGCAGAACTGAATGCGAAAGTTGAAGAGTATTATGGTGATCCTGATGATGTCAGTGCTGTCGGACGCGCCCGCAAGATGCAGGCCTTAATCATGGAGGTTGCCATCAAGGCGAAGACTCGAAATCCGGGTTTTCAGATTATTCCGCAAGACACACTGGAATATGCCCATATTGATGGAAATGCGGATAATGCATACGACTGGAATCTTCTTAACTTGCTCGATGGCTGGGGGATTGAAAACTTCAGCGCTACTACTGTTAACAGGTTGGCCAACCTGTCCAGGGTCGGCATCAAGGGTACGGCGAACACCAATGGAAGCACCGTGCCAATCGTGGCTCAGAACCAGAAAATTGCTGCCGATAATAATATTCTCTGGCACCCGCGGTTAAGTGCGGAGGTGTATCAGTCACCAGGGATAGGAAACCCCGGCTATATGCCCATCTATTCGCCTTCCTCTAACAGTTACAATATTATCCACCATCCGATACCTGCCGGCATAGCGCATACCTTGAACAGCAACAATGTTTACAAGATGAAGGATGCTAAAAACCATCTGTATATGATCAGCACCGGCAAATACACAAACTGGCCGGACTGGGAAATCAATCCCGCCAGCCGTCTCAATATTACCACCACTGCCGGCTATCTGGTTCCTTTCAAAGGCGGACGTTTTCAACCCACCGGCACGGCCGAGGTGGTTGCTAAAGCGATCGCTGACCACGGGACTGAATGGGACTTTTTCTGGGTGGCGAAAGGCTACACTCAAAATGAAGGCAGGAAGGCCTATATTGAGGAACTCGCGGCTTCAGAGTGGGATGCTTTTTATATTGATGCGCATTTTGACGGGGGTTCTCTTACCAGGGAAGAGGTTGAAATCCTTAAATGGAAACCCCAGGGCGGCAGGCGGCTGGTTATTGCATATTTGAGTATCGGCACGACAGAATTGTACCGGTGGTTTGCCGATCCGGTCATGGTTAATCCGGATCCAAGATCTTTCCTCCACGGCGCTGTTGAGAATGGCAGATTTATACCCGCCCGCGAGAGATTCTGGGATGTTGGTATCCCAAACTGGATGCTATGGTCGGCTTACTCCGGCCAATATGCCGATGAAGCCACCCCGATCTGGTGGCATCCTGAGTGGAGAGACATTATTGTACGAGGCGGCAGCCCGTATAGAAATCCCGGCTACGATCATTCCCTTTTTCCGGAGGGCAGATCCTCCATCGACAAAATTGTCGACATGGGATTTGATGGAGTTTATCTGGACAACGTAAGCAGAGCCACCTCTTCCCGTGCTAACTGGACTGCGCTGCAGGCTTACAATGATGCAAATCCCCGATGGTATTTAGAGCCCTAATCAAGGTATTTTTTAGACAAAAACCTGCAAGGCCATAAACAGGAGGTCAGGTTATGGGAAAAGTATTCAGAGTGAACGAAATCATGTTAATCGTTGGCCTGGTGGTTACGGGAATGTTGGGTGTCGCATGTGCGGGGAAGGCTCCCGGAAATGACAATGTATTGAGAGGCGCGGATGACAGAGACGCAGCCCCGCTGGTGTTACAGGCACTCGACTATAAGGAGAATCCTGTTGATATTCCGAATCCGGACAGAGGCTTTTACAGCCCCGAATCCTATGTAATTCCAGTCGAAAGCGGAACTCCTGGTTTTCCTGACCTGGCGACCATTATCAGTGGCACCACGGTCTTTGTAAATGCTCGCATCGTTTATATGGAATTTGACCTGAAAAACTTTTCGTCGAATGCCCCCCTCAATGGAAAACCTAAAGGACCCTGGAGTGCTGATGGTGCTCTCTCGCCGGAGTATGGAACAACGCAACCTTTAACACCCGCCGCGCTTGATTATGTCAGGGCAGCACTTCAAAAAGTAAGAGAGAGCGAGGCTGTTGCTATTGTAAAGTTTAATTACGACGGACGGGGCCATACCTATGTCGATAATAAAAGTTTTAACCAGATCATTCATGACTGCGAACCCGGGGCGCCGAAAGGCCGGGTTTGGTATGAAAGCGGAGTTATTGAAGAATCTGACTTGTGCGGTATTCCCGGTCATGAGGATAAAAACTGGGTACAATATCATCTTTGGCAGCTTGGAGATGTTTTCAGCGAATTCGAAGAGTGCATAATGGCTGTTAAAGGAGGCCTCTTTGGCCCATGGGGCGAAATGCACTCGTCCTCGTATGCCAGAACGCGGGAGGGGTACCACTGGCTTTTAAAAGCACTGCTGGGCTATGTTCCCTCTTCGCGTTCAATTATGGTACATGCGGGTGGAGTGATGGCCTGGCATAACATGGAGTATGACACCGATTACAGCTTTACTAATCTGATGCCTGCTCCGGCGAGAGGAACACCGGCGCAGCGATTCGGTATGTTCAACGATAGTTATTCGGCGGGTTCACGGGGCGCCATGCCCGATGACAATGGCTCGCTTTCCGAAGGGTTTCGATTAATTGGAACTGGCGATCCGGGTGATTATGATCGTAACGCTGTTTTAACCTGGATAAGAAATCAAAATAACTTCTATGGCGGTGAAACAGTTGGACCCGGTTCTGACGATAATATCTATCCCAGGTTTCCGAACGTTCTTTATGAAGCAGCCTATGCTCAAACAACTCATCTGAATACAAGCTACAGCCAACGCACCTATAAACTTTGGTGTGATTTTGTTTACAATAAAGAAAATGTCACCGTACCGTTTACGCCTCGACACGATGGAGTGACTCGAACGGCCATCTTTGACCCGGTATATAACGGCAGAAACGGAATGGAATATATGCGTGACAGACTGGGTTACCGGTTGGTGCTGCGTGAGGCTAAAGCAAGTGAATGGGTAAAACAGAATGGCACCCTGAGGTTCGAAGGCAAGATCCAGAACGTCGGCTTTGGCAATATTGTAAACAAGAAAAATGTGTCGATAATTCTGAAAGCCAAGAATGGCTGTGGCACTTACACAGCGCTAACGGACCTTGACGCCAGGGATTGGCGGCCTGATCCGGACAGCAGGGCGGACAATACCGCTGCCTGGCGTGATTTGAACTTTTCTATAAATATGAACATATTTGGTGAGGTGGCTCGTGGTGACTATGATATTTTCTTGAAGATTAATGATCCTAAAGAAACGATCGCTAACAGGCGTTGTATACAGTTGGCTAATTACAATATCTGGAATAGTGGCCTGGGTGCAAACTTGATTGGCTCAACAACCGTGATCCCTTAAATTCACATCAGCAAAGGCGCAGCCAAAATAGCAAAGCCGGACATGGCTGATCCTCCGCGTCAGTTCTGGCGGTGAATCCTGGCATCCGCAGTCCAGTGCTCCCATGCAAACGGAAGGAGAATCCGGAGATCTGCGCAGTTGCTGGCACACTGGACTGCTCCCCAAAATAAGGACGTGTAATAAAGGTGAAAAATGCGTACCTTATAATGTTCCGGGTGAGGAGCACAATAATGTCAGGAAAGAGGACCCGCCACGGTACTGATTCAAATGCCAGGTTTGCGCTTGAGGCGCTCAGTGTGCGGATGAGGCGAAATGCAGGTTCGATTCGTGCCGCCGGAACATTAAGACTGAACCTGCTTGTCGCTTCAGGTCCATTTTAATCTCAGTAACCCGGATTCAGGTGATGGGTATTTCTGTACCGGCATCTGTTCTTTCGGCCGCGCCCGTTCGGGATCAGCGCATCGATCTGCTTCGCGGTATCGCGCTCATCTCGATGACGCTCAATCATTTGCCCGGCCGGTATCTGCATTTCGTGCGCGACCTGTTTGGTTTCGTCAGCTTCGCAGAAGTTTTCGTCTTCCTCTCCGGGCTGGTAGTCGGCTATGTTTACAGCTTTACGCTGGTAAAGCAGGGAGTGCCAGGCTTGTGGCGCAAGATTCGCGCCCGTGCCCGGCTGATCTATTCCTACCACCTGAGCGTTTTCTTCCTTTTGTTCATGGTCAGTTACGCTGTCCCTGCGGTCAAGCCGTTCTGGTATAAGGCGATGATTCCGTTCTATGAGGAACAAATCCTGGCCCTCATTGCCGGAGTATTTTTATTCTATGCGCCGATTGGCGCCAATTTGCTCCCGCTTTATGTCGTTTTTATCCTGGGGGCTGTTCTCTTCCTGCGCGCAGCGCACGCGGGGCGGCACGTCAGAGCGCTCCTCTTCGCCCTGGCGATGTGGGGGGCAGCCCAGCTGCACCTCTTTTATCGCGCCGAGGTTCTGGTTAACCGCTTCATCCCAATGCACTGGGCGATCTTTGATCCTATGGCCTGGTGGCTGCTCTTTGCCGCCGGCCTCTATCTGGGTCTGCGGAAATACCGTGGTGTGCAGATCTCTCCCCTTTTGCAGCGCAGACTGCTTTACCTGGCGGCGCCGATGGTCGCTTTCTTGTTCTCCTGGCGGCATGGCTGGCTGGCACTGCCGCACCAGGGTCAACTCTTTAATCATCTCACCGGTCTGCAGAACCTCGGAGCCCTGCGTCTGCTCCACTTTACCATGTGGAGCATCGTGATTCTCTACATCGGCAGGCACTTCTCCCTGGAAAAATGGCGCTTGCTGCGACCCTTTGGTTATATCGGCAGGCACTCTCTCCAGGTTTACAGCTGGCACGTCTGCATGATCTTTTTGCTCTATTTCACTATCGACTTTTGGAATTCCGATCTCTATTGGCTTCACTATGCGGCCATTGCGCTGCTGCTCCTCTCTCTCTGGCTGCCGGCGTATCTGCATAGCCGGTATCAACGAGCCCGTGCCCGCTGACAGCCCCGTGAGGGTGATCAGAGATGGAATGGGTCCGCCAGGTCACACCGTCTCGCCGGCAGCGTGGGAGCCAGTTGTCGCCATCGGTCCGGCCGCGTGGGAACCAATTCATATCTGACACTGACGAGTCTGTACGGCATCCCGGTATCAAACCGGCAAGACGGTGAATAAAAAAGGGGCGGATCGTTTGATCCGTCCCGTAAAAAAACAGCGTTTGACTACAGTTGAGGCTAAAAAGCGTAGCCCATCCCGAAGATGATGAAATGGCGATCGGCTTCATCCTCTTCCCCGCCCATCAGGTTGGCTATGCAGTATTTCAGGGTAAAATCGACGCGGGTGGAACCAGGACCCTCCCAGACGAGATAGCCGATGCCGGGTTCAATGCCAAAGCGGGCTTTCTTGCCGCCAAAATCGCCGCATTCAGCCAGGGTAAAATAGGGCCCGCTATCCCTGCCCAGTTGCACACCGAAAAAGAGATGAAGCAGATCGAAAGAGTCGTGCTTAACGTTGCCGGCACTGCTCACCTCGTTGGACTCCGGGAAGTAGAGATAGCGCGCTCCCGTGGTCAGGCTTAAAATCGGAAACGAGGTTGCGATCTTGCCGGTGACTCCGAGTCCGATGCCTAATTTACTGTAAATCTCGGGCACATCTTTGGTTTGGTAGGCGTAATCGAAGTGGAACGCGACTGTGCTCTGCTGCTGACCGAAAAGTACGGCTGCCAGACCCAGCACGAGAATGATGGAGAGCATTAATTTCCTCATAGTTCCGACTCCTTCGGTTAGCTGAACGCTGCGAGAGGTATCAAACGCCAGAATAATCGCTTCTGCTGCTTATTCTGAATTCCGGCATAACTGCGAAAGCCGTTTTGCCGGCGGGATTCAGATCTTTAATTTAGAAAAAATAGTCATTCCCGCAGCCAAAATCAAGTAAAAAGCGGCAAAACGCGCATAGCGAAATGCCGGCCGGGCTGATCAGGATCAGCGAGGAATAATTCCGGCAAGCGCTTTATGCGTCAGGCGGCGGCAAGGGAATTTTATCCATTACTCTGTTTAATACGGGACCAGAAAGGAGTACTGTTGTGACCAGGCTTGGTGAAAAGCTCACCCATGCAGGCTGGGGCAAGCCTGATTATCCCCCCGGCGAAGAGATTGTCAACAGCATCACCCACGGACTGGGTGTTTTACTCTCCCTCTCCGCGCTGGTCATCCTGGTCGCCCGCGCCGCCCGGCTGGGGACCACCTGGCACATTGTCAGTTTTGCTGTCTTCGGCATCACCCTGATCATCCTCTACCTCTTTTCAACCCTCTACCATTCGATGACCCACCGGGCGACCAAAAGCGTCTTTGCGCGCATGGACCATGCAGCGATTTTTGTACTCATCGCGGGCACCTACACCCCCATCATGCTCACAGTGCTGCGCGGACCCTGGGGCTGGACCTATTTCGGCATCATCTGGGGAATGGCCATTCTGGGCGTGGTCATCCGCTCGATCTATCTGAGCCGTTTCAGGGTGCTCTCGACCGTGATGTACGCCGTGATGGGCTGGTCCTTTCTCATCGCCTACGATCAGATCATCCTCCGAGTGCCGCCGCTCAGCACCCGTTTTCTCCTTTACGGAGGCATCGCGTACACTGTGGGCATACTCTTTTACATGTGGAAGCGGCAGCCCTACGCCCATTCGATCTGGCATCTCTTCGTCATCGCCGGCAGCGTCCTCCATTTTTTCGCGATCTATCACCTCCTCTAAACAACAAGGGCCTGGTTCCGGATGGAACACAGGCCCTTATTGCAAGGAGGGTGAAGAATGGAAAGGTAGTGCTGTTATTTTTCTAACGTGCACACCCTGGCAAAGGTTCCCTATTTTCTTCCCGCCTTTCTCTTTTTTTTACAACTTTCACATATTCCGGCGGGCGGCGAGGATCCTTTTGACCATACGGCCGATCTCCGCCGGGCTCGAGCATACCGCAGCACCGGCATCTGCGAGAGCGGCCATTTTTTCGGCGGCGGTGCCTTTGCCACCGGCGATGATGGCCCCGGCATGGCCCATGCGACGTCCCGGCGGCGCCGTCTGCCCGGAAATAAAGCTCACCACCGGTTTGGTCATTTTCTCCTCGATGTAGCGGGCCGCCTCCTCTTCAGCGGTGCCGCCGATCTCGCCGATCATCACCACCGCATCGGTCTTTTTATCCGCTTCGAAGAGTTGCAGGGCGTCGAGAAAGGTGGTGCCGATGACAGGATCGCCGCCGATGCCGATGCAGGTGCTCTGGCCCAACCCAAGACTGGTGAGCTGTCCGACCGCCTCATAGGTGAGCGTCCCGCTGCGCGAGACCACCCCCACCCTGCCCGGTTTGTGGATAAACCCCGGCATGATGCCCAGCTTGCAACCGCCGGGCGTGATAATGCCGGGGCAGTTGGGGCCGATCAGGCGCGTCGTCCTGCCGGCCAGATACTCCGTGACGCGGAGCATGTCCACGACGGGGATGCCTTCGGTGATGCAGACCACCAGGCCGACACCGGCGTCAGCAGCCTCCATCACCGCATCCGCAGCGAAGGGGGCGGGGACGAAAACGATCGAGGCGTCGGCCTTTTGCTCCCGGACAGCTTCGGCGAGGGTATCATAGATGGGCACCCTGTTTTCGAAGAGCTGCCCGCCCTTGCCCGGTGTGACGCCGGCGACCACCTGCGTGCCATATTCGATCATCTGTGCGGCATGGAACGAGCCTTCGCCTCCGGTGATGCCCTGCACGACCACGCGCGTTTTCTTGTCAACCAGTATGCTCATAAGGGCTCCCGTTTTCAGTTTGGCTTGTTCAGTGCGGCGACCACAAGTTCCGCGGCCTGGGCCAGGTCGCTGGCGACGCCGAAATTCATCCCCGACTGCTGCAGCAGGAGCGCCGCCTCTTCGGCGTTGGTGCCGGCGAGGCGAACGACGACCGGGATGGGGATGCCGACTTTTTTCGAGGCTTCGATGACTCCGCGGGCGACACGGTCGCAGCGGACGATGCCGCCGAAGATGTTGATGAGCACGGCGCGGACATTCCTGTCTGAGAGGATGATGCGAAATCCGTTTTCGACTGTTTCTGCGGAGGCCCCGCCGCCGACGTCGAGAAAATTGGCCGGTTCGGCCCCGGCCAGCTTGATGATGTCCATGGTCGCCATGGCCAGTCCCGCGCCGTTGACCATACAGCCGACATTGCCGTCGAGTTTGATGTAATTCAAACTCGATTTGGAGGCCTCAACCTCGAGGGGATCCTCCTCGCCGATGTCGCGCATGGCCAGAATATCGGGATGGCGAAAAAGGGCGTTGTCATCAATATTGAGCTTGACGTCAAGAGCGAGAAGTTTCTGATCAGGTGTGACCACGAGTGGATTGATCTCGAGCAGGCTGGCATCGCACTGAATACAGGCTTCATAAAGAGCGACAAAGAGTTTGACCGCATCGCGAAAGAGGGGGCCGGTCAGGCCGAGGGCAAAAGCCATGCGCCGGGCCTGGAAGGGCTGCAGGCCGGCAGCGCGATCGACATACTCCTTGATGATCTTTTCCGGGCTCTCTTCGGCCACCTTTTCGATCTCGACGCCGCCGGCCTGGCTGGCCATGAAAACTAGCTGCCGCCTGGCACGGTCGAGGACGATGCCGGCATAGAGTTCGCGTTCGATTTCAGCCGCCTCTGTGACCAGGATCCTGCGCACGATCTTGCCTTCCGCGCCGGTCTGCGGGGTCACCAGCTTCATGCCGAACATCTTGCCGGCCGCCTCTTCAGCCTCAGCCGCCGAATGAACCAGCTTGATGCCGCCCGCCTTGCCGCGTCCGCCGGCGTGGACCTGCGCCTTGAGCACGATCAGAGGCAGGGCCATTTTTTCGGCGATCCGGCGCACCTCCCTGGGTTTGAAGGCGACCGCTCCCTTCTGAACGGGAATCCCGTACCGCGCCAGCAGTTCCTTGGCCTGATATTCGTGGATCTTCATCGAGCCTCCGGGCAAAGTGAATGGAGAGGGGAAATTAAGTCAACTGCAGACAATTTACAAATCCAGGGGCAAGAAGCAAAGAAAATATTGGTCTTTATCGGGCGCCCCGGCCGCTTTGCAGCAGCTGCCGCGCCGGGCAAATAGTGCTTGTTTCAAAGCCAAAAAATGAGTAAATATAGCGTCAAAATTCATTAGAGCAGGGTCCCGGCCGCAGACAACCATACTGGCGCCCTGCCCGCCGCGCGACAACGCAAGGTATGTAATATATGAATCAGCCCCTGGAGAAACAACATGGAGCTTGACAACAAGAGCCCTGCAGCAGAGCGAAAAAAGGGCGCGGAGCGCGCAGTTCGCTTCCGTATGGATTTCAACCAGTATTTTCTCCTCTTTTCTCTGCTGGCGGTGCTGGTCCTCTTTTTTCTGATGATCAAGATCTTTGTGGTCCCCATCGTTGTGGCGGCCGTCTTTGCCACGCTCTTCAATCCGCTCTATCAGCGTCTGATTCGCTGGACCAAAGGCCGGCCCGCTCTGAGTGCCCTCCTCACCTGTGTGATCCTGCTGCTGGTTTTGCTGATCCCCCTTTATGTCCTGGTCAACATCGTCATCAACCAGGCCATATCTCTCTATGACTCTATCGGCCCGATGCTGGAAGAGTTCTACACCAGCGGTGATCTCAATCTCGAAAGCCTGACCAGCCATCCCATCCTGGGCAAACTCAAGCTCAACGAGATCGACTGGCAGGCAACTATCAAGGAAGGGATCACGACCATCTCCACCTATGCGGGCAAGGTGATCAATGCCACCTCGCGCAGCACTTTCTCGTTTCTCACCAATCTGGTCATGATCCTCTTCACGATGTTCTACTTTTTCAAGGATGGGGAACGGATCGTCGCCCAGATCATGAATTTCATCCCCCTCGAGGACAGCTACAAGCAGCAAATCGTCACCCGCTTCAGCGCGATTTCGCGGGCGACCATCAAGGGAAGCGCGATTCTAGGGCTCATCCAGGGCACCCTTGGGGCTCTGACGATGTGGATATTCGGCTTCAAGGCGGTAGTGCTCTGGGGCATGGTGATGGTGATCCTTTCGCTGCTGCCCATGGTGGGCGCCTATATGGTTCTCATCCCCGCCGCTATCTACAAGATCGCCATGGGGGAGGTCGCCGGCGGCATTGCCATCATCGTGATCAGTGTGCTGGTGATCTCGAATGTGGACAATCTGCTGCGGCCGCGGCTGGTCGGCCGTGATGCGGGTATGCACGATCTCATGGTCTTCTTTTCGACCCTCGGAGGCATCGGCTTTTTCGGCATCATGGGTTTCATCATCGGCCCGGTGGTCGCCTCGCTGGTCATCACCCTGCTGGACATTTACAGCACCGAATTCAAGCGCCAGATCAGACGGCAAAAAATCGAGGCCCGTATTGCTGCGCCGCCCCTTCCGCCGGCGGAGTAATCACACCTACAAAAAAAAGCCGTCCCCATGGGGGGACGGCTTTTTTTATGTGTGCTCGGCATGTTTC
>Ga0116148_1003235_pt1 | contig 15190 bp, 5 predicted proteins | sample AD_UKC055_MetaG_FD_89786 | JGI IMG/M metagenome (GOLD analysis project Ga0116148, IMG submission 89786) | Active sludge microbial communities of municipal wastewater-treating anaerobic digesters from USA - AD_UKC055_MetaG | ecosystem: Engineered > Bioreactor > Anaerobic > Digestate | place: USA... | reverse complement strand
TATCCGTTATCGTAAAATCTTTTGTATAGGCTGTCCAGGTAGTGGTAAGATTTGCCGGGCGGATAGCCGTATATTCACTATAGGAATAATTACCGACGGTAAAATTAACTTGCGCCCCGGCTTTTTGAGCTTTAGCCCAAACGGTAAAGCGATACTTTCCACCCGGAACAACCCGAATACTATCGGCCACTATTTGTAAATCCCACTGATTTGATCCAATGGCACTAACAACAACTCTTAGAGCCCGATTCCCGTGCTGGACGACGCTGTCAACAATTTCGAAATCGGCACTACCGGCTGATTTCTCTATTACCCAGCCAGCAACATCTCTACCGGAGACTACTCCGAGCGCGGTCGCTTCAAAACTACCATTAGTGACCAGCTGGGCGTTTAAATTTAAAGCCATAAAAACCAATAGCAGACCAATGATGCCAGTCTTACCAATTGCTAACACTTTTGACTTTTTAAACATATTTTTCTCCTTATATTTATTCATAATTCTTATCCTACAATTTTAAATATAAAACTTAATCAATTACCGGTCAAGAGGTAATCGGCCGCCATCACAATAAACATATAGGTACAGGCGCCGCCGATTATATATTCGCGTTCCTGCCATAGAAACGGCCAATCTTTGTCCTCGGGAAAGTCCGGTCGAACCAGATTGACAGCCGCCCAAAACGTACCGCCTGGAATATAACTCCAGTCGGCACGATTCGCTCCGTAGGCAATGGTCGGGGAATTTGCGCCGACTCCGGAAACTAGGCTATTGGTAGTGCTACCTGGTCGGCATCCGAGCAAGAAATTAACTACCGAAAATAAATGATCCGGTGAAAACACATCCGGCCAGGCTTTATGCAGAAAATAGGCTGAATATCCCAGATATTCCGGAGTTCTGGTCGGGCAACCAAAAGGCGTTTCATTCATCATTTCATCTAATTTCGGCTTTAATTCTTTCGCCGCCGTATAGACTGCTGTTTTAAATTCTTCACAATCAATATGAGGCATCACCCGGGCAATTGATGTAACACTTAATTGAAAATTTTTCACGATCTCATCTTTCATACCGCACAATTCATCCTTGTATTTCTGGGAATTGGTCGTAATGATCAATTCACATAAAGCATTCACTCGGGCGTTATCTCTCATAAATTCACTGACGGTGCCTTGATTCTTATTGGCTTCATACAGCGCTTCGGCAACGGTGAGGCATTCTGCCGCCAGTTCATCGTTATATCCTTTTAAAACGCGTCCAGCGGCCGCTAAACCGGTTGCGCCCACAAGTTGTAAATCAGCTTTTTTATCGGTAAAAACCAGACGGTCATCCAAATCCGGGATGTAAACTTGAATTTCATGCGCATTCAGTTCCGGATCGAAAATTTTAGAGTATCGATTAGCTACTTTTTTGTACCACAATTCGTCAATATTGGCGGCTTTGGCTTTGGCTTCCGGATCGTCGAAGACCTTGCCGTCCGTCATCGTGGAACCGTCACCGAGCAATACATATTGGCGTAAAGTTGGACAGATTATCCCACGATAAAGACGACCGAATTGCCGATAGCCCGCCAGAATCGCCAGAACGCCATGTTCCACCTGTTGCAGTAGATCGGGTTTGCCGTCCGGCTGATGAATTTCGACATGATGATTTTCCTGATCAATAAAAGTATTATCCCACTCGATTCCGAATTCTTCATAAGCCAGCGCCAAGGTCAGAACTGCCTGGGCTTGCGATTCAACTCTAAGGTCATAATCACCAGCATCGTGCCAACCGCCGACGTTCAAACCCGGTACATGATCCAACGGCTTATATTGAGTCAAAGTCGAGGTCATCCCTTCATTATTATAACCATCGAAATGCCGAATATTCAGCGGCATCATCAGCGCATCATCCATATGACAACAGCCATGCCAGACGCGGTATTTTTGGTTCACGCGCATATGGCACATTTGAACCGGTATAAAATAATCCAGCGTCGGTTGCCAGACATTGTGCTTGTAAATAGCGGGATCAATCCGAAATGAGTTACTGACCTTTTCACCATATTTTACAACATAGATGCCGGATTCTTTGACATCGGAAAAATCCAACAATGCATACTTATACCGAAGATATTGTCCCCATTCTTTGGGTTTCCGGTCGGTTATTAACTTATATTCGCCATTGTCGGTTATTTTATATAGGGTTGCATTCTGAATATTCGTTTCGCGTTTATCCAATTCGATGTAGGCAATCTTCTTCTGATTGGGGTGATAACCAACCTGCGAAATATGAATAACCGGTTCATATTTAAAGTCGGGAATGACGTTAGGGGTTATGATCCATTCAATTGCATTTTTTGTGACGCCGCCAGGAACCAGCGAACGCACCACAAACCAGCCGTTATTATGCTGTAAACTACCGTCCAGCAGAACGAGTTTACTGCCTTTACTTTCGATTTTCATACGGAATAGGTCGCTTTCCGGCGCAACGACCAGCACCTGACCTTCGGCTAAAGCCGGTGCTTCGGCTTCGCCAGCTTCATTAAGAACGGCTTCGCCTTCCGGTTGGCGGGGAAAGATACCAGACTTGCTGTCCATATAATAGTGTTTACCGTACAAATTGCCCGGAAATAATTCGAGATTGTAACCGATTTTTCCCACCCATTCTGCCGGGATCGGTTCGTCGAAGTCAACCGTCACGAAAATGGATTGGCCTTTCGCTCGCACTCGAATAGTGTATTTAATATTAAGATCAGGGTAAATAATAGGATTAAATCCTTTCCGGTTCAAAGATTTATCCGGAAAACTACAGGGAATACTGATCTCATTCTTTTTCCGGTCAACTTTACGGCTCTCGATGGCGAGAGTCTGAGGACTGACGCCTCGTTTTTGCAAGCCTTCGCCCAATTTGGCGGTCGGTTGCCATTGACCGGGCGTGGCATTTAGTCGAATTTCACCATTAGTTGCCACACGATTCTCGTGTTGAATGATTTCCAAACCACCCTGATGCCCTTCCGAAAAAGTGTTGTGAAAAACCAGAACATTCAAATCGGGCATTTCGAAATAGTCCTGATTGTTGAGCACTAACCCTTTTTTATCGGCGGCGTTCAGCGAGACAATTAATCCTAATAAAGCGATCACAGGAATTGCAGTATACCAGGATTCAGCGAATTTTAAAAAACAACTTTTCATAGATACTCCTTTTTAAACACAAGGTTCATAAAATATTTAACTATCAACATTAATTTCCCTGCTACGAGACTTTTGATGAGTATTGTAAAAATATAAAGTGGTCAGAAAAACAACCAAGTAAAAACTCAGCCCGATATAAAAAGTCCAAGTATAACCGCAAGCCATTGATAAAATTACCGCCAGCACGGAACCAAGAACTGACATACTACCATTGACTCCGTACATCCAGGGAATGTATTTTTCCAGATTCGCCTGCTTTAATAATTCGAGCGCCGAAGGAAATGGAATTCCGAGAAAAAATCCACAGGGCAGTAGTAATACAAAGCACATAATCGAACGCAAAACCTGGCTGTACATCAAGAGTTTGTTCAGCAAATAAGGACCAAATAAAATAGTAAAAATTCCAATCATGACAACTGCCAGACTTACAATCTTCAGACGCTTTGGGGGGTTTTCCGGTTGGATTCTTTTCCCGAAGTAGCTACCGATTCCCATGCCGACTAATAACGAGGATAATAGGACTGACAAAGAAATCGTCGGTGAACCCAGATATAGGATCAATTTCTGAAAAAGGGTTACCTCGATTATCATAAATCCGATGCCGATTAAAATAAAGATTTTCAATGGGAAGATAAGAGGTTGCATCCCATTTTCACTGACAGATTTTTTTATTTTAATTAGAGGCACGGTAATCAAAATAATGCTGAACAATGCCACTCCAATCAAAAGCCATAAATAGTCGCGCTGAATCCCTCGACTTATTTTATAAAAATAGGGACTGTCGTCATAAACCGGAGAAATGTCGTATTTATCCTGCTCAATATATTGTCGTAGCGAAATCCGGTTATCCCTGATGTTTCTCAATAATTGATTCTCAATGGTGTTATTGATCTGATTCCAATGATAGGGCAGGTAAGTAACGGCAGGCAGTTCCGGCGGCAATTGTTCGATTACGTTATTAATGACGGCAATATCGTCTGTTCTATAGGCATTTTTTTTAATAACTATTGTAGGCGCATAATCCTCCGCTAGAATAATGAAATGATTCAGCGCTTCTTGATTGCTGATCCCAATATTATCCAAAGCATAAAGCGTGGTTACAATAAGCCGGATCAATTCCCAGCGGTTATGTACGGTAAAAATCAGACTGCCCTCAGGAGTCAATATTTTTAGATAATCTTGAATAGCTTCGACGGTAAGTAGATAATTTTCACTGGCGGCAAGGTGATCAATGTTCTGCAACTGTTCGGTGGACGGCAGAGCCATCACAATCAAATCGTATTTTTGATCGGTTCTTTTAATAAAATGACGACCTTCTTTGACTAAAATTCGGACATTTGGAAAACCGGTATAAAGTCCCCCGTTAAAAAAGCTCTGATCTTCCACAATATCAACAAAGTCCGGATTCACTTCCACTCCGGTAATTTGCCCGATTCCACTTAGCAAACCAATCAATACTTCCTTACCACCGCCGGGACCGATTACCAGCATATTGTCCCTCTCGTATCCCTGAAAAAACATAAATGGAATCGTAGTTGTTTGAGTTACTAAAAGGTTTAACAGCAAAGCGTCCGGATTCTGGGGATTGCCATTAAAACGATACATCGGCGAACCAGCCGCGCCGTCAATAAACAACTGCTTGACCATATCTTGTTGACGGTACTCCACCAGATCCGAACGACCATACAAACTCCAACGGCTGTCAACAATTTTATAATCAAAGGGTGTGAGATTAGGATAGACATAATGAAAATCCTTTTCAGGGAATTTTCCGATGGGCACTTCCCCTAAAAATTCCTTATGCCCAAAACAGCCCAGTATAATCATCCCTAAAAATATTAGCGTATAAACTCCGATTGCCGTCTTTTTCTTGAAAAATTCGCGGGAAAAAATAGCAGCCGACAAAAACATAATAAGCGATAGAAATAAAACCGCATTAGGTGCATTAAAAATATTAAAAATTAGAAGCGCTAAACCCGAGCCTACCGCGGCTCCGATTAAGTCGGAAGCATAGAGCTTGAAACTTACATCGGCGAATATTTTAAAAATTAGCGCATAAACAACCCCGGCAAAGAAGAAAGGCAGAAACAGAAGCAGGAAATAGATAAAAGGATTAGTAATGGAGAAGCCGACAACGCTGATTATGAATACAAGTAGGGAAATCCCCGCGATAGAAATGAACCGGGCGATCGTTCGGACTACTCGGGGAATTTGAGACAAACTGAATCTAAAGTATGAAAAAACGCCGCCCATTCCCAAGCCGAGAATTGCCAGCGATAAAATTATAAAAGCATAATTATTGACAAAAATCACCGATGATATTCGGGTCGAAATAATCTCGAAGCAAATAACCGTAGCCGAAACGAGAAACAAATTAAGATAGGCTAACTTCTTATAATTCATAAATCAAACTAATCCCATTTCGGAATCTAAATACATACCCCAATTAAGTCAAGTAACTGCAGGAAAAAATTATTTTCGCACCCTATTTTGTATTATTTTGCAAACTCTCATCACTTCTCCTTTTTTGAAGAAGGCTTAGAGGATTTTTTCTGCTCATCACTCAGCGATTTAATCGCTTTGGCTAATAACTTTTCATTGATATTCACTTCATAATTATCATAAAGATATTTCGTTACTTCCTGGCTAATCTGCTTGCGATGGTATTTGATAAAATCATCAGCGATGGACTTACGAACTTCATCGTAGGTAAGTTGTTTTTCGGGCGTTCTTTTTTCGCATTTAATTATGGCGTACTGACGACCTTTATCGGGGTCGGTATATTCGATGACTCCGTCAACTTCCCCTTCTTTTAATTTAAAAGCGGCTTCGCCCAAATGCGGCGGCTCTTGACTCAAATAGGATTTTATCTGACCATCCCGATCTTTGATAAAAGTCTTGACGAACCAACGATTACTGGCTTCATTGAAAGTCGTACCGGCTTGAATTTTCGCCCACATTTGATCGGCTTCGGATTTATCGGAATAGATCACTGCATACAGATTGATTTTTTCCAGCTGATAATACAAAGAATCCCGATTAGCTTGATAAAATTCTTGCAGGGCGGCTTCGGTCGGTTCCGGGATTTGAGATTCAATTACAGCTTTATCATACAATTCAACAATTTTATACTTCAGAGCGGGATTATTGGTATAGGGATTAAACACCTCTTTTTCCAATCCTAAATCCCTGGCTTTGCGTACAATCTGATCACTACGCAGAGCTTCTATAATAAATTCCTCCAATTTTTCTTTAGTTATTTCACGACTATCACCTAAAATTAATATTTCGTTTAAAAGTCGTAGATATTCCTTGAGATCAATTTGACCTTTCGGATAAGTCAAGATTGTTAAATTTCGCCCGCTCGAAATCGCATTTTGTAGAGTGTCCCGATAAATAGCTTTGTAGAAGTTGGGAATTCTTGACCATTTAACTAGCTGATCAAGCGCTTTTTCATTCCATACGATCGAATCCTCATTGACTAGTGCTTTTTTATCCCGATCATATTCGTCCAAGCTGGTATAGTAGTAGCCTTCTTGGAGTTGAGAGATTAACTCATCTTTAACTTTATTAAAAGGTTTCAGTTTTATTGGTCTTACATCGGTAATTTTGACCACATAATAAGCATTATATTCGTCCAGTATTCGGACATCACCTTTATTAAGACTAAAAATAACCCGGTTATGAGGACTCACCATACTTTTTTCCCAGTCTATGGTAAGAACAGAAACATCCGGGGCGTTATTGGTAGCATATTGCTTAATTAATTCATTAAAATCTACCCCTTGCTCGGCTTTGGTTTTTATTTCTACAGCCTGGTTCTTCAAAGCATCCGATTGAGCATCCGAAGCGTTTTCCGGTTTATTTAAAATTATCTGTTGATAATAAACCTCTTTACCCATTTGATCATAGGTCTTCCGGGCAAACTCTTCACTGGTATATTTACCAAGATATTCTGATTCGAAATATTTGACGATTAATTCTTCATTAATATATCGCTGAAGTTGTTGCATCAATTGCGAATCATTATTCAAGCCCCTTTTGAAAAAGTCAATACACTTCAGCTGATCCAATACCATTTCGTCCAGTGCTCGTTGGTAAGCCTCAGACTTATCGCGGTACCTTCGATGAAAATATTCATCATAGACATATTTATGCAGATCGGCGAAACTAATTTTATAATGGTCATCAATTACTGCTATGGTCTTTTGAGCCAGCTCAGTTTGTTTACCGCAATTTGTAAAAATGTTAGTCGTCATCGCAAGCACCAGAATTAGTAGATAAAAATTTGATTTCATAATAAACCTCACTTAATCGGAAGATTTTCTAGATCGAAATTTAACAAAACCGACCGGTAAATTCACGACCATTAAACAGACAAGTAGTAATAGTTAGTTCCCTAAAAATAGGAGTTTAATATTTTCCAAGTCATTAATGAATTTGGGTATCGTCGTTTTTTTATGCAAAACCCCGGCAAAAATACCGGGGTTTTGCATAAGTCATTCATTAATCGAATAATGGAAATGCCTACTTCATCAATACCATCTTTTTGGATACTGTTTTGTTACCATAGGTGATAGTATAGAAATAGACGCCACTGGAAAGTTTGGAACCATCAAATAAAATGTGGTTTCCATTAGCTTCGCAGAATTCATTATTAATCAATGTGGCAACTTCCTGTCCTAACATATTATAAACTTTCAGAGTAACATTGCCCGGTTCCGGAAGAGTAAAGTTTATAGTCGTAGTCGGGTTAAACGGATTCGGATAGTTCTGGCGTAAAGCGAATTTTTCTGGAGTCGTAGTCGGCGCAATAGCAGAAGGTTTCTCTGTGATTGTCAGGTTATCAATATAAAATGTAACTCCCGCATTTCCAGTTATGTTGAAGTGGATAGGTGCTCTGATTACCGTGTACTGATCATTGACGGTAAACTCTTTGCGAATTTCTGTCCATTCAGTAGTGAGAGCTTTTTCATGAACTCTCATATATTCACTATAATCAGCGTTACCAACCGTGAAATTAGCCTTACCTGCGGCTGAGGCTTTCGCCCATATTGAATAGATATAAGTAGCACCTGGTTTTACCGGAATATCCTCGGCAACTACCTGAATATCCCAGGCATTAGTTCCAAGAGCATTGACAGTTATAGCGAGAGCATGCTCACCTTCCTGTACCGGGTCGGCAACGATCTCAAAAGCCGGTTTCGGATCAATACTGGCAGCTACTTCAATAACCCAGCCGGCAACTCCTTTGGCTAAATCGGTCACAGCACCTGCCGGTGTCTGTTCAAAACCACCATTGGTAGCGATGTCAATCTTACCACTATTTCTTAATGCTTCAATAGCAGTAATTTCAGCATCTCTTTGAGCAGCCCAGGCGGCTTTTTTGTCCGGGAACCAGTTCAAGTCACCAACTGGGAACCTGCCATAGGCAGCTGTCAAGAGGTCTTTATCAGTATATGAGAGATCAACCGGAATTGGCCAGTCTGAATAAATATAATCATTATCAAGATCCGTATTTACTACTCTCCAGACAGGTAGGATAGCACCACTGGCTTCATCTACGGTACTAACGCTAAAGGTCTTTAATTCATCAACCTGAGTTGTTAGCAGACTTTCAGGAGCTGTAAAAGTGGGACATTTTCTCAACCAAGATCCTTCGACCAGATAGGGATAAGTTTCATTATCATCAAACATAGCCTGAGTTCTGGCATTCATTGTAATCATCTGAGAATGCCATGCAGTTGAACTGTTTACCTGATTGTCAATGCAAGTTTGGACCATATCATTGAGTCTAGTATCCCAGAAAATAACATTACGATCAGCTAAAACTTTTCTCTCTACCTGTTCGTAAGTTTCAGGTAACTGTCTGACGTTGATTATACCCATCGGCTGATTATCCGGATCGGTTTCGTCGGCATCCAGACCTTCCATATAGGGCTGGACATTGCTGTTAACAAAAATATTGTTCACGACGACCATATCGCTCTGGTATCCCTGAGTCTCGAATACCTGCCCGGAGCAATTAATAAAGGTATTATGATTGAACCAGGCTTTTCCGACTGGATAATTCCTCATTTTATACAACATACCTTGAGCCATGACATGCGTGCAGTTCTCTGCCGATAAAGTACCAGTATTATGATTGACATTATCATAAACACCGCCATTACGACGACAGGCTTGACCACTCATATTGACAAAATAACAATCGGTAAAATAGACATTGGTACCTTCCGCATCATTAGACTGCACCATAACCCACTTGGTATGTTCAAACAAACAGTTATCTAAACGGATAGTCTTATTTGATGCTGACGCGCCAAAGAATGCCCAACCCAGCGTGGTTCTATTCGCCGCTTGAATGATGCTGCAATTTTTCACCGTCAAATCATTCTGGAAATTAATACCGCCTGTATTAGAACCGAATCCGCAGATTACCGGTGGTGCTGATGCGGCATCATCATTATTAGCCAGACGTCTATCATCGGCACCTACTATTACAACGGCCCGGGTAGCTGGCGTTGTAAGATTACTAGAAAGTGGGTAATATCCACTGGCTTTCAATTCATAAACGCGGCCAGCCGGTACACTAATCGAGTCAGCATCAATCGCGCTCTTTAGAGAGCCAGCTACGCCCTCGTCAGACATATCAAAATAATCCTTAATGACCAGAGTATCTCCTTTTTGTTCTAAGACAAAATCCATTAAGTTATTCTGGGCAAAAACAGCGGTTGTTAAGAACAAACCTAACACCACCGATAATAACAAACCCTTTTTCATAACAAAACTCCTTTCAATAAAATTAACATTAAAAACAATGAAACAAACGAGCTGCAGATAAATACAGCTATTAGGAAAACCCTTTTACCATCCAGCCTCCTTTCTTTTAATTGGTTAAATAAAGAAAAACAAATGCTATAATTATTCAAAATTATACCTCAGATAAAGGCTAAATTTCCTGGGTTCATATTGAGTTGTAGCAGTATTTTCAATAATTGGAGTGTCACTGCTTCTCCGGAAAACCTTATATGTTTCGGTGGGAGAATGAAAAATGTTAATTCCTTCAAATCCAACTGACAAACCTTTAATCGGCAATTTCTGCTTTAAAGAAATATCCCATCTGGTTACGGTTCTGGTAAATTCATCCTCTTCAGGTCTGATCCCAATATAGGAAAGCATATTATCAGTTAACCTAAAGGAAATACGCCCGGCGAAACCTTTGTAATTGACACCCAGGGCAATATTCACCAGATGATCAGCCTGACCGACAAGCCTGGTGTTCTCCCGGACACTTTCGATAGTTCGATATTCTTTCCTGCTTTTCTTTCTTCCGGTTATAGGATCAATATAAGAAATGGTCGTATCTTTAGTTTCAATCTGGAGATAATCCATATCCGACCAGGTTCTAGTATAGTTGGCACTCAATATCAATACATTAAATGGCTTCGGCAAGTACCAGAAGTAGGTCTGCCATTCAAGTTCTAAGCCTTTTATAAAAGCCGGATTGGGATTATTAACGTAAGTCGTTACTTTAGTCGAAGGACCGGGTACGACACTGGGTTTAATATCCAGCCCGGCGTCAACCATTTGAGCTGAATCAGGAAAAACTACCCCATAAGCACTGAGGTGCGGATAATATATTTGGGTCTTGAAAAATACATCGTCAATCTCTTTATAAAAACCACCCAGACTAAATAAACCAATTTTATTGCTATATAAAGATAAATATACATCATAGTTGGTGGATATTGATGGTTTTAATCCTGGATTACCAGCCAGAGCATCTTCGGATTGGGGATAATAGACATTCGGTAAAATTGCCAGGAAATCTGGACGCGCTATTGATTTGGAATAGGCCGCCCGGATATCACCCCATTCGGTAAATTTATAGCGCAATTGAGCGTTGGGGAAAAAGGTATCATCATTACGATCAACTGATCGGGTGGTATCATTGGCATCACCATCTACCGGGTGTCTCACATAAACAAAATTGGCATCATAATCCATATTGAAGTGCTCAAATCTTCCACCACCAATTAATGAAAGACGCGGCCCGATATTAAAATCACCCATCAAATATGCGGCTGAAAACACTTCGGAACCGTCGAAGTCATCTCTCAGCGACTTAGCTTTATGTCTATAATTTATAGGCTTAGTTACAGTCGGGTCAAATTCCGAGGGATGATTCCAACCATATATCGCCTTTTCAATAAATTCATCCGTCAGTTCTTTATCCAGAGCATATTGAAAGGGATAGTCACTCTCAAAAAAGTATTTTCCTCTTTCACTCTCATAATCATAATTCCTCAAATTGGCAAAGGTAATCGGATTGGTTGCCGGATTGAATTTCTCTCCTAACCAGGTACTATCTATTCCGATATAAAAATCAGCGGCACCGGTTCTCCGATAGGATTCTTCAACATCATTGGTGCGCGTCGAAAGAGTATATTTACCTCCTAGTTTAATATCACCCGAGATGACGCTCAAAAAAGAGACCGGAATAGTAAAATCCAGAGTGCCATTATACAAATGTTGTTTAAATGCTTCGTCGCGAGTCACAAACCAGCCATAGATTTCGGCATTTTCCCAGTCATTTTCATTAACTTTTATATTATATACATCCTCAGGTGTAAAAAAACGCAGCGTAACATCGTAATAGATGGGATTACCATTATCATCAACAAAAGGAACATCAGATTTGGCATTCTGGAAGCCGAACTCGTTACCCGGATCGCCGTATCTTATATCAGTGTTTTTATCACTAAAGGAATGCGATAAACCCAATTCAGCCTTGACCAGACCAAAATTATAATTAGCTTGCAGAGCATTGATTAGCAATTCTTTATTATGTTTATCACGATTTAGTCCATATCCAATTTCATTAATACTGAGATCATATTCCAGACGATATTTTGAATTATCATTTAACGTATGGGTAAGTGCATTTTGTAATATAATTTTACCATTGGGAAGTTTATAATCCAGAAAGACACTCCCGCCATAGTTTGTAATGATATTTTCTTCATCAATAAAAGCAAAATCTTTCATCTGGTAAATACCCTCGCCGTATGGTTCGGTACCTGCATCGCGGGTATATCCGGCAGTGGTTACATCATTACCCACATTAGAACGTTCGGCGTTACCCTGGATGAAGACTCCCAGCTTATCATTGAAAAAGCGGTTGCTAGCACTGGCCCAAAATTTATAATTCTGACCGGGGTAAGTTCGATCCTGGGTATTATAGCTACCTTGGGCAAATATATCAGATTGGAATCCTTTCGGAGCTTCTCTTAATCTCAGATTGACCACCCCACCGATGGCATTGGCATCCATATTCGGAGTAAGTACTTTAACAACTTCGATACCGGAAAGCATATTCGATGAAAAGAAGCCCAAATTGGTCGAACGATCTTCCAGATCAGTGGATGGAAGCTGGACACCATTGACTAGAACCAGATTTTGTTTCGCCTGAATACCACGGATAGCGACTTTATCACCCTCCATCAATGAAACTCCAGGTAGACGACTTAGAGCGGCCGCCGCGCTTTCATCCGGCAGTTCGCGAATTTTTGAACTAGAGACGATATTTGTAATAGTATTCGAAGATATCTGCTGGTTGATTGCGGCTCCCTGGCTGGCGGCCTGGCCTGTTATTACTATCGTTTCGCCTTTAATCGCCACCGGTGAAAGCATTAAATCCTGAATAACCACACCATCTTCAGGTACTATTACTTCAACTTCGATTGGTTCATAACCGATATAGGTTACTTCAAGTACTTGCGTGCCAGATGGAACATAATTAATGAAGTAATTCCCATCTAAATCAGCGGCTGTTCCTATATTGGTACCACTTACGATAATATTCGCCGCTGGCAACGCTTCTTTGGTTTTTTTATCAAACACCCTTCCCTTTACAGTACCAGTTGCCATTACCAGCTGAACCGTCATTAGAAAAATTATTCCTACTTTGAAAAGTATACCATTATGAATTTGGAAACTTGTTCTACTACTCTTGAGTAAGTAGATTGCCATTTTCTTAAAAGTTTCTGCGTTTTTCATAAAGCCACTATCCTCTTTTTATTGGTTTAATATTAATTGATTCGTTTCAAAATGTCAAGGAAAATTTTAAAAAATTTATGGTATCGGTGGATATGCACCTATATAATTAACAATTTTCTCTGGAGATCTTAGCAATTTGGTAATTTCTATCGGCAACTTAAAGCCTAATTTTACCGCTGAAAATTCCGGTAAAACCTGAAAATTGTGCAACTGTGGACATTTAAACAGGGGATCACTGTAATTCAGAAATTCACGGCTATTAGCTGAAAATTTTGGATACAATTTCCGTATTTCTGCTAATGATTTGATTTCTATTTGACAATTAGGATTGGCGGCCGGACTCCATAAAATCAGCGGATATTTACGTTCATCAGCCCGCACGTAGATATTATAATCAAGCTGTGTCAGCATCGGTTGGCTAAGCCGTTCACACATTGTAGGCGGTTGCCAAACAAATAGCAATGGTCTCTCAAAATCTTTAGCGCCATACATTAAATTATTAACGAAAATATGCCCTTCTCTTTCATCAACATCCGGCCCAGTGCTGGGATGCCAGCCGAAGTGATCGCCCGCGGCACTGCGTTCATTGCGCCCAAAACAGGCGGTACTATTGACAAAAGTATTATTATAGATATGGGCATTTGAACTATTGAGAATCCAGAGTCCGTGATCACAATTCACAAATACATTTCCGGCACAGGTTACTCCTTTGGATATTTCAAAAAAGAAGCCGTTCTCGCTCGGCCAGGGGCGATCTTTGGAAAAATGGCCGTCGTTACGCCCAACGCCTTCGACCCAGTTATTAATGAATACGCCGTCAACGTTGCCGACATCATACCAGATACCATTTGAATTCGGCAGGTCAATCACCAGATTATCATTACAGGTTACGCGATAGCATTGATTGAATATTTTGACTGCTGCAGGAAAATAACCGGTGATATTTTCAATGTTATTACGGGTAAAAATGTTCTTCTCGAGTAGCACATCATTGGAAGCAATAATATAAAGACCTTCGGTGCTGGTGTCGCTAATTTTACAATGGCGAAAGGTCATATGATCGCCCTTAAAATATCCGGCTACGCGCGAGCAATATGAAATGGTGCAATTCTCAATGGTAGTGCCGACTACATCCTTGCCATGATTTTCTTCCGGAGATAAACCCTCAGGATATACACCTTCGATTTCGATTGCCTCATAGGCATATTGGGTAAAAGTTATTCCGCGGATAGTCGGGCCTTTGCCGTCCGATTTCTTGCCGTGCACATCTTTGGTAGTCCTGATCAAAGCGCTGTTGAAAGCCGTTATTTCCACTAGACGATCGGTTGGGTCTATACCAATGTAAATTTCTCCTTTATCGTAATTTATATAGTAACTGTTCTCGTCAACCTCACCTTCCCAACCAACCGATTGTAGAAATTTGCCGTCCACAAAAACCATATCATCATTGAAACGATGCAAGGGAGTCTTTTTGCCTTCGCGGTCGCGAATCCACCAATCATCCGGCCGGGAGGGAAACAGACGAGTCCAGGTTGTTTTCCACAATCCATTCCCTAAATTTTTCCAGTCGGTCGCAATGTACGTTCCCTTCAACATTGGCTTTTCGTCTTTATAAGGTTGCATCGTAATACTTTGATTCAGGAGTAAACCACCGGTGCGATAGATGCCGCCTCGTAGAATTATGGCGTCCCCGGTTTTCACCTTTTCAATAGCATTTTCCAAGGTAGTAGGTTTATCAAGTGTTTCTCCCGCCAACTCAGCTTTTCCATCGGGGGCAACGAAATAAATTTTCCCCTTCCCGCTCGGTAACTCGTAGGTTTGGTGAATCGGACCATACGGACCACCAGATGGCTGAGCCTGAGCTATCAGAAATGAACTCAAGTAGATAAACAAACAACCGATAGTAAATCGTTTGTTTTGTTTCAGTGATGAATTTCCGTTTGTTGGGATGAACCGC
>Ga0116148_1003234_pt1 | contig 15191 bp, 7 predicted proteins | sample AD_UKC055_MetaG_FD_89786 | JGI IMG/M metagenome (GOLD analysis project Ga0116148, IMG submission 89786) | Active sludge microbial communities of municipal wastewater-treating anaerobic digesters from USA - AD_UKC055_MetaG | ecosystem: Engineered > Bioreactor > Anaerobic > Digestate | place: USA... | reverse complement strand
GCCATCAACGTGGTCACCCAGCCGGCGACCCGCTTCACCCTGACCCCCCGGATCATCTTTCCGAAGGGGCTGAACAACAAGGTTTCCAGTGAATCGTCTCTGCAGCTGGCCCTCTACATCGATCACCAGGGGGAGACCGCCCCGCACGGGGGCGAGGCGGCGACTATTCGACTTAATGTCCCCGCGTCCTTCCTCGATGGCAGTGAGCCCCTGCTCAAGAGCGGCATGGACAGCCTGGTCTGGAACCTGGTGGCCCCGGCGGTCCGTCAGGATACCCTTTTCGATGTCAATTTCAGCGTTACAGCGCTGCCCAGGGATGCCAATTCCGGGCTGGAAGCGTCCACGGAATTCGCCAATGTCTATTTCCCGATCTGGGTTGTCCGCAAAGCGAGGCTTGAAGTACTCGCCCAGGTTCACGACCAGATGGGGAGCACACCGGTTCCGGTCCGCATCGGCAACGAGTTCGACCTGGTTTCGATCCTGCACAACCTCGGCTCTGCGGATTACTACGGCGCCTATCAGGTGCAGCTGCGACTGCCTGCCGGCTATTCGAGTGCGGACGCGCTGACCATCAGCACGGAGAGCGATACCGTGATCTGGCGGGTCAAGGCGCCGGATGGGGTCAGTGAAACCCCGGACACGCTGGTGGTGAAGCTGCTCAGCGCGCCCAGGGATTACTTTTCCAAGACCGAAGCCGACATCGCTCAGGATTCAGCGGTGGTGCTGATCTCGCCGGAGGCCGGTTTTATGGTGGCCAAGTCCTTTCCGGTGCGCACCGGTTCCGTCGGTCTGCGCGGTGGCACCAGCCTCCCCATGCTTGGCCTCTCTTTACAGAACAGGGACCAGTCGATCGGCAGCCGGTCGCTGCTGGATACCATCAAGGTCTCCTTCCGCAGCAAGCGGGGCAGTGCGGTCCCGGCGCGGTCGGTTGTGACCAGAATCGCCGCCGTCCGGCACGGCAACCCCACCGAGGTTCTGGCCGAGAACAGCCGTCCCGGGACCGGCAGCGAGATGGTGCTCAATTTTGATAAAGCGGTGCCCGACACGATCCGGGGCAGCGATCTCTTCGCCATCGACATTCTTATCGACATCGCTCCCGAGGCCAGTCTCACCGATTTTGTCGTGGCGGTTGATTCCGCCAGTGCGATCGTGGCCAGGGATGCCATCTATCACAACCGGTTGAGCATCGCCGACTCGACCCTCAATCGCGTCCAGTATCTCGGTTTCTCCTCCGGCACCCTGGTAGTGATGCAAAACGACCTGGAGGAGTCTTTCTGCAACTATCCCAATCCTTTCGGGACGCCATCGCGGCCGACGACCCGGTTCGTCTATTATCTCAAGCAGGCGAGCGATGTCCGGATCAAGATCTTCACCCTGACCGGAGATCTGGTCCAGGCCTGGGAATACACCAAGGCGGCTCACCCCCGGCAGACGAGCGCCGGCGTGCATCAGGACGAAGTGATCTGGGACGGCCGCAATGGCCAGGGTCAAAAGGTTATGAACGGCGTCTATCTGGCCTATTTACAGACCGATTACGGCGAAATGGCGCTCACCAAGATAGCAGTTGTCAAGTAACGCATCGAACAGTTGGCCATCGTGAATCGAAAAATCAGAAAATATCTCCTCTCTCTGCTCTTCCTCCTGCTGATTGCGGGCGGGGGGGCGCATGCGCAGCAGGTGCTGCAGGATCGCACTTACGGCGGGGCCAACGACGTCTTCGACCTCCCGGTCGGAGCACGGGCTCTGGCCATGGGCGGGGCCTATGTTTCCACGGCCGACGATCCCTTCGCACTCTACTGGAACCCCGCCGCCCTGGAGAATGTGCAGAACATGGGGGTCGGGCTCTACTATTCCAATCTGACTGCGGGCACGCAGTACAGCTATCTGGGCTATGCCCATCCCACTCTTTTCCTGGGGACCTTCAGCCTTGGCATCATCAGCCTGTCGACGCCGGACATTGACATCCGTGACGATGATGATCCGATGAAGCTGGGCTCGCTTTCCTACAGCCGGAACATGCTGCTCTTCGGTTATGGTTACAAGCCGCTCAACTGGCTCGCCATCGGGGCTTCCCTTAAAATCGAGCGCGCTTCGCTGCCGGGCTACCCGGACGGGGCCACAGGGCAGACCGGCAGCCTCACCGAGTCCGCGCTGGGCGCTGATCTTGGCCTGGTTTTTACCCCCGGGCTGGCGAGCCCCTGGCTGAAAGATTTCACCCTGGCCTTGAGTGTGCAGAATGCGATCCAGCGCTACATGCGCGCGGTTGAGGAGCGGGATGCCACACCGCGGACACTGCGTCTGGGCCTGGACAAGAGGATCGGCATCGGCGATGACGGCAGCAGCGTGACGCTTGCCTTTGAGTACGACAAGATGAAGACGATGCCCGCGCACACCCATCTGGGACTGGAATACAGCTATCAGGATCTGTTTGCCCTGCGCACGGGCCTCTATCGCAGCCACTTCACGATCGGGGGCGGTGCCAAGGTGGCCGGCGTGCAGCTCGATTATTCCTACTGGACGGGTGATGATTCATGGTTGAGCAGCAGCCATCGCATCTCCCTGGTCTTGAACATCGGCAAGAGCCGCGAATTGCGCATGGCGGAGTATCAGGAGCGGGAGGCACGCCGCATCGAGCAGGAGCTGGCGGCCAAACGCCAGGCCGAACGGAATGAGGCCATAGTCTCGGGCATGAGCCGTGCGCGGGTCCTGGTCGGAAAGGGCGATTATCCCGGGGCTTACAGTGTAGTGAGCCGGGTGCTTTTTTATGATGTGACCGGCAGTGATCCGGACCTGGATGAGGCGCGGCAGCTGCTGCAGCAGGTCAACGCGGCTTTGGAGGAGGAACGCAAGCGCGAAGAGGCGGCCATCCTGGCCAAGACTGAAGAAGAGATGCGCATCCGCCGCAACAACCTGCAGATCGAGCAGCATTACCAGAAAGCTTTGAATGCCTACAGCCTGGAGGATTATCAGACGGCGATCCTGGAGTGCGATCAGGCGCTCGCCATAGATCCGAACAGCGAGCGGGCTACTGACCTGAGGCGCAAATCCGACGAACAACTGCGCCGGAAGATCATGCAGCTGGCGGAGCGCGCGCGGCAGCTGCAGGCCCAGGATCGCGGCTACGATGCCATAACCCTCTATAATCAGGCCCGGCAGATGGCCAAGGGGATACCGGATATCGAAACCTTCCTGGCGGGCCAGATATCATCGATAGAAAGCCGGCTGAGCCGGGAAGATTTGATGCGGCGCGCTGCGGCGCAGGAGATGAGCCAGAATTGGGCCGAAGCGGCCAGTCTCTACCGCGAAGCGCTGCGCTATGATCCCAACAACCGCTCCCTGCAGGAGCGCTATAACGAGGCCAAGGCCCGGGCGGAAGCGCGCGACATGGAGATGCCGGAAAATGTGCGCGAACTCTACCGGCTCGGCGCGCAAGCCTACGCTCAGCACAAGTATGAAGAGGCGGTGCGCCACTTTGAGGAGGCCCGCAAGCTGCAGCCGCTGAACAAAAAGATCCTGAAGGCTCTCGATTCGGCGAAGGAGAACCTGCAGCGGCAATCCTCAAACCAGGGCACCCCGAACAAATAAGAGCAGCCGGCCCGCGACTCAACTGAAAGGAGCTCTCCAGGCCGGCGGCGCCCGCCGCCGGTGAAGGGGAAGAGGACCATTGTTCCAGAATATTCAAAAAGAGCAGCTGAAGGTACTCGCCCGGTTTGAATTCCTCGGTGAGCTGCGGGATTTTGTCACCAAGGTCGGCCACCGGCACGGCTTTTCCGAGCGGGTGATCAATGCCTTCAAGCTCTCCATCGACGAGGCGGCCACCAACATCATCAAACATGCCTACCGGGACTGGGAAGGCAGCATCACCATCCGCGCGATCGTCAAGAAGAACAGCCTCACCATTGTACTGGTCGATCAGGGCAAGTATTTTGATCCGCGTCAGGTCAGCGATCCGGACCTCCAGCGTTATGTCGATATCGGCAAGAAGGGCGGTCTGGGCATTTTCATCATGCGCCGGCTGCTGGACGAAATCGATTATCGCAAGACCGAGGAGGGCAACGAGCTGTGGATGGTCAAGTACCGCGACGTTGCGCGCAAGCACCGTCTCACGGTACCCTCGCTCTCCATGACCCTCAAGGCGCGCTACTGGCTGATTTCAACCTCTGTCTTCACCCTTTTTTTGATCAGTGTTTTCGTCTATAATTTTTTTCACAGTGAGGAGGCCATCACCACCGATTTCCTCGCCAGGGGGCGCACCGCGCTCTCGGTGATGACCAGTGATATCTCCACCAATCTGCAGCAGCAGCTGCCCGAGGGCACTCGCCAGAGTCTGGTCGATGGGACCAATCTGCCCGATGATATCGACATCCTCGCCCACACCCTGCCACCGCTCAACACCCTGCAGAATTCTGAATACCGCGATATCCTCTATCAGGCCTTGATCGCCGATAATAACCAGTATATTCTGGCCAGCACCGAAGGAAAACTGATCTTCACCCGGTTCAACCGGCCGCAGGAGGCTGAGAGGGTCGAGAGCGATGTGCTGCGCTACACCTTCCCCTCCGGGGTAGAGGTGCTGGAGATCACCTCACCGGTGCTGGATGATTCGGGCAAGACTCTCTGTACCGCCCACTTTTTCATCGATCATGCCGCTATCAGCCGGGAAATCAGCAGCGAACACTGGAGCAATGCCCGGCTGATGGGTCTGATCTGGCTGATCGGCGCCGCCGGCCTTTTTCTGCTCATCATTCTGGTCATGAATCCCTTTCGGCGCCTCTCCGAATGGGTGAAGCAGCTCGGCCAACCCGGCGCCACCGACGAGATGGATATCGATGCCACGACCGAGATCGGCGAGATCGCCCAGGCTTTCAGCGATATCACCCTGAAGCTGCGGGAATCGCAGGTCAACATGGCCGAACAGGAACGGCTGCAGAAAGAGATGCAGGTCGCCCAGGAGATTCAGCAGACCCTGCTGCCGAGCGAATTTCCCGAGATCGAGGGCTACGGGATCAGCAGCTATTATGCTGCCGCCAAAGAGGTGGGTGGAGACTATTACGATTTTGTCGAGGTGGACAAGGATACTCTGGGTATTGTCGTCGCGGATGTCTCGGGCAAGGGGGTTCCGGGCTCGCTGGTCATGACCATGATACGCACTGCGCTGCGCACTGAGGCGCGCGGCATCAAGGACGCGGCTGAAGTGCTGGCACGCGTGAATGAATTTGTGGTTTCGGACATGAAAAAGGGCATGTTCGTCACCCTGTTTTACGTCATCATCGATTCCAAAAAGAGACGCATCAACTACGCCAGCGCCGGCCACAATCCGATGATCCTCTACCGCGGCGCCCGCAACAAGTCCTATTATCTCAATCCGCATGGTTTTCCCATCGGCATCTCTCTGCCGGATAAAAACCTCTTCCGCAACACCATCGAGTCCGATACCCTTTCTCTCAACGAGGGCGATATCCTGCTGATCTACACCGACGGCATCACCGAGGCCATGAACCGGCGGCGTCAGCTCTTCGGGGAGGAGCGTTTTCTCAACGTCATTCGCGATAACGGCCTCCTGCCGGCGCAGGATTTTGTCGACAAGCTGCACGAGGAGATCCTCTCCTTCACCGAGGGCACTCCGCAGAGCGACGACATCACCCTGGTCGCGATCAAGGAAAAGTCCTCTGCAGAAAAAATCGAACTTGAACGCGCCAAGCGGGTCTATCGCCTTCTCCAGAAGGGCGCCGGCATCAAAGAGGCATGCGAAAGCGAGGGTCTCTCCTCCTACTCCTATTATTCCAAATACAAGGAGATCTTTGAGCAGGGCAACATCGAAGAGCTGGTCAGCGTCGAGACCGAGTCCATTGAGGCCAAACATCTGAGCATCGAGGAGAAGACCAGGCTTTACGATGTGATCATGCGCTTCCCCGAATATGGGGCCAAGAAGATCCATGAGGAGCTCCTCACCGAGCGCTATGGCTTCATGGAGCTCAACAGCGCCAAGATATATGAGGAGCTGGTGCGGGCCAAGCTGAACACGCGCGAACTGCGCGAGGCTTTCGTCCATCGCGGCGGCAAGAAGCGCCGGCCCAAGCCGCCGGGGACGCCCATGCTGACTCTGGACGGGCGGGTTATCATCCAGAAGGGGGGCCTGACGGATGTGGAGCCCGATTATGAGGAGGCGGAGGCCACCGGCCCGGCCCGCAAGGGGCGCCAGACAGCCGAGCCGCCCAAACCGGCGCTTGCCGGGCGTCAGAAGGTGGCCCTGCCGGCGCAGCCAGTCACGAGCCATTTTCAGGGGCGCGATGTCCTCTCCTACCAGATCGAAGAGCTCCTGAATGCTCCGGTTGAGGATCTTTTTGACAAGCGGCTGGGCGGCCAGGTGCTGGAGGAGGAGCCCGCCGACGAGGAGTTCCCGGAGGACGTGAAACAGGCTCCTGTGGAGGTCAAGACACCGGCAGAGCCCGATCTTTCCATGGAAGAGCTGGGTTTCGAGTATGTGGCCAGCGAACCCCCGGATGGTGTACATGAAGATGACGCTTTGTTGGAGCTGCCGCCGGAGATCGTTCCGCTGGAGGCGATTGCAGCCGCCGAGGCCGAGAGCGCCGAGACCAATCTGCCCGAAAAGGCCGGTGAGGCCGACTTGCCGGAGCCGGCGCTTTTGCTGCGCGACGGCGATGATATCACCAGCGACGATCTGGATTTTGCCGATATGCTTGAAACCGGCGCCGGCCTTGAGGATCCTTTCGCCGTCCGCGAGGAGAGCAGGAAATTCCCGGCCGCGCCGATGGAAGAGGCGGTCGTCGTCCCGGAAGGTGAGGAGGACGGGGAAAAGTACCCCTCCCTGACGGAGGATACGGATCCGGCGCTCAGGGATATATTCGAGGAATTTCTCGAGATCGATGAAGAGGCCGGCCTGATTTCCGAAAGCGGTGAGCTGGAGAACGAGATCATCGAGCAGATTTTGCAGAATGAGATCGCCTCCCGGATGAACTGGCAGGTAGGGGAGACCGAGAGCGGCGAGGCCGACAAGAGCGGGCAGTGGCGGCTGGAGGAAGCGGCCGGACCAGCCGGCCGCGCCGAAGAGCCGGACCGGCATCGCCTTTCCTTTGATGAGCTGATCGACCTGTTGAACGCCGAGAAAAGCGGCGGAAAAGCCTGGCCGGAACCGGGCATGGAAGCGTCCGGGCAGGAGGCGGCGGCAGCGGGAGACGGGAGCGAAGCGCCTCCTCTTCCGACAGATAATCCAGACCGCGATCGTGCCTACGCAAACGCTCTCAGCCGTTTTCTCAATGAAGAGTACAGGCAGGCGATCGATATCTGCTCGGATATTCTGGCGCGGGACGGCGATGATACGCAGGTGCGTGTGCTGCTCGGGCAATCTTATTTCCGCGCCAATGCGTTTCGGGAGTCGGCAAGGGAATTCCAGCGTATTCTCAAGATCGACCCGCGCAACAAGGAAGCGCATGAGAAGCTGGGGGTTATATACGCCAACCAGGGGGCATTTCCACGGGCTATTGCGCACTGGGAGTATCTGCTGCAGCTCGCACCGGAACGCCGCGATATTTTTGAGAGTATCCAGCGCGCCAAGCAGTTCATCAATCAGACCGAGTCATCCTGACCCGGCGGAACAGCCGCCGCCCGGATATTTTTGTTGACTATTAGAGGCATAAAGGCTATATTTGTTAGCTGCAAGAACTCGTCCGGACGGGGTATCTGGTGGAAAGACATGCTTTCGACTCAACATTGCGGTGACAGTCTGACGCCCAGCTCCTGCAATCGCAAAATAATCTTGATGGAGATTCAAAATGGAAGGCATCCAATTGTCAGTGGAGAAGACGGGTACCAAGAATAGTGTATCGATCATCAAGGTTGGCGGATATATTGACACCACCACATCCTCGGAGCTGGAGCACGCCCTGAGTACGCTTCTCAAGGCCGGATCATACAATATCATCATCGACCTGGGCAACGTCGATTATGTCAGCAGTGCGGGCTGGGGCATTTTTATCAGCGAGATCAAAGGTATCCGTGAAAAGGGCGGTGATCTCAAACTGGTGCGCATGATCCCTGAAGTATACGAAGTCTTTGAGCTGCTGGAGTTCCACTACATTCTCAAGGCGTGTGACACTATTGAAGAGGCCATAAAAGATTTCGAGCGCACGCTGGGTCCCGTCAGCGAGGGGGGCACGGTCGCCGAAGTCGATATGGCGACTGCGCCCGGCCGGAGCAGCAGTGAACGGCGTGACCCCGCACCGAAGCCGGAGAGCGGCAAAGCGGATAACCTGGAAGACAAGATCCGCAAAATCATTGCGCTGAATCCCGAGATCGGTACCATCCAGCTGATCAGGACGCTGAATTCGCCGGAACATGGCAATATCCGTCTCGGCTGGTTCGCGATGCGGAAACTCTTGAAAAAAAGCGGTCTGGACAGCAAAAAAGGTCGGGCCCTTCTCAGCTCCGGACGCTAAAGCACACAACAGCTGCGCCAATTTCCGGGTGGCGGACGATCTTCTGGCTTTGCGTCTGCGCCACCCCTTTCCCTCAGGTTCATCTTTCCTCGACCTTTTCCTATGTTTATAGACCACGCCAAGATACATGTGCAAGCCGGCTCCGGTGGGGCGGGCTGTGTCGCTTTCCGCCGGGAGAAGTACGTCCCCAAAGGCGGCCCTAACGGCGGCGACGGCGGCCACGGAGGCGATGTGATTGCTGTCGCCGACCGGCATATCCATACCCTGCTCGACTTCAAGTATCAGACTCTCTTCAAGGCCGAGCGCGGCCAGCACGGCATGGGCTCCAACATGACCGGCAAGTCCGGCCAACCGCTGCGGATCCGCATGCCCATCGGCACGACGATCCGGAATGCTGACACCGGGGCGCTGATCGCCGATCTGACCGAAGAGGGAGAGGAGGCGGTTGTCGCACGCGGCGGTCGCGGCGGTCGCGGCAACACCCGCTTCGTCACGCCGACCAATCGCACTCCGCGCGAATGGGATCCGGGGGAGTTGGGGGAAGAGCTCGAGCTCACCCTCGAGCTCAAACTGATCGCGGATGTGGGACTGGTAGGGCTGCCCAATGCGGGCAAATCAACCCTGCTTTCACGTATCTCCGCTGCACGCCCGAAAATAGCCGACTATCCCTTCACCACTCTCATCCCCAATCTGGGCATTGTCCGGGTCAGCGATGCCCAGAGCTACGTTGTGGCGGACATTCCCGGCCTGATCGAAGGTGCCCACGAGGGCAAGGGGCTGGGCATCCAGTTTCTCCGCCACATCGAACGCACCAAAATACTGGCCATCCTGCTCGACAGCAGTTCTGACGAAATGGAAGCGGACTATGTGACGCTCATGAACGAACTGAAATCCTACAGCCCGGATCTCCTCAAGAAAAAACGCCTGCTGATCTACACCAAAAAAGATCTCATTCAGGGGAAAATCAAACCCCTGAAAGCCCGGCTGCGCGGTGATGCTCCTGCCATCGCCATCTCCGCTGTACGCGGGGACGGCCTCGAGGAGTTGATTCGCCTGATCTGGAGCACACTGCAGCAGGTCGACCAAGCGGATTGACGCCTTCCTTCCGGAGGTGCTATGGAATCTGCAACTCCCGAATTGCTCAGTTTATGGAATACACCAGGGATCGGACCGCAAAGGCTGCGCAGCCTGATGGAGCGGTTCGGCAGCGGACGTGCGGTCTATGCCGCTTCGGCCCGGCAGTTGTGCGAGGTCGAGGGCATTGACCAGGCGACGGCCGCGAAGATCAAGTCCCATCCCGACCTGGAGGGCGCAGCGCGGCAGATCAGCCGGGCGCGAGAGGAGGGTGTGACCATTCTAACGCTCTGGGACGAGGCTTATCCGGCGATGCTCCGTCCCCTCTACGATTTGCCGGTGATCCTCTTCGTCAAGGGCGGGCTGGAAGTGCTCTCCGCCAAAGCGGTGGCGGTGGTTGGCACGCGGGCCCCCAGCGAGTATGGTCAGATTGTCGCCAGGAGGCTGACGCGCGAGCTGGTCCAGCGCGGACTGGTGATTGTCAGTGGTCTGGCCCGCGGCATCGACACCATCGCGCACAGCGAGGCGATCGCGCAAGGCGGGCTGACCATAGCGGTGCTCGGTTCGGGGCTGGATCAGATCTACCCCGGCGAAAACCGCCGCTTGGCAAGGATGGTCACGGAGCACGGCGCTCTGCTTTCGGAGTATGTGCTCGGGACCCAGCCGGATGCCCCCCATTTTCCCCGCCGTAACCGGATTATCGCCGGACTTGCCGCGGCCACGCTGGTGATTGAGGCCGGTGAGGGGAGCGGAGCCTTGATCACCGCGTATGACGCTCTGGAATATAACCGTGAGGTGATGGCGGTGCCGGGCAATATCACCAATCCCCGGGCGTGGGGGTGTAACCATCTCATCCAGCAGGGCGCCAAGCTCGTGCAGGGGGTGGAGGATGTCCTCGTGGAGATCGGCATGGCAGATGAGCGGCCGCCAAGTCAGCAGCTCGACCTGCCGGGGATGGGGCTTACCGCCGACGAAGAGCAGCTGCTGGGGGTGCTCAGCCAGGAGGCTCAACATGTTGATCAGATCGCCCTGGCGCTGGGCAAACCGGTGTTCACCATCCTTTCGCAGCTCCTGCAGCTGGAACTGAAAAATCTGGTCACCCAGCTGCCGGGCAAGAAATTTGTGCGCGCCTGAGAGGTGAGTAACGGGCCGGATGCAAATAATGTTTGACTATCTTTATAATAATTTGTAAATTGACAACTGCCGGGAGGGATAGACCTAACAGGCAAGGCAGCGGTCTTGAAAACCGCCGGGCGCAAGCCCTTGGGGGTTCGAATCCCCCTCCCTCCGCTTCATGAGGTCGATTCCCGGCGAAGACATATTTTCGGAGAGGTGCCGGAGTGGCTGAACGGGGCGGCCTGCTAAGCCGTTGTAGGGGGTAACCCCTACCCAGGGTTCGAATCCCTGCCTCTCCGCAACAAAAAATGGCGAATTTCGCCATTTTTTTGTGAGAGCATGCGAACCAGCAAAAGGATTGAAGCGTGGCCAAGACAAGAGTGCGATTCGCCCCGAGCCCGACGGGATTTGTCCATATCGGCAGCCTGCGCACGGCGCTTTACAATTATCTCTATGCCCGGAATCAGGGTGGTGATTTCATCCTGCGCATCGAGGATACAGACCGCGAGCGGTTCGTCGAAGGGGCGGTCGAGAATCTGATCTCGGTGCTCGAGTGGGCGGGGCTGCGCCCCGATGAAGGTCCAAAGTGGGACGGAGAATACGGGCCCTATTTTCAGTCCGAGCGCACTGATACCTACCGCCGCTACGCCCAGGAGCTGCTTGAGAAGGGGTATGCCTATTACTCCTTTGACACCGCGGCCGACATCGAAACGATGCGTGCGCGCGCCAGGACGGCGGGCAATCCCTATGCCAGGTACAATTTCGCCAACCGGATGGAGATGCGGAACAGTCTGAGCCTCCCCCCGGGTGAGGTTCAGGAGGCGATCGCCGCCGGGACGCCCTACGCTATTCGCCTGCTGGTGCCGGAGGGGCGCAAGTTTGAGGTCAATGACGAGATCCGCGGCCATGTGGTCTTTGACAGCCGGGAGGTGGATGACCAGGTACTGCTCAAGTCGGATGGATTTCCGACCTATCACCTGGCCAATGTTGTCGATGATCATCTCATGGAGATCACGCATGTCATCCGCGGCGAGGAGTGGCTCAGTTCGGTGCCCAAACATCTGCTGCTCTATGAGTATTTCGGCTGGCAGCCGCCCAAAATGGCGCATTTGCCGCTTATCTTTAACCCGGACGGCAGCAAAATGAGCAAGCGGGACATCCAGTCCCTCGATACACTGCCCGCGGGCAAGGTCGACCCCGATGTCGCTTCCTATATCCGCAAGGGATATGAAAAGTCGGCCATTCTCAACTGCATCGCTCTGCTCGGTTGGAATCCCGGTGAAGGGGATGACCGCCAGGTCTTCTCGCTCGACGAGCTGGTGCAGGAGTTTTCCCTCGGCCGGATTAACAAGTCGGCAGCGATTTTTGATCTTAAAAAGCTGAACTGGCTCAACAAGGAGCATATCATGCGCCGCTCCCCTGAGTCGATTGCAGCAGAGGTGCGCGCGTTGCCCGAAGCCGAAAACGGGGGCAAGATCGATCAAGACTACCTGCTCAGGGTCATCGGGCTGCTGCATGAGCGCCTCCATTTTATCGGCGATTTCTGGAGGATGTCCGGCTACTTCTTCAAAGATCCTGAGAGTTATGAGCCCGAATCCTTGCAGAAGCGCTGGAGCGGCGACACGGCGTCCCTGCTCCAGGAGTTGAGCGGCGAACTGGGTTCCGGGCGTGAATTTACAGCGGCGGAAATCGAACAAGCCCTGCGCACCGTGGCGGAACGGCATGATCTCAAAGGCAGCACCCTGATTCATCCGGTCCGTCTGGCCGTCACCGGCGTCAGCGTCGGTCCGGGGTTATTTGAACTGCTTGAGCTGCTTGGCCGGGAGACGGTTTTGCGCCGCCTGGAGGTGGCGATTGGAAAAGTACCCAAGATTTTAGGAATCGGATAAGATGGAAAATATGCACGAAAAGGCAGAACGAGCGGAACAGAACACCGGCGAGGCGACGCTCACAACTGCACCGCCAAACTTCATCAGGAATATCATCCGGGAAGATCTCAAGACCGGAAAAAACCAGGGCCGGGTCCACACCCGCTTCCCGCCGGAACCTAACGGCTATCTTCACATCGGCCACGCCAAGTCGATCTGCCTCAATTTCGGTCTCGCCCGCGAATTCGGCGGCAAGACCAATCTGCGCTATGACGACACCAATCCCGCCAAAGAGGATGTCGAATACGTCGAGTCGATAGAGGAGGACGTGCGCTGGCTTGGTTTTGACTGGGAGGAGCGCAAGTTTTACGCCTCCGATTATTTTGAGCAGCTTTATGAGTACGCCGTGCAGCTGATCAAGCTGGGCAAGGCTTATATCTGCGATCTAAGTCCCGATGAGATCAGGGAATACCGGGGCACGCTGACCGAGCCCGGCAAGAACAGCCCCTATCGCGACCGGAGTGTCGCGGAAAATCTGGATCTGTTCGCACGCATGCGCGCGGGTGAATTTGCGGAGGGCAGCCGGGTGTTGCGGGCCAAAATCGATATGGCTTCGCCCAACTTTAATATGCGCGACCCGGCGATCTACCGGATCAAAAAGGTCGATCACCATCGTACCGGTGATGCCTGGTGCATCTATCCCATGTACGACTATGCCCACTGTATTTCCGATTCGATTGAGGGAATCACCCATTCCATCTGCACGCTTGAATTTGAGGACCATCGGCCGCTTTATGACTGGTTTCTTGACCAGCTGGGTATTTACCACCCCCAGCAGATCGAATTTGCACGCCTCAACCTCTCCTATACCCTGCTCAGCAAGCGCAAGCTGCTGCAGCTGGTGACCGAGAAACATGTCAGCGGTTGGGACGACCCGCGCATGCCGACCATCGCGGGCATCCGCCGCCGCGGCTACACCCCGGAATCGATCCGCAATTTCGCCGAGATCATCGGCGTGGCCAAACGCGACAGCGTCGTCGATATCCAGCTGCTGGAGCACTGCCTCCGCGAGGACCTGAATCTGCGCGCGCCCAGGCGTATGGCAGTCCTGAATCCCCTCAGGGTGGTGATCGACAACTATCCTGAAGGGCAGTTCGAGGAGCTGGAGGCCATCAACAATCCTGAAGATCCTGCGATGGGCACGCGCAAGGTGCCTTTCGGCAGAGAGCTCTATATCGAGCGCGATGACTTTCGTGAAGATCCGCCCAAGCAGTTTCACCGGCTTTCACCGGGACGGGAAGTGAGGCTGCGCTATGCCTACTTTGTCACCTGCACCGGAGTGGAGAAAGACGCACAGGGAGAGGTGACGACCCTGCATTGCAGCTATGATCCCGCCTCGCGGGGCGGCGGAACACCGGACGGCCGCAAGGTAAAGGGCACCATTCACTGGGTCTCGGCCGCCCACGCCCTCGAAGCGACAGTGCGCCTTTACGATAGTCTTTTCAACAGGCCCGATCCCCAGCCGGGCACCGAGGGGGAGAGCTTTCTCGATTATCTCAATCCTGACTCCCTGCGGGTTGTGACCGGATGCAAGCTCGAGCCGGCCCTGGCCGCAGTGGAACCGGGCTCCCAGGTGCAGTTCGAACGCAGCGGCTATTTCATCGCAGATACGGTCGATTCCAGGCCCGGTGCTCCGGTTTTCAACCGCACCGTCCCCCTGCGCGACAGCTGGGCAAAAATCGAAAAAAAGATCGGCGGCTGAACGGCCCAGCCGGCGCACGGGCAGGCGGGGCGGCTGCACCCCCGGGGTATTTTACAGCCGGCCGCCGGCTTTCTCCCGCGGCTGAAAAAATATGCTTGAATTGTAGCAAAAAATGCGTATATTTACTGCGCATCAAGCTGGACCGTCTCTGGGGAATCGTCCAATGGCAGGACACATGACTCTGGATCATGGTATCGGGGTTCGAATCCCTGTTCCCCAGCTGATAACGGAAGGTTTTATCTGAACCTTCCGTTTTTTTTTACCCTCCGCATCCACTCCCCTTCGCCCCGGCTCTGGCACGCTTATTGTATATATCCAAGGTGTTCAGAGCCTTTTTCATGCCGGCGGATTTGATCCGAATATTTACAACAGGTTGACGGAATGAGCCGGCCGGGCGGTCGCCGGCTCAATTTCGAAATTGTGGCTTCGATGTCCCATTTTGTAACAGCAGGATATGATGCACATTGAAAAGTGGACACATATCGCTCTCACGCTTTGTGCGGCCCTGATGCTCCTCTTTTTGCGGATGAACCGCGCCGGGATGGAGGCGCCGGCTGCCGTGATCGAGATGGTTCCCCTGTCCGCGATTGCGGACGGGCCCGCACCCGGTTACTCGGTCACCGATCCCCCGCTTGCACCCTTGCCCGGCACTTTGACGCTGAAGCCACGAAAGGCTGTGCGTCCGGTACGGCGGCCGGATCCGCTTCCGGCCGCGCTCTCGCTGGCTGAAATCCCGCACGATGTGGAGGCTGGGGTCGCGGCAGAACCCTTTGAGATCAGTCAGCCGCCCGAGGTGGTAACGGCCGTACAACCTGCATCCGTCGTATCGAACGGTCGCACGCGCCCCACTGAAGAGATGCCGGATCTGCGCCTGGAGAGCGCCGTGGCCGCTGCTGTAAAGCGGGCGGCCCCGCG
>Ga0116148_1003225_pt1 | contig 15214 bp, 7 predicted proteins | sample AD_UKC055_MetaG_FD_89786 | JGI IMG/M metagenome (GOLD analysis project Ga0116148, IMG submission 89786) | Active sludge microbial communities of municipal wastewater-treating anaerobic digesters from USA - AD_UKC055_MetaG | ecosystem: Engineered > Bioreactor > Anaerobic > Digestate | place: USA... | reverse complement strand
CAGGATCTCCTCTGGCACCAATTCCATATCTAGGCACAACATATTAAGCTGGGTTAATGCATCTCCAAGCTCCAACTTGGCGTTTGCCATGTGCGCTTTTGCCTCGCCTGGAAATATCCTACATTGAAGCAACTCATAAGCTACCTGAGCGATCTCTTTGTTCAGGATTACTATGCGATCTATTGGAGATTTTTTGTCTTTTTCGAGCATGTGCAGAGTTCTGACGGTTCTCTCAAGCATGTGTGATTACCCCAATTGCTGATATCATATCGCTCTTATAAATATGCAGAGAGTCATTTCTGTCAACGATTCTGGCAATTTCGCAATGATTGGGATCAATTATATCCCGATATAATGTATTTATAATACCGACGAGATTTATTTGCCAGGCTCCAAAGAGGTCTCTTGACCTCCAGCTGAGGTTAACTGATACGCGGTCATCCTTTTCATAGCGAATTCCCACTCTCTGTAAGCAAGGTGTTGCTGTTTTAGTCTGATCTATCCTGGGTATCCATGTGATCATCTGATTCCGGTTTGACTGAATTCCTGACTCAATTTGCTCTCGGAGGCCCTGTCTCATATAGAGTATTTGATCATCTCTATCGAATCTATCGTAATAAATATAATCAAATCCTTCGGAGCCCTGGCTTCGGTATTTTTCAAGATACTCGGGTGTGAATTCCTCCAAATACTGGTCTACCAGTTGAAACGGGAACTTGGGATGCAGATGCTCTCCCAGTATCTGTTCAACTGCATGATTACCCAATACGATGGTCTGCATGGTATCCATTGCCTGTTTCGCGCCATCTTTACCCCCGAATGTGATTGGTTTGCCTCTTAGTATCACATTTGAGAGGGCCTGTTCCCAGGCTGCATTGAAATCGTCCGATGCAAATTGTATAACTGGCGGCAATACGGGCGAATATATGAAATCACCATGTGTTGCAGATAAAGACCTGGTACATCTTTTCATGCACCATGCATCAACTGGACGCATGATACTGTTTCTAAGTCGTGTCAGCATTTTTATCATCCCTTATACTCTTCTCTATATTATCTACTATATATGGGTTTTCGTTAATACTAAAAAAAAAATATGTATTTATGAAATTCCCCAGATACCATCTACCTGAAACATCTTATGCGCGGACTTACCAAATCGCCTGCCGTTTATCTTGAGATTTTCCAGAGGCCCCAAGTTGCCGCTGTCTAGGCAGACCTGCGCTTCCTGTAAGAACTCGGAGACAGAGCCATACTGTTCCAATATAGCTTCTGCTCTTTCCCACCCGATTCCTGGTAGATTGCAGAGTACGTTTATAGCATGCATGTTTTTACGAGGCTTGCTACACAAGGTTATAGGCGGGTCACTGATGACATCGTGGATCATATAGTTAATCAGCAACCGAAACGAATCGATTGGGTTTCGCGACAAAAAAACCGGCAACACTCCTAGAGATTTGATATCGCCGAGAACAGCATATACCATGTTCTCATCTAGTGTCATTCGTTCTTCTGGTTTTTCTATTATGTTTCCCTCGTCAGTCTTGTAGTATGGAGGAATAGACTCGATCAGCTCCGACAGACTACCAAGTATGCTTAGATATCCGTAGTCACATTTTAGGGCTATATCCATGCATTGCCGACCTAGCCGACCCCTTGGTGGAAGGCTGCCCCAAAAATCGTCGAGTTCCTTAATCTCTGCTCCAACCTGTTTACCGGATTCTTCATCTACCAGCATAAGATCGAAGTCTAGGTTTGCTGGTTCTGGCTTATTTATTCTTTTCTTATAATAAGTCCAGGCTTCGTCCAAAAAGTCAGGCCGCTTACCTTGCTTTTCGTTGTTATCAAAAAAAATAGAGTACATCGACTATCCTATTATTTTAGGTTTTCTATTATCTCATTACATTGCTTGCATATATTTCCTGCAACCTCCTCTATGGGACAGTAAACATCTGAATAGCTGTCTTTGCTGATCACGCCCATTAATTTAAGAGTGTCAAGACATTCTGTTACAATATCCATTGGTAGCATTACGTTATGCGCAATTTCATCAGCAGTCTTGCAGGACGTCAATGCCCCGTAAACTATTCGCAAATCTTCTAGGGTCGCCATCGTATCACAATTTTAAAATAGGTTTCCGACTTGAAATACGTTTTGGTTGAACCGAAAAAGAAAATTAGAGGCTATTTATAAGAGCCTCCCATGATATCTTATTTCCGAACTCTTGCGGCACTACGAATTTCGTAAACAGCGTCTTGGTTTCGCCTGGGGCTATTGTACTGGATTTTCGCGGGTCGCCAGTATACTGATATGTTTTCCTAGTATTGTTATCAGTAAGCACGACACCCATCCAGCCTTTCCAGGGTTTGTCTCCAACATTTTTCACGGTATATCCGAACCATGTTTCAGATCCATCCTTTTTCACCACATTGCAGACCGGGGATATGAGACTGAGTACTGCGGATGGTTTAGATACAGTTGAAGTGCATGCAGCAGGATATGAATTTGCAACGCCTCCTACATATTTTACGTCAACCTTTGAATCTATCGACTCGGCAGTTGGATTATAGCCTACTGTCTTCCCGGCCTGTATCATTTTGTCGTTTATGCTAGTAGTACTATTGGCTGGATAATATATATCTGCTATCAATCTGCCGTATGTATCTTTGCCTTCCACTGCCAGTTTGACCGTAGTCCCGGGCGGAATCTGCTCATAAAGCCATGATTTGGCAGCTCGTCCTGCCGGGAAACTCATTTCAGACGACGACACTCCCTGCAATCTCACACTAACCGGTGTTATGTCACAGAGCTGGCCGGGAGCGCATTGCTGGATTACTTGAATAGTATCTCCATCGATGATCTCCATCACGGAAGCCATCGTATCGTAACCAGTTATCTCAGTAACCTGCCCGAGATTTTCTATATATTTATTCAAGGAATCGTTTATAACTTCTCCATTCTTGTTCACGATATAATTATTTCCCATCGGTGTCAGGGTTATTTCTGAACCAATTGGCAAATGGAGCATCAACCATTCTTTGGCTTCTGCGTCTCTGCTGCGTGGAAACACCCCATAAAGTATGACTGTTTTCGGAGTTAAATCGCAGACCTGGCCGGGGACACATTCCATCAGTGCTTCTATTGCTGATCCGTCCTTAACTGCGGTTACTTTCGCGGTGATCTCGAAACCAATATCTGGTGGACTATATCTGGTTCCAAGTGACAGGAACATCCACACCACATCGTCAACCGTTACGTCTTCTGTACCATTTAAGTCGGCAAGTATTGCATCTATCAATCCATCAGAGTCTATAATTCCGCCCGAAAAAAAATGGGTTGATAAGTAGCCCTTCCTGGCTTCGGTGATAGGCATTTAAGACCCCCTGTATAATGAGATCAGTTCTTTTACGTCGTCCTCGGCAAAAGTCCAGTTTCCAGCAATTGAGGGTGAAGATTCACTCCTTGCTGATTCCGCCAGATCGGGTTTGTTCTTAGCAATTGCATAAGCATATACTATATGATCTGGCGTAATGGCTTCTTCTCCGCCCACCGCATCTACGAATTTCTCAACTCTGGATGTTATGGTTGTTGCCGTTGTACCAGTCTTGGTTGTCGATTTGTCTGGATACAGGGTTGCGGTTTTTCTATAAACATGGCCATCGTATACCGTAACCGAGAACGTATATGGCTTATAGCCTTTCTTTTGCATGGTTATGGTATGGGTCCCTGGCTCAAGTTTTATCGTTTCGTCGGCGGTGCCGATTAATTTTCCATCTTCATATATCTCTGCACCCAGCCCGCCGGTATCAACGAAGAGCCCGGTTTCTTCGGCAGTCTCGACTTTTTGAGTTGGTGATGTGTCCTTGTATAGGGTTGCTGTTTTCTGAGCAACATATCCGTCGTACACCTGAACGGTTGTGGTATATGGTTTGTAACCCTCTTTTTTCATGGTTATGGTATGGGGTCCTGGTTCCAGTTTTATTTTTTCGTCCGTGGTTCCGATCAGCTTACCATCCTCATATATCTCGGCATTTAATCCGTCAGAGTCTATGAAAAGCCCGGTTTCGTCAGCCTCTCCTGTTTTCTTGGTTGCTGATGTGTCTTGGTACAGGGTTACAGATTTCCGAGCGATGCTGCCGTTATACACCTGAACTGGCAAGGTATATGGTTTGTAGCCATCCTTTTTGATGGTTATCGTGTGGACTCCTGCTTCAACTCCTATTATTTCATCGGTTGAGCCAATCACTGCTCCATTTTCATATACCTCTGCATTTAATCCAGCGGCATCTATAAAAATGCCAGTCACGCCGGTTGACTTGGAATAAGTCGAGCCTCCGCTTTTATAACCGCTGCTTCTACCCCCGCTGCTTCTACCCCCGCCGCCAGTGCTCTTGCTGGTAGTACCGCTTCCTCGCCAGGTTTGATTATAATTTTCATCATTGGCAAGGAACGCCTCAATGTCGGTGCTGCCACTGTTGATAAATTCTGCATATTTCCCAGTGTCAATAGTGTATTCACTGCCGTCAGACGTCGTTTTCTTCTGATCGATATCATATTGCCCAGTTAGTGGATTCAGCAACTTTCCACTTTGAATTATATTGGCCGTGTGGGGATACCCAGTATCATCAATCCAGGATAATGTATTTCCACTCGCGGTTGCCTTGAAGTTTGCTGGATTATTCTGTCTCGCGGTGAAAATTGCCGCCTGGTCAGCTGGCATATATTGTTCGATTCTGGCGTTCTCGTCTATCAGGCCGGATGCTTTGTACTCAGCAATCTTTTTGGACAGCTCTGTTGGACTAGTAGCCGAAGCAAGGTCATTTTGTATGGACTTGTTAATGGCTTCTTTTGGAAATATTGCACTCATTTGGGCGGCTGTCATGTCCGGATACATCGATTTCAGTTTATCGACATCGAGGCTACCGTCTGATTTTAGGAAGATAGATCTCCACATTACAGCGTCTGCATCAGTTCCTGTTTTACCGTACTGTGCGTATTTTGTTGCAGCATCGAGTGATGTTGGAGCTACTGCAAGAACTGCCCGTTGCTGTGCGGTAATTCCTTCAGCCGTCATGCCAGGGGTTGTTGAACCGATGGTCGAAAGTTGTTTGACGGTTCCATCGGGCATTACCTGACCAATGATTTGGCTGGGGTCCGTGACATCTTTTCCCAATATGACTTTTCCAGTTTGATCGATGTATTGAGCATTGGGGTCGATGGTCATGGTACTTGTTTGGCCTATGGCTTCAAGATATGCCTTATTTGCCAGTTCGGAAATTGCACCTCCTTTAACCAGTAGATCATAGGCACCTCCAAACTCTTTGGTCAGAGTATCCTTTGCACCTTGGTTACTGGCGCTGATGAAGTGTCCGAGCCCAATTTGCTTTGCAAGTTCGGGGTCTGTTATGCCGAGGCCTTTTGCTATCATATTGTTGGGGCCTATGCTGCCGTCTGGCTGGATGTCATATATCCTGCGTAGTGTGTCACCATCAAGATGGGCCATGGTCTCGGGGTGCTGAGCCCAGTATGCCGGTCTTTCAGACTCGGGCCGAATAGATCCCCAGCATCCGGGACCAAATTCACAGCTTTCATCTTTGGTCCATAACCCCGCTTTAACACCTTTGGATACTTTGTCAGATGCAAGACCAATAGCTGCGTTTTCGATATACCATCTAAATGCTGCGGGGCCTGCGAAAATTATACCGCCTCCTGGCAAATTGTCCAGAACCCAGTTGAGTGGACCTAGCATTTCGGTTGCGTGTTCAAAGGCCTTTAAACCGTCTCTATCAAGGTATTCCATATATTCATCTACCGGGGTATCCCATCCTGTCATTTGGATCATCGTTTGAAGACCTTCTTCTACCGCGAAATAGGCAGTCATCACTGTATTGGCTCCGGCCCAGGCCAAAACCGTTCTTTTCAGAAGTGATCCTGGATGTGTAATCATGTTCGTAATCATACGAGCACTGCCTATCGCCCCGCCTCGAATAAATCTTGAAAACTTACTTGAAGGCATGTTTTGTCTGATCCTGGCCAGTCTTTCCATATCTTCATGGGTATATGTTCTCTTTGAATAAAACTCATCTATGAACTTTTTATCGCCAGCGGACAGATTGTTATACTTGGGATCGGCCTTCATATCGGCTATTATGCGATCCTGAGCGGCCTTCTGATACTGAGCAGCAACGTTTGGATCAACATCATAGATTTTTCCAAACGCTTCGTCGGCAAAGGTTTCGTCCTTCAATGCGGCTTTAACATCCTTATCCGTAAGCAACTTCTTAAGTTCGTCTGACTTATTCGCCATGCTGGAATCCAGTATATTGTCAAGCTTCAACCGCCCTAGATCAGCTCCAACCGATACTCCTTCATATGCCTTGGCATTATCTACGATTCTGGTGACTTGCTGGTAATCGTTCTGATTGAGTTGCCGGGTCATCGCCTTGCGAATATATTCCTGGTCAGTTGCTGACATTTTGGCTCGGGTAGCGTCGTCTATGCGGCTTACGGCTCCCTGGTAATGGAATCCCATAATCTTTTCAGCTGCTGATCGATCACTGCCGAGTTTTTCAGAGATTGCCATTGCCAGACTTTCAGCCTCTTCCCTGGAGGTGTTTCGGAGGTATGTTTTGAGATCATCGCTCTTGGCAAGTGCCTCATCCAGAGCTGCCCTGCCATCCCTGACAGAAAGCCCATCTAACTGACGGATGAGATCATCTACGGTGGTTTGACCATTGATTATCTGATTTCCTCGGGCCTGTTGGACATTTCTGGAGTCGTACACCTCTTGATTTAGTCGGCGGGCACGATTCTTTAATGCATCTACCTGGGCTTTCAGGCCATCGATTTGAGACTTGATACCAGCCTTTTCTCTGGCGGGAGCTGCTTCCAGTTTGCTGCCAAGCTCCTGTATCTGCCGGCCAAGGTCAGACAGTTCATCCTCAACGGCAATTCTTTCTGCGGTTTTTGCTGCAACTGCGCGCTGAGCTTCCTGGTATTCTGAGGCAAGACTCTCGGGGGTTATCGCGTCAGGTGCTGTTTCTGGGGTCCGGGTGCTCGGGGTTTCTTCAGGTACTTTGATGCTTGGTGTTTCAGTTGGTACTACTTCTGGTGTTATTTCTGGGGATTTCCGAACATCATCTACCATCTTGGCTCTGGTTTCATCCAGATACTTGGTGAGGTATTGCAGATCTTCGTCCGGTATGCCTCGAATGAGCGCTTGCACATTTGAATCATCAACCAGGGCTTTGAAGGCGTCTGCATCCAATCGTTGCAAATCAATGCCAGACATTTCACCAATTCGAACCGCATCTTTTTCGACAACTTCAACCGTGCGGCCAATCTGGAAAGCATTGGATTTGTCGGCTTCCCTAACCGTGGACCATAGGATACCATCTTCGGTCAGTAAATCGATCTTGACAAAATCTTTGGTCATATCAAAATCGAGTCCACCAGACTCTGTTAATCCTTTCCAGACGGCTTCATCTGCTGCATATGGGTCAGCCTTGCTGATAGCTACTATTTTGCTTCCAGAAGCGTTTTCTGGTACTCGAAAATCAGTTGGAACATTAACTGGTTTCTCCCAGAAGAACATCTTGGCAGGAGTTGCTGCAACGTTCATTGCTTCGTCGGCGGAGAACACGATGTCGTTCTTTCGTATGAATGAGAACTCTCCCTCGGGAGATCTTACTACCCAGCCGTCCATCTTCTTGAATTTGTGTACAGCTGCCTGCCAGTCATTAGCCCCGCTAATGATGGTTCCGTCGTTGGTGGCCTTTTCAAAGGCCTTTGCCAGTGACGCCTTTGTTGGTCCTTTTGTTCCAGTGACTACCAAGATGTCGCTGTACTTGCTGTTTCCTAGAATCAGTTCTGCCATGTTGTAATCGGCATTTGCATCTATCCAGGAAGCCGGCATTTGGGATATCAGCTCTTTGGCTGATTTCAGGGCTTCAACTATCTTATTCCAGGCCAGGGTTGCTTTCGCAGTCCATGTTGATTTTATGGTGTTGAATTTATCCAGAAGATTGGATGTTGTCGTTGGTTCGCCAATGAAGTATCTGATCTCATCCATTATCACGTCCTGGTCCGCTTTGGATGCGCTCTTAAACTCTTCAAATTGCAGGAAGTCATCCATGTTTGCTTCGGCTTTGCTTTGGTGGACGATTATCTCTTTCTCTGGTCCAAGGTTGGAACTCTTGATATCAGCATCACTCAGGTTCTTTATGCTGTCTCTGGATGCAGTTACATGATTCTGGAAATCAGATAGGGACATTATGTTTATTGGTGTCTCCCCCATAGCTTCGTCAAAGGCTATACGGGCTGTGTCACTCATTTGCGATCTGAGATATTGAACTCTCGCGATCTCGGTTTCTGTCAGAACCTCGCCATTTTTGGCTTTAGCCAGGAGACTTACATCTCCGGATTGTGTTAGCGTTCCAAAATCGGCTGTCTGGGTGAATCTAGTCCAGGCGTCTGCAACGGCGTCTGCTCCTCCAGTCCTGGATGAAAGAGAAGAAACCTGGCTGTTATACAGGTCTGATAGCTCCGTTTGGGTAGGGGTCACGTAAGATGGCGTGTATTCTACTGGGGTAGTAGTTGGCGTAGTGGTGGTGGGTGTTGTTGTTGGAGTAGTTGTTGTAGGAGTGGTTTCCGCCAGTCGATCAGACAGATACTTACCGTATTCCTCCGGGGTCTGCCGAACATTGGTATATGGATTCAGGATCTCGAAAGTTCCATCGTTCTTCCTGAAATAATAATATCCTCCCTCGCTATTCCATATTGGAGTTTCTTCGGCAGCCAGCAACTTTTCAAACTGCTCTTTGGACATCCAGTTCCCGGTTTGGGGGTCCATGTACTGAACATCCCCTGTTGCCGAGTTTGTCCTGGTCCTAGCGTTGTTTTTAGCCTCATCGATGCCATAGGTGTAGGTTGGATTGTTCCTGGCGATTGCTGCTCTTTCAGCGTCGAGATCTGTTTTTGACACCCAGTTACCAGCTGAGTCCTGATAGACCCTTGACCCATCCTTATTTAACTTCGTGTATGTGTTTAATTCTGCATCGTATTTGGGGGATCGGTCAGCGGTTCTCTTCAATACGAGTTCTTCATATTCAGTGGTGGAAAGGATATTGCCGGTCTCGGGGTCCTTAACCTGCCAGGTCTTTCCGTTATCAAGAGACCTGAGTTCTGCTCCCCAGTTTTGATTATATGCCCACTGGCTTACATCCTGACCCGTGACAATGTTTCCTCCGGTGGCGTCGTCCACGTACCCTCCACCGCCTCCAATTGGACCAGCGTCACCCATTTCACCGCCGTACCCATCGGGCCCGCCAAGCATTTCGTCCGAGACAGATGTTGGAGCATGGCTCCCGGTTGGCTGGTATTGTTCAGGCATTGCTTTGAGTCTCACGTCCCATTCTGTTGCCAAAGCCAACGCATCATCAGTATTGGTGATCGGTCGGGTAGTGACTACGTTCTGAACGTTTCCAAGATCATCAATATATGTAACTTGCCAGGTATCTACATTCTCAGGAACACCGGTCCAGGTTCTTACAACGCCATCTTTATCCGTATAGGTGATGGTCTGCTCTTTCGGAGCGTCAGTCCTTGATATTTTCGTAATGGCCGGTTGTCCACCTTCATCAACTGCCAATACAACTTTCTTAGCAGGAACATAGTCCTTATGCACCTGGTAATAGTTGCCTTTTCCATCTATGTCCACTAAATATTTACCATCGGCTGTCTCCATAACACCGGTTTCTCGGACTTTCGTAATTGTGAATTTATTGCCGGTAGGATCTACTACACTGAACGGCTTGAACCCGTCATCCAGTATCGTGCCTTTTTTCATGTCAAAGAATTTGGTCTCGGTTGCAGCGCCAGTCCGAGTTCCTGCAAAGCTGATAGTTTTTTCAGATGAAGCTCCAATGGGCTTCAATCCTTCGTTTCTGGCAGCAAGTGTCTCGGCAGTTATAGGTTCTCCTGTTACCGAACGAGTTAATTTCGAAGTGTCTACCCCAGCAGCGGCCTTGGCATCGGTGGGTATTGTAAGCAGGCCGCCTTTTACATCAGCGACTTTGATACCGATGCCCGGTGCAGTAGCGCTTATCGTTGGCAGTTTAGTGGTATCAGCTGATGCAACTGGGATTATTGTTTTTCCCTCTATAGCCTTTTTGCCTGTTGTAACGGTTTTTGCGATAGCATCCACTTCTACTGCTTCTTTGCCGTCCCTAGATATCTCGAAGATCTTCCCGTCTATAGTTTCTAGTCTTATTACATTTGGATTATCAATAGCAGATCCGACTTTGCCTATGAATTCAGTGCCTCTATATGCCCCAACTGTCCCATCTGCTGCTTTCAACAGCCTCACAGCTTCTGTTGCTTTGCTAGCTTTGGAAACAAGTTTCAATGGTACGCCGATACCTACAGTCAATGGCAAAAACAACGCAGCATTCCAAGTTTCGTTTGGGGTAAGTGGTTCTGTTACGACGGCTTCTGCAAGTGCAAGTACCTGAGCTGAACTGTAATCCATAAGTTCTGTACCTGCCTCAGAGGTTGGTAGATAGGCCAACGCTGTTCCAAATCCTCGTTCGCTCTCCATGCCCTTGACGTATCTCTTTTCATCCGATGTCATGGCATTTTCAAGTGTTTTTTTGTATTCAGCTGATCCGAGTTTGGACTCTAATATAGGCTGCATGACGACATCAGTTGCAGCCCCTAGTATAGCTCGTGGGTTGTTCTTCGCAATTTCGGCAACAGTTTCGGAGTCTGCATATGTCAGCGCATTTTTAAATACCTCATATTGATTAATTTTGCCTACGGTTGGCACATCTTTGAAAGTTGCACCTGGTTTTGCAAGGTCTTTTGCTATTTTATCTAGTTGAATTAGTCCCTGTACAGTAGGCTGAACTTCATAACCATTTTCATAGCCGGGGCCCATCATGGCCATGTATGGTAACTTAGTTACCCAATCTGCATATCCCCATTTATCTTTTAAAGGGTCCGGAACCTGGGCGTAGGTTAATGGTTTCAGCGTGAACATCCCACTATCAGCTAATCTCATATCGGGAACCTGAAGAACGGTATCCTTGAGAGTTAAAATACTTGATACCAATCCTGTTTCTGGTTTCTTGGCGGTCCCCACATCCAAGGTTGCAGCTCGATTGAGCAAATCCTGACCCAGATCTCCAATTTCAGTATCGTTAAGCCCGAGATATGCGGTTTTTCTGTAGGACCATTCGTTAACTGGGACAGATTTGCCGGTGCTATCTTTCACGGTTTTAAATGGTTCGACGGAGAATAACCCACTATCTGACATAGCGGCATTTGGAACGGAACTCTGCATGGCTATTTTGACTTTTCCATCGTTAGAGGCATAGATGCCCATTTTGCCGCTTGCCAAAGAATCGGCAATCTGATTATCTTTATATCCAGTGGCCTTCAGTTCTTTGTAGATAGTTGGATCGAGATAGACTACTCTTCCTTCCACGGAACCCTTTACTGCAACTGCGTCTTTGGGTTTTGATGTTGATGTCGTGGCTGGTTTTGCTGTTTCTGGAACTGTTTTGGCATATTCTGTGAAACCGCCCTTTGCGAACTCAACCTTTGATATCTTAGATCCTGGCAGAACATCTCCTGTTGGTGTCCTGTATAGCTTGTTAAAATCAAGACCTTCAGCGGGCTTGCTGGAAGTAGTGGTTTTTGAAGTAGTGGTTGCCCCAAGGTCGTACAGTTTTTTAAAGGCCTCATCACGATCTTTACTCAGCACTTTGTCCAGACTTTCAAAGATTCCGCCGGTTCGAGTATCTATTTTCTTGGTCTCGGCAGGTCCGGTTTTGGTCTTGGTACTGGTCTGCGTTGCCGTTCCTGGTTTTGCAGACGTGGCGGCGGTTGACTTTGTTTCAGATTTTGATGCGTATTTCCCAATACCACGTCTCTGATCTTCCATATCATCTCCCGTCGTTGTTTTACTCCAATCAGCCGACTGAATTCTTAGAATGACATTATCTTGTGGCGAGATGACTTTGCTCCGATCCTCCAACTGGATCGTTGGTAAAAGATCCTGCCGTATCGACGCTATTTTAGTATGGTCCACCACGCCATTTTTTATGTATGGCTTTAATGCATCGTTAATTGCCCCCATGCGTTCCGCAACAGTGACCGCAGATGCTTTATCGGGATATAGTTGAGAATATATTGCGCTCGCGACGGAGCTTGACGATTGTCCGGGCGATATTGTTATTGCATTGAGTTTGGTTGCTGTTTGAACAGCCTTATCAGCCACTGTCTTGTTTTCGGTTAATTTCTGCTTAACGTTAGTGGATACCTGCAATTTGGCAAGTTGCGTGGCCTGATCAGCGGCTTTTCCTATCTCTAGAATTTTACTGACACTTTTGTCTGAGGCTGATTTTAGATCAGTCGCCGTTTTTACAGTATTTGCTTTGTTAAATTCGTTGTTGGCTACCCTTAGCAAATTATTCAGTGCTGTATTTGAAAGTGTATATAGAGCTGCTTTCTCAGTATCTATTTTCTTAACGGCGGTCTGGGTTGCCTGGTCTGCCACCTTATTAACGGCGTTCAGAATAGTATTGGTCGTCTGTTTAAGGCTATCAGTGTTACCGGTTTTGAGAGAATTTTTTAATGCAGCCTCGACTTTACTGCTCACATCAATCGATGTTGGAGCCTTGGTTGCAGATGTCAGAGCCTGATTAAACCTGTTGGTATTTTCCAATAGGCTATTGGCGACGGCAGCTACCTTCGCGGCGGGTGCGGTTGCTATCTCGTCAAGAGGAACCGGAGCAACGTTTATCGAGGGGGGTGTTGCTAGTTCGGTTGCTTTTTTCATGGCGTCGGATATGGCAAGAGTTTCCTGTAACGAGTATGTTGGAGCTGTGATCGGCACGTATTTTATAGTTTTCACGGGTTCGGGCTCCGTTAGGGCAGCAATGCCTCCTTTTAGTGCTCCTCCAGTTGCCACAGCGGCCACCTTGGAACCCAGTCCCGTCGTTGGGATAGGCGCGGACAGAGGTTTCAATCCCTCGTTTCGAGCTGCAAGAAGCTCCGGTGTTATCGGCACATTTACACTAGAGGCTATTGATGATTGTATTGCTTGGGCGGGGGTTTTAGATGTTGAAACTGGAGCTGTCGGGGTTGGGGCCTTGGCAGGGGTTACAGTGGTGGTTTTAGATTGAAAATCGAGTCGTGTCTCTGATTTATATGCTGGTTTTGATGTAGGGCCCGTGGACTTTATAAATTCAGTTATTGATGGCGCAGTTGAGGACGTGCTACTGGAACTTTTGGTTACAGTTGCGGGTTTTGATGTAGGGCCCGTGGACTTTATAAATTCAGTTATTGATGGCGCTGGTGCCGGTGCTTTTGCCTGCGTTGCCGATGCAAATTTCTTTTCAAGGGAACTCATCTTTTGCGCAGTTGAGGACGTGCTACTGGAACTTTTGGCCGGGGTTGTAGTGGTTTTTTTGCTGCTACCCCCGATACTTACAGTTGCGGGTTTTGCTGATGATCCAAGTCGAACCATTACTTACCACCTTCTTCTGTCTTTTTAATAGCTTTCATGAACATCTTGTCAATGTTTTGCTGGGCTTCCAACGCCTTTTTTTCTAATTCTTCTTTACTTATCATGTGGACCACGGATATAACAATGAATGCTCAAGGATTTATATGTTGGCCGCAAAAGTAGTTACCATGCAAATCAGAGTAAGTTGTGGATTGATACAGGAACTGGAGTCTCCGTTGTTAAAGTTCCCAGGGGGTGACGAGGATGGCGGAAGAAGAAATAAGCTTGATTCAAACACCGACAGACCTGTTGGAAATTGAAAACCCGATCGATGCCAAGGCGCGTCAGTGGCTGGTCAGAATACAGACCAACTTCTGGCAGTTTGATGCTGCCGTTCGAACCAGGGTAACCTGGTTCAATGATCAGCATTACAATCCGTTAAAGGTATATGAAGGGATATTACCTCACTACGAAGCGATTAAGTCCGATCTCGCTGAATTTAGAAGATACCTTGATGACAATGGTTTTCCACTAAATTCATCGTATTATCAATATTATGACGCTTATATGAACTATTATGACGCATATGCTGACGTTGCAAAACCACCGGCCCTGGTACAAGAAGAATTAGACAAAGGCCGGACAGTGGGTATATGCGATAAAGTCGATGATGGAGACACAATTTTTGTGAACGGGAAAGAGGTCAGGCTTGCCGGGATCGACTCGGCTGAAAAAGGGACGTACAGTGGGTCGGGACCTGCAACTGCGCGAATGAAGGAATTGGTTCTTGGCAAAATGGTTACAGTATATTTTGACCCGCATTCACCCATGGAAATGTATCGCCGGGTCCTGGGCGCGGTATATCTCGGCAATGGAGATGAAGAAGAACTGTACCGACGCGAGGATTGGAAGAGTATATTTGTCAACTATATAATGGTTGATGAATGCTTATCTAGCCCCAACAACAAGGGGAGAAACATGTATATCGACCATGACGAAATCAAGGCAGCCTATGAAAAGTGCAAGATTGCCGAGTTGCCCAGTTTGGTTCGGGTCGAGTTCAAATCAAAGCCAACTCATGCCATGATCTTCGTGGATGGCCAAGACACTCATCGTATAACCCCTGACCATTGGGATATGCTTCCCGGAAAACATGAGATAACCATCGTTGCAGATGGTTGCAGTTCTCATCATGAGACAATTAATGTGGCTCGTGGCAAGAATGAAATCTATAGGATATTGCCGCCTATACCAACTGCGACCGGCAACATCAATATCTTCACAACTCCACAAGATTGCGACATCATAATAAATGATATGCCACAAGGAGTGGCTCCGATCATTGGGTTGAAGGAAATGGCCAACGAACTAATAAATGTCACAGCTGTTAAGGAGGGTTACCAATCCAGAACCGAGCAGGTTATCCCGGTAGCTGGTAGGACATTGACATTAATATTTGATCCGTTGGAAAAAATCTAGATGACAAGAGGAAGAACCAAATCCTTGCCATCTTCTTTTACTACTTTTATCATTTTTCCTAGTTCTGTGAAGTCCATACCATAGTCGTTTACTATGAGCAAGCCTCCCTTTCCAATGATAACATTTTCAGATATGGAATAGACCGTGACTAGCCGATTCATATCATTTTTCGACTGGCTGGTTGACAAAAATCCATCTGCAACCAGGCGATCAAGATGCTTCTTG
>Ga0116148_1003224_pt1 | contig 15214 bp, 11 predicted proteins | sample AD_UKC055_MetaG_FD_89786 | JGI IMG/M metagenome (GOLD analysis project Ga0116148, IMG submission 89786) | Active sludge microbial communities of municipal wastewater-treating anaerobic digesters from USA - AD_UKC055_MetaG | ecosystem: Engineered > Bioreactor > Anaerobic > Digestate | place: USA... | reverse complement strand
GGGAGAGCGACCTCTTCGCGATCTGCATTGCGGAAAAGGCCCTCGAACAGTACGCCAACACGCCCCTCTACGAAAAGCTCTCCGCGGTGTTCGAGAAGATCCGCTCCTTCCTGCCCGACAGCGTGACCGTGAAGACCGGCCTGCTGGACGACCGCTTCACCTTCATGCAGGAGAGCTCGACCGTCATCGATCCGGAGATATGGGAGACCGTGGCCGAGGGGCTCCGCACCGGGCGCATGGTTGAAATAACCCACCGGAAGGCCGGCGGCGACGAGGCCACCATCCGAATGGTCAGCCCCTACCATATCGTCAATTTCAGGGGCGAATGGTACCTGGTCGGCCGCTGCAGTAAAAAAGACGCGGTGCTCCGCTTCGCCATGTCGCGTATCCGGAGCGCGGTCCTGACCCGCGAGCAGTTCAGGGTGCCCGACGGCTTCCGCCTGTCCGACTTCCTGGGCTCCCATTTCGGCATCATGACCGAGGACGAGGAGTACCGGGTCAGGATCATGTTCTCGCGGGAGCAGGCCCCGTACGTGGAGGAGCGGACCTGGCACGCCGGGCAGGCGATCGAGCGGAACGACGACGGCACGATCGTCCTGTCGTTTACCGCCAATTCACTGTTCGAGCTGAGGCGCTGGGTCCTTTCGTGGGGGGCCGACGCGAAAGTCCTGGAGCCGGACATACTGGCACGGCAGGTGCGGGACGAGCTGAACCGGGCATCAGCCCGGTATTCATGACCCGCATTCCCGCCCCGAACCGGAAAATAATTTGACAGGACCCCGCCCGCCGGTATACGATTCTCACGATGAATCCTTCAGCACCAGTGCAGTCATCCGGCTTTCGCCGCGACCCGGGCCTGTTCGACTTCACCATGATGGCGGCGGACTCCCGGTCTGTTACATCTGGAAACGCTTCATCGCGAAAGGGGATGCCGGCTGATCGCCGGGCCGGCGCGCCCATGCACGACCAACAATAAAAACAAGAGGAGGAACTCATGCTGAAAAAAAGCCTTATCGCCGTCATCTGCACGATTATCGCGTCCGCCGCACTGTACGCCGTCACCATGTCCCACCCCGCGGGCTTCCAGGTCACGTACCCGGACGAATGGAACAAGCTGATCGAGGGCAACGACCTGAAAATACTGAGCCCGGACGGGAAAGCGGTCATGCTGTTCAGGGTCATTGAAGTCAACAGCGTGCCGGAAGCGGTGCAGGGCCTTGAAACCGAAGTGAAAAAAATCATCACCAGGCCGAAGTTCGAGCACAAGCCGAAACCCGTCACTCTCAACGGCCTTCCCGGCCTCCTTTCAGACGGCTCGGGCGTGATCAAGGGAATTCAGGCAAAATGGCTGGTCGGGCTGTTCATCCGCGAGAAAAACGGCCTCATGGTGCTGGGATTCGCAAACGCGGAAGCGTTCCCCGCCCACGAGGAAACACTGAAAGGGATAATCAACAGCATCAGCAAAAAATAGCGGGCCGGGACATCGGCTGGCGGCGGCCCGGGGGCGGGGTCGTTTACTCTGACCCCGGCACTGCCGCCTTTATGCATGCAGTCATGGTTACAGGTCAATCCCTGTCAGCAGGGGGTTTGCCCTGACCCTTTCCGGCGTGTTTCTTTCCCGCACTTTCATGTTCGCGAGGGGCCGGGTGCCCGGCCGGACCGCCTTGCAGGACGTTTCTTTTCCCCATCTCTTTATGCATGATAAATAAATAATTGAAGCCCCGCAGAAAATAATTATGCTCCACCGCGGCCCTGTGCCAGTTGCCCCTGTTAAGCTTGGCATTATAGCGCTTTACCGCGATGATATCGACGGGAGTGTAAAACTCCTCCATGATCGAGAAAAGCCGGAACCCGATCGGCATGAAGGGCCTGCCTTTTTGGAACGAATCGGAAACGTACAGCGCCATGTGGCGCCCGGGCCTGAGTATCCGTTTTGTTTCACCGATCACGGCCCGCATGGCCTGGAAGTATTCCTCGCCCCGGGCGGAGAGCTCGCCTATGCACTCGGGCAGGCCGGAATACTTTATATGGTCCGAGTACGGCGGGTCGATGAACACGAAGTCCGCCTTGCCGTCCTCCAGGGGCAGCTTCCGCGCGTCCGCGCGGAATATGTCCTTCCGGGTCGGCGCAAGGTCGTATCCCAGGGCGCGGCGGCCCAGGTCGCGGGCCACATCAAGAGTGGTGCCGCTGCCGCACATCGGGTCCACCACCAGGTCTTTCGGTTTCGTGTAGCGCTGGAGCAGGTTCCAGATGATATAGGCGGGCGTGGCGCCCTCAAAATCGGCTTGTTTCTCCTCAAGCTTGCGGTCATAGTGCTGCGACGGATAGTCCCAGAGCGTGGTGGTCTCGATTTTTATCGGCGGTTTCGGCATGGCGGGAGTATTAACGCTTGGCGGGAGGAAGTCAAGAGTATTTCAGGAGTTAACATGCAGGTTATACATAACTTCTGATTGACATGAATACACACGAATTCGAAAAATGTAACTGAAAAGAATTATTCCCAGAATTACCGATTAATGTTCATTCGTGTCCGTTAGTTGCCCCCCTGTCCAGAGCTTTTTTGTGTTGAAATTATTGATTAAATCTCCCACACTGGTGCACATGAAGCGCATTCAGTCTCATAAGCATGTACTGAAAAGGTTGCACATTCCTTGATATTTAAAAAAGAACACCGTTGGAATGACGAAAAGTTTTTGCGCAGGGCCTGCGACGAAATGGCCAGAGAACTGGATTGGGACAGCCTGGATTCGGGATGTCTACATCACGCGGTCAGCAGTGCTAAAACGCTGGATGGTCGTCACGTTATCATTGCAGTTGTCAATAGCGTGAATAACTGGGAAGAAGTATTGGATGATGCCGCGGCTGAGCGGCAACATGCCGCTCAGCCAACTTCGGCGCCGCTTTGGATATATGTGCCGGGAGATTTTGATGTTCCGGAAGAAATAGCACGCAAGGTTGTCCTTCGACATGTTCCACATTACGTTAGGGCTTGATTCCGGATCGACGCTGACAGAGCCGAGGCCGGGATCTGGCGAAAATTCGGCGGACACAGAATGCCGGCGTTGGGTATTGTACAGCTGCAGGCGCCCTTGCTTGCGGGTTTGCCCGCGTCGAAAATGAAAAATGATAGAGATAGAAAAAATTACAGGGAAGCATATCAGACGCGTTCTGCAGACACCCTGGTCGGGACCGGTAACATTATTAGAGGGGCTGCCTGGCGCGTATTATTGTTCGATATATATTGAATTAGACGATTTATCCGTGATTCAATTAAGCGATGACAGTATATCCCATGCAGATTCTGTGGCGGTCGAGCTGGTTGAGATTGATCCTGCAGAACATGACGTCGATACAAGCATGGATTATAAAAAATCGAAAATAAAAACCATAGCGAAAAATCAACTGGATGAAAACTATTTAATACTCGACAATGGCGGCGCGTTATTTTATCAGACTGGATTTTGAACACATCTATCAATAAAAAAAATATCGGAAATAATAAATAATGAAATAGATGCCGGAGTAAAAGAGATATTACGAGATATGCAAACCGGCCTGGATATATCAATATAATTCCAAGCCACCTGTCCAGTTTTTTTGTGTTGGTATTTGTTATTCGATTCTACACAATAGTTCAGATGTCTCGACAAGCTCGGCACAAGTAAAGCGCATTGTGTCCCTTGAGCCTTTACCGAAAAGGGTGCAAAATCCTATATTAAATGAATGTCTACTCTTGATATTATAGAATATGGTGATGCAATCAAAATTTTATTCTTCGCATCTTCTCTCGATTTGTACGAACGATAAAACACTCCCTTCCATCTTTATGGTGAAAAGTAACTTTCCGCACACTCATTATCCCACCACAGGGCAACATTTTCTGGTTCTTCTTAATATCAGGATCAAACTACATATGGGGCTCATAGCTCCATGAAAATTCGATTTCGTCATGCCATATGATAATAGCTTGACATACATCAACCCCCATATATCCTTTTTCATACTTTCCGGGTGCCGGGCTGGCCGGCTTAACAAACTATATATTCATCCTATGGGACAGCAGTGAATACATATGACTAGTAAACGTAATTCAAATCTGGAACTATTGAGAATAATAGCAATGGCAATGATAATCGGCCTGCATTATTTCAACGGCAACATGGGCGGCGCCCTGGGACAGGTCAAACCACCTCATTACAATTTCTACATAACATATCTGTTAGAAAGCGCATTCATCGTAGGAGTGAACTGCTTCGTCCTTATTACCGGCTACTTCATGATCGAGAAAAAATCGATGTCAATGAACAGGGTCATTGAGTTGCTTATCATGATGCTATTTTATGCGCTTGTTTTTTATCTATTCGCACTGAGTATTGGTTTAATCCAGTGGAATCCCAAGGAATTATTGAAGACCATGATGCCATTTTTTCATGATAATCGGCGATGGTTCATTAAAACCTACATAATACTATATATGCTTTCGCCATTTCTCAATATTATCATCAATACTCTGGACCGGAAGAATTATAAAATTCTACTCTGTATTTTACTGATTCTGTTTACAATATGGCCGTCGTTTTTCCCTGGAGCTCCAAGCAATGATTATGGGTATGGTATAATAACATTTGTAATTCTTTACGCGATCGGTGGCTGGCTACGAAAATATTATCATGCTGATAGTAGCAAATCATTCTATCTTGCAGGATATATCATTTCCGCGCTATTGACATTCTCCAGCAGCGTTATATCATACAGCATATTTGGCATAAGCAAGGTATGGGGATATAATTATATATTCAATATGACCGGCGGTGTATGTCTTTTTCTGTTTTTCTCGAAATTAAAGATTGATTCCAGAGCGGTTAACTACATCGCGAAATTTTCTCTGGGAGTGTTTTTAATTCACAGTGACTTTTCATTAAAAACCCTTATCAACAATATCATTCTCAGATGCCAGGACTTTTATTACAGCCCATTTTTTATTCTTCACGCGTTAGGCTCAATCATAGCGCTATATGCAGTATCTGTTCCCATCGATATTGGCCGAAACTTCTTATTCGAACGGTTTTGGCGCATCATTGGCGGAAAGATAAAAAATACTTTTCCCGCCATCTGGCGTCCTGTTGATGCAAGCATGCGTGATGACAGTCTTCACCCGGAATCGTGAATAAGTGCTCGTCACACCGGGAGATTTCCTCAATTATTAATTAAGACTCTGCTGCCGGTGCATAGGAAGAGTTTCATGTCACTTTGTAATGGATCATCCAGCGAAGCATCCCTGAGCATGGAAACCCGTTCGAAATGAACATGCAGCAAGGCTTCCTGGTCATTTTGCTGTTCGACCGTGCCGTTTGATTCAAAAAGCGGGGCATCTGACAGCATCGCGGTGTAATGCACAACAACCTTCCATCTCTTCAGCCACATACAGACAGAAAGCAAAAAGCAGATAACAATTTTATCATTCACCAAGCAAGGCAACAATGATAAGTCGTCACGATCCAATTCGATTTTAATTTATTAACGGATTGGGCTGCGTTCACGCATTTCGGGTTAAATTATAGGCCCCCTGTCCAGTGTCTTTTTTGTTGATATTTGTTATTCGATCTACCGGGAAAGCTCAGATGCCTCGACAAGCTCGGCACAAGTAAAGCGCATTGTGTCCTTGAGCTTACAGTGTATAGGACGCTCTTTACTAGATAATATTATTTACGATGCCGAAAAAAAATTCTTGAAAAAAGCGGAACGGAGTGACCATTGTAGAATGAAATGTAATCCGGTCGGAGGTGCCATGAAATACCTGTTACTTTTACTTACTGCATCATTCATCCTGACATCATGCGGATCAATGCAGTTCTACCACGACGTCTCTCCCGACACAAAAAAGGTATCAACACTGAACCTGCCGACGCCGGTACGGATCAATAGCATTGACGGGAAAAAAGTCAGTTATTATTACCGTCCCGAGGGGCCTTTCACCGAAGATCACCGGTACAAAGACGTATTATACAAGGTGTATCTCGCCCCTGGAAAGCACAATGTCGTATTCGAATACAATTATGTCGGCGCATACGGCAGAGGGATAAGCTCGAAATCCGTCAATCAAATAGGTTTTACCCAAGATTTTCTCGAAGGAAAAAACTACCTGCTGACCATATCGGTAAGCTATGATTATACCAAAATGATCCCGGGGCGCGCGTCCTATGGCAGGATGTATCCGCGGCTTGAACTGATGAAATGATCGCGGCAGGTTAGCCACGGATTCTCTTCACGTACCCGGGACCGGGCTTCCGTATCAAGTCGCACCCGGCATGCTTCATCACGCGCTCCATCTCGCTCCGGAATATATCAAGCGCGCGTGTCACTCCCCGCTCGCAGCCGGCAGCAAGCCCGTACAGGCATGGCCTGCCGATCATGCAACCTTGTCGCACCGAGGGCCTGCTGAAAAAGGGGGGACGAGGTCAAAATCGTGTACGATCCGGGCATGCCGGAGAAAACGATCGCCATCGGTGCCCTGCCCTGGCTCGTCAGGACGGATCCGCCGCTGGTCCGGTGAGACCGGGTCGAGGCGTGCCGTGACCCGTCAGGAACACCGTGCCCTGCATAATCATGACCAAGATAGTTCAGATAAGGCCCATTGTGTCACCTCGGCCATTTCTGAAGAGGGCGCAATTTCTTAGATAATAAAATTTACTATCACCCTGCATTACTTGACTTTACCCGAATAACAACCTATGTTATACTTGATCAACTTCCATTAAGGTTTAAGGCTCTGTTTCGACAGGATCATGTTCATATTTGAAACAGGTGATCAATAACCGGTTCAACTCACGCCAATTGTGTCTTTAGATCGTCTCCTGAAAAAGTCGGTATTTCAAGCTGAATAATACTATTGGAGGCATCGCATTATGATCTGGAAAAAAGCAGAAGCGGACGAGAAGACCGCTATCGTTTCCATGCACTACCAGCATAATCCCGACAGCATCCGCGACCTTTCGGCCGCCCTGGACGAAATCCTCATCGACGGCACAATACGCACGGTCATCTTCACCTCGGCTCATGCAAAGAACTGGCATATCGGAATAGACCTCGCCTGGATGATGGAAGAATACCGCGCAGAGAACCGCCACTCGGTGATCGAGGCGGCTTCGTTCATTAATAAAAATGTGTTCCGAAAGGTTCTTACCATGCCGGCCGTAACGATTGCGGCCATCAACGGGCACGCGTACGCCAATGGAGTTGTCTTCGCCTGTATGAATGACATCCGGTACATGAAAAAGGACCGGGGCTATTTTTGCCTGAACGAGATCGAGAACGGCCTGGGTGACGCTTTTTTGCCGAGCGTGCTGGTACTATTCAGGACCAGGTTCGATCCCTATATAATGGAAGTTATGATCCCGACTGCGAAAAAGATGACTGCACCCGAACTGGAACGCTACGGGATCATTGACAGGGCCTGTGATGACGAAAACGATCTCATGAGGACGGCCCTTGCGCGGGCCCGCCAATTCTCATCGGATGACGATTTGTTTGCCCGGTACCTTGCGGACAAGAAGAAGCGGTACGATGCCGTAATCGATGCGATTGACAGGATTGACCCTGCTACATTCCCCGGTCGTATTGATATATTCTGGAAGCTCATGGAAAGGATGGTTGTGAAGTAACAGGTGATCCGACCAACTCCGGGTCATCCACGGTCTCTGATTTAAGGCAGAAATGAATTTATCTTGATAGTACCATATTTTTTATAGTTATCGTTTAAATTTAAGTCACCTGTGCAGTGCTTTTTGTTTTAATATTTGTTATCCAATCTCTCAGGATTGTTCTCATAAAACGCATTGTATCCAATCAGCCTTTTGTGAAAAGGTGGCACGTTACTAAATATTCAAGCTGTTAAACCTATGTAAAGCCCCCTGTCCGGCGCTTTTGGTGCGACAGTCCACGCCTACTTCTCCTGCAGCTCCATGAGGAAAAACCACGAGCTGCGGGTCGAGGAGACCAGCAGCATGATCATGGCCGCCATGACCAGGGAGAGGCTCCGCGTGTCCAGGAAAAAGAGCACGTGCAGGGACGCGGTAATGATCCCGGTGAAAGCGACAGCGGACCAGCCATATCGACGGAACGCAGCTGCGTATTCCTTCATCCTGATCCTCGATACGAGGCCCCGGGCCGCCATGAACAACCCTGACGTCCCGATGCAGGTCAGGGGTATGCCCACGCCGGTGGGCGATTGGCGCGGGATGATGAGGGTCAGGGAAATGCTGATGATGGCCAGAAAGAGCCCGAAAGTCTGCCGGGAGTAAAACATCAGGTGGGCATTGTCTTTGTGCATGATGACCGACCGGTTCAGGGAGACGGAAACGAAGAGGAGCCCGAGCAGGGTCGCGGAGCACCCCATGATGGTGGCGTAGAATACCTGCCACTCTCCCACCAGCCTGCTGAAATCGGTCATGATGATGTACCTCCAGCGACGATTTTTTCAAGAAGGTGTCATGTTCACGTAGATGTCAACAGATATACTACTGTACTTGTCCATATTCCCTGACTCGCATCAGCTAAAATACGACTGCACCGCGTGCATCGACCGGTCCCCGGCGATACGCTTTTCCAGTTCCTCCCTCATCCTCTCCCTCTCGTCCTCCGGCACATCGTCCGGTACCGGCCATCTCTGCGCCAGCCGTCTGAGCTTCGCCTCGTCATGGATGAGCACGCTGTAATAAAACCAGTCGCCCGTAAGCCGCGCAGCATACAGGACCTCGTCATCGGAGAGGACCTCCCGCGCGCGGCAGGAGAAGATCTTCCCACGGTAGCTCTGGAAACACTCCTGCGGCAACCCGGGAGGTTGTTCCTCCGGATAGAGCAGGCACCCGACAATACTGCCGCCGTCGCGATATCCCACGAAAGGACAGTGCGGGCAGTCTCCAAACAGCGGCGGCAGGGTCAGGGTAAAGGCTTCCCGTGCCGGCTTGAAATAGTAGGAGCCGGTCAGGTTGCTCCTGCCGGCCGTCATTTCCCGGACCAGGTACTCCTTATTGTAATCCGACAGCAAGTCTCTTCTTCCGGAGAACAACCCCCCGATTTCTTCCCGGCATGCCCGGTAATTATGGCTGCCGCAGCACAATGCGCACGAGGCCCCGAACCCGGGCCTGCAGATATTTACCCTGACCCCTTCCGGCATGATTTCTCCCGCATCCCGCTTATATTGCATACACCATGATAAATTCGATGTCACTGTGGCATCATGCAGCGCCTGATGCCACTTCCCTGCCCCGAATGTTAAGCCAGTGTAAAATAGTTAACATTGCACCCCTATTATTGCAAACACATATTGACAGCAAATCTTCATATTTACTACTTTAGCAGCATGAAATGTTAACCATGGCTCTTATGAACGATATTATCACTAAATCCTCCCGCGAGATCGTGGACCTGCTGGCAAAACGCGAGCTTTCCTGCGAAGAGCTGACGCGCATGTACCTCGAGGCCAGGGAGCTGTATGATGCCGTGCTTGGCAGCTTCATCTCAACCTGTCCCGACGAGGAGGTTCTTGACCTCGCGCGGCACAGCGACGCGCGCCGTAAGCGCGGCGAGGAGCTGGGCCCGCTTGACGGCATGCCTGTCGCCGTCAAGGACAACATGCACGCGCGGGGCATACCCACCACCTGCGCCTCGAACATCCTCCAGGGCTACCTGCCGCCCTTCGACGCCACGGCGGTCGCGCTTTTAAAAAAGCGGGGAGCGATCATTCTGGGCAAGACCAACCTCGACGAGTACGCGATGGGATCGACCTGCGAAAACTCCGCGATCCGGATAACGCGCAACCCCTGGGACACGAACCGGGTGCCGGGCGGCTCGTCGGGAGGATCGGCGGCCGCAGTGTCATCCGGCATGGCGGCCCTGGCGCTGGGTTCGGACACCGGCGGCTCCATCCGCCAGCCCGCCGCCTTCTGCGGAATCGTGGGCCTCAAGCCCACCTACGGCCTCGTTTCCCGCTACGGCCTGGTGGCCTACGCCTCGTCCCTGGACCAGATCGGGCCCATGGCGCGCGACGCGTACGGGTGCGCCCTCATGCTGAACGCGATCAGCGGGCATGACCGGCACGATTCCACGTCGCTTGACGCGCCGGCACGGGACTATACGGCGGGCCTTGCCCGCGGCATTGAGGGCATGCGGATCGCGGTGCTGCCGGAGCTCTTCCAGGAGGGCATATCCCCCCTGGTGCGCGAGCAGTTCGAGCATTCGCTCGCTCTCCTCACGGGGCTCGGCGCAGTGGTCGAGCAGGCTTCCATGCCGTCCATACATTACGCGATCGCGACCTACTACTTCATCGCCTGCGCGGAGGCCGCCTCCAACCTGTCCCGCTACGACGGGGTGAAGTACGGGTACCGGAGCGACAGCCAGCGCGACTACCAGGAGATGCTATTCTCGACCCGCTCGCGCGGCCTGGGCCGCGAGGTTAAGAAGCGGATCCTCCTGGGGAACTTCGTGCTGTCGTCGGGCTACTACGACGAGTACTACCGGAAGGCGCTGAAAACGCGCGCCTACATCCGCGACGACATGATGACGATACTCGCGTCGTTCGACGCCATTGCCATGCCCGCGACGCCGGACATCGCCTTTCCACTCGGCGAGAGCGAGAACGATCCGATGAAGATGTACCTGGCGGACGTGACCACGGTCATTGCCAACCTCGCGGGCCTGCCCGCCCTCTCCGTGCCCTCCGGCATGGTGCACGGCCTGCCCGTGGGGCTCCAGCTCGTGGGCCGGCCCCTTGAAGAGGACCGGCTCCTGGGGGTGGCCGCCGCGTTCGAGGAGAAGCGCGGCGGGAGCTTCATGCCGCCGGTCGAGAAAATGCTCGACGACGCGGCCGCCGGAGCGGCCCTCCGGGCGCCGCGGGAAGCGGACACCGGTCGCGCGTCCCTGTCCGCCTATTCGGCCGGGTTCATTAAAACTATTTCGCAATCATACATGGCGCGCGAGGCGCGTCTACCGGAGCGCGCCCTCTGTCGCGACCTGCCGGGCCTCGTGGGGAAACACGCAATCATCGCCGGCTGGGTGCACCGGAAGAAAAGCCTGGGCGGCATCGAGTTTTACGAGCTGCGCGACCGCACCGGTTTCACCCAGCTCGTGCTGGAAGGCGGCACGCAGGACGAGCGGATCGGGCTTGAGACAGTTGTCGAGGCGACCGGCCTCGTCACCAGGGAAGAGCGCAGCCCCTTTGACAACATCGAGCTCAAGGTGGAAACGCTCGCGATTCTCGGCGCCTCCGACCCGAGCCTGCCCGTGCCGCTCAACCGCCCCCTGTCCGGCGTGAACCTCCCCGTGGTGCTCGACAACCGTACCGTGTCGATCCGCAACCCGGAGGCGCTCAGGGCCTTTCGCGTCCAGTCCGAGATCGTGCGGCTTTTCGCGGAGTACCTGCACCGCAACAATTTCACCGAGATCAAGACGCCGAAGATCATTTCGTCCGGCACGGAGGGCGGCACCAACATTTTCAAGGTCAACTACTTCGGCCGCACCGCGTTCCTGGCCCAGTCGCCGCAGTTCTACAAGCAGATCATGGTAGGGAGCGGTCTTGAGCGGGTGTTCGAGGTGGGGCCGGTGTTCCGCGCCGAGCACCACGACACGGTGCGCCACCTGAACGAGTACATCAGCATGGACTTCGAGATGGGGTTCATCCGCGACGAACAGGAGATCATCGACATGCAGGAGGGCCTGCTCCGTTACTTGTTCGACGAGATCAAGAAGTCCGCGGGCCGCTTCCTGGACGACGGCGGCGCGTCGCTGTCCGTGCCGGGGCGCATCCCGCGTATCCACTACCTGGAGGCGCTCGAGATCATCGGCGCGGCAGGCGGCAAGCTCGAGGAGGGCGATATCTCGCCCGAAGGCGAAAAGATACTTTGCTCCCATTTCGAGAAGGAGCGCGGATCGCAGTTCGTGTACGTGGTCGGGTACCCGGTCAAGAAGCGGCCCATGTACACCATGCCGGACGAGCGCGTGCCCGGGTACACCCGGAGCTTCGATCTGCTCTACCGCGGCATCGAGATCACGACCGGCGGCCAGCGCATCCATGACTACGAGATGCTGAAGGAAAACATGAAGATGCTCGGGTTCAACCCGGCCGAGTTCCGCAGCTACCTCGATACGTTCCGGTTCGGCATGCCGCCACACGGCGGCCTGGGCATGGGCCTGGAGCGTCTCACGATGAAGATCATGAACCTGAAAAACATACGGGAGGCAAGCCTGTTTCCCCGAGACATCAACAGGATAACGCCATGACGGAAAGGGCATCCATCAACCTCGACAACCTGATCGACCTCGGCTCGTTCGAGGTGTCGGCCGCAGAGAAGGAGCAGTACGGGAGGGAGCTCGCGGACTTCCTGGAATACGCGCGCGTGATCAACGGCGCGCCCCAGCACCTCCCGCCCGCGAGCCACGCGGTTGAAAGGGAGCAGCTGTTACGAAACGACTCGGCCGCCCCTTTCCCTGAGCGGGAAGCGCTCATGGCCAATGCCCCTGCGCTGCAGGGGACGAGCTACCTGGTCCCGCCCCTGGCCGGCAGCACGGGCGCGACCGGCGAGCGCGATGCGAAGGCGCCCAGATCAGGCGCCGCGTACGAGGCGGTGATCGGTATCGAGGTGCACGCGCAGCTCAACACCGAGACCAAGCTCTTCTGCTCCTGCCCCACACGGTTCGGCACCCGGCCCAACACCAACACCTGCCCGGTCTGCTCGGGCCAGCCCGGCGCGCTCCCGGTCCTGAACCGCGAAGCGGTGCGCATGGCCGTCATGGCAGGCCTGGCCATGCACTGCACGGTCAACCGGCGCTCCCTGTTCGCGCGCAAGAACTACTTCTACCCCGACCTGCCCAAGGGCTACCAGATCTCGCAGTTCGAGGAGCCGGTCTGCTCGGGCGGTTTCGTCGAGATCGAGCTTAACGGCGCGACAAAACGGGTGCGCTTGAACCGGATCCACATGGAGGAGGACGCGGGCAAGATGGTGCACGTGGGAGCGCCCGGCATCTGGGGCTCCAAGGCCAGCGCCGTGGACTACAACCGTTCCAGCGTCCCGCTTGTCGAGATCGTGACCGAGCCGGACATTTCCTCGCCCGCGGAGGCGCGCGAGTTCATGGTGATGCTCCGCGCGATCCTGGTAACGCTCGGCATCTGCAACGGCAACATGGAGGAGGGAAACCTCCGCTGCGACGCCAACATTTCGGTGCGCGAGAAGGGCGACACGGCCCTGGGCGTGAAGGTCGAGATCAAGAACATGAACTCGCTCAAGGCGATCGAACGCGCCCTGGCCTACGAGACGGAACGCCTGATGCGCATGAAGAGCGAGGGCGCGCCGATCACGCAGGAGACGCGCCTCTGGGACGACAGCTCGCAGAAGACGGCGCTCATGCGGAGCAAGGAGGAGTCGCACGATTACCGCTACTTCCCGGACCCGGACCTGCTGCCGCTGGAGATCACGGACGACTGGATCGGGCAGGTGCGCTCCACGCTCCCGGCCATGCCGCTTGCGCGCAAGGTCAGGTACGAAAAGGAATATTCATTCACGGAATCCGAGGCGCGGCTCTTCATGATGAACCCGGGCTATGCGGACTTCTTCGAAAAGACGCTCGCCTCATACGGCAATGCCCGCAACCTGGCCAACTGGCTCATCTCCGAGCTCCTCTCGCACGAGGACGATTTTGAGAAGCTTCACATTACGCCGGAGGACTTCGCCCTGTTTTTAACGAAAATCGACAGCGGCGAGATCAGCGGCCGCCAGGGGAAGGACATTTTACGAAATGCGTTTACGGACCGCAGGGGCCTTATCGAGATCATCGAGGCGGAGGGCCACGCTCAGATAACGGACCGCGGTCCGATTGAGGCGGCCGTGGACGCGGTCATCGCGAAATTCCCGGGCCAGGCCGCCGAATACCGCAGCGGCAAGACAAAGGTGCTCGGGTTCCTCGTGGGCGAGGTGATGAAAGCGACCCGGGGGAAGGCCAATCCCGCAATGGTCAACGAGGTGTTGCGAGATAGACTGGGGTGATTTCAAGGCGATAACTATCGTGCCGCCGCTGCGCGCTCTGACCCCGGGTATACCGATAACAATCGCTTAACGAAGCTGAGACACGGAGACTAAAGCCGCGGCCCAGAATAGGGCTCTGACCCCCCGGCTTGAGGTGACAACCACCCCTCCTCGCACCGATAACTATCGCTTCCGTGGCAAATGCAATTAGTCATGGTTTAATCCAGCGCGACAGGCCGGATTTTTTCATGACACTCGCCTGCTTTTTGTTCAAGTATATTACTCTGGTACCTGTAGCAGACCGATAACTATCGGTTAACGACAAGCCGGCGTTGCTCTGACCCCGGATTATCCGGCTAAAGCACGATACCGCATTAAGCCGGTGCTCTGACCCCGGGAAGGCCCTAGACCCTGCTTTTGCCGGTACAGGATAACGTTACAGCAGGAGAAAACCAACCGCTAAACTTACCCTGGCACCCGATAGGCGGCGATAACTATCGGGCGCCAGATTACTCTGGCAACTGATGTACGTCGCTTACCTCGCAGCCTCACGAAATCACCTCGATCCCGAGGGGGTACTTTGACATCTCATCGCACCCGGCCGTACCGATAACTATCGGGTTCTCGTACCGGAATCCGACGTTCTCTTCGGGACAGGCGTACTGCATGGCGCAGATGAGCACCTCGTTCTCCCGGTACACGTGGTCAGGGTTCGTCCAGTAGGGAAACGGCCCGTCATTGAGGCCGATGCGCCACTCGTCACCCATCATGCCGATACCGTGCTCGAAACCAGGCACCATGAAGTCGGAAAAACCTCCCTCTTCCGCAAGGGCCATCATCTCGTCGGCGAGCGTCGAGGGGGTGATGCCGGCCCGGTACGCTTTCAGCGTGGCCCGCACAATTTTCAGGAAATTCTCCGCGTGCCAGAGCTGGCGGTCGGTTGCGGAGCCGGTAAAATAGTTGTGCGAGTGGTCCCCCAGTCCGAGCATGAACATGGCATGTATGTCCACCATCAGCGGCTCGCCCGGAGCGAGCTTCTTGCGGGTCGCGGGCGTGCACGCGCCGCCGGCCAGGCCGGTGCGGTAGCCGCACGCGATCTCGTTCCCGCCGGTGAACGACCACTCCCACTCGCTGCCGGCGCGGCGCATGGCAAGGGCCGCGATCCCGGCTATCTCGGTCTCGGTCATGCCCTTCCAGCC
>Ga0116148_1003216_pt1 | contig 15252 bp, 10 predicted proteins | sample AD_UKC055_MetaG_FD_89786 | JGI IMG/M metagenome (GOLD analysis project Ga0116148, IMG submission 89786) | Active sludge microbial communities of municipal wastewater-treating anaerobic digesters from USA - AD_UKC055_MetaG | ecosystem: Engineered > Bioreactor > Anaerobic > Digestate | place: USA... | reverse complement strand
ATTGTAATTATTCTTTAAATTCTGCCATTATGTGTTTGAATTTGAAGATTATATAAAGTTCACGGTCGGAGAGGTTGTTCCAGCTAGAGAAGGATTAAGACTTAATTAAATTTGGTGAGGCAATTATGGAAATGCTTTGTCGGAGAGGTTGTTCCAGCTAGAGAAGGATTAAGACTTCTTACTTTAGTTTCAATTGATTTTTTCATTGTTGTCGGAGAGGTTGTTCCAGCTAGAGAAGGATTAAGACGTAAGTTAAGTCAAACTGATATTAAAATTAGAGTACAGTCGGAGAGGTTGTTCCAGCTAGAGAAGGATTAAGACTTCTTCACCGTTTGGTGTAAGTGCCTTTGCCGCCGTGGTCGGAGAGGTTGTTCCAGCTAGAGAAGGATTAAGACCGGGGCAATTACTACTATTACGTTTTGTCGCTTCATATGTCGGAGAGGTTGTTCCAGCTAGAGAAGGATTAAGACTTATTCCATATATCAGTGAATCAAACGAAGAATTAGTCGGAGAGGTTGTTCCAGCTAGAGAAGGATTAAGACTCCTGTTAAAGTTTTTGTTGCCATTTGAAAATCTCGTCGGAGAGGTTGTTCCAGCTAGAGAAGGATTAAGACACATTTCCAGTTGAATTTTGCCGATAATTGAATCGGTCGGAGAGGTTGTTCCAGCTAGAGAAGGATTAAGACTGATACTTTCCTCGGTAATGACCTCAGCCATTTTAGTCGGAGAGGTTGTTCCAGCTAGAGAAGGATTAAGACAGTTCACTTAATGCTTTCACAATTTTTTTCATTTGTCGGAGAGGTTGTTCCAGCTAGAGAAGGATTAAGACGGAACCAGTCCAGGTGTAGAATAATCTTCCGTTACTGTCGGAGAGGTTGTTCCAGCTAGAGAAGGATTAAGACAGCCTCAACAGTGATGGCCTGATTCTTGGCCTCGTTGTCGGAGAGGTTGTTCCAGCTAGAGAAGGATTAAGACCCTGTTAAAGTTTTTGTTGCCATTTGAAAATCTCCTGTCGGAGAGGTTGTTCCAGCTAGAGAAGGATTAAGACGTTTGGTGACTTTCACGCCGGCTCTTTTCTTTGCGAGTCGGAGAGGTTGTTCCAGCTAGAGAAGGATTAAGACTTGATCAATGGTAATGTAGAGTTCTTTTTCAAACTCTTGTCGGAGAGGTTGTTCCAGCTAGAGAAGGATTAAGACTCCATAACCACTCATTAATGAATCCACTCGCATCCAAGTCGGAGAGGTTGTTCCAGCTAGAGAAGGATTAAGACTTCATAGTTTTTCATTTTTGAGGTTTTCATTTACTGTCGGAGAGGTTGTTCCAGCTAGAGAAGGATTAAGACCTCCTCCATTACGGTCAATGGTCTCTCCGTCAATATGTCGGAGAGGTTGTTCCAGCTAGAGAAGGATTAAGACTAAAATTATTCCCACAATAATTATTGTGGCATACTGTCGGAGAGGTTGTTCCAGCTAGAGAAGGATTAAGACTCAGCTTGTATGCTTCTAAGGCGCCACGGTCGGAGTCGGAGAGGTTGTTCCAGCTAGAGAAGGATTAAGACGGGTCGACAGGACTTATCCTGCCTTTGTAGAACCCTGTCGAAGAGGTTATTCCAGCTAGAGAAGGATTAAGACTCCCACCCTTCACGCTTAAACGGCAGTCTTTTGCAGGTCGGAGAGGTTATTCCAGCTAGAGAAGGATTAAGACCGGGTGGGTGATTTCATTGCGGTTGTTTTTAAATTGGTCGGAGAGGTTATTCCAGCTAGAGAAGGATTAAGACTCGTTGACGAAGATGGAGAGGCCACAGTACTCCTGGTCGGAGAGGTTGTTCCAGCTAAAGAAGGATTATAACTGATCCATTTGCGTAAATAAGAAGAGATAGTCTTTGTCAGAGAATTTTCTACAGTGAAAGGATGAATTATCCACCCTTTGAGTTCGGGGAACGTGGCCCAGATACTATGACTGAGAGGTTTATCTGAAGGAGGCTAAAGTGACCATACTTGAAATGGACCTTAAATTATTGCTGAATATTCTTCATCGTGTTAAAAAACAAATTTGGCATTTTTTATATGTAAAATTTTTTATAATTTTCAACTTTAATTATTTTACCGTTGTATTAACATAGTTTCTTTTATTTCGTTTCAAATGTATGCCTGAACACGTGAAATCAATAAAATCGGTAATGGTGCAATTCAATCTCCCAGTGAGAAATGAAGATTTGCCCAACTTCCGTGGAGCAGTAATCAATACTACTCAAGGGAATAATGATTTATTTCATAATCATTCGGATGAAGGAGTGATTTATCGTTATCCACGAGTTCAGTACAAAAAAATTAATGGTAAAGCAGCCTTGGTTTGCTTCCAGGAAGGAACTGAGGCTATTCATGAGTTCTTTTCTAAAACCGATTGGTCATTAAGATTAGGTAAAGAAAAACATGAAATAAAGGTGTTGGATATCAGAGCTCATCAATTTAATGTAGGAATTTGGGATTCAGATTTCCGCTACTCCATGACCAATTGGCTTCCATTAAATCAGGAAAATTATCTTAAGTTTCATAAGGCTGAAAGTCTTACAGAAAAAACGGCTATACTGGAGAATGTTCTGCTGGGGAACTTTCTTACTTTTGCTCAGGAAATGAATGTAGATACCTCCAAAAAGATCAAGGCTGTCATTACAAGAATTGCAAGGGAGAAAGTTTTACCATTTCATGGTCAGTTGATGCAAAGCTATGATCTTCATTTCAGCACAAATCTTTCAATACCAGACTATGTATCGTTGGGTAAAGGGGCGAGCATAGGATTCGGGATGGTATTGCAAGAAAGAGTAAAAAGAGGAAAAGATTACAAATATAATACTTATGAGACTGAATAATGATATAATGCGCGATAGGATATACCTGGCAGCACTATTGCATGATATTGGTAAATTCTATCAGAGATCGGATGAGGGAAATGTCAAAACCTCATCAAAGCTAGATGATTTTGTAAAAAATCTAGAATCTGTGTTTTGCCCTCTTGGCATTGACCAAAGCCGTAGCCATAAACATGTATTGTGGACAGCACAATTTTTAGAAGATTACAGGCAAGTCTTCCTGAGTCTAAATCCGGAAGCTGACTGGCATGATTTATCCATCAATGATAGTCTCCTTCATCTCGCCTCCAGCCACCACTTAGGGCCTGATCAACTATCAGAAGCCGGGAAAATTATCAGGGAAGCAGATCACCTCTCATCCGGTATGGATCGTTCTTCATCTGATGCTTTAAAAGATGATCAGGTAGAAATAGGAAGGGATGCATTTAAAAAAATCAGAATGACCTCAATATTTGAGGCATTCCAGATAAAAGACACAATACACAAGTATCATTTGCCAGTTGAGGCGGTTTCTTTGAATAAACGTTTTTTCCCATCAACTCATTTTGAAGGCGATGCAGATTATGCTGCATTATGGGAAAAATTTAGCGATGAGTTTAAATTTATTCAATCAACCAGTGCAAAGGCTTTCAGCGAAACTTTCCTTTATCTGCTTTACAAGTATACCAGTACTGTTCCTTCAAGTACAATTAATTTTCCAGATGTATCTTTGTATGACCACCTTAAAACAACCGCTGCAATTGCGGTTTGCCTCTATGACTGGTCAAAAGGAACCAAAGCGGGGGAGGATGAGTTTTTGATGATTGGAGGCGATTTCAGCGGAATTCAGAATTATATTTATAGCATAATTTCAGAGAATGCCGCTAAAAACCTTAAAGGAAGGTCCTTTTACCTTAAACTGCTTTCCGACAGTGTTGTGATGTATTTGTTAAAGAAACTCAACCTTTACGAGGCTAACATCATTTATAATTCCGGGGGTAGCTTTTATATTTTAGCCCCTAATACAAATGAAACCCGACAGAATTTTGAAAATGCTGTACATGATATAGAAGATAAAATCTTTAAAAGTCACGGGACATCCATTTATGTGGCAATAGAAGCAATAACAATGGGCAGGGATGCCTTGTTGGGGGCAAACAAAAAATCGATAGCCGATTGTTGGGAAAAACTATTCGAAGCCCGCGATGCCAGAAAACGCACGAGATATACCGAAAGGCTTATTCAAGATTATTCCACTTTTTTTGAACCTGGTGAAACGGGTGGCATGACTGTAAGAGATGCCATTACCGGAGAAGAGATCCAGGAGCCCGTTGAAAAAAATGGATTTACTCTCGATGGCTCAAGACCAGATGGGAGTGCAAATGGAGTGATCTCCGAATTAACATGGAAACAAATCAAGCTTGGAAGAGAACTCAAGAAGGCTGAATTGTGGGTAATCTCAGAGGGTAAAGTCGATTACTGGCCTGAAAGGGAATCCATTAATCCGGCAGGATTGGGATATTATTTTTATTTCCTTTCACGAAAGGATGTGGAAAGGAAACAAGGACAATTGAAGGCTTCAGCTGATTGCGTAAAAATTATTACCATCAATGGAAATCATAACGGTGATTGTGATTTCTTAAACTCAATGCTTCAAGGAACGAACAACATCTATGGATTTGAGTTCTTTGGCGGAAATGATTACCCAATTGGAGAGGATGAAAGTCCAAAATCTTTTGATCAACTCGCAGGTGATTCTGGGTTTAAACGATTAGGCATTTTAAGAATGGACGTTGATAACCTGGGTAAGATATTTCAGGAAGGATTTGGTGAAAACCGCAGCAGTTTCTCAAGGTATGCTGCACTGAGCCGTTCCTTCGACTGGTTCTTCAAAGGATATTTGAATACTTTATGGAAAGAGAATTTTAGCACAACCACTTATATTGTCTATAGTGGTGGTGATGATTTATTTATTGTGGGACGCTGGAATGATTGTATTGCTTTCGCAGAGTTGATCAGGTCAGAGTTTAAGCAATATGTTTGTGGTAATCCTAAGTTTACTCTTTCTGGAGGGATTGCCGTTGTTACCCCGAAATTTCCCATAAAGCGCGGAGCGCAGGAAAGCGAGGAGGCCGAAAAACTTGCTAAGGCCTATTGTTTGGACAAGGATGAAAAAGATGGAAGGAGAAAGAGAATTAGCAGCAAGGATGCTTTCACCATTTTGGGAATAGCTTTGGGATGGGAATATGAATATCCCAGAGTCAGGGAACTCAAAAATGAGATTCAGGGAATTATAAACGTTAAGACCTTGAATAAGTCTTTTATATCCAAACTAAATCTGCATTATCTTACAGCTAAGTTTGACCAAGAAAAATTGGTTTCTCCCAAAACATACTGGATGACCGCTTATGATTTTGGACGAATGGAAAGTAGTGTAAAACCACAGGAAGTGAAATCTTTCCTGAAAAAATGCAGGCTGGATATTGTAAGTGATACTGTGAATGGAGCCAAGGTTTTATCCAGGTATCATTCATTTAAACTATGGCACCTTGCTACACGTTGGGCTGAATTGGAAAACAGAACATTGTAAAACAATAAAATCTTACCATTATGACTTATGGATCATCGAAAACCCCATACCCGGGGAAATTCTACCCAAAAGAGGAGAAAAAATTCAATGGAGAATTTTCTGCGTCATGGATTACGACCGGAATCACTCAGGAAACAGTCCAATTTTCTGATGAATTGGGTAAATTCATTAAAGAGAATGGATTGACAACTTCCCAAATCAGGAATGTATTTGGTGAAATCAAACGCATTCAGCTAAAAGGATATGATAATGAAAAACCCAGTTTTTACCTGTTAAAACCCAAAATGGCCTATGCCGCTAAAAGAGGGGGTAACACAGGAATCCAAACGCTCAAGAGATATTTCGATGAAGCGCATGCACAGGTTAACGATACAAAAACCTACCAAAACTTCGTTGATTTCTTTGAGTCAATTTTAGCATACCACAAAGCATACGGAGGGAAAGATTAATAAATTATAAAAATAAAGCTATGGCAACTTTAGTAAAAAAAGTACTGGTAAAGGGTGACATTAAATTGAAAACCGGGCTTCACATCGGAGGCACCAACTCATCCCTTAATATTGGTGGTCCTGACAAATTTGTTGTGAGAAATCCTTTAACCAATAAACCCTATATTCCTGGTAGTTCCCTGAAGGGTAAAATGAGATCCTTGATTGAACTGGTTGACGGAACTATCACTTCAGATCACAGAGGTAATGGACCTACAAAAAATCCTTCCACAAGAGCGGGAAATCTATTCGGTACAGTTGGTGACAATCAGCAACCCTCCAGACTTATTGTTAGGGATGCGGAACTCTATACTGAAAGTGGATTTGATGAATTCAAGAATACCGATTTACCATATACCGAGACAAAAACGGAAGTGAGCATTGATCGGGTTACTGCTTCAGCCAATCCCAGAACATTTGAGAGAGTCCCGGCCGGTGCGAATTTTAAGCTTGAAATGGTTCTTAATGTCTTTGATACAGATAAAGAAAAGCAGTTAACAGAGACTTTAAAGGAGGCATTAAAATTACTTCAGGATGACTATCTAGGAGGTCACGGATCCAGGGGGTACGGCCAGATTGAAATTTCCAACCTGACATTTGAAGATAGAGATAAAACATTTTATGAAAATGAATAGACATGGTCAGATTTAAAATTGTCAAGCTTACATTTCAAAGTCCCCTTCATATAGGAAGAGGGCTGGGAGAGGCTTACGATACGGCTGAAAAGACCATGCATTCAGATACAATTTCCGGTGCATTAGCGTCGACTTTCTGCCTTTTACATCCTGGAGAGGATCCTCTTACCTTTATGAAAACATTTAAGGTGAGCAGTGCCTTCCCCTTTATTGAGGATCATTTTTTCCTGCCTCGACCATTGACCAGGATGGATCTTTCTTTGTCTGGCAATGAAAAGTATGAACATAAAAAGATTCTAAAAAAAGTCGAATATGTTGAAGTATCGCTTTGGTCGTTATTGGTTTCAGGAGATAAGATCGAAGTCCCCAGTGAAAATTTGTCTTCTGGAGGAAAGTTCCTCTATGCTGATAAAGTATCAGGGAAAGAACCTTACAAGGATGCATTGCAGCAACGTGTGACAGTCCCCCGTGATGGGGGAAATGCAACCCCTTATTTTATTGAACGACGTTATTTCAATGAAAATGCCGGGTTGTTCTTTCTCCTTGACACCAATGATGAACATCTCGAGAAAATAAAGGATGTTCTGGAGCATTTGAAGGATGTAGGCTTTGGTACTGATAAAAGTGTTGGCAACGGACAATTCAGCTTTGGTATTTCTGAGATAGAAATTGCTGTTTCAGAAGGATTTCCTAAAAGAATGCTGATTTCTTTGGCTTGTCCTGAGAAACACGAGATTTCGACGGAAATGTTGAGAAAAAGTTCTTACTTGCTTTCCAGGAGAGGGGGATTTATCGCCGGCACCAGCATGGATCAATTTCGTCATTTAAGAAAAAGATCGGTGTACATGTTTTTGGAAGGTTCAGTTTTCCCCATGGGTGATTTTTTGGGGAAAATCGAAAATGTCCGCCCAACATGGAATGATGAACTTCTTCATAATGTATATCGTGACGGACGAGCGTTCTTTTTACCTGTAAATATTTAACTTATGGCCAGGATAGAATTACAAACTCTTTCTCCTGTTCATGTTGGCAGTGGACGTTTTCTGCAAAGCAACATGGAATATGTGTTTGGAAAAGAAAATATCGGAGTCGTCGATGAGCATAAAGTATTTAATCTTTTAGGTGAAGACAGAATATCTGCATGGGTGGCATCGATTGAAAGAGGTGAAAGTCTTGTTGCATTTTTGAAAGGGTTTGATTTAAACTTTACACTTCAGAAAATTTCTGGCAGAATCATATCCCTTGCTTGCGAAAAAAGTTTGGCCAAAGATTGTGCCTCTTTAAAAGAAAATATTCACAACGGTCAGGGATTGCCTTATTTGCCAGGTTCTTCAATTAAAGGATCCATTAGGTCAGCTCTTTTTAATCAGATAATTAGAGAGAGAAGTACTGGAATTGAACCTCATAAAATTGAAAACAGAGGCAAAATTTCAGCATCTGTTCTTGAAAAGGAGATATTTGGCAATGACCCCAATCATGATGTTTTCAGGTTTCTGAGGGTAGGTGATGCATACTTCAGGCCTAATGGGACAGTTGCCTTGATGATGGAGAATCTTAACATCAAGGAAAGGGCTGGCGAAGAAGTCGCTGTTAAAGACAGTTCCAAGAAGCAATTGGTTGAAGCAATCGGAACTGGTGAAAAAGCAGATTTCGTGATTAATATTGATAAGGTTGGAATCAAGCTGAATAGCGATAGTCATCAGATTAGAAATTTTCCAGCAGGTTTCGAATCAATCGTTTCACTCTTTAAGTTAATCAACCGGAATACAGAGATGATTCTGGAAATGGAGTTGAAATTTTGGGAAGAGTATCAGGATGACATAGCTCTTAATTATGTTGAACAGCTAAGTCATTTTCTGCAAAAAGCGAAAGCATGTAACCATGGCGAATGCATAATGCGTATGTCACATGGTTCTGGGTGGAGTTTTATCACAGGTGGTTGGAGCAAGGAGTCTTATTTGGTGGAAGATGATCTGTATTGGAAAATTCGGAGGGCTAGTCGACCGGGTGAAGAGAGTAGATATTCTCATCTACCGTTTCCAAAATCACGAAGAATAAGTAGCAGTATAGAACTTCCGGGTATGGTACTTCTTCGAATCAAAGAAGAATAGACGATTCAAATTATTTATTGCTTGCTCTGGTAGGTAACATCCTGGCCAGAGCATTTTTATTATTTGGTTGTTAATTTGTTTAAATTTACCCTCCACAGACTTTTTGAATATCACTGATTAGTATGAAGATAAAGTGTAGTCTGAAATTGTTCGCATTAGAAACCAGCATTCCAACCGATGATCAGCTGAATGCCCTAAGCATGCTCGATGCATTTTTCGAAGGGGACCAATCCTGTTTTATACTGAAAGGTTATGCCGGTACCGGCAAAACATGGCTTCTGGGCGTCCTGGTGGCTTGGCTGGAAAGCCGGGGTTCACAATTCTCACTGATGGCCCCCACAGGAAGGGCTGCACGCATCCTGGCAAACAAAACAAAAAGGAAGGCGACCACCATCCACAAAGGTATCTACAATTTTGATGAACTCGAAGAGGTCCCCATACATACCAATGGTAAGAAGAAGTATAAGTTCCGATATAACCTGAATCGTATCAATTCACCGGGAATGGTCTTCATTGTCGATGAGGCTTCCATGATCTCCGACCGGATCTCGGAAGGCGATTTCTTTGTCTTTGGCACCGGAAAACTGCTCACTGACCTGATCGCCTTCTCTGCCCCTCAGAACCTGGACAACAAGGTAAAAATCATCTTTGCAGGCGACCCCGCCCAGCTACCCCCGGTAAGCGATCCTCTTTCAGGTGCCCTCGATGAAAAGTATCTCGAACAACAGTTCGGTCTGCATCCTTTAGTCTATGAGCTTACTCAGGTGGTAAGACAAAGCGCAGACAGTGAGATCCTTAGTCTGGCAACCAGCCTCCGCGATCAACTCAGGTCAGGAAACTCCTCACACCTCAGTGTTGATAGCTATTCTGGAAATGTACACGTCATTAACCCTGAAGAGGTCGTCAAACTCTTTCTTGACCGCAATCCCGGATTGTCGGTCACCGAAACCATGATCATCAATTATGACAATAAATCGGCACTCGGCTACAACATGGCTCTCCGGAGTGAAAAATTCCCGGGAAAACAAACCATCCAGAAAGGCGATAACCTGATGATCGTACAAAATAATTACAATTATGATGTCGATCTTCTTAACGGTACCCTGGTCAAGGTGATAGAGGTGGCCGGAGATCCTGAGATCAAGGGCAACATGTTCTCCTTTGACCAATCGGGCAACGAATGCTCAGTGAGCCATACTTTCCGGAGTGTGACTATTGAGGTAGATGAAGAAGACAGGAAAATCCATGTTGATTGCCTGATTCTCGAGGATTTCCTTTATTCCCCCGATGCACAGCCCGATTATGCCCAGAATATTGCCCTCTACCTCGATTTTAAAATCCGCCACCCCGAGTTGAAGCCCGGAACTAAAGCATTCTCTGATAACCTAAGGACCGATCCCTGGTTCAATGCCCTTAGGGTCAAATACGGCTATGCCATCACCTGTCACAAAGCCCAGGGTGGGGAGTGGGATACTGTTTTTCTCAACATGGACGTTGCCCTGGGTAAACTTTCGGAACCATTCCTGCGATGGTTGTATACCGCCATCACCAGGGCCCGTAGCCAACTCTTCATCTTCAACTACGTCAGGGAAAAGCAGTTCTCCCGACTTCATTTTATAAGGAAACTGCTGCAGGGAGCTTCCGCTTCGGTGCACCCAAAGGATATCATTATCGACCATCCTGAGGAATTTGAGGTCTGGGCATCGGCGTCGGGTGTGGGCACGCAACCCCGGTTCATCTACGACCGCGTCAGGGAAATATGGGCCATTGCCCGCGTCTTCAATATTTCACTTACCCGCCTCAAACCTGAATCCTTCTGCGAAATGTTCCGCTTTAACCAGGAGGATAGATCGGCATGTCTGAAATTCTGGTATAACTCCCGGAACAAATTCACTTCCATACAACTATTCCCTCAGGGTACCAATGACTCTTCCTGGGGAAACCAACTGAAGGATCTCTTCTCACAGCCGGTCACCCTTTTTGTGAAAGAGAATGTTCAACAGCCTGTCCCCTTTCATGATTCCACTCCGGAAGAGCTCTTTGGCGATGATATACCCGATAAAATCCGCAACCTTTATTACGGTTTGCTTCCGGGGCTTAGCGAAAAGAATATATCCGTAGACCTGATTCATCGCCAGTCTTACTGTGAGATGTACCATTTTTCCCGGCCTCCGGAAGTGGCGGCAATCCAGTTTTACTATAACAACCGCTACCAGTTTACCACTGCTCAGCCGTATTTGCCTGAATGCAATTCCGATCAGCTTCTGATCGATCTGGAGAAAATCATCGATGATTTAAAGAATAACGAATGAGTGATGTCCAGAACATATTTAAACTGAGAAAAGAAGGCCGAATTGATGAGGCATTGACCCTTGCTGAAGTCTTGTATGTCAGAAACCCTTCTGATCCCTGGGCCATCAGGGCTTATGGATGGGTACTCTACGACAAACTAAAGGGTGCCCTGGCATCAGGTTCCGAAGATGATATCTTCCTTTATTCCGGAAAGCTTGAAAATCTCGATATTCCGGAGGAGGAGCAAATATTGAAGAATCAGGTTTCATACCTTCTTTCCCGTACCAGTATGCCGGAAAGAACACTTTCCAGGGCTAGTCAACTGGACTATAATGGGGAACATGGGAACGCTCTGGAATTGTTTCGTCAACTTAGAGACCAATATTCGGGTGATATTTCCCGATATCATAATGCTTATGGATGGTGTTTATATAAGTATTTAAAAACGCTTATTTCCAATCAGGCAGCAGGGAGGGAAGTATGGAAAGGATTATTGGAAGAATATTTCAAACTCCAGATTGAAAAGCCTTCACAGTTGAATTCCCTGATGCTCTTTCAGACCTTGAGTCATTTCAAGGACGACAATGAGTTCATGATAAAATGGGCAGGTGAGTTCGATTGGGTGAAATTTCGGACAGAAGACTTTTCTCCTTTTGAAAAGGATGGCAAGGTCTACCCCGGTTTAGCAGAACGCTCAATTTTGGCCTTGGCAAAATCGCTCTTCTCCTCGGGGAACAGGTTGCGAATAGAAGGGATTCAGGAAACCCTGGATAGTGCCCTTGCCAAATTTCCTGCAAATATATGGCTCTATTATTATAAAGCCAAAATGCTGGTTGCCCTGGGGCATCTTGAGGATGCAAAAGCTTTTGTGATTCCCGTTGTAAGAGAAAAGAAAAGTGATTTCTGGTCATGGGCCCTATTGGGTGATATACTCTCTGAGGACGATATTGAAACAGCTATCTCCTGTTACTGCAATGCTGTTTCCTGCAAAAGTGAGGAGAAATTCCTCATCAATACGCGTTGGAGCTTCGGAAAATTGTTGCAAGTGGCAGGACTTGATCAGGAAGCGAAGTATGAACTGGAACTTTCTTTAAAAACCAGGACAGAACAGGGTTATAATATTCCATCTGATAAAACAAGGCTGCTTGAGGAAGATTGGTTTCTAAAGGCCGAAGCGAAGGTTGAGAACAAATCTTTTTACCGGGAACATGCAGGCAAGGCTGTTGATTATGTTTTTGGCAGTTTGCCCAGGTTCAATGGCAATCTGATCCGTACGTTTATCAGACCCGATGATCCCGAAAAATCGGTTCGTGCCCGGTTAGTGCTTGCCGAAACGGATGGTAACCTAATTTACACTTCAGTGAGAATCAGGAATTATCCTGCACTATGTCGCTTACAGCCTGGAGATGCTATACAGGTTACGGTGGACCCCGGGAAAAAATTACGCATTATGAAAGTGGAGAGCCGTGAAGCGTTTGAGAATTTTGATCTTTTGCCCTGGGAAATCGCTGTTGTTGACCATGTAAACAGAAAAAAGAGTGTTACCCATCTTTCCTGGGAAAGGGATTCCGGTGCTGTACTGCAGGGCATTCCATATGCAGAAGGTGATTTTGTAAGGCTCAAAGTAATAAGCCGGAAAGAATCAGACCATGGGCCGGTCAATGAAATCCTTGTCCATGAACCAACTGATTTTGTACCGTCCAAAGAAGTTGTCCGTCTTTTCAGCGAAAGATTACGCATCAATAGTGAAAAAGGTTTTGGTTTGGCTGGAAATGTCTTTATCCCTCAGGAATTAGTGCAACTTTCAGGAATCAGGGAGAAAAATGGTTCTCTGATTGAGGGATTGGCTGTGGCATCTCAAAATCCACGGGATGGGAAGTGGGGCTGGAAAGCTTTAAAGGTGGAATAAAAGGCTAAATTGGCCATGGTCTTCTGAAACTGACTAACATATGAAAATTATGTCGTAGTAAGCAGGTTGCCCTCAAATCTATGAATTATCTTGTAATTGACAGTTATGAAGAATGATTTGAATATTTTGGTAACCACTTTCGGTACGACATGGGCCATATTGCCTGAACTTATTGGTTTTACCAATCCGGAGGCATTTGATTTTTACAGGAATCACTCCAAAAATAAGAGTATGGATCATGTAATGCCTGTCGATGAACTTTGGGTGGTCCACACTGATTCACAAAGAGCCAAAGAAGCGATTGAAGCCTTTGAGCTATGGAAAGATGCTGTATCACTGAAATCTCCTGTCATTCGTTTTTTTTCCATTATGGGTGTTGAAGAGCTGGGGACGAAGGAAGAGTGTTTCTTAATGACTGACTTAATTTTAAGGGTGGTATTACATGCAAGGGAGGTTTCACGGAATGGACAGCTCATTATCAGCCTTACTGGAGGAAGGAAGAACATGAGTGCTGATATTCAACGGGCATCGGATATTTTTGGATGTGATTTCCTTATCCATATCGCCGATAACATCAGGCAAAAATCAGTCTTGCAATCCAGAAATCCCTTTGATTTTATAAGTCCGTTAGCTGCTGAGGAAATAAACCAGCTTGATCCGATGATTCTTCACGAAAGAAAACCACCCAATGCCATCCTGTTTGTAGATACTCCGGTTATGGCTCAAGATTATGAACTCAAGGAAGGGGCAGGAAAACCTCTTCTGACACTTAAAGATCAAATAGAAACAAGACTGAAGAATTCTGATCATCTTCTGTTTAACAGCTACCGGAGCAGGATGGAAAAAGCTTCCCAGTCAAGTTTTTATGGTTTACAATTGCTTTCACCCCAGGTCATCGGGAATCTTGAAAATGAATATATTGGTCTCGAGAAACATAAAAGTGGCATTGATTATCAATGGCTTAAATCACTTCCGAAAAGTGATCTTCATTGTCATTTAGGTGGTATACTTAATGTTAACGAGATTATAGAAGTGGCATTGGTGTTAATACCAGAAATTGAACTTTTAACTGACTCCGTTCCCGGGTTTTCAGGTTGGATGGAATCTATGAAAAATGCGGTCCGGAATCATAACAAATCTTTTTTACAACCATTTGTAAGCGAATCAAAACATAAGCTGAGGGAATTGGATGGTATCCCTGACCCATTTGGTCTAGCTTCATTTCTTTGTTGTTTTGAAGGAAAGGAGAAATTGTTAGAAGAGCTCATATATGGGGAGTTATTATCTCCGATCAATTTCACAGGGATAGGAATTGAACGATATATGAAACTGGGTGATCTTCAGGGGAGTGGATTGTTGAAGCATAGGTTAACCATTGAAAGAGCCTGTCAGATCTTAATAAGAAAGTGCAGAGATCATAATGTCCGCTATTTGGAGCTTCGTTGTTCGCCTGCCAATTATCAGACCAAAGAGTTGTCCATTAATGAAATAGTTGAAATCATCCACAGGGTATTGACAAGTGATCCTGAAATACGGTTTGGGCTAATTATTATTGGAAGCCGTCACAATAATCCTGATTTGTTAAGAGAACATATTGATTTGGCCGATTTTCTCTCTAAGGACGGAAAATACAATGCTTTTTTCTCAGGATTTGATGTGGCAGGAAATGAGAGTATCATGTCTCCTAAGATGTTGAAGAATGAACTTTCACAGCTTTTACGGTCATGTGCTAAAATGACCATCCATGCAGGAGAAGGGGTTGATCCCCAGAATATCTGGGAAGCGGTCTATGAATTAAATGCTGATCGCATTGGGCATGGTTTGACGCTTATCCAAAGGGAAAACCTGATGAAACGTTTTGCTGACCGTAAGGTTGCTGTTGAAATGTGTCCATCAAGCAACCAGCAAATTATTGGTTACCGAAATCATTTACTTAATAGCACTCAAGGAATGCCTCAATATCCATTGAAGGTTTATTTCGATGCAGGTATCAGAGTTACTATAAACACTGATAATCCTGGTATTTCCAGAACTGATATTTCAAATGAATACTTACTTGCTGCGCAGATGTCAGGGGGAATTTCCAAATGGGATATTCTTAAAATTGTCAGGAACGGTATTAAAGCTGCATTTTTAACACCAGAGGATAAAAAGAGTCTTTTTATACAGGTTGAGAATGAGATAAGTACATTGTGTAACCTGTAATTGTGATTTAATAATATAGGTTATTTTCGTTGATCCTTAATAATTATTAACACCTAAACTGAGCGATTTATTTGAAAAAAGTAAAAGATAGCTTGCACATTAACCTAATAATGAGTATTTTAGAAGTGTCTAAACATATAAAAACTCATCACTTTTTAGGTGAACTACAAAACT
>Ga0116148_1003204_pt1 | contig 15284 bp, 11 predicted proteins | sample AD_UKC055_MetaG_FD_89786 | JGI IMG/M metagenome (GOLD analysis project Ga0116148, IMG submission 89786) | Active sludge microbial communities of municipal wastewater-treating anaerobic digesters from USA - AD_UKC055_MetaG | ecosystem: Engineered > Bioreactor > Anaerobic > Digestate | place: USA... | reverse complement strand
TTCCCTTTGGGTGCCGAGGGCCGGAATCGAACCGGCACGGACTAAAAGCCCGAGGGATTTTAAGTCCCTTGCGTCTACCTATTCCGCCACCCCGGCTGGCAGCTTTTTTTGGCGTTAGAGGCGGCGATCGGAATCGAACCGATGAATAGAGGTTTTGCAGACCTCCGCCTTAGCCACTTGGCTACGCCGCCAGGTGTTGAGCGGGAGACGGGACTTGAACCCGCGACCCCAACCTTGGCAAGGTTGTGTTCTACCACTGAACTACTCCCGCTTAAAGCCGAATAATATAAATATATTTCACAAGTTATGCAAGAGTTTTTTTATTGGAGTGGAAAAATGAGCGGTTTCTTCTTGTGCTGTTTGCATATTTTTATCATTGGCATCTGCAAAACAGCCTGATTGCGTCTACACTTGAATGAAGCCAGGAACGAAACCCGCAAAAACAAGGCCGTCTCGCCACCTGGAGTCACATCATCAGCGGGGGGATCATCAGTGATTGAAGAGTGTGAATGCAAACCAATTATACAGGAAGCCGATTACGAAAACCGCTATGAATGCCCAGCAAACCTTGATCATCTCCTGCGAAGCCTGCAGCGAAGTGCGCTATTTTAATGCCGCCAGTGATGATGAGGCCGCCGCCCTTTTCAGCACCTTCATCTGTAAAAATGGCTGCGACCGCTCCTACTACAGCTATATAACCATCGGACAGATCGCAATGGACGAACCGCTGCATCTGGCCGCCGGCGAAACCTCCCCCCTTCAGAAAAAAAACGCACTGCAGGGATAAAAAAAAGCCGCTGATTGCCAGCGGCTTTTTTTTAGTGGAGCTAAGGAGGATCGAACTCCTGACCTCTTGACTGCCAGTCAAGCGCTCTCCCAGCTGAGCTATAGCCCCATCTGTTACGGCAATTAAATTAACGAAAAAATCGCACATTGTCAATCTTTTTTATCTGGATTTTCCAGCATATCACGTGCAACCTGCAGCGCCTCACCGATCCTGTCGACCCGGCTGCCGCTGCCCTGGAGAAACAAGGCCTCTCCCCCGCCACGTCCCTCCACTATCTGCATGGCGGCGGAAAAGGCAGACCTGAGGTCGCAGCCCTCTCCGCTGGCCGCAAAAACCAGGGCAGCGCGCGATGCCGCACCGGCGAAGAGATAGATCCCCTCCCTCCTGCGTACGGCACTGGCGGCGAGCGCACGCACCAGCTCCAGATCACCCTCCGCGAAAAGATGGCTGACAACAGGCGCCTCCCCCGCTTCAGCACAAAGAGCCTCCAGGGTCAACTCCGCCAGCAGCCTGTTTTTCTGCTGCAGGGCCTTGCGAAGAGTCCTGTTTTCCTCCTGCAGCTTTTCCACACTGGCGCGTACACTCCCCGGATCCGTCGTTAGCAGCTGCATCAGCTCATCCAGCACCCGGCTGTAGTGCTGAATGAGGCGCCATGCGCGCCCACCGGCAGTGAAGGTGAATCGCGATCCCTGCCGGATGCGCTCGCGCCCGCTGATCTTGACCACCCCCACCTGACCTGTGCTGCTGACATGCGTGCCGCCGCATGGATCGAGGTCAAACTCTGCGATATCAATAAGACGAACGCTCCCCTCCACCTGGGGAGCCTTGCGCAGCTGCAGCTCCGCCGCCTCCGACTTGCTGACCAGGCGGCTGCCCACCGGGCGGTTCTCCCAGATGGTACGGTTGGCCAGGGTTTCGACCTCCTCGAGTTGCGCCGGGGTCACCTCAGCAGCATCAACTTCGATGGTGGACTCTTTTTCACCCAGATGGGCGGCCAGGGTCTTGATCCCGAGCGCTTGATAAAATGCTCCAGCCAGAAGGTGGAAACCGGTGTGCTGCTGCATAAAGTCGAATCGCCGCGGCCAGTCTAGGCGCCCGTGAACCTCCGCCGCCTCGAGAGGAGCGGCGAGAAGATGCCAGATTTCATCCTCCTCGATCAGGACATCCACAACCGCCACGTCGTTGAGAAAGCCGGTGTCGTGCATCTGTCCACCGGAAGTAGGATAAAAGAGCGTGCGATCCAGCACCAGCCCCGGCCGGCCTTCACGCTCCCCCCTTTTCACCACCCTGGCATCCATCTCCTGAAGGTAACTGTCCTGCTGATAGAGCTTTTCGGTCACACCTCTCTCCTGTGCAGTTGTAGTTTGCGTTGCAGCCTCTCCTTGCGGTGCTGCAGTCTGGCTGCCCATTCACTGTGCTCTTTGCGATTGTGCAGCTCCCGCACGATTTCCAGCCTTCCCTCGGCGCGGGCGAGGATGGCGAGTGCAGCCTGAATATCGCCGGCTTTGTGCTCATGGTACTTGGCCAGTTCCTCGTAGGGTTCCATGCTGAATTCAGGCACCTGTTCGACCCACTTCGCCCAGATTTTTACTGCTTCGGCGTAACCGCCCCGGCGTTTGTACAGTCCGGCACTCTGCCGGGCCAGAGCGGTCCATCCTTCCGCCATGGGAGCCGCAAGGGCCTCCCTGCCGATGCGTTCGGCCTCGCCGTAGAGCTGCAGATCCGAGAGCGTCTTGACCACGGCGAGCAGATCCCGCGTCTGCAGCCCCTCCTGGTGTTCAAAACGCACGGCAGCAGCAGCGGTAAGGCCGACCAAACTCAACAGATCCATAACATTATGCTGAAAAACAGGTTTCAGTGCGGCCAGGTCGCCGCTGCGTATGGCCTCGAAATAGAGCCCCGGGATGAGCGCGCCGGGGATGTCCTCTTCACGCCGGATCTGGAGCAGCCGGGTTTCCACTTCGCCCAGCGTGTAGGAACTAAAGCCCTTGCAGAGGCGCCTGATCGCATGCAGGAGATCGAGATGGGGGATGGTCATGGCGCTGTACTCGATCCTGTTCATCACGCAGCGGCTGCGGAGGAGGGGGAGATCATAACTTTTGCCGTTGTAGCTCACCATCGCCTCCATGCCGGAGAACTCGTCGAGCAGATTGGCATAGAGGGCTTTCTCCGCGTCAGGATCGATGAGAAAGTACTGTTTGACCTCCACCGCCTCTGCTGTGCAGGCGGCGATGCCGACCAGAAAGGCGTAGGTCCCGGCTCCACCGGAGAGACCGGTGGTTTCGGTGTCGATGAAGAGCAGTTTTTGGGGATGGACCACCCCCAGGGCCGGATTTTTCCCGACCAGGAGCAGTTGTCTCGGTTCAAGCCGAAGAAAATCCTCGAGCCGGTACATGGGTATCTGCCCGGCCGTGAACCGCTTGCGCCTGAGCCAGAGGGTGCCATGGGAGGTCTCTTCGCACTGCAGCCCCACCTCCTCATGACCCTGCAGCGGCAGCCGTTCCTGCACCACAGACGGCGCGTCTGTCTGGCAGCGCTGCATCGCGGCGAGTTTCTCTCTGATCGACAGCATGGGCTTTTCACCGCGCAATCATGGCTTGCAGCACCTTCACTGCGTGGAGTTTGCCGGTCTCGCCGACCTCCAGGGCAGGTCCCGAGCAGGAGGGGCAGCCATTCTGACAGCCGCAGCTCTGCACCAGTTCCATGCCGGCGCGGGCCACCTCCTCGTAAATCTGGAAAAGTTTTGCACTGTGGCCGACGCCGCCGGGATAGCGCTCCCAGATGAAAATCGAGGGCTTGTGCCAGAGGGTGGCGCGCATCATGGGCAGGACCGCGATATCGCCAGGATCGCTCATAATGAAAAGCGGGGCGATATGACCGAGCACATTGGCGGCGGCCTTGAGGCCGTCACTGAACTCCTGCTGGGGGATGCCCAATTCTTCATGAATGGTCTCCGCAAAGGCATACCAGAAAGCCGCGGTGTGCATGGTCGATTCGGGCAGATTGATCTTGCCCCAGCCGATATTTTCATGGGTGCCGAATTTGATCTTTTTGTACATCGTCGCCACGCTGGTGACCGAAACCTCGCCATAGCCGGCCATCTGGCCGCCGATGGTTTTCTCCTCGATGATATCCAGCACCCGCAGATCGCTTTTTAGCTGAGCATCGGTATAATGATCGACGGCGACCTCGTGGACGTAGGCCTTGCGCCGTTCCCAGTCAAGTTTGTCGACATGGTACTGCCGGCTGCCGTGCATGTAGATAGCCTCGTCGTGAACCATGAGCGGGGCGGCGAAGAGATCGATTTCGCCGATGACCCGTTCCTGGGGGGTGGTTTTGTCGATGATGACCACATTCTCTTCCGCAGCGCTGCGCAGGCTGATCGCCTCAGCCGGGTAGACCTCGGCCATCCAGTGCCACCGTTCGGCGGCCTTGTGGACGACCCGGTTTTCGTCAAGATAGGCGAGGATCTCCTGGGTTGAATCGACGCCCTCTCCCCCATCCCAGCGGCTGCCAAAGCGTTCATCGAAGGCGAAGGGCAGCTCAAAAGCGGCGCATTTGATATGGCTGAGCAGCACGATGAGGTTGTCCGGGTTGATGATGCCGGCTTCCGGGCTCTGCTCGAAAAGATATTCCGGATGCTGGATGATGAACTGGTCCAGCGGCGCGCTCGAGGCCACGAGCACGGCCATGGCCGCATCGCTGCGCCGGCCTGCGCGCCCCGCTTGCTGCCAGGCGCTGGCGATGGTGCCGGGATAGCCGGCCATGATGCAAACCTGAAGCTGGCCGATATCGATGCCGAGTTCAAGAGCATTGGTGCTCACTACGCCGAGAATTTCACCGCTGCGCAAGCCGTGTTCGATCTCGCGCCGTTCGAGGGGCAGATACCCGCCACGGTAGCCGCGGACCAGTTCCTCCGGTTTCTTGATGCGTCGCATGAACTCTTTGAGATAAGTGAGCAGGATTTCGACACGCATGCGGCTGCGGGCGAAAACGATCGTCTGCACGTCATGGCCGAGGAATTTGCCGGCGACTTTTTGCGCCTCCATGGTGCAGGAGCGGCGGATGCCCAGTTCGCGGTTTACGACCGGCGGATTGTAAAAGATGAAATGCTTGCGTCCGCGCGGCGCCCCGTTATCATCCACCAGCTGCAGCGGTTCACCGGTGAGATGGCGGGCAAATTCGGCTGGGTTGGCGATGGTGGCCGAGCAGCAGATGAACTGCGGGTGAGAGCCGTAAAAGGCGCAGACCCGCTTGAGGCGGCGCAGGACATTGGCGAAATGGCTGCCGAAGACTCCGCGGTAGTTGTGGATTTCATCAATGACGATATAACGGAGATTCTCGAAGAGCTTGACCCAAAGCGTATGATGCGGCAGAATGCCGGCGTGGAGCATGTCCGGATTGGTGACGACGATATGTCCGGAGGTGCGGATCGCCTTGCGCGCGGTCACGGGGGTGTCGCCATCAAAGGTGTAGCTGCGGATATCGAAATCGATCTCCGAGCCGAGCAGGGCAATGAGGGCGTGCAGCTCCGCCACCTGATCCTGGGAAAGGGCTTTGGTCGGAAAGAGATAGAGAGCTCGGGCTTCGCGGGTTTTGAGCACTGCATCCAGAACAGGGATGTTGTAGCAGAGGGTCTTGCCGGAAGCGGTGGGCGTTACCACCACGGTGTTGTCGCCGTTGAGAAGATGACCGATGGCCTGGGCCTGGTGGCTGTAGAGTCGGCTGATGCCGTGTTGATGCAAAGCCGAGATCAGGCGCGCATCCAGTGAGGATGGAAAGGGTTGATATCGGGCCGCCTGGGGCTCGAGCTCTTTCCAGAGCGTGACATTGCGGAGAAAATCGTCATCCCGCTTGAGCACATCTATGATCTGATCCATGTTCATAGTAGATTATCCGTCACAGTGAAAACGCGATCCCGATCGCCGCCCACACGCCTTCATACCCGTCTGGTGCTGCCCCCCTCATTTCCGCACCTGTGCATAGGCCTCGCCATAACTGCTGGCGTTTTTCTGCCAGGAAAAATTCGCCGCCGCGGCAAAACCCTGCCGGACCATCTCGTAGTAACCTTCGGGGTGTTCGGCGAAGAGCACGGCGGCTTGCCGCAAGGTGGCCTCCAGCGCGTCCACCATATCCAGGACCCACGGATTGGTCTTGCGCCATTGTACGATGGCGGCCGCCTCGGCAAAGGCGCGGATCCGGTCGATGGTATAATGATCGGACAGCTCCCTGAACAGAAAACCATTAACGCCATTTGTTATCTGATCCGCTAATCCTCCCGTATTACGGGCAATTACCACAGTTCCATTCACCATATACTCAATGGCGGCGCCAAACGGTTCATAGATGGAGGGCATGAGTCCATAGGTGCTGCCGCTTTGCAGTGCCTGATACCCTTGTTGCATACGGATTGGAAAAACAGTCACATTGCCATCGTATTTGGCGGCGACCTGATAAAAGTAGTCGAGATCGGTGTTCCTGGTGGCCAGGGGTGTGAGAATGACTTTAATTTCATCGATAGAAAAACGCTCGATAGCCTGCAGAAGAAGGTCGTAACCCTTTTGGCCTGGATCGAGGCGGCCGCTCATGACCAGAATGGGGATGGTGTCGGGGAGAGCGGTGATCGAGCCCCCCTGCCAGGTGAGGCGGCCGAAGCGCTGCGGCGGGGTATACTCCGCCAGCACCTGCAGCAGTTCGGCGCGTTTGGCCTTTTTGCGAGCGGCGAACTCTTTGAGCGTATGTTTTTGCCGTTTGGGAAAGTCGGTTGAAAAGGGCAGAAAGGGGCCATTATTGATGCCGTAAACGCCGCCGCGCTGAAATATCGACTGCAGGTGCGGGGCAAAGTGGTCGGTGTGAATGGGGTCCCGGGTGAATTCATGGGCAAAATTTTCACTCACCGTGGTGATCGGGCCGTCTGCGAGCTGCAGACCGATCTGCCAGGCGGTGGCACCCCCGGAGAGCATGTGGTCGATCCGCGACTGGCGGGCAGCGCCGGCGGTCTGCTTAAGTTCATCTACGGAAAAATAGCTGTCGAAAGGATTGTGCAGGGTATGGATAACTGCGCAGGAGTGGAGCCGGTCATCAATCATCGCTTCCTTGACCGTAAGCGAGAGCAGGGCGGTCTGCCATTCCTGGGCATGAATGACGGTGCCGGCGGAGAAACCCAGAGCAGCCAGAGCGGCGGGCACGGCCTTGCAATAAAAGAGGCTGTTGGTGCGGATAGCCTGATCATTGGCGCCCATATCTTCCGGATGGTAGAGATAGGGGTCTTTGAGCGGATTGTCGGCCGTAAAAAAGCCCTCCGCCCGCAGGAAATATTCAGTTACCTCGCCGGGAGCGGGCTCATTATAGGGTACCGTGCAGGACCAGATCTCGACCTCGATCTGCCTTTGACCGAATATAACGCTGGTTTTTTTGCCGGTATTCTGCAGCGGCGCCGCCGCCATGATGCCGGGATAGAAAGGCGAAATGAGGGCGCTCTTTTTAAATCCATTGACCTGCTGAAGCCAGGGCAGGGTGTTGACCGTGACGGCCGCAAGTCCGCCGGACCTGGCGAAGCGGTTCTCAAAGGAGGCGAAGACGATCTGTTCAAAGGCCATCCCTGTCAGCCTGCTGTGAATCCGCTCCGTCTCCTGGGCGGTGAAAAAGAGCCCCATCAGAGACCAGTCCTTGCGCCAGCTGTCAAATCGTGCCATCTCCACTTCTCCTCTGTCAGAGTGCTTTCCGTTGTTGCTCTCCAATTTAAGCATTTTTTCACAATATGCAAAAAAATTGATAGAGGGCCCATTTTTACTTAAACGGATGAATTTTACACTTTTTTTTGCTTGCAGATTGCTCCTTTAACTGCTATATTCCTGTGCTTCTAACCTGGTTCGTTGCCCATTCGCTTTTGACCATTAGATCAATTCGTTATCGGTTGCACTTTACGCATAAGGAAAATCTATTGGCCCAACTCTTCAAGCGCTGGACGAACAAGATCCCGATAGCACTCCTGCTCGGGATTATTCTGCTGGTCGCAGGCGCGATCGGCTTTATCTCTTTTTTCGGCTCGCCCCGGTATACCGATGTCGGCTACCGGCCTCAGCAGCCTCTCCCCTTCAGCCATGCGCTGCATGCCGGCGATCTCGCCATGGATTGCCGCTACTGCCACCATGCGATCGAGTCCGCTTCCCACGCCAATCTGCCATCGACGCAGACCTGCATGAACTGCCATACGCTCATCCTGCCTCAAAGCAGCCGGCTGATGCCGGTGCGTGAAAGCTGGAGTGCCCTGCGGCCCATTCCCTGGACGAACGTCCATTTGTTGCCCGACTATGCCTACTTTAACCACAGCGCCCATCTCGATGCGGGCGTGGGATGCTTCAGCTGCCATGGCAATATCGCCGGAATGGCAGTGGTGGCCCAAAGCCAACCTCTCAGCATGGGATGGTGTCTAGACTGTCATCGCCATCCGGAGCCGAACCTGCGGCCTGCGACGGAGATTACTTCCATGACCTGGCAGCCCGATGCCGGCCATACCCGTTTTGCCGCCGACCTGCGTAGCCGGAAAAACCTGAATCCGCCTCAAGACTGTTCGGGGTGTCATCGATGAAAAAGCTGGATTATACCTTGCCGGCGGATATGCCCAGCCGCCGCCGGTTTCTCTCCCTGATGAGCGCATCACTCGCCCTGGCCGGCCTTTCTTCCTGCCGGAAACCCGTCGAGAAGATCCCCCCATACGTCAAGGGTGTCGAAGAGAGCATTCCGGGCATTCCGGTGCCCTTTGCAACCACCATGCCTCTGGGGCTTGATCCGGCAGGAGTGCTGGTCTCCACCTTTGACGGCCGTCCCACCAAGCTCGAGGGCCTTCCCGGGCCTCCCGCCTCCCTCGGAGCCTCCGATATTTATATCCAGGCCGCCATTCTCAACCTCTATGACCAGGACCGTTCGCGCATCGTCCTGCATGAGGGGAAAAAATCCGGTTGGGATGCTTTTACAGCCGCATGGCGGGAGCAGCTGCCGCTGCTGCAGGGCCGCCAGGGTGAAGGGCTGGCTGTGCTGGCCGAATCGGCCTCATCGCCGACTTTCCGGCGGCTGCAAAAGGAGATGTTGGCGCTTTTTCCCCGCATGAAGTGGGTCAATTATGATTCAGTCAGCGATGAGACGTGCCTCTCCGCCGCCCGCATCGCCTGCGGGGTCGATGCCCGTCCCCTTGTTCTGCTCGACAAGGCGGAGGTCATCCTCGCACTCGATGCCGATCTTCTCTACAGCGAGAGCGGTCATCTTCGTCATGCCCGCGGTTTCGCCGCCGGACGCACGCTGGCTGCTCCTGAAGCTGGCATGAACCGTCTCTATGTGGTCGAACCCGGCATGACCCTGACCGGGGGTGCAGCGGATCACCGTTTTCGGCTCGAGGCCGCGCGGATTGCGCCCTGGGCCTGGGCGCTGGCGGCGGAACTGGGCCGCCTTGGCCTGAGCGCCTTTGCAGGATTTACCTCAGCCGCTCCGCTGAGCGAAGCCGGCCAGCGCTGGGTCAAGGCGGTGGCGAAGGATCTGATGACGCATCGCGGCCGGAGCGTTCTCACGGCCGGACGGCGGCAGCCGGTCGAACTTCACCTCCTGCTTTTCGCTATTAATCTGGAACTGGGGAACGTCGGCCGCACCCTTCTCTTCGCGCCGATGGAGCACGTCCTTCCCTCCAGCGTGGCGGGATTGAAGTCGCTCACCGGCGAGATGGCAGCCGGCCGGATCAGCCATCTGGCCATGCTCGGTGGCAATCCGCTTTATACGGCTCCTGCCGACCTCGATTTCGCCGGCGCGCTCGCAAAGACCGGCTTTACGCTTCATCTCAGCGACCGGGCAGATGAAACCTCGGCGCACGTCGTCTGGCATCTGCCGGAGAGCCATTTTCTCGAGCAGTGGGGCGACGCTGCGAGCGCCGAGGGTCGGCTGAGCGCCCTCCAACCCATGATCGAGCCTCTCTTCGGCGGCCGCAGCGCTATCGAAATTACTGCTTTACTAGCCGGTGGCGAGGAGCGCAGCGGCTACGAACTGGTGCGGGAGAGCTGGCGGCGCATCCTGCCGGCGGCCGGTTTCGAGCACCAGTGGCGCATGCTCCTTCACAGCGGCATGTATCCGGGTTCATCCCCGGCTTCGGTTGAACCCGATCCGGAAGCGATGAAGGCGCATCTCCGGGGATTCACCCCTCTGGCAGCACCGGCGAGTGAGCTTGAACTCTGCTTTCAGCCTTCGGCCGTGTACGACGGGCGCTGGGCCAACAACGCCTGGTTGCAGGAGCTGCCTGACCCGGTCACCAAGATCACCTGGGACAATCCGGCGCGGATCAGCCGTGCGTTGGCGCGTTCAAAGGGGCTCACCAACGGCGATCTCGTCCATCTTCAGGTTGACGGACGTGAGATGACGATCCCGGTCTGGATTGTACCAGGCCAGGCGGATCACAGCGTCACCCTGGAGTTGGGCTATGGACGGACCCACGCCGGCCGGGTTGGTAACGGCGTAGGTTTCGATGTCGGTAAGGTGCGCAGCTTTGCGGGCATGGGCTTCAAGCGCGGGCTCGATCTGCGCCATGCCGGCGGCCGTCACATAATCGCTTGCGCGCAGGAGTATGACGGCATGGCTGAGCGGCCCCTGGTGCGCGAGGCTACGCTGACAGAGTACCGGCGTGATCCGTATTTCGCACGCCATGAGAGCGAAATCGCCGCCAAAAACCTCTGGAAAGAGCATGAATATGCAGCCGGATACCAATGGGGGATGGTGATTGATCTCACGGCCTGCATCGGCTGCAACGCCTGCACGATCGCCTGCCAGAGCGAGAACAATATTCCGGTAGTTGGTAAAGAGCAAGTGGCCATGGGAAGGGAGATGCACTGGATTCGCCTCGACCGTTACTTTAAGGGTGAACCGGATGATCCGGAGATGGTGCATCAGCCGGTGGCCTGCCAGCATTGCGAGAACGCCCCCTGCGAGCAGGTTTGTCCTGTTGCCGCCACCGTTCATGATCATGAGGGGCTCAATGTGATGGCTTACAACCGCTGTGTCGGAACGCGGTATTGCTCAAACAACTGTCCCTACAAGGCGCGCCGGTTCAATTTTTTCGATTACACCGGCAAGATGGATGATTTGAAAAAAATGGCGCAGAATCCGGATGTGACAGTGCGCATGCGCGGGGTGATGGAAAAATGCACCTACTGCCTGCAGCGGCTGACGCTGGCGAAGAACAAAGCCAAGCTGGAGGGGCGCACACTGGATGACGGCGAAGCAATAACCGCCTGCCAGCAGGCCTGCCCCACCGGTGCGATCACCTTTGGCAATCTGCTCGACGGTGCGAGCCGTGCAGCTGTCGCCAGGGAGTGGGCGCGCACCTATGCCCTGCTTGGTGAACTAAATGTCCGGCCGCGCACCCTGTACGCAGCCAAAATACGCAACCGGAATCCTGAATTGTCCTGGTAGGTGGTGTCTTTTTCTCATCTAAAACTGGGTTGAAGCGTGAGCTCGATTCATAATCAAGAGCAGCAGTGGATAGAGGGCCATCCCACCTTTGGCAGCCTCACCGATCAGGTGAGCGAGCTGACGGAAAAGAAAGCTTCCCGCACCTGGTATATCGCCCTGGCGGTGAGCAGCAGCCTGACCGTCGTGCTCCTGGCGCTCATCGGCTACCTGGTGACCAGGGGCATCGGAGTCTGGGGCAACAACATTCCGGTTGCCTGGGCGTGGGATATTGTCAACTTTGTCTTCTGGATCGGGATCGGCCATGCCGGCACGCTGATTTCGGCCATCCTCTTCCTGCTGCGACAGCAGTGGCGCACCTCCATCAACCGGTTCGCAGAAGCGATGACCATCTTTGCGGTGATTTGCGCACTGGTTTTTCCGAGCATCCATGTCGGCCGCATCTGGTTGATTTACTGGCTCTTTCCACTGCCCAACCAGATGGCGATGTGGCCTAACTTCCGCAGTCCGCTGCTCTGGGATGTCTTTGCGGTCAGCACCTATTTCACCGTATCGCTGCTCTTCTGGTACGTGGGACTGGTGCCGGATCTGGCCACAATGCGGGACCGGGCCAAAACGCGTTTTAAAAAGATCATGCTTGGCATCCTTTCGCTCGGCTGGCGCGGTGGCAATCGCCAGTGGCAGCATTACGAGATGGCCTACCTGCTCCTAGCCGGCCTCTCCACCCCGCTGGTGCTCTCGGTGCACAGTGTCGTTAGTACCGACTTTGCCACCAGTGTCATTCCCGGCTGGCATACCACCATCTTTCCACCCTATTTCGTCGCTGGCGCCATCTTTTCGGGATTTGCCATGGTCACCACGCTGGCAATCATCGTCCGGAAAGTATTTGCGCTGCAGAACATCATCACGGTGCGCCACCTGGAGAACATGTGCAAGATCATGCTGGTGACCGGCCTGATGGTGGGATACGCTTATGGCGTCGAATTTTTTATCGCCTGGTACAGTGGCAACATCTACGAGCGCTTCACCTTTCTCAACCGCGCATTTGGGCCCTACGCCTGGGCGTACTGGATCATGATCAGCTGCAATGTGCTGGTGCCGCAGCTCTTCTGGTTCAAAAAACTGCGCACCTCAATCCTGGTGATGTTTGTTGCCGCACTGCTGATCAACCTCGGCATGTGGTTCGAGCGCTTCGTCATCATCGTCTCCTCCCTGTCGCGTGATTTCCTGCCGGGCGCCTGGGGCTACTACAAGCCCTCCTGGGTGGATGTGGGCATTTTCGCCGGCTCGTTCGGCCTCTTTTTCACCCTCTTTCTGCTCTTCATCCGCTTTTTGCCGATCATCGCGATGTCGGAAGTGAAGGGTATTCTTCCGCAGGCCCAAGCAGGAGCGGACTCGATTCCACATCAAAACCATTCGGGGCGGAGCTGATATGGCTGTCGAAAACCGGAATGAAGGCCTGCTGGCCCGATACGAGGGGCCGGCTGAACTGCTGGCAGCGGCACGCAAGGTGGCCGATGCCGGCTACCACAAATTCGACTGCCACTCGCCGTTTCCCATCCACGGCATGGATGAGGCAATGCGGCTGAAACGCTCTCCACTTGGCTACATGGTCGGTATCGCCGCTTTTACAGGCGCCGGGCTCGCGCTGCTGCTGCAGGGGTGGACCAGCGCCATCGACTATCCGCTGATCATTTCGGGCAAACCCTTTTTCAGTTATCAGGCCTTTATGCCGGTCACGTTCGGTCTGGCAGTTCTGCTCGGGGCTTTCACCGCTGTCTTCGGGATGCTTGCACTCAACCGGCTGCCGCAGTTCTATCATGCGGTATTTCATTCCGACCGCTTCGCCCGGGTGACCCGGGACGCTTTTTTCATCAGCATCGAAGCCAGTGATCCCCACTATGACCGGGAGCAGACGCGGACGCTGTTGTTGGCAACTGGCGCCCTCGAAGTGGAAGATCTGACCGCAGAGCCGCAATCATAGGAACAGGTTATTTTATGTTTAAAGTAAAAATTTATATGATGGTCATAGCTGCCCTGCTTCTGGCGGCTTGCCAGCGGGGACAAAATTCCAGCAAGACGCCGGTTCATCCGGTGCGGGATATGGACCATCAGCCCAAGTACAAGACCCAGTCCGCCAATCCCCTGTTCGCTGACGGCGCGGCGATGCGTATGCCGGTCAGCGGGACCGTTCCGGCCGACCGTCTGCACGAGGATTCCCTTTTTTACCGGGGTGTGGACCACTCCGGCAAGCTGGTCCGGGTTTCTCCCGTCGAAACAGACGCCGCCATGATTGCAGAGGGGCAAAGCCGTTTCCGGATCTACTGCACGCCCTGCCATGGCGGCCACGGCGAAGGTCAGGGTGCGGTTATCAAGCGGGGTTTCATCCCGCCTCCTGTTCTGTGGGAGCCCCGGCTCATAGCGGAGGCGGACGGCTACATCTTTGATGTCATCAGCCGCGGCGTACGCAATATGCCTGCGCATGCGCACCTCGTCCCGGCGGCGGACCGTTGGTCCATTGTCGCCCATGTCCGGTCGCTGCAGCAAAGCGAAATGGCCAATCAGGCCAAGCAATCAGCATCTTCCAATTGACGGGACTATGAAAGCTCGAGAATATCATCTTGAGGAAACGGTGCCACTCCAGCGCTGGATTGGCGGAATAGCCCTGGCTGCCCTCCTGCTTTGCAGCGCTGGGTTAGTCGCCGATCCTGTCCAATTCCATCACTCCTGGTTGACCGCGCTCTTTTTCGTGATCTCGATCGCGCTCGGCGCCCTCATATTCACCATGATCTTCCATCTCACCGGTGCGACCTGGAGTGTCCCGGTGCGCCGGCTACTGGAGAATCTGGCCGCGCCCATGCCGCTGTTGTTTGTCCTTTTCCTGCCGGTACTTTTCGGTGTGCACAGCCTCTACCACTGGAGCCATGCAGAGGCAGTAGCCGGCGACCCGCTCCTGCAGCTCAAGGCGCCCTATCTCAACCACTCTTTTTTCGCCGTGCGTGCCTTCCTCTACTTCGCCGTCTGGATCTTGCTTGCGCTGCGGCTGCGCCGCCAGAGCCTGCTGCAGGATGATGGGCATGACCACACTGCCGGCATGCGTCGTACCAGTGCAGCCGGGGTGATTCTCTTCGCTCTCACCCTCACATTCGCGTCGTTCGACTGGTTCATGTCCCTAGATGCCCACTGGTATTCGACCATCTTCGGACTCTACATTTTTTCCGGCTGTGCCGTCGCCGGACTCGCGGCGGTCATTCTTCTCGCCCGTCATCTTCAGAGCCGGGGGCACCTGCGTGAGACTATCGGCATGCAGCAGTATCATGACCTCGGCAAACTGCTCTTCGCCTTCACTGTCTTTTGGGCCTACATGGCCGTCTCGCAGTACTTTTTGATCTGGTACGGCAATATTCCCGAGGAGACCATCTGGTATCATCACCGCTGGCATGGCAGCTGGAAGATCGTGAGCCTGATCCTTGTTTTTGGCCATTTTCTGATCCCGTTTATGCTTTTGCTGACCCGCTGGGCGAAGCGCAATCTTGCGGTTCTTGCCGGATTCAGTCTCTGGCTGCTCTTTATGCACTGGCTGGATCTGCAGTGGCTGGTGATGCCTTCCCTGCATAAGGAGGGTTTTACGCTCTCCTGGATGGACGGAGCGGCTCTGGTGGGCTGCGGCGGTCTCTATCTCTGGTATCTTGGCCGGCTCCTGCGTGCAAGTGCGCTGGCGCCGGTTGGAGATGCCCGGCTCGCTGAAACGATCGACATGAACCAATAAGATGCGGCACTGTTAGCGATTGCACACGACGTAGTCAAGTGGGCAAAGTGTGCTGTATTTATGTTGTTTTCAGCCTGAAAGGCAACAAAAAAGGGTTGTCAGCAGCTGTGCTGACAACCCTAACTTGTTTATAATGGTCGGGGCGGCGGGATTCGAACCTGCGACCCCTTGACCCCCAGTCAAGTGCGCTAACCGGACTGCGCTACGCCCCGATGCAAATCTTCCAAAATCGCGGCCAGTTCCCGTATTTCCTGATGAATCTCATCGATCAGGTCCTGGCAT
>Ga0116148_1003202_pt1 | contig 15288 bp, 12 predicted proteins | sample AD_UKC055_MetaG_FD_89786 | JGI IMG/M metagenome (GOLD analysis project Ga0116148, IMG submission 89786) | Active sludge microbial communities of municipal wastewater-treating anaerobic digesters from USA - AD_UKC055_MetaG | ecosystem: Engineered > Bioreactor > Anaerobic > Digestate | place: USA... | reverse complement strand
TTCAATTGAAGAGGCATTATCCTTCTATAACAAGCATCCGGAAGAAACATTAATTATTGTAACAGCCGACCATGAAACAGGCGGTTTATCTATCGGTTTCGCAGGAACAAACTACGACACCTATCTTGATAATCTTGAAAATCAGAAAATTTCATATGCCCAGTTCGACAAGCAGTATGCAGCCTCTTACAAAGCAAATAAAACACCGCTTGCTGATGTTATGAAAGATGTAGAATTGCTTTTTGGTCTTGTTACAGAAGAATCCGCTTCGCTCAAAGAAACAAGCGGCAGTCCTGTTAAAAACAAAACGCTCATTTTATCGTCATTCGAAATGGACAGAATAAAAGCTGCGTATGATAAGACTATGAGCAGCACCAGCAAGGAGAGAAATCAAGACGAATATGTTATGTACGGCTCGTATGAACCTCTTACCGTAACCATTACAAATATTCTAAACAATAAATCCGGCATTGCTTTTACATCATACTCTCACACCGGTTTGCCTGTTCCTGTTTTTGCAAAAGGTATTGGCTCACAGGAATTTGCAGGATATTACGATAATACCGACATTTACAAAAAACTGGCTTCTTTGACCAAGGTCATTAAATAGCATTTTTTTCTCCCCCTCCTAAGACCGGGTATAGCAATGTATCCGGTTTTTCTTTATACATAAAGGATTTGTAATAATGCCAATAAAAAAAACTGATAAAAAAGAAATACTGCCGCTCATACTGTGCGGAGTTTTTTTCGTTATTCTGCTTCTGCTGCCTACAGGATTTGAGCAGGCTGCACAATTTAAAGATGCGGAAAAAAGCAGAGCAAGGGTTTTATCGGTCTCTAATGACCGCATTATTGATACCGGCCTTATTCGAACCGGACAGCAGCTCTGTACGGTAGAAATTCTTGGAGGAAAACTCAAGGGAATTACAGCAGACGGTTATAATACCCTCAACGGCTCACTTGAAAGTGATAAAATCTTTTCTCAAGGAGATATTGTTCAATGCGTTATTCATTATGAAAAGAATAATAATGAATATGTAATTTTATCGTTAAGTCTCATAGACCATTACAGGATTCATTACGAAATTATCCTTTTTTTTCTTTTTGCAGTCTTAATAATTATATTTGCAGGAAAAACAGGATTAAGATCATTGTTCTCATTTGTACTTTCAATTCTAAGTATATGGAAAATACTCATACCGCTTCTATTAAAAGGGGTAAACCCGCTGCTAATCGGTATGTCTGTTTCTCTTTTTTTAACGGTTTTAATAATTTCCCTGGTATACGGATTTGATAAAAGATGTCTTTCTGCATGTACAGCTTCTTTCGCCGGTATACTTGTTACGGCCTTGTTATCAATTATCTGCTCAGCTGTTTTCAAAATTCACGGGGCAGTTATGCCCTATTCTGAAAGCCTTTTATACTCGGGTTTTGCTCATCTAAACCTAACCGGGATTTTTACAGCAAGCATCTTTATAGGCGCCTCCGGAGCTATGATGGATCTTTCTGTTGATATTACATCTGCGGTACATGAAATTGTACAGCTTAATCCCGATATTAGTAAAAAACGGGCCTGCATCTCCGGAATGAATGTTGCAAGAGCAGCTATTGGGACGATGACAACCACGCTGCTTTTAGCCTATTCAGGCGGCTATATTGCACTGCTTATGGTTTTTATGGCTCAAGGAACCCCTATCCAGAACATATTAAACTATCGTTATATTGCATCAGAAATTATTCATACACTTGCAGGCAGCTTCGGGCTCGTAACCGTTGCTCCTTTCACGGCGGTTTTTGCATCCCTTATAATGGTAAAAAGGTAAGAAAACCTCTTCTTTTTTCCCCATGTACTGTATATAATTTTGCTATATAGTAATAAATGTGTTATTATATATAGTAATAATTGGTCTTTGTTCGAAGAGAGTTTTCCGCACTATTATAAGAAAAGGATCGCTTGATGGGTAGCAAAAAGCAAAAAGTCAGATTCCCTATCAGTTTTAAATTGATAGCGATTGTCAGTATTTTAGTTGTAGCAGCGCTGGGTGTTATTACCGGCTTAGTTTCATACATCATCTCAAACGACACACAGGTAACACAGGAATCGTATAACCTCACAATTAATTCCCGCAGTGCTTCGGAGGCCTTTAATAAAATAAATTCCGTCCGTTCAAATACCTTTCTCCTTCTCGATATGCTCAACAGCATCGGCAGTTCAGAAGGCATCGGACGGCAGACAACCAGCCTCTTTTTTGAACGTAATTCAGATATTGCAGCAATCCTCATACCCGGCGAAAAGGAGCTCATAAACGTCAAGTTCTTTTTATCCAACGAAATTGAATCTGACCTGTTATCAGAATTCATAGCAAATGAGCAGGATGCTATAACCCGTTCAATGGAAGGGGAGACGCTGGCAATTAATGCTTCACCCTTTTTTCAAATACCGCTTATTGCACTGTTTTACCCCTATGAAGGAACCGGCAGAAGTCAGTCGGTCATCATGCTTTTTTCTACAGATTCCCTTACAGAAAGTTTCGGTTCATCTTCCATAAATACATCGTTCCTCGTAAATCACGATGACGATATTCTCCTTCATGCCGACTTTTCTCTTGTCTCTGCAGGAGCCTCAATGGCAGGACTCCCCATTGTTGCACAAATGAGAGCCTCTCCAGATACATCAAGGCAGCTGCTTTTTACAGATGCTGATGGTGTTAATTATTTTGGTGCATATACAAAACTGAGTATCGGCGATATGGCTGTTATTACAACCATTCCGACAGATGTTGTTTTTGAAGCGGTAAATGCTACCACAAGGCGGAATATTTATCTTACGATTGGTGTTCTATTCTCTGCAATACTGTTTATCTGGTTCTGGTCAAAAACAATCAGTAATCCGGTAAAACGCCTCGCAGAAGCGGCACATCAAATAGAAGAGGGAAAGTTTGAAATATCACTTAAAAAGACAACGAATGATGAATTAGGAATACTAACTGAAAGCTTCGTAAGCATGGGTAAGGGACTTGCAGAAAGGGAGCGGCTAAAGGACACTTTCGGACGTTTTATAAATAAAGATATTGCAGAAAAAGCTATGAAGGGAGAGCTGACTCTCGGAGGAGAGACAAAAACCTGTACCATCTTCTTCTCAGATATCCGTGGGTTTACTGCTATGTCTGAAAGCCTTGAACCGCATGAAGTAGTTGAGTTTCTAAACGACTACATGACGCGAATGGTCCGATGCGTAAATGACACAGGCGGTGTTGTCGATAAATACATAGGAGATGCAATTATGGCTGTATGGGGGACTCCTGTTTCAACAGGAACCCCGGTAACAGATGCCTACAATTGTGTTAAGGCAGCTCTTATGATGAGAAGCGCCTTGATGGAATTTAATGAAGGACGGGGCGGCCCCCGTAAACCGGTTCTCAAAATCGGGTGCGGTATTAATACCGGTTCAGTTGTTGCAGGTCAAATCGGGTCAAGCGAAAGAATGGAGTATACGGTCATTGGAGACGCAGTAAACTTTGCATCCAGAACAGAAGCATTAAATAAACCCATGGGTACAGATATTTTAATAACAGAAAATACGTATAACTTAATAAAAGATTTTGTTCTTGTTGAACAAATGCCGTCTGTCACTGTTAAAGGAAAGGCAGAGCCGGTTAAAATGTATGCTGTTATCAACATTCCAAAGGCAACAGATATAAAAGGAGCAGGTATGAACGGACCGAAAACCATTGAAGAAGTCCGTACTATGCTCGGTATTCCAACTCCGGATATTTTAAAGGTAGATACAGATGCAGAAGAGAAAAAGTACAAGTTCGAAGCTAAGTGATCTTCTCACTACAATAATCTGCTGTACCGGCATTGCAATAAGCGTCTACCTCTTTTGGATGGATTTTAATCAGTCTTTAACAAGACAGTCGGAACAGCCGATAGCAACTATAACATTTAAGTATAAATCTGCTCAGAGAAAATTTATTGACAGAATTATTTGGGATCGTTTAAAAAATGAATCCCCTGTTTATAACGGAGACACCATTCGTACTGCAGCATTGTCAGAGGCTACCGTAACATTCATCGACGGCAACACCATGGCATTACATGAAAATACACTTGCACAAATATTCTATGATGTTGAAGGTGATGGAGCGGCAATCTCGTTTACAGAAGGAAATATCAGTGTAACGACAGGTACGTCATCCAAGGCCGTGTCTGTTTCATCAGGCGGAACCAGGATGAAGCTGGAAGCAGGCTCTTCTCTAACAGCAGGGCTTTCATCCTCCGCCGCAGGATCCGATACTAATCCGCTGCGTGTTCAGGTTATGAACGGCAATGCGGTTGTTTCAACAGAGCAGGGTGATCAAATCATAGAGGAAGGTTCTGCTATACAAATGAATGAAGACGGCAGTCCTGTTATAATGCCGGGCGTTGTCTTAACACAGCCGGCTAAAAATTCAATGATCTTAAATCACAGCGGATCGGCAAAAGAAATTGAGTTTTCATGGAATACCGTAAACGTACCCGTGAATACCTATATACATCTTGAAACAGCATCTGATAAAAATTTTACGAAAGTTTTTGATGCAATAGACATAACAAAAAAATCAAGCGTAACGCTTTCAGTTCCAAACGGTACAATATACTGGCGTATTTATCCTGTTCTTGGAGATACTTTTGATAGCGAAGTTACAGGGGATTCCGGTAAGATAACGATGCTTGATGCCCCGCCTCCTGCTGCGGTTGCTCCGTCCGATAAAACACCGCTCACTTATAGAAAAAAACTTCCCAACGTTCGTTTTGTATGGAAGGGAAATGACTGGGCGTCATCTTATGAAATTGAAATTGCAGACAATGAAGCTATGACTAGTCCCCTATTAACACAGAGAACAAGCCAGACTTCATTAATTCTTAACACTCTGGAAAAAGGAAGATATTACTGGAGAGTAACACCGTATTATTCTGTTAATAATGCCGGGTTTGCTTCCCCTTCAAAGGTTTTTACCTTCAGTATAGAGCAGAGCGGAGACCTGAGCGCACCTCAGCCGGTTCTGCCCGGCGACAACGGTTTTGTTAATACTCTGGGAATTGATAATTCAGTGTATTTTTCATGGAAAAATGAACAGGAAGCCGCCTCTTATACATTCACATTATCTGAAAACAGCGACTTATCATCACCGCTTATTACGTCCACTGTTACAGAAAACTACTTTAATCTGAATACCCTTGAAAATCCGCTTAGAACGGGCAAATGGTATTGGGCTGTTTATCAGACAGATATTGAAGACAATAAGTCTCCCCTTTCTTCTATCCGGAGCTTTTTAGCCACCGAAGGTGAAATTATTCAGAGGTCGGTATTCCCGCCGGACAGATACACGATCGCGTCAAACCTTATAGCAGATACGCTTTTTTCCTGGAAAACAAATATAACCTTTGCAACACGTTTCCAAATTGCAGACAATACTTCTTTTAACAACCCTGTCTATGATGAGCCTGTTTCATCTCTTTCAACACAGAACAAGTACCTCTCTCCGGGAACCTGGTATTGGAGAATAAAGGCTGATATCTCTGCAGATTCCGAAATTGCGACCCAGGCTAAAGAATTCTATGTTGTACAGGCGCTTCCGAAACCTATTATAAGCAGTCCTTTTACAGGGCAAAAAGTTGTCATAAAACGAGACGGTACCGTAAATTTCTCATGGAAAAAAGTTGCAAATGCCGATTACTATCAATTTAAACTGTTCGATTCAAAGGACAGCGGGACAATTCTCTTCGAGAACACATATCTGACAGACACCTCTATACAGGTACCAATGGGGCTGCAGGAAGAAGGCGCTTATACGTGGTCAGTACAGGCCTTTGCAGAAGAAAGCCTTAGCTCCACAAGGCGTACAGGCTTACTAACACAAGATACATTTACGCTCAGGGTTCTAAAACCAATTGAGTTAAAAAGCCCCTCTAACGGCGCCCGGCTTGACGGTTTAAAATCGCTTCGTACACCGGTCACCTTCAATTGGTTTTCCGAGGACGAGGTATTATCATCCCGTGTAATTGTAAGCAGGACACGGAATCCTCTCACTGCTTCAGGCTCCGCTGTTCTTTATGATTCAAAGAACAATAAAACTTCTTTTACCCTTACACGCCTTAAAGAAGGCACTTATTATTGGATCGTGCAGGGTCTTTCTTACGATTCATTAAATATAACAGCAGAAAACACTTATTCCTTTACCGTATTGCCTGTTCCGCTATTAAGCGCGCCCAAGGTCATAGAACCATTACCCTCTGCGGTTTTCGGGCCTGCAGAGATACGAAAAAACCCCGCAATAAATATTTCATGGTCAAAAACAGCGAATGCAACCGGTTATTATTTTATCTTGCTGAAAGACGGGCAAATAATTTCACAAACTGATATAATTACCGCAACATCGTTTATTATTGATGATATTTCTCTATTGGAAAACGGTACATACACGTGGGAAGTTGAGGCTGTAGCACAGGCTTCCGACGGTTTTTTTGAGCAAAGAGGAAGAAAACTGTCTTCTTCATTTACCATTACTATTCCGAAAATTGGAGCGCCAATAATTAAGGATCCAGGGACAATGTATGGCAGATAACAAGCGCTGTATCCTAATACTGATTATTCTCTTTTTATTTGTATTCCTTTCAGCACAGGATACAGCGGATGCAAATATACAAACAGATGATGAGGAAGCCCAGAACTACTATTTGAAAAAAACAGAAGACGGTGAAGAAATCTTTATTCAAAAATTGGAATGGCAATACCTTGAATACGTTTTGCGCTATGAAGTTGAGTTGGAAATTAAAAAGGGTGATTCATTTGAGCCTCTCGTACTTTTAGCAACAGAAGAAAACTTTATTGAAGTTACCTTAACGAATGGAGAATACCGCTACCGCGTTCATGTATACAACCTGCTCGACCGGCTTGACTCAACGTCAGACTGGATTAGTATTGTTATTCTTAAAGCAGAAATTCCCCAAATTCAGTCATTCTCCCCAAGAAATTTTTATTTGGATGAGACAGAGGACATTACTGTTTCAATAAACGGTATTAATCTTAAGACTGATGCACTTTATTATTTTTTACCGGAAGATAGTTCTCTCTTAGGAAGAATTAACGGTCAGGTAATTGAAGTAAACAGCGATTTTTCACGACTGAAAATTTCAGTAAATTCCGATTCTTTTAACGAAGGACGCTATACTCTTCACGTTAAAAATCCGGGCGGCTTGGAATCACACATTCCCGGACTACAGGTACAGTACCAGGATCCAACTGATATTTACCTCAGCGCAGGATGGGCCCCGGGATTATTTATATCTGAATTATTTCAGAACATATCTGGTAATACAGGTCACCTATTATCGTGTAACGGCAGAATAAGCCCTGTCTTCATTAAAAAATCATTCGGTTATTTGGGAGCAGAGGTATATGGAAACTTTCTCCACTTTGCCCATGAACAGGAAAAATACAGCATAGCAGGCTTTTTCTCAAATGCAGTGATCAGTGTGCTGTATCAGTTTCCAATTATTAAGAAAAAGTTTTTTATTGCAGGAAAAATCGGAGCTGGTGTAACATTTGTTCATAATGTACAATACATTTATCCGAACAACGCAGCCTCCCCGTATATATCCACTATGTACATCAATGCATCAACAGGTATATATGCACAATATATGATAACAAAAAATCTTTTTGCAGCACTCGGAGCAGACTACCTTCTGGTATTTGGCAGCGAAAATCAAGTTGGAAATCCTATACCAAGCCTAGTATACCCGTATATTAATATCGGCTGGAAATTTTAATGCACTGTTTTTAAATACCATGCAGTCACCGCTTTTTTAACAGAATCAAAGGCAATTGGAAGTTTTGCGATGCATTCTGCAGAATCAATTTTTACAATTTCAAAATCCTCCACCTCTTCTGCGTCCAAAGGAGATATTGACGAAATGGAGTCGAGCCGAAGCTCTGAAGAAAAGAAAAAATCACAGGTACTGTAGATTATATTTTTGAATTCATAGCTGTTGGGAAATGATGCAACATAGGTAACAGGACTTATTTGTATGCCGGTTTCTTCAAAACACTCCCGTATGCAGGCTTCCTCTGCTGTTTCTCCGGCATCTATAAAACCGCCGGGTAATGCAAGCATACCTTTGGCAGGTTCTCTGCCGCGTTTAACAAAGAGAACAGAATTACCGCTGTAAAGAATAACGCCTGCAGATGAGGCCACATTAAAAAACATATCAAAACCGCAATTGGAACAAACCCAGTGTTTACCACCGCAAAAAGAAACTGTATTTTTTCCGCAGGACGGACAGTACGAAAACAAATGATTCATGCGCCCAATTATAGTAAATATACGCATAAAAAAAAAGCTGTACCGGCAGCAATGGCCGATACAGCAGATAAAGCACAGAAAGTTCTGAGGAGTTAACCTTCTATACGTTTTTCAAAAAGAATACAGGTGCCTGCAAATAATCCACAAGCAAGTAAGGCAATTATTGCAGCAGGCGGCCACATTGAAGAAACAGCATCCACTTCGTATCCGTTAAAGATAAGAGCCATGAGTCTTACGGTTAAGTCAAACATAATATACACAAGGATGATTGAAAGAACCCGTGGAAACTGTTTATGCCTGAAAATCGAGGCAAAGAGGGTAAGAGAAAAACTGAATACCATCATTATAAAGACAGCGCCAATTAATGCCATTGGAATAATTTGTATTGTTTCAACAATGTGTTTTACAAATACAATTGAATATATTTCTCCCAGCCGGCCAAAAAAACCGACAGCCGCAGATGTATACACCTGATTCTCAAAAGAAACCATACCCCCGCTTTCCGACGCAAAAAGAATTGAGAGCCAGAAAAGCATAACGACAGCATAGGCAATAAGCTCGCCCATGATTACCAATAATCTGCCCCCAATTAATTTCCAGCTTTTTTTTGGTACAGTCAGCATCAGGTATTTGGTGTCTTTAAATACCATATTTTTAATAGTAGTAATAACTGATGTTAACGTGTATACAGGAACACCGAAGTATACTGCAGCAAAAGCTATACTCAACCAATATTGAAATAAAGAACTATTACTTGAAAAAAGCCTGCTCCCCTGACCGCTTAACACAACACTCAGGCTCACCAGACTTATAATACCGCAAAGCATTAGAGCGGTTTTGTATCGTGCCTTCCACTGCTGACGAATTACTGCTTTCATACTAATCCCCCTATATTTTGTCTGCAAACATTTTAATATACAGCTGATCTATAGACATAGCATGTTCGCTTCTAAGATCCTCAGCACTGCCTTGAAGAATAATTTCCCCTTCATTTATCATACAAACATCATCAAAAATAGTTTCTACATCATGCACAAGATGAGTGCTTATTATGATTGAAGAATCTTCTGAATATGTTTTAATGATAGTAGATACTATTCTCTCTCTTGCAACAGGATCTACTCCGCCTAATGGTTCATCTAGTAAAAAAAGCCGTGCTTTTCTGGAAAAAACAAGCGACAAATTCAGCTTCTCTATCATTCCCTTTGACATTGACCGGACTTTCTGAGTTCTGTTAAGCTTCATAAAATCCAGCAGCTCATAGCATTTTACCTTGTCAAAATCTGCAAAAAAATCTTTGTAAAAATCAATTGCGTCTTCTGCCTTCATCCATGAAAAAAGAGGATTAACATCGGGCAGGAATGACACCATAGCCTTTGTTTCCACACCAACATGTTTGCCGTCAATAATTACTTCACCAGAAGCCGGGTGCTGTACACCGGAGAGAACTTTGAGCAGGGTTGTCTTTCCGCTTCCATTTGGTCCCATAAGCCCTAGAATACGTCCCTTCTCCAAAGAAAAAGTAACATTATTTAAGGCAGTCTTAAGTCCATAATTTTTTGTAACATTAGTAATATCTAAAAGTGCACTCATTATTTTCCACCCTCTGTGTTTATGGCGCTAGCCAAAAGCTTAAGAATTTCCTCATCTGAGAATCCTGTTTCCCTCATGTCTCTAATAAACCGTGTTACCATACTTGCAGAAAATTCTGAACGAATTGCTTCCATCATGTTTTCATCTCCTGATATAAAGGTTCCCATACCCCGTTTGGTTTCTGTTATTTTATCACGCTCTAATTCCTGATACGCTCTCGAAATAGTGTTAGGGTTTACTTTCACCTCTTCAGCAAGCTCGCGAACTGAAGGAATCTTGTCGCCCGGCTTCAATAAACCCTGAATGATACGCTTCTTGATTAAGACAACTATCTGCAGATATATCGGCACATTATCTTCAAATTCCATATCGTAACCTCCTTTTCTCTGTTCTAGTGTACTATATGTATAATACACTAGAACACTTTTGTCAAGTGATTTTAGAGTTTTTTAAGCATAATACAGGAATCAGCCGAAATTTCTACCGGTCCATTAAACTGCTGCACTCTTCCATCAAAGAGATTCATATATGATCCGTAGATTCCGGGAAACGAACCGTAGGATTCTCGCGAAGGATAAAGAGTAATACTGGAATGACTGATATTTAGACAAAAAATTATTTCCTCACCGGGACTGCAGCGCTTGAAAATGAGCTGTTCATTGCGTACACAAAGATTTTCATAGTCTCCTTCATAAAGGGATTTCTCTGCTTTATACAGAAACGCAAGCTGCGAAATCCACTGAGCCAGATTATTCCACACAGGCTCATTCAAAGCAGGGCGCAAGGCTCTGTCACCATCCCGCTTTTTCCCCTCAATTCCCCATTCACTGCCGTAATATAGACAGGGGAGACCGGGAGAAGCAAACAATAATGCATATACAAGATACAGATTGTTTTTATCCTTCAATAGCGAGGCAAGCCTTTCAACATCGTGATTATCAGCAAAAGAAATAAGCTTTTTTCCTGAATATAGACCGCTTCCGTCTGAAACAGGGCCAAACTGCCGGTTTAACGAGTATGAAACTTCAAAAAGATTTTTATCATTAAAACTAGAATACAAACCCTTATAAAGTTCGTAGTTTGTACATGATGATAAACCGGCGTTACTAAGCAGACGGTTATAGTCGCCATGAATTATTTCACCGGCAAGAATAAATGAATCTTCCTTTTTACCATGCTGATAACAAACTGCACGGCAGTGATCGGAAAGTTTTTGTAAAAAGCTGTTAGGAAGACTATATGCAACATCGAGACGCAGACCGTCAATATTAAACAGTTTAATCCATTTCTCCACGGCCCCGAACAGATGCTTAAGAACTTCAGGATTATCAAGATTAAGTTTTACCAAATCATTACAGCCTTCCCACCCCTCATACCAAAAACCGTCATTTCTGTCTGAATTTCTTGACCAGTCAATATAAAACCAGTCACAGTATGCCGAATCCCTCCCCCTGCTCAGAACATCACGAAAAGCCCAGAACCCCCGGCCGACATGATTAAAAACGCCGTCAAGTACGACCTTAATATTATGCCCGTGTAAAAGACCGCACAGGGACGCAAAATCCTCATTGGAGCCAAGCCGGCTGTCAATGGTGTAGTAATCCCGTGTATCATAGCCGTGCCGGTCGGATTGGAAAACGGGAGTAAAATAAACCGCGGTAATGCCGAGACGGCTCAAATGATCTATCCAGCCGGAAAGTCTGCCGATTCTGTTCACGGGCTTCGAATCCCCGTTCCAGACCGACCAGTCCCAGCTGTTTTCTTCAGGCGCCCCTGTTACCCCCAGTGAATAAAACTCATACCACACTGCATTAGTAAACCACATAAAAACTCCTTTTATTGTATTTCATTTTAATTAATTAATAGAACGAACGTTCGTTCTATTAATTAATTAAATAAAAAAGGCACTTTTCTATTAAGTATGCCTTTTTCTTAGGAAAAAATTCCGTGCATAAACTGCTTTACAATTATGCCTGCATCACTCGCGCTCAATGTTGCTTTATTAAGAATCCAGAGCCCAATCCATGAATTAATCACTGCCAGAAAAGATACGGCTAAGTACTTTTCTTTCATATACAAATTTCCATGAGCATCAGCCATATGAACAAAGAGATTCTCCAAAAAGAAATACTGTTTATCATAATAAGCCGCTGCAATGGAAGCTGCCTCAGAAGAAATAGGTGCATAGGTATGCGACAGCAGCAGCGAATAAAATGTCTTATATTCTTCGGCGAAAGAAAAATAAATCATAACGATCTCTTTTAATACGGGGAAAACATCCTTGTCATATTCGCTTGTGTTCGGTGCATATAAAGTCTTCTCATCAAGCCTGTCAAAAAGGATTGATATATGATAAATCCATATTTCCCTGTAAATTCTCTCTTTACTGCCATAATAATTATACAGGGACGATAACGGCATTACCAGTTCTTTGCATATATCCCTCACGCTGACACCGTCAAACCCTTTTGAAGCAAACATTTTAACAGAGGTATCGAGGATTTGTTTTTGCTTTTCTTCAAATTTTTCAGGGTCTCTAATTCTTGCCATAAGTATTTATAGAACGAACGTTCGTTCTATGTCAATCCCTCATGTTCCTCCCTTTTAGTACTTCATGGTAATATTATTTAACAAAAGACCAAATTTCTGCATATTTATTCATCCTGGATATACTATCTATTGAATAATTGATTTTTTTGACTATAATGTGGTTAAGTGAGTTCTAATTTCACCGTAAAAGGAGTTATGGTATGCAGGAAATTTTACAATTATTACAGGACAATGCGCGCATGTCGATTGATGATATTGCGGCAATGACAAAAAAGTCCGTTGACCAGGTTAAGCAGATTATTCAGAAACTTGAAGATGATGGAATAATTGTAAAGTATGCGGCCATCGTTAACCCCGATAAGGTGCTGGCAACGAGGGACAGAGTTCGCGCTGTTATTGAAATTCAGGTAACTCCCGAACGGGAGCACGGTTTTGATGCAATAGCAGAGCGCATATATAGATTCCCGGAAGTTAAATCTCTCAATCTTATGTCCGGAGGATACGATCTCCAGGTTATTATTGAAGGGGATTCTTTGCAGGATGTTGCCTTTTTTGTCGCAAGGAAGCTTTCAACCATCAATGGTGTAAAAAGTACGAAAACCCATTTTGTTCTTAAAACATATAAAGAAAACGATGTAATTTATGTCGATGAAAAACGTGACCGCCGTGAAGGAGTAACCGCATAATGAATACAAGAAAAGACAAATTTTCTCAAAAAATAGTGGACACCCCTCCTTCGGGTATTCGAAAGTTTTTTGAACTGATAATCGGACGTGACGATATTATATCACTCGGTGTTGGCGAACCCGATTTTTCAACTCCCTGGGTGATGAGGGAGGAAGCCTTTTATCACCTTGAAAAAGGGCATACTTCGTATACATCGAACTGGGGCTTACAGGAATTACGCGACGGCATAGCGGACTATTTAACAAAGTACCATCTTAGCTATGATCCGAAAAAAGAAATACTTATTACCATCGGGGTTTCAGAAGCTGTAGATGCTGTTCTCCGGGCAATTTTAAATCCCGGAGATGAAATTATTATCTGCGAACCCTGCTATGTATCGTATCAGCCGCTGGCGGCTCTGTGCGAAACAAATCTCATTCATTTTGACACTTCAAAATCAGGTTTTTATCCGACTGCAGAAGAACTTGAAAAGGTTATTACGCCAAAAACCAAGGCTATTATGCTTTGTTCGCCCAGTAATCCGACAGGAAGAATGATTCCCGCCGCAGAACTTGAAAAAATTGCAGAGCTTGTAAAAAAGCATGAAATTTGGGTACTGTCCGATGAAGTATATTCAGAACTCGTATACGATGACAGGAAACACTGCTCAATCGGCTCTTTTCCCGGTATGAAACCCTATACCATCGTACTCAACGGTTTCTCTAAGGCATTTGCGATGACAGGCTGGCGTATAGGCTACCTGTGCTGCCCTGATGACCTCATGCAGCAGGTTTATAAGCTCCATCAATATTCCACAATCTGCGCTCCCATCATGAGCCAGTACGCGGCAGCCGAAGGTTTACGAAGCGGGAAGGAAGAGGTTGAAAAAATGCGGGTATCGTATCAGCAGAGGCGCAACCTGATGTATAAGGCTTTTACAGAAATGGGGCTCCCTGTTGCAGAACCTGACGGTGCTTTTTATATCTTCCCCGACATCCGTTCAACAGGACTTACATCAGAAGATTTCGCTACTAAACTGATAAATGAATATAAGGTTGCGGTCGTTCCAGGAACAGTATTCGGTGCAGGCGGAGAAGGCTTTATACGCTGCTGTTATGCAACTGATATTAACAAGCTTAAAATTGCCCTTGAGCGCATTGGACAAATGGTTGATTCCTTAAAAATGTAAGGTATTTCATTTGCATAAAAAAAAGCCCCTGTATGAGCTTCATTACAGGGGCTTTTTATCAGTATTTGCAGTTATTAAATAATAAACTTGTTAACCAGGTCTTCGACAATTCTAATATTTTCATGAGTTTTTTGAGCCATATCTGAAAGCGTTTGTGCTGAATCATTAATGTCCTTAACCCCATAAGCCATCTCATCCATACTACCGCTTACAGTCATGCCGATTTGTGCAAGATTTTTCATTTCAAGATTTACTTGTGAAGTTTCTTCTTTCATTGTTTTTGCAGTTGTTTGAACCTGAGAAGTAGAGTTATTAATGTCTTTTAAAGCCTCTAAGACCTGACCGGATGCTTCGTTCTGCTCTACCATAGCAGCACCGATTTCCTGAACAAGGTTATCGGTATCTGCAATTTTTTCCATAATCAGTGTAAAAGCTTCCTGCGAAAGATGCGAGGAGTTTACGACATTTGTTATTGAGCCTGATATATCTTTTAATTCCTTTTTGATTGTTTTAGACTGAGTACTTGATTCTTCTGCAAGTTTTCGTATTTCATCTGCAACAACCGAGAAACCTGCACCGGCTTTTCCTGCATGAGCAGCCTCTATAGCGGCGTTCATTGCAAGAAGATTCGTTTGAGATGCAATTCTGGAAATAACGCTGTTTGCTTCCATAAGAAGCTCGGAATGCTGAGCCATCTCTTTTACCCGGGCATCGACATCAAGCTGTCTATTCTTTCCATCGCCAGTAACACTGATCAGTTCTTTAAACTGAGTACTCATCTTTTCCATTGATTTGGTAACAGACTTAATGTTTCCGACCATGTCTTCTATCGAAGCAGAGGATTCAATAATACCGGCACTTTGAGTTTCGATGAGACCGTCAAGCTGTTCTATTCCCGCAATTGTATCCTGAACAAGACCGCTGGTTTTCGTAATTGACTGA
>Ga0116148_1003193_pt1 | contig 15309 bp, 11 predicted proteins | sample AD_UKC055_MetaG_FD_89786 | JGI IMG/M metagenome (GOLD analysis project Ga0116148, IMG submission 89786) | Active sludge microbial communities of municipal wastewater-treating anaerobic digesters from USA - AD_UKC055_MetaG | ecosystem: Engineered > Bioreactor > Anaerobic > Digestate | place: USA... | reverse complement strand
ATGTCAAACCTGTCACGGATAACATTCATTGATGAACGGATCAGATCAAGGGGATTTGTCACAAGAAAAGAGGTCGCTGAAGAATTTGAAGTCCATATTGACACGGTTAAGCGGGACATCGAGTATATGCGGCTTTTTCTAAACGCTCCGCTTGAATATTCAAACAAATTTCATGGGTACACCTACTCCACACCGTTTGAAACTGTGTTTTCAGCCGCTGAAGATGCCGCTCTGTATTATATCTTCGTTCACCGGATAACTGACGGATTCCGTCTTGGCGGAGTTCCCTATGTACCGGTTATTTCAAAAGATATCTTAACAAAAATAAAGAGTTATGTGCCAAGTGAATATGAAAACATCCTTGACAGCGTCGTTTATGATTCATCTGATCAGGACATCATGGATATCAGGGATTTCAGAAACATACTCCGATCCATAAAGAGCAGCTTACAGCTTGAGATCGGTTACTGCAACGCAAAAGGGGAAATTTCATCAAGAGTTGTTGAGCCGATGCTTCTGACAAACTATCTTGGAAAATGGTATATCATAGGATACTGCCACAAACGGAAGGAGCTTGCGGTCTTTCTCATATCAAGGATAACAAATTGCCGGGTAACTGAAAACATGTTTGAAAACGCAGTCACAAAAAAAGAGCTCAAAAATTACACAGACGGCTCATTCGGAATGTTCAAATCATCAAAGACCGCACTCGCAACGATCAGAATATCTGAACCGTCAATGCATTATATCAGAAATCAGAAATGGCATAAAGATCAGACGGTTACAGAAGGGTCATCTAAAGGCGTCAGCTATATTGAAATAACTTTACCCGTTGGAGAAAGACACAACGAGATCATTGCAAGGACAATGGCATACGCCCCGGACAGCGAGATCATAGCTCCGAAAGAATTAAGGGACAAGTGGCTTGACACCATAAAGAAGATGTGGAATAAATACGGAACTCTCTGACGACCGGTATCATTTACCCCTTCCCCAGCAGTTTTCTTACTGCATAACTTGCAAGGATGAGTCCTGCGGCTTGAGGGACAAAGGGTGTGGAGCCCTGAGTGAGCCGTTTTCTGCCGGGCATTTCTTCATTGTGGTCGTCTTCAAGGTCAACGGGTTCTGTGGAAAGTTCCTTGCTGAAAACAACGGGAAATCCCTTTCTGATTCCTCTGTTCCTGAGCCGTTTTCTTACAAATTTTGATAAAGGGCAAACATCCGTTTTCCAGATGTCAGAGATCTGAAGTAACTCCGGTCTGAATTTTCCCCCTGTTCCCATTGAGGAGATGAAGGCGGCATTGTTTTCAAGAAGTGCGATAATCAGGTTTACTTTCGGGTTGAGTGAATCAATTGCATCAATATGAAAATCGGCAGAATGAACTTTTTGAGCGGCATCAGCTCCGTGAACGAAATCTTTTGATATTATAATTTTTATGTCAGGGTTTATGTCTTTGGCTGTTTTAACGAAAACCTCGGTCTTATCGAGGTTTAGCGTTGATTCAAACCCAAAAACAAGACGGTTGAGGTTTGAAATGTTCACTTTATCAAAATCGGTGACTGCTATTGTGCCGACCCCTGCTCTGACAAGGGATACAGCGGCACTTGCTCCGACTCCGCCAAGACCATAGACCGCAACGGTTGAATTTTTGAGTTTTTCAATTCCGTCTGCACCGAATACCAAATCTGTCCTTTCTGTGAATGTCATTTAATTTTTACACCTGCTTTCCCACAGATATATCCCTTTTCCTTCGCTCACATCAATGTTTACCTGAAGGATCCTTTTTACCGAATGGTTGAATTTGCTGTATTCAGAAAGTATATCAACAAGTATGAGCCGCTTTTCGTAGTTGTGATCCGATTCAGTGCAAAGAAGGGAATATATTTTTCTTTTTTCACGCCTCAAATGTCTTTCTATCTCTTCCCCTTTTGCAACAAGGGCGCAGTCAAAGTTCTTTTTTACACACACTTCATGGAACTGTCTGAAAACCATCAGATAACATTCAAGAAGGATCTTTTTCTGCTCATCGTTCAGTTTATGCCTGATCTCATCAAGACGGACTCCATATTTTGCGATAGACTTGGCGTGGTCGCCCATTGATTCAAGTTCATCAGCCATTTTAAGAAAAAGCCAGAGTATATCAGTGTGACTGTTTCTGCTTTTGCTGATAATTTCAACTATATCCTTTTGAGCTTCGTCAATTATCTCTTCATAGTGGATAACTTTTTTATAAATGGAACGCAGTGCCGGTTTCCTTATTCCGATATAGCTGTAACTAAGCATATCAGTTATATATTTCACACACAGTTCGATCACCGGTTCAAATTTTTCCTTAATTTTTTCAGGAGTATCGTCAGCCGTTACGGGTGAAATATTGAGCGACTCAGTTATCAGTCTGAATTTCTTTCTGATGAATTTTTCTGCAGTTACGGCAAACACTTTTCTTAATGGAAAAACTATTACGGCAAGAATGATTTTAAGGAAAGTCATATAAAGAGCTATCATAAATCCGGCATCGAATGAATATGTTTTTGAGATCGTCAATACAAGTTCCACCATAGGATAGAAGAACACAAGCCCTGCCAAGAGTTCAATAACATTGATGAATATCTGTAAAAACGCCGTCCTTTTCCCTTCGGCTGATGTTCCAAGTGAAGCAAGATATGCAGTAGCCGTTGTTCCGAGAGTTGAACCGAGCACCACAGCCGCACCGCTATGCAAAGAGACTGCACCAGTCGAAACCAGTCCGATTATCATTGCCGCAGTCGCACCGCTTGAATGGATCACAGCAGTAAAAACAACACCTGCGATCACAAGAATGAGCATGGAAATAAATGATGAAGATGCATCAAATCCCGAAAAAAATGACAATGCTTTTTGATTTTCCTTTAAAAAAGAAACTGAATCCATCATCATTTGAAGACCAAAAAATATAAGACCGAGACCGGCAACAAATATAGAGATCTTTTTTAACTTTTCATTTTTCAGCACAAATTTTAATAAAAACCCGCTGGTAAACATGAAAACACCGAATGAGGTCACTTTTACTGCAACTATCCACGCTGTTGTTATTGAACCAATGTTCGCTCCGATCAGGTAACTTACTGAACTCGTGACCGTTACAAGCCCGACGGAGGTCATCGAAACAAGGATCGCCGTTGTTGCACCTGAAGATTGAAAAAGGGTCGTTATTGTAAAACCTGTGAAAATCTTTGTAAAATCATTCCTTGTCCATTTGTCGAGCTTGTCTGCAAAAGACTTGCCTGTGAAACCCGAAAGCATCGAACTGAGCTGTGTCATCCCGAAAAGGAAAAACGCAAGCCCTGCCGGAAGCATTAAAAGTTGATACATATAAATTCCGTTAAATGTGGATAGTTCTTCCAAGCGAATTCAGCACCGCTTCAAGGGATGCTTCACAAAGTGTCGGATGGGGATGGATCGCTTCAATAATATCTTCAGCAGTCGCACCGAGTTTCATTGCCAGAATAAACTCTGAAATGAGGTCTGTCGCACCGTATCCGATGATATGTGCTCCGATAATTTTGTGACTTTCTTCCTCAATTATTACTTTTACAAAACCGGTCGTGTGATTTGATGCAACAGCTTTTCCGTTTGCACTGAACGGGAATTTGCCTGTTTTTATTTTTATCCCTTTTTCGATTGCAGTTGATTCTCTGTAGCCGATTGAGCCGATTGAGGGAAGACAGTATATGCATCCCGGATTAAGCAAGTAGTCAATTTTATGAACTTTCATTCCGGCAATCTGCTCAACAGCAACGATCCCTTCATGTTCAGCGGTATGGGCAAGCATCGGGGTCGGAATGCAGTCGCCTATCGCAAAAACACCTTCGACATTTGTTTTAAAAAGTTCGTCAGTTTTTATGAATCCTTTTTCATTTAAAACCACGCCTCCTTTTTCAATGTCAAGTCCGTCAAGATTGGGGCTTCTGCCGACACTCGAAAGAACCTGCGCCGCCTCAACAGTTGTGCCGTTATTAAGCGTTATCACCATTAAATCATTGACTTTCTCAACTTTTTCAACAAAAACGCCTGTGTGTATTTTCATTTTTTTCTTTTTGAACTCTTTTGTGAGCTCTTTTGAAATATCAGCGTCTTCAAAAGGAATTATCGAGTTCATCGCTTCAATTATTGTAACTTCAACTCCGAACGAATGATAAATATAGGCCATTTCAACACCGATCACTCCGCCGCCGATTATTGCAATGCTTTTGGGAAGTTTTTCCTGAAAAAGGGCATGATCTGAGCTTATTATGTTTTTTCCATCCACCGGGAAGCCCGCAACATCACGAACTTTTGAGCCGGTTGCAATTATTATATTTTCTGCTTCGAACTCAGTTTCGCCAGCCTTGACAGTTTTCGGGCTTATGAACTTTGCTGTTGCAGTAACAAGACGGACTTTGTTCTTTTTGAAAAGATATTGAACTCCTGCTCTATTTTTTGTCACTGCATTCTTTGCATGTGCCACAACTTTTGTCCAGTCAAATGTGGCAGTTGCCGTTATTCCGAATGCGTCGGAATGATTGATGTTCTCAAATGTTTCCGCTGCTGCGATCAATGCTTTTGTCGGAATACATCCCCAGTTCAGGCATGTTCCGCCAAGATCGGCTTTTTCTATTACAACCGGCTCAAGACCGAGCTGAGCCGCCCTTATTGCCGCAACATAACCGCCGGGACCTGCACCGATGATGAGAAGCTTCACTTTTTCCATTTTAACCTCCTTGCGACCTTGTCAAAAATATAAACCGCGTTTTCATCCTTAATGATTATAAGCACTGCAACAAGAAATATTCCAAAGATAGCGGTGATAATAGAAAAAGGGACAAATTCCCTGATAATTTTCTCACCAAACGCTGACATTGCCGGTATTTTTGAAAAAACACCATATACAAAATCTTTTGTAAAATAGAGCGGCACTCCGCAACATACTGATATTAATAAAAATCTAAACGCATATGAAAATGATGAAAGAACTGCGTTCATATTTATCTTTCCACCTTTTCTGAGCATAAAGACAAGTATCACTGTGCTTACAAAAGCCGATATTGTGGAAGCAAATGCGATCCCGCCACCTTTCATCGAGCCGACAAGAAGATATGCCGCAACAATGTTCACAACTACTGAAACAATCCCTGCAACAGTAGGCGACACTGTGTCCTCCTGAGCAAAAAAGGCAGGAAAGAGAATTCTTGTCACAGCAATGAAAAAAAGGCCTGAAATATGGAACATCAGGGCATAGGAAGTCAGCCGCACCGATTCATCATCAAACCTGCCGAATTTGAAAAGAAGGGATACAATTTCTTCTCTCATAAGAAGCGTGAATACTGTTGCCGGTATCGATATCATCGCAGTAACTTTTATCCCGAACACCAGATTTTTATTGAAATTCCCCCAATCCCCTTTTTTGGCATCAGTTGAAAGTTCAGGCAGAATGACGGTGCTCAGAGAAACAATGAAAACCCCGAGTATAAGCTCCTCAAGCCGGTTTGAAAACTGAAGAGAGCTCACTATTCCCTCTCCTGCCCTGTTTGCTATATGGGTCGTTGCGATAATGTTGATCTGATATGCGCCCATTCCAAGAAGTGTCGGTGATATGAGCCGCATGACTTTTCTAACACCCGGGTGAAAAAATGCCTTTTTCAGATTTGTAAACGAAAATCTCATCCCCGTTTTCATCATGAACGGGATCTGAAAAAGCATCTGAATTATTCCGCCCGCAGTCACACCGATCGCTATCGCCCTTGCCGGATTTGCAGTAAAAGGAGAAAGAATGAAAGCGGCTGTAATAAACGAAAGATTGAAAAGAATCGGGGTAAATCCGCTCGGACCGAATATGCCCAGACTGTTCAGAACACCCTGAAGCAGTGCCGCAACAGAAATGAAGGCAAGATACGGCCACATGATCTGCGTAAGAAAAACCGCTTCAGAATAAACATCTTGAGAAAAAGCCGGCCCGAATATCTTTACGAGAGCACCAGACAGCCCTATACCGATAAATACCGTTACACCAAAGACCGTTATCCCGAAAGTGAACACAGCGCTCAGGAAATCTGCGGTCTCCTTTTTATCATTCCTGCTGAGATATCCTTTAAAAGTGGGAATGAAAGCGGCAGAGATAGTCCCTTCTGCAAAAAGCCGTCTCAGAAGATTAGGTATCAGAAAAGCGACAGAGAAAGCATCACTTAAAGCTGTGGTGCCCAGCATTGCCGCCTTGACAGATTCTCTTGCAAGCCCTAAAAATCTTGAAATGAGAGTGAATCCGACAAGCACATAGCTGCTTTTCAGAATCGATCTTGTGCTCAAAATATCCCCTCCGGACCTTTTGTCGGATCAAGGATGTGCTTTTCATCGACACTTCCCTGCGGCTCACTTCCTGAATGAAAATACATTCTTACGCCGCCTGATTCAGTTACAAGACCTGTTGCGGTATCAATCGCTCTTGAGACAATTCCGTAAGGGATTTTATAATCAGTCGGTTCAGAATTTGCGAGATATCTCCCCATGAAATCCATCCACACCGGAAGTGCCGCCTTGCCGCCGGTCTCAACTCTTCCGATCGGTTTTCCGTGCTGATCGTTCCCGACCCAGACACCTGCGACAAGATTGGGGGAGTAGCCAATGAACCACGCATCAAAATAATCGTTCGTAGTGCCTGTCTTTCCGGCAACATGACGGCTGCAGTAAGAACTTTCCTCAACCTGTTCAGATGATTCAGTCACTTCAGCAGGGTTTGGTTTCTTATTGCATTTATAGTTGTTAAGCCCTCTTGCTGATCCGGCCGTACCGCGGTTGACGACATCTTCAAGAACTTTGTTGACTATATATGCAGTCTGAGGCGTAACAACTTGATTTTCCTCCCTTTTTGCAAAATATACCAGTCTTGCGATCTTTTCCGGAGCTGAAATATAGGGATCGTAAAAGACCGTATTGTCCTCCAGAACTTTGCCGTATTTGTCATAAACTTTTCTGATGTATGTCGTGTAAGGACTTTTTCCCATGTTCGGAAAATGAGCATAGGCATCGGTCAGTTCATCGATCGTCAGGCAGCTCGCCCCGAGCATGCTTCCGAACTCAGGCCTTATCTGGCTTTTTATCCCGAGATTCTGAGCCCATTTAAGTGCATCGGCAAGACCTGTTTTCTGCAAAACCCTTATTGCCGGAGTATTCATCGAATGTATCAATGCCTCCCAGACAGTTATTTCACCTTTGAAGGTATTTTCAAAATTAGATGGCTTAAAATTTGTATCTACAACTGTTACAGGAGCATCAAGTATCATTGACGCCGGGGTCAGAAGCGGTGGTCTTCCACCCTGTTTTTCAAGTGCAAGTGAATAAAAAACCGGCTTGATCGCACTTCCGGGCTGTCTGCATGCCTGAGTTGTCCTGTCAAATTCACTTATCTCAAAATCGTATCCGCCCATCAGCGCTTTTACATATCCCGAATAAGGGTCCTTTACAATTATCGCCGCCTGACTTGCCGGCATCTGTTCAAGAACAAAGAAGAAATCTTTCTTCAATTTTTTTGAATAGTTACGATGGTCAAGAACATCCCTTGTCCCCTCTTTATCTGTTGCCCTGACCATCACAATGTCACCAGGTGAAAAAACATCTGCACTCGATCTGATGACCGGAGGATAACCTGTAGGATTCCAAGGTCTTGCCCATAACAGATCTTCAAGATATACCGGTCTTTTCACTTTCCCGACCTGAATTACCGCCTCTTTGGGCTTTATTTCAATGACAACGCCCTGATAATATATGCCGCTGCTGATGTTGCTTTCAGTTACTTCCCCGAAATGCTCCTCATGTCTAAGCAGATATTTCTCAAGATCCTTTTTCAGATTTATCTTGTAAAGCGGGTTTGTCACTTCACCTTTAAATTTCTTGCTTTTCTGATAACTGTTTTCAGTGCTTCTTGCATATCCCTGCCTTTTTGAAAGTTCCCGCAATCCCATGAAAACAGCTTCGTGGGCAAGTTTTGTCGCCCGCATATCAACGGTTGTCTGAACTGACATCCCTTCCTTGTAGAGTTTGTCAAACCCGTATTTTTCAAGAAGATATCGTCTCACCCTTTCGCTGAAATAAGGGGATTTATCAAGAAAAAGCTCTTTCTGAGGATCAGTAACAACCGGTTCGTTCTTGGCTTTCTCATATTCCGCCTCAGTTATGTACTTTTCTTCAAACATCCTTTTCAGAACATAATTTCTCCTTCTTAAAGCCGTTTTAGGATTCTGTATGGGGTTTGCAAGAGAGGGAAATTTAGGAAGCCCTGCAAGAACAGCAATTTCATGAAGATCAAGTTCCCACACATGTTTGCTGAAATATTTTCTTGATGCCGCTTCAACGCCGAAAGAACCGCTCCCGAGATATATTTCATTCAGGTAAAGATAAAGGATCTCTTCTTTTGAAAGATGTTTTTCAAGTTCAATGGCAAGAATTATATCCTTTATCTTTCTTCCCCATGTCCTTTCAGTTCCGACAAAAGATTTAGCAAGCTGCTGGGTTATGGTGCTTCCGCCCTGCTTGACCCCAGTCGTAAGATATTTGAATCCGGCCCGCATCATTCCAAAGAGATCTATCCCGCTGTGTTCGTAAAAAGAGCTGTCCTCCCCTGCGACGAAAGCAAGCCGGAGTTTTTCGGGTATCTTGTCGTAAGGGACAATTATTCTTCTATTCTCGTGATAGAATTCCGCAATAAGTTCACCGTCATATGAATAAACTTTTGTGCCTGCATCGGGCTTATAGTCGCTGACTGTGTTGATAGAAGGTATTTCCGCCTTATATTTGTAATAAACAGCGACACTTATGAGAAAACCGGAAAGTGCCGAAATCAGGATCAGCATCATTATGGTCTTCTTCAATTCAGCTATTTTTCTTATTATCGACTTCTTTTTCTTTTTTTCAGATGCCATCTTTCACTCCGAATAATTGCCGGAACGCTTCAATATAACTATTTTTTTTAAATTCAACAGCTCTTTTTACAACTTCATTCTGATCAAGCCATTCAAAATCGGAAAATTCATCTGATCTTTCAAGCGACCAGCCCGGGCCAACTATCTTTATGAGAAAATAGATCTGTTCCTGACCATCGAATTTCATACCCTTTCTTATTTCAGGCGGGAACAAATATCTGATAACACTCGTCCTTTTTATGATTTTAAGAAACTCAGACTCAATTCCCGTCTCTTCAAAGACCTCTCTGAGTACAGCATCCTGTTCATTTTCATTACAGTCCACACCACCCTGAGGAATCTGCCAGGCATTCGGAACATCCGTTCTTTTACCCACTAATATCAATCCCTTATCGTTAACTATCACTGCCGCCACATTCTTTCTGAAATTCATTTCACTCCTCAACACAGGCACAGCTTCTTTCGCTTTCCCAGACATAAACTTTTGAAACGGATGCCTCGCTGTCAAGTGCCGCAACCTCTTTTTTTGCTTCGTTAAAAATGAAGCACGCAATATTTTCCGCAGTCGGATTTATTTGCGAAAACTGCTCAAGCGAATTGAGGTCCTTGTGGTCAAGAACATCTGTTACTTTTTTCAAAATCCTGTCAATATCCTTAAAATCCATGACAAATCCTGTCTTATCAAGTTCTTTTCTTGTGACACATAATCTGACGCGCCAGTTATGTCCGTGAATATTTTCACACTTTCCGCAATAATTTCTCAAACGGTGAGCAGAAGAAAAATGGATCTCCCGGTATACTTCAAATTTCATTTTTTCTCCCCTTGTGCCATCAGTGACATTTTTATTATTTTCACCGGCTCAACAGGAACATTTTCATGCCCTTTCTGCATGCCAACTTCCACAGACCCGATCCTGTCAATAATTTCAAAACCCTCGACAACTTTTCCAAAAACAGCATATCCGTTGGGTTCACTGTATTCAGGATTAGGGTCAAGCTGCTTTGTTGGAGCAAGAGTTATATAGAACTGGCTTGTTGCACTGTGAGGATCTCTTGTTCGGGCCATCGCAAGAGCATATTTTTCGTGAGTGATCAGAAGTTTTTTTGATTTTTTCCCCGATTCCGAAACAACCTCTTCAAAAGGGGGCATCTCAAACTTCACAGGTGGCTTTGTCTCTTTCTGCACCATCTCGGCTGAAAAACCGCCACCCTGAATTACAAAATTCTTCACCACGCGGTGGAAGATCAACCCGTCGTAAAAACCGCTGTTCACATAATCAACAAAATTCTTAACAGTTTGAGGCATTCCGTTGCCGAAAAGTGCAAGAACGATCCTGCCTTCACCCGTTTCAAGAATAACTTTGTGTGTAACTTCCACCGGATCAGGTTTTTTTTCAATGCTTCCCGCTCCGGCGCATCCTGCTATAACTGAAAAAACTAAAGAAAAAACCGCAAACATTTTAAAAATCCGTTTCATTTTGATTCCTCCTGCAACAAACAGCAACACCGGCAAAATATCACAAAACTCTATTTCTTTCAAAGAAAATAAGTATAAACTCAGTTTAATGTTAAAAAAACTTGAATTTTCCAAGATGTTCCAATAAGGTGTCTAAAGATTTTTTGACTGTTATTAAAAATAGAGATTTATTTGTTTTAGCTATGACGGAGGAATTAATGACTCTTAAGAAAGTATTAGTACTGTTATTTGCAGCTCTTTTTATCCTTCCATTATCAGCCGCAGACGATTTTGACGATGAGTTCGGCGGATTCGATGATTTCGAAGACGAAGGAAAAAAGAAAGAGGAAAGTAAGAACAGCGAAGATGAAGATTATGATGCTGAAGAAAATGCGGAAAAAAAGAAAGAGAAGGATCAGGAAGCAAGTGATGCAGCAATGAAAGATCTTCTTGGAGATGAAGAAGAAGATATAGAAAAAGAAGAAAAGCCTAAAGAAAAATCAAAAAAGAAAGCTGAATCCTATGATGACGAAGAAAAACCGAAAAAAGAAAAGAAAAAAGCTGAACCCAAAGAAAAGGGGCTGAAGCCGGTTATTCTTATCAAAGGCGGATTCACACTTCTCGGTCAGTATAAAACCGCTCCGAAAACAACTCTCGGGTCAATGTTCGGCGGTGTTGATGAAGGTCTTTTAGGTGCAGAGTTCATCGGTGATCATGTCATCGCAAAAGGAACAATGAACATCAGAACCGACAATCCTCTTATCGACAAAGGGAACAACCCCCTTGCAAAAAAGAACCTTCACACCATCCAGAACGGTGCTGAGAACGGTCTTTATGAACTTTACGGCGGACTTAAGTTCTTCGACATATTTGTAAAAGCAGGAAAAATGCTTCCTGAATACGGTCTTGTTGACACTTATCAGACGATTGGAATGGGATTCACAACCCCTTTCCTCACAAGGAGTCTTATCGCAGTTGAAGGTTTTATTCCTGAGACAGATGCAGGTATTGCACTTGGTTACAAAGGGACATTCGCTGACGCCCACACAATACTTGTCGGCCTTATGCTTGGAACCGGTTCTATCGCTTCCGATTACTGGAACAGTGATAAGACAATGGGTCTTTACGGTCGTGTCGGATATATGCATGAATACATTCAGGCGGCAATCGGTTTCCAGTACAGAACAGATTATGCTGTCGATAAAGACTGGGGTAATAATAAAGATGGTACCCCAAAAGTAACTTCTCTTCTTTCAAAAAACCCGACATTTATCGGAATCGGTGTTCATTTGAGAGCAAGTATTGCCGGCTTTGAAATGCCCGTTACATTTGATTTCAACCAGATTGACATGTATCAGATTACAAATAAAGTCGCTAAGAAAAAACCTGCACAGAATATGCTTCTTTCACTTGCTCCCGGATATGCATATTCATTTGACAGCGAATGGGCAGACAAGATTGGTCTTGCTGTAAGATTCGACCTTGTAAGAGGTGTCTATACAAAAGATGCGAGATATCTTACTTATGGAAAAAGCAATACTGGCGGTGATGATTATATAAATTATGAAGGTTTCAAGAGTGAATCTGTAATTTTCAGAATCGGTGCCACAGTAAACTTCTTTGCAAAAGACATTAAAGGTGTCCGTTCATTTGCAGGTATAACTTTCCTTGTACAGCCGGAATCAAAGATAGTTGGAAAATCAACCAGTCAAATGATTGCATCCGAAACAGATTACGGTTTCACAACACTTATGCTTTCAGCCGGTGCAGAAATGTAGCTGTTTCAAGTATTTATTTTTAAAAGGGGGCTTATGGCTCCCTTTTTTTTTGACTTTTTCCAATGTTTGCTTTACCTTGGTTCATAAGAAAGGTCGGAATGAGACATTTTTTTTGGAGGATACGATGAAAAAGTTTTTGACATTATTTGTTATTATGGCCCTGTTCTCAGGATTTTTTTATTCCTGTGCAGAAAAACAGGTTGACAAAAGAGAGCTCGTAAAGGAGCTCGTTGAAAAAGGGGATTTCCAGCAGGCGAAAGTTGTGCTGATAGGTCTGAGAGGACAATATCCAAACGATCAGACGCTTACAGATCTTGCGAAACAAGTTGATGAAAAGACCGCTGAAAGTATCTATAAGAAATACTGGGAAGAAGCGGAGCAGGGTGGTTCAGCGGAAGACTGGATAAAAGCAATGATAAAGATCAAGAATGTAGAAAACCTCAACAAAGACATGGTTGACAACTGGATCAAAAAAGCATCTGAAAAGTGTGTTGATGCAGGAGCCAAAAAACTTAATGACGGGCTTCTTCTCGGGCTTCTTGATAAACTTGTTCAGAGATATCAGGTAATTACTCACCATGACCGGCTTATGTACATCACAATGTTCGTAAAAGAAGGAAGATTCCCTTTGAAAGAGTGGAAAGATACTTTTATCACAAAATATGCGGAACTTATGGATCCCGAAACAGAAGAATTCATCGGATGGCCAAGACCGGAAAAACCGGCTGAAGTAAAAAAATAATTCTATCCGCCGCTTACAGGCGAAAAGATCTCTATTGAATCTCCGTCACATACCGGCTCTATTTTCCAGACAGATCTTTTTATGACAACTCCGTTCCTGACTACAGCGACATTTTCTGTGTCAATGTTAAGTTGTGCAAGGAGTTCGCTGACCGTTGATGATTTCAGCTCAATTTCTCTGCCGCTGACTTTTATCATTTCAGTCACCGCTTATTTTATAACCGGCTTTTCTAAAGTCGTTGAAAAGTTTCTGCTGAGTGTTTTTCATTTCATCTCCTGTCAGGGTTCTTTCCTTTGCGTTGAGAATTATCCTGAAAGAGATGCTCTGGAAACCTTCCGGGATCGGTGCACCGGCAAAACAGGATACAAGTTTTGATTCAACAAAAATCTTTGGATCAACAGATTTCTTAATTATTTTAAACAGTTCATCAACTTCAAGTTTCTGCGGGACAATGACAGTCACATCAAATCCGGTCGACGGAAATTTGAGAAGCGGTGTAAATTTAACACTTCTTTCGGGAAGTGAGAAAAGCGCTTCACGGTCAAGCTCGATATAATAGACAGGAACAGAAATATCATATTTTTTAAGAAGAGCGGGGTGAACTTCACCCATGATACCCAGCTCGGTTTTTGCAAAAGCGACAACAGCTGACCTTCCCGGATGAAGGATCACATCACCGAGCATAAAACCGTCTTTTATCCTGTCAAAACGAAGCTGAGGAGTCCTCAGTTCCTTTGATATTGAAAGAACAATGCTTTTGAGAAGATCAAAAGTTGCCTTTTCACCTGTTGCTATAAAACCCATCCTCTTCTTTTCACCATCAGCAGTAAATATCCTGCTGAACTCAAACAGACTTAAGTCTTTAAAATTCTTAAGATTTTCAAACACATTGCTCAACATTGCCGGAGCAAGTGAATATCTTAGAAATGGAGCTTCCTTTTCTGCAACAGTTTCAATAAGCTTTTCTTTATTGAAGGGCACTTTTTCAAGTTCGGCAGGTCCGCTGAAAGAATAATTTACCACTTCGCTTGCGCCGAAACAGTTGACAAAAATGTTCCTGACCGCATTCCCTTTTTCAAGATCAATGTTAACCGGAGCTCTATCCATATTGAAGAGCGGACTGACCGGCTCAATGTTGTTATAACCGTAAAGCCGTCCTATCTCCTCAATTATATCTTCAGCTCTTGAAACATCCTTGCTCCTTCTGTGTTCGGGAATTTCAACAACGAGTGTTCCTCCTTTCGTTTCAAGTTTGAAATCAAGAAAACTCAGCATCGAAACTATTTCAGAATCAGGAAGTTTTTCCTCTGTTATACCAAGGAAAGAGCGGATCTTTGCGGTTGTAAGCGTGATATGTCCCTTGAAACCGTAATTTGCGCTGTTATCTGCAACAGCAAGATCAGAAAGCACTGCCGCACCCGGAATAAGTTCTTTTGTGAGTTCAACAAATCTCTGCATCGCAAGATAGCAGTTCTCCACCCAGAGCGCTTTTTCGAATCTGCTTGAAGAATCTGTCCTGAGATCGAGCCGGGTCGAAGTTTTTCTTACACTTGAAGGATGGAAAAGGGCGGATTCAATGAAAATTTCAGTTGTATCATCCTTTACTTCGCTGTTAAGACCACCCATTACACCAGCTATCGCAAGTCCTCTGGCGGTATCGGCAATAACTGCATCTTCCGCTTTAAGCGTTCTTTCCAAACCATCAAGAGTAACAAATTTTTCACCTTCACCCGCATCCCTGATGACTATTTTATTCCCTGCAATGTCGCGTCTGTCAAAAGTATGCATCGGATGACCTGTCTCGTACATGACGAAATTTGCAATGTCAACAATATTGTTTATCGGTCTGACACCAATGTTTTCAAGCCGTTTCTTCATCCATTCAGGAGATGGAGCAACCTTGAGTCCGCCCATTTTCAATCCGAGATAATGAAGACATCTTGCTGTATTTATTTCAATTTCAAACTTTTCTTCAACACGGTCGCTCTTGATAACCGTATATTTAAGTTCTTTTTTCCAGGGCCTTTTGAAAATAGCTTTCAGTTCTCTTGCGATACCGAAATGACCCCAGAGGTCCGGTCTGTGATTTATCGTCTTGTTCTCTATTTCAATTATGTAATCCTTTTCACCGAAAATTGTCGAAACAGGAGTTCCCGCCGTAAGCGAACCGTCAAGCACCATTATGCCGTCGTGATTCGTTCCGAGTCCAAGCTCATCCTCTGCACAGATCATACCGCAGCTTTCAACTCCCCGTATCTTTGCAGGTTTTATTTCGAAATTTCCGGGAAGAACCGTTCCCAGAGGCGCAAAAGCAACAGTCTGTCCGGTTGCCACATTCGGAGCTCCGCATACAACCGTCTGCCTTCCTGATCCATCAAAAACCGTAGCCAGCTTCAGTCTGT
>Ga0116148_1003192_pt1 | contig 15310 bp, 14 predicted proteins | sample AD_UKC055_MetaG_FD_89786 | JGI IMG/M metagenome (GOLD analysis project Ga0116148, IMG submission 89786) | Active sludge microbial communities of municipal wastewater-treating anaerobic digesters from USA - AD_UKC055_MetaG | ecosystem: Engineered > Bioreactor > Anaerobic > Digestate | place: USA... | reverse complement strand
TCTCTGCAAGGAATGTCCGTACATTCTGTGCTGTCGGGAATACCGTCACCATCACTGTCAGTATCAAGATAATCAGAAGTGCCGTCTTCGTCTGTGTCAACTTCTATCCCGTTTGCAACTTCAATGCAGTTCGGAATCCCGTCTCCGTCAGCATCGGCCTTGCACCAGCCCTGAATGTTCTCAAATTTTCCAGGAATCGTATACTCTGTTCCGAAACAGTCACATTTCACATCACCTTTGGGAGCCGTTCCATTGTCATCGTCACTTATGTCTGACGAATCATCTCCCGGAAGTCCTCCGTTATCCGGCAGACCGCCACTCCCGTCATTATTTGAAGATTTTGCACATTTTTCTGTAGAAGTATCACAGACATAGCCGTCCGGGCAGTCAGAATTTGAAATGCATTCCTTATCTAGTATCTCGTCCCAGCCGGAATTGCCGCAACTTATGAAATAGAATGCAGATATGAATATAAAGACGCAAATTAAAATTATTTTGTCCTTTTTCATCTTTTCCTCCAGTAAAAAATCAACACACCAAACATAATTGTATTTAAATATTGCAGGAATGCAATACGAAAGCTATCCTGCGGACTCTTCCGAATCATCCAGAAAAACTTTTAACATGCTTACATACAAGGAAGGAGGAAGGATCAATCCGGCGGCATCAGGAACATCAACAAGATTTTCGGCCTTAACGATCTTCATCTCTTTTAAAGAAAGGTCGGGGTTGAGAATAAAGACCGGCGCTTCATCACTGAAACTTCGAAATCTTCCTCCTGATATGCAGAATTCGTTTGTGGAAATGATTTTCATAATATTTCCGGGAGGATAGATTCCGGCAACACCAACAAGCGCTTCAGCTATCTCTCTTCTGAATGCACCTTTTTTAACATTTCTCAAAATACTTCTCACAGCTTCATGCCTAGAAAGAAGCGGCCCTTTATATCCAACCCTTTCAGGCCATTTTTTGGTTACACTGTCAAAATAGCTCACAACTTTTAAAATATCTCCCGATACTGTTCCTGAAGTGCTGTTGCCCCTCATTATCCCTTCATCGCTGAAATCTGTTATTCTCAAAGAAGAATTCAATGCGGCTTCAATTCTGCTGTAATTAAAATCATCCATTCTTGAAAGTGCCGTATAACCTTTTGTAAGATCATCTGCAAAATACTGGAAATATGCTGAGATCGCTATTCTTTTAACAGTGTGTATATCAAAATCAAGCTTCAGGGCGATCATAGTTGAAAGAATCACCCTTGCGGCAGCCGAAGCGCCTTTGAATGAACCTTTATACGCATTTACTGATGAAAGAAAAAGAAGCATGTTCATTTCATTGGGATCTTCGCTGTTCTTCACTATGGAAATAAGATCCTGTACATTTCTTTCAATTATTCTCAACGGTATGTTCTCAACTGCATCGACCATTTTCTTATATTCAAGATATTCTGAACAAAGGGTTCTGTATATCTTCCTGATCTTCTCCGACACGCTGTAAATGGGAAGATTTCCCGACTCTTCAGGATCGTATGGAAATATCTCTATGTTATCTAACCGAGGAAGATCTCCCTTCACCCTCTCGAATGCCTGTACTTTCGGTTCTCTCCCGACAGGATATTTTCCTATTACCCTGAAGAGTTCAAGGATCTCTTTATCTGTGACCCCTTTCTTAAATGTTATACCTGCAAGGCAGAGAGAAAGAAAAAGATCGTAAATATCCTCAAAGTATTTGTCGTCCTGTCTTTGACCCCTGATCCTGACTTTATCAATTTTTATGTCAATTCCGTCAAAAAGTATTGAAACCTCATCCTTTTCAAAAAAGAAGAAGTCAAGAACCTTGCGGAAAAAATTTATCTCTTCATCTATCCTTTCATTTTCACCGCCATACATTTTTACAGTTTTCCAGAATGTAAACAATGATTTGGAAAAATTGTAACGCCACTTTTTAGGAGATTTCTCAAATTCCGGTTTGTTCCTTCTTTCCTCCATCTATAATTCCCTCCCCTGAAGAATGGCTTTAGTTTCATCATTGCCGGTCTTCAAACCCTTTTCGAGCCATCTTTTTATTATCTGATTTTTCTGTCCGACCGATCTGAAATAATCAAATACTATTTTCTTTACCGGAGCATATTTCTTTTTATTGAGGAATCCGCCCTGAAGAGTGAAAAGGTATTCCATCTCTTCAAGCATACTCGTGACAGAACTTCCTTTTACAAGTCCGAGAAGGAGAAGAATTTCATTTTCTCCGAGTTCAAGAAATTCAGGGCTCTTCATTCTTCTTATTATCTGGGTTGCAATAATCCCCGGATCATCAATTTTATTAAGTGACTTGAGCACCGTAAGACGCAACTCAAGATTTTCAGAAAAGATCATGGTTCCCGGGAGATCGAAAAATTCTTTTCTCTGGGAAGCAAGAATTCTGTCAATATACCTTTCATAGTCAGTAAGATTGAACCTGTTTCTGTTGGATGGCTTGAAAATTTCATTGAATATCGCTTTTGCCTCCAACCCTTTTACTCTGACAAGATTTTCAACTGCCAGGATCCTGACCTCTTCATCCGGACTGAAAACGGCTTTCTGCCAATACTCAAGATTCTCATCGGCATCATACAAGCTCAGAACTCTTGCCGCTTCGACCCGTATCTGTTTCACCTGATGGTTCATAACATCTCTGACAGAAGGAAGGAATTCGGGATTGAATGCAAATCTCAGCATATAAAGAAAGTTCCGTGCGATATGCCAGTCTTCATGTTTTACAAACTTCTTTGCCAACTCGGCATCCTTGAAGTTTTTTGCTATCCCTTCAAGACAGTACATTCTTGCATCCTTATTCTCAAGTTCACAAAGTTTAAGGAAAACAAGTTCAAAATTAGTTGAACTTACAAGGTTGACAAGATCTCCGAAACTTTTTGTCTGGGAAGAGTCCATTTTCCCTGCCATTTCAAACATTTTATTAACAAACTCTTCGGCATTTATCCTTTTAAGAACTTCTTTGACTCTCATGAAAAGAACTTCGTCGGTATTTGACAGTTCCCTGGCAAGCTGAATAAGCGTGTTAACATAGACTATGCCGGAAATAAAATCACCGTTCTGGATATTTCTTATGGCATATTCACACACCTTATTGACAATGTTCCTGTTGTTTTCCTTATTAAGCCCGGATGATATAAGTGCTCTGGCTTTATCAAGATATTTCTTTACGGTCAATTCCTTCCCGCTCTTTTCAACCCATTCAGTAAACTCACTGCTTCTGGTCTTTCCGATGTTGTCAAACTCAGGAACGATTTCGGCAAGTTCATGAAAACTTCTCGGTCTGCACGAAAAAAGCACTTCCGGCTTTACCGGCTCGAATTCGGACTTAAACCCGTCATCACACCAGGGCTCAGGATCACCCATGTCAGGATCGGAGATCGTTCCGATGTGATTGATACCGTAATCCCACAGCCGCGTATTAAAATCATAATCAAGCAGTGTATAATTCAGTGTCTCCTGAATGACGGCAAAGAAATCAATGATCTCCTGCGGAGTGACGCCCTGAACAAAATAGAGTTCCCTAATTTCGTTCACAAGAAAGATGTTCCTGAACTTTCTTTCACCTTCATCAAAAAGCTTTATTTTCTTGTCCTGATAATAGAATCCGACCTTTTTGGTTGTTACAGTTGCATAGGGCAGAGCATTATGAATGACATCGAAGTTCTGTTTAATGGTTTCTGTAAACTCATCAAATATCTTGTCCCTGACAGAATAGATCTCGGTCATTTTCGATATTTTGACAAGCATTGCCATTATCGATCTGACTCCTCTGTACAACTGCTGTTTCTTTTCAAGCGGAATTGATTTGAAGTATTCCGCCATCTCCCTTTTTTTCCCGATGTACAGCAAATCAACCTCCGACAGAGAAATTTATTGCATTAATTTTATCACTAACAGATTTTTATTCAAGTAATCGTTTTGATCAGTGGCTTGAGCTTTCTTTCAGGTGGATTTCCATCGATTTTCTGAGTTCTGCGGCTTTTTTGAAAAGGTCATTCCTTGTGATGCGGCTTAGGAGGTCTTCTGTTCTTGGATAGTTGCCTGTCATGAAATTTGAATATGCGAATGCATAAATTATATCTTCGTTTTCAAGTAGTCCTGCCCTTGATGCGTCGCTATACATTGCAACAACAGACTCGAACTCTTCAACTTCTATAAAATATGCAAGCCGCTGTTTTAATTTCTCTTTCTGGTCGTCTATCGACATGTTGAGAAACAGTGATTTCAAAAATCTTTTTGCCCTTCTATATAGTTCAGCAGTCTGAGCAGCAAGTGTTTCATCACTGACCGAAACTGTTTCAAGAATGGCGGCTGAGGTAAGAAGTGAGCCGGAATCGTGGTAACATCCGGAAAGTTCAAGCCGGATATTTCTGCTCTCAGGATAAGTAAGCGCCCCTTTTTCAAGAAAGTGGAGTGCTTTTTTGTATTCACCGCTTTTTCTTAATGCCCTGCCTATTGTAAGAAAATCGTTTTCATCCATGCTGTGCTTAAGCATGAATTCATCAGCCCGAAGAAGTGCAGTAGAATAAAGCTTGAAACCGATAAGGAAAAAAAGTTCCTGTCTTAAAAACTGCTTGTCATCCGGCATTTTTCTTCTCGCTTGAGCTATTACTGAATATGCCTGCTCTTTTTTATCAATATTCCACAAACTCTGAGCAAAAATTCCGTAAAGAGCAGGATATTCATTCAGGATAGCTATGTTCTTTTCTATCACTTCAACTGCTTTTTTAAATTGCCTGTCGCCGTAATATGCCTGTGCAAGATAAACTTTTACGACTATTTCTGTCGATCCCGCCGTAACAGCTTTTTCAAAATGAACTGAAGCAGTTGAAAAACTCTGTTTTTTTAAGGCAACAAGCCCCGAAAATGTGTAAAATCTTATAAGTTCTTCGTTGTTTTTCAGTTTTTGCGCTTTATTTTTCAGCTCCTGTTCATCAACGCTCATCAGTGCCGCTTCAGCTCTTTCATAAAAGCCGTCCCTTATGAGAAGAGCGGCAAGCGCCAGATGATCAACTTCATTTTCACCGTTCTTTTCTTTTGCAGTCACTGTCGAAGGCAATGCAAACAAAAGTAAGATAAATAAAAACTGTGTTATTCGAGTTTGAACGATATTTTCTGTTTTGCCCATACTTTCACCTTTTTCCCCTGATAAACTGCCGGTTCAAATTTCCAGTTTTTAAGTGCCTCCATCGCCGATTCTTCAAAAACTCCGCTTGGAGAGCTTTCAAGCACCCTTATATCTTCAACATTTCCTTCTGCCGAGATGAGAATGTTGAACATAACATATCCTGTTATCCCCTTTTTCCTTGCCTTTTCAGGATACTGTGCAGGAACTCTTGTCCCTGCTACCGGCTTGATATCAACGCTTTCAGCAGTCATTACAACATTATCAACATTGCCGATTATTTTGTCTGTGACGATAGATCCGGTATCTATTGCAAATTCGGGAAGTCCGAAATCGATGCCCCCTGAAAAACTTGTGAGACTCGGAGCAATGGATCTCACACTTCTTGAACTGGTCTGTTTTGTCACTTTCCTTCTTTCAATGTTTCTTTCGTTCTTTTTCTTTTTCGGCTCTTTCTTCACTTCAAAACTTGTTGAAGCGACTTTTTTTTCCTCTTTCGGTGCTTCTGAATACGAATTGATTATAAGGATCGTAAAAAGGACAAGCACTGTTCCGAGCGTCATTGAAATAAAAGCCACGAACACTCTTTTAACTTTTGAAATATGTTCCATTTTTACATTCCCGCTTCAATATCAGTTGCAACTCCGACATCTGCCGCACCCGCAAGCCGGCACTGGTCAACAACCTCAATCAGTTTTTCGGAAGCTATCCTTCTGTCTGTGACGACAAGAACGCTTTTTGATGCCCCTGACTTGAACTGTTCCCTCAAACGGCTTTGTATGACCCATGTTCTGACGGGATTTCCATCCATGGAAACATCCCCGTTCCGGTCAATAAAGATCCTTACTGCTTTTGTCGAGGCACTTACAGCACTCCCTGCTCCCGGTCTTTCAAGATCAACTTTCATATCTTTCTGGAAAGTTGTGCTTACCATGAAAAATATTAACAAAATAAAGACCATATCAATGAGCGGAGATATATCTATCCCCTGGGAATCATCGTTCTTTTCTCTATATCTCATCCGTTTCTCCTTTAATCCTGCTTTCGGCACAGAGAATATCTTTGACCTGTGCTATCTCTCTGAGTAATGAGGTCTCCTTCCTTTGCAGCATCCTTCCTGCAATGAGTCCCGGCACTGCAACTGCAAGTCCCATCTGAGTCGTAAAAAGTGCCTGCGAAATACCGCCTGCAATGCCGCCCGATTGAGAGTAAAGCGACATATCACCAAGGGAATCAAATGTCTCTATCATTCCTGTAACAGTTCCCAAAAGTCCAAGAAGAGGTGAGGTAATTACAATTGTCTGAACAAGCACACGGTATTTTGACATTTCCCTGATAAAAGGAAACAGAGCGGCATCAATACCGTCCCTTAATTTTACCGACTGACCCTGCGACACTTCAAATGCCTTTGCCACAGCACTGTCAAGAATTCCTCTACTTGTCCGGATATTATGCTCTTTTCTTCTTCTGATAAGCTCTCTCACAGATCTTTTTGTTCCTCTTTGCAGTGTATAAAAACGGTATCCGAGTGCATACCAGAGAACCGCCGTAGAAACGGCAAGAGGAGCCATTACAAATCCACCTTTTGAAAGGTAACTTATTATCTGTTCGAGCAAATTACTTAACAATTTCACACTCCCTGCATTCTTTAGTTGCACTTCTGAAAAGATTTAAAACATGAAGAGCCGCCTGCTCCATGTCACTTTTGATGTTGCCCGCCCAGCCCGAAAGAAGATTTCCGAAAAGAAGTGCCGGAATTGCAACGATCAAACCAAGCTCAGTTGTGATCAGTGCCTCTGAAATACCGCTTGAAAGAAGTTTGGGGTCACCTGTTCCGAATTCTGTAATAATATCAAATGTCGAAATCATTCCGGTAACAGTTCCAAGAAGACCAAGCAGGGGAGCCACCGAAGCAAAAACAAGTATCAGCGAACCAAATCTGTCAAGCCATGTGTTTTCATGAAGAATTGCTTCAGAAATGATATCTTCGATGTGTTCGCTGTCTTTATCCACATTTCTTAAAGTCGCGGCAACTACTCTTGAAATAGCCCCTTTATTTGTGTTGCAGTAAGCAATTGCAGAGTTTATATTCCCTTCCTTTACATACCCTTCTATTCCTTTGATGAGCTTAGCCGTGTTGCCCGAAGCACTTCTTAAAAATGCCACTCTCAGAATTATAAGAAGCAATGTGAAAAGTCCGAGATACATTATCACCCATGCTATTGCTCCGCCTGCACGGACAACATCGATAGGTCCTTTCGATTTTTTCTGTTCAGCTTCCTTTTCGAGAGATTCAAAAACAAACATTTTAACTGTTTCAAGATACTTTCCATCCTTTATCCCGGCGGCGGACGCAGGATCGCTTTCATGCCAGAGCTTAAATGCAAGATTTCCCGCCGGAGCAAGAGACCCCGAAAATTCAGGACTTACACCGAACGCACTTATTGCGCCGATCTTAATGATATCACCATTAACTGCTTTTCCGTCAACAAGATAGAACTCACCGTTCTCCTTTTTAATAGAAGAAAGGTCGTTAAGTGTCTCAACAGATCTTTTGAACATATCTGTCATTATTTCTACACCTTTACTCTTTTTATCATCATCGCTGAACTCATTTTTAAATCCGTGCTTGGAAAGAGTGGAGCATGCCTGTTCTATCGTGTTTGTAATAACTTCTTTATTTTCAACTATTTCCGAAGTTTCCCTTTCGGCTTCAATGAGAGCAGTCTGAAGCGAATCTGAATTGATCGAGAGTTTCAAGAATTCATCCTGAAGAGCAGAGGTCTCTCTTTCCCCTTTTTCTATCTGATTCTCACTATTCTTTTTATATTCATCGAGCATTTTCTGAAGTGCTTTTTTCTGCTGTTCGAGGAATGCAAACTCTTTTTTATATGCGTTTTTAAGATCGCTGTTCTTTTTTGCATCTGAGCCGTAAAGAGATAAATTAGAGATAAGAATTGAGAAAAGAATTGCCGTAAATATCAATTTTAAATTCATTTTTTCACCTCCATTACGCCCAGTACCGGAAGCTCGAAGAACCCTGTTCTGATCTGTTTTTTCAATGAATCAAAAAGTGACGCGACAAGTTCAATGTGTTTTTTCTCTGTAAGGGGCCTGACGATCCATTTTCCGCTGCTTTCTCTGGCAAACATTCCGTAATCACTCTCTCCGTAATGATAATAAGCCATAATCATTCCAAGCCGCGCAATTGTAACGATCCTTTTTTCACCGTTTATTTCCATCGGCTGGGAAAAAAGACCATTCTCACGGGTAAGCCGGAATTCATCTTCGTAAAATGACCAGAGCCGCGAAACAGCTCTGTAAGAAGATATCGCACCATTATTCATCTGATCAGATATCTCGTTAAGGGCGCTCAGCCGTTCCTCAACTTTGAAAGGAAGCGAGTTCTCAATGTGTTTTTTCATTATTTCAACTGAATCAAGCACACCGTTTTTTATTGTCTCTTCCTCTTTGCCAGGATTTCCTCTTTGAGCTTTCTTTGAGGCAATAGAAAGGTTAATCTGTTTTATTTTGAGTGTTTCCCGCTGGATCTCGTTGCTTAGTTCCGCTTTTGAAAGTTCAATTGCTCTCATTCTGTTTTTAAGAGCGTTCTTTTCAATGTCGATCTCGTTCTGCAGCGTTTCAACTTCACCTCTTATTTTGATGAGTTCGCTCGTAAGATCATTTAATTCATCCGCTTTTAAAGAAGAAAAACAGCTGACGGAAAGAAGCAGCATTAACAGTAACTTAACTTTATTTAAATAAAACTTCGCAGGGGGCTTCCCCCCTGCGTTACGGATTATGTTTATTTTCATAACTTATTTTCCTGAGATTAGTTTTTAGGAAATTCCGTCCAGCCCTCTGTCCAGTCGACATCTTTGAATGCACCGATATAATCAACTGCATCAAAGAAACTGTCATCGGGCTTCACACCGTTGCCAAGAGCAGGAGAATCTGATTTCGGCAACCATCCATCAAGTTTAGGATCTGCAACAACTGAATTTCCTGTCTGACCTTCAAACCAGAGCTCAAGTGTCTGACCGCTTGTCGGCCAAGCATCTGCTATGGGATTCTCTTCTTCATCTTTCTCATCTTCCATGTCAAAATTCTTTGTGCATGAAAGAATTGTGTTTTTGAATCCGAGTTTTCCTTCTTCAGCATATTTGAATGTCTGTTCTTCATCAATATCAAGACATTTCGGATTTCCGGTGACAAGAACATTGTGAAGCTTTCCGCCGGTTCCTGCTCTGAAGATCATTCCTGTTGAAGAATTTGCGGTTCCGATAATGGTAACATTGGATACTGTCGGCATCGAAACAGGTGTATCATCAAGCTGTTTGTCATTAGTGTCCGCCTCAATACCTTTGTCTGCTTCGTCTTCATACTGCTCGATCATTACATGCTGAATTTTTCCGCTGAATCCGAATGTCCAGTCAAGATTATCATCTCCTGCACCTGTGCAGAGAATGTATTTTGCATTAACTGTTCCACCGAAAAACTCAATTGCATCATCATTTCCCATATGTGTGTGAATGTATTCTATGGTTGTCTTGTTTCCCACACCCTGAAGTGTAAGACCGTTGAACTCTTTTTCAGAATTGATCTTGAACCCTGTGAACTCAATTCTCACATATTTCAATGTTCCGCTGTTATCATCAGCTTTATCTCCGCCGTACCACTCAACACCGGTTTCCGCCTGCCTCTGGCATGGAGAAGTTTTTCCTGCACAATTAACAGGAGCCCATCCGTTTACAAGAAGTCCGCCCCAGTCGCCTCTTGCTCTTTCGCCATCTTCTTTTGCAGATGTGAAAACAATCGGTTTTTCCTTTGTTCCTTCAGCCATGATCTTGCTTCCAGTGCAAGCATGATCAACAAAAAACCGAGAATCTTTTTTACCTTCATTTTTCTACTCCTTAGAAAAAGTTATCGTTTTACATAACGCTCAATGAGCCGGAAAGAAAGTAAAGCAGAAGTGTTAATATATGATTAGGAAGCCATTAGAAAACAGATTGGATAAGATTAGAAATCAGTTACTGTGGATAATAGACAATTAGGGAAAACCCGCTTAGCTTCTTTCATAAAATGCCTTATCCGCACAAGTTGGAAAGCTTTCATGTTGTGCGGACAATTGATTTTAAAACTTGCTTATCCGCACAAGTTAAATACAATGAAATTTGAAAAAATGTTAATTTCAAGGGAGTTACACATGTTTATCGGAAGAAGAAATGAGCTTAATATGCTTGAAGAAAGCTATAAATCCGACAAGAGTGAGCTTGTTGTAATATATGGGAGACGGCGAATCGGTAAAAGCCGGCTTGTCAAAGAATTCGGAAAAGATAAAAGCCATTTCTTTTCATTTGAAGCCCTCGAAAACAGCAGCATGGCTGAACAGATGAATCATTTTGTAAAACAGATGTCGGGGCAAATTAATGATCCTTTTATCAACAACATTAATTTTGATTCATGGCATGATATTTTTTCCTACCTTACAACAAAATTAATAAAAAACAGCCGCAGACAAAAAAAGCTTGTTGTTTTCTTTGATGAAATTCAATGGATGGCGGGGAAACGAAGCACTCTCATTTCATTGATAAAATATTTCTGGGACAAGGAATGGAAAGATCAGAACATAATGCTGATCATGTGCGGCTCAATTGCATCTTTTATGATTGATAAAGTAATTAATTCAAAAGCATTGTACGGCAGAATGACAATGGAAATGCACCTGAAAGGACTTCAACTGAATGAAATTCCGGCATTTTTCTCATCTGACACCAGCAATGAAGAAATTATTAAATATATTTCTGTTTTTGGCACCGTTCCAAAATATTTTGAAATGATCGACAAAAACCGTTCATTTGAACAGAACATCAACAAGCTGTGTTTTTCCGGTAATGCCGTGATGATAACAGAGATGGAGAAAATATTCTACAGTCAGTTTCAGGAAGCTGCAAACTATATCCAAATTGTTAATCTGCTTAAAAAAGGAATGCTGAACCTAAAGGAAATTTCTGAAAAAACAGGCATGCCTTCCGGTGGCGGACTTAAAAGGTATATTGAAAACCTCGAAAAGGCGGACATTGTAAAATCATTCGTTCCCTGGAATAAAAAGTCAGACAGCAAAATCAAAAAATATTCTATCATTGACGAGTTTTTAAATTTTTATTTCAGATATATAGAGCCGAATAAAGTGGATATAACCGGAACAAACAGAGGAAATTTATTTAAATCATATACATCAGATTCGTTTGCTGTATGGCTCGGGCTTGCTTTTGAAAAAATGTGCGTCAAACACTCTATTTTTCTTGCAGATATTATGGGTTTTAAGAACGAAGTAGCTTCATCCGGATCACATTTCTCAATTGATAACGACAGATTTCAGGTAGATCTTATTTACAAAAGATTTGACAAGGTTGTGACAATCTGTGAAATCAAACACCATACAAAAGAAATATCGGCAGAAATAATAAAAGAAATGGAAAGAAAGAAACAATTGTTAAAAATTCCACGCGGATATAGCGTCGAAACTGCACTCATCAGCACTTACGGACCTGACAAATCGCTCAAATCAAGCGGTTATTTCAACCATTTTGTTACAGCACAGGACATTTTCAGCAAAAGATAAAGGAATCATTCAACTCGCATGGAAACTGAAGAAAGTGAATTGATACAGGTGGTTAGCCGGCGTCTCACTCTTCACACAAAGAAATCGGGTCTTCCAGACATTCCCATCCTTTTTCAGGATCGGGACATTTGCACCATTCAATTTCTTTATCATTTTCACATGTAAGCATTATCGTTTCACCGCTTTCACATGTGCCGCAAGACATTTCATCACAGGCAACATCACCATACTTAGTACAGACACAAAGATTGCACCAATCTGTCAGATTATTATCTTCTTCATAAATTTTTCCATTGTAAAAACAGTTGATCTTTTCAAAGGAAAAAACTTTGTCTTCCTGTTGTTCAGCCCAGTAGAAATCATAGTCAATCTTTATCTTTTCAATATTTGTAAGATCATGATCTTCTGAACTGAACTCCATTTCGATTCTCATTGGACAGTCACACCCCGGAACACTCCCGTCTATGATGTTTACCGCTTTCAAATACACATTGAGCAGAGTTTTGTCTGTTTCATCAGGAACTGCCTTATAATAAAAATCGTTTCCGGCACAGTAGAATTTATCCTGATAATAAAACACTATTTTGTTTTTGCTCTTATCAAACAAGCTCACTTTCTGAGGAACTGGATAGTAATCTTCCCCTTCTTTTCCCAAACAACCACTGAGGACACCTTTTGTAAGATCTTCATCGTCATCATCAGGATTTTCTTTTTCGTTGTCGGTTTCCTCGCCGTTTTTTCTATCATCTGTGTTATCTTCATTTGAATTCTGAGCTTCATTATCACATGCGGCAAAGAACATCATAACAGCAAAAACCATAAAAATTCCAAGCACTTTTCTAATCATGACTTCCTCCGGAAAGTTAATTAACAAAACATTATAACTTTAGTACAATAATTCCAGGATTTTATTTATGTTTTGTCAGAGAAAGCCAAAAACGGTCGCAGATTATTTTAAGTCGCCTAATTTCGCAATTATCTCTGCGGCTCCTATATCCATTCTTGCAAATCCGAACCATTTTTTGCCGAGATCTTTCAACGATGCACCGAAAAGATAAAGGTCTTTACCGTCAATAATCATGAAACGATCATGGGAATAACTGAATTCCTTTATTTCTGCTGGTGGAAATTGTTCGTTGAATTTCTGCATATCGAGTTGAAGCTGTTTTGAACGGTTTTTTGTGAGGATTTTGAGCACAACTCCCTGTTTCCGTTTTGAAAAAAGTGTGAGGACTGTATCATCAACATAATTGTCAATCAGGATGATCGATTTTTCAGCAGAACGGATAATATCTGAAATGAATTTGTGTGCGTCAAATATTTGTCCGTCAAAAAAAACACCTTGTTTGGGTTGAATTTGTTTTGATTCAATCGCAGAAAGAATCTTTTCAATTTTACTGTCTGTTTCCAATTTGTATTCTATCTGTTTTCTCTCAAGTGTTTCAAATTTCTCAAATATTTCGTATGTGTCTTTAAAATAACGACGCATTGCAACAAATGCTTTTATGATATTTATGCTCATTTTAACAGAAGCATCGCTTTTCAAAACATTTGCAAGCATCATAACGCCATGTTCAGAAAAAACTCTCGGTAAATATTTTTTGTGCTTGCCTTGACCTTTTTCTAAGGTCGCAAAATGCGACCTTAGAAAACCGTATTCCGATCTTGACAGAACAAAGCTGAATTCATCAGGAAATCTGTCAATATTTCTTCTGACCTGCTCATTCAATCTTTTAGTTTCAACACCATACAGTTCAGCAAGATCGCTATCCAACATCACCTGCATTCCCCGAATCGTAAAAATTCTGCTCTTAATATCATCAACTTTTATCAATTCATTTTCGCCCATTTTCCGGCCCCGACTTTTAGTCACCAATAGATAATGCAATAATTGAATTAAATATGCGAGAAATCAGATGCGATTATTTAAGTCAACGGAAAACAGAAGAAAAGCGGAATTGATTCAGGGGGTTTGGAAGGTTTATGCGATGATTTTATATGTATTTACTGAGATCAGATCTCTATGAATCTTTCAGGACGAGTATTTCGTCTTTTTTTCCGCAACTATATATGATTTTTCACTATTTTTTGATTTATCTGCATTCTTTTCAACAGGGTTTATTTCAATTCTTATGTTGAAGATGTTTTGAAGTTTTGCAATTGTTTTCATGTTCAGGAATTTGTCTGACCCGAAAAGCTGAGTCACGAAAGCTTTAGATGTTTCCATTTTTTGCGCAAGATCTTTTCTGCTCATTCCTCTCTTGTCCATAATATCCTGAATTTTAAAGAGAAACTTCATCTGTATCTTCATTGCATCAAATTCAATCTTTTCATTATCATCAACCGGCGTGAGTGCAAAGTTGAGAGCTTCCTCGATTTTGAGCTTTTTTCTTTCACTTGAACTCATATTCGTATCCTCCGATTGTTTTATATTTCTGTGTCAACCTTTTATCATTTCTTGAACTCTGCTTTTTTTCAACTGAAACAACGACAACCTTTTTATCTGAAAAGAAAAATTCTTTGCATATCACTCTTCTTTTACCGAATTTCATTGCCGTCAAGCTCCATTCTTTATACTCCATTTTGTAATGTATATCATCGTATCTGTTGTTCATTACAACCGTCAATACAGCAAAAAGTTTTTTCCTGTTTTCCATAAAAAGCTCTGAAATTTCCGCTTCATTTTTCAAATCAACATAAATTTCAACTTTTGCATTCTCTTTTTCAAAAACTTCAATGAACTTGTTAATTTCCGCAGTAATGTTGCGGCAACTTCTCTTGAAAGTTAACTGATTGGTTAATTTTTTGCAAGTTTTTTCTTCTCTGCTCATTCGATCAAATCCTTTTATTTAAATCAACAAAATTCTTTCAGTTGCACATTTATATCTATTTATGTTTTATTGCAATAAAATTGAGATACGATTATTTAAGTCAATGGAAATCAAAAGAAAAACGGAATTGATTCAGTGTGTTAAGCACAGTTTTACAACAAAAACATATGTAGTTATGGCGACCCTGCCCTTATGGTTTTTCGTGATTACTATCTGCTATTTATGATGCCACCATATTCTCATCTTTGTGATTATGAACCAGATTATTCCAACAAATAAAATAAAACCATAGATTCCAGATCCTTCACCATATGAAAAAAATGAATTCAAGAAAAGTAATACACCAATAAAAAACACAATTAATGAAAGGATAATTTGCATCTTCAAGCTTTTTGAGGTTAGCTGCACCGTTGAAAGTGGACTTCCAGCACCCACTGACCCTAGAATCGGTGCACCACAATGAGGGCAAGCTGTTGCGGTTGACGAAACTTGATTCTGACATTCAGGACATTTAATTAAAGCCATCTTCATCTCCTTAAATAATAATTTTAAAAGCCCAAAACCCTTGTAAACTTGTCACTTATATCATACATTTTTCAAAAAATCAACGAATTGTCACTTATTTCCTGTAGACTTATATTGTACAAATTCTATTTTTGAATCATGAAAGAGTTTGATATCAAAGTCATGTTCGGTC
>Ga0116148_1003185_pt1 | contig 15357 bp, 15 predicted proteins | sample AD_UKC055_MetaG_FD_89786 | JGI IMG/M metagenome (GOLD analysis project Ga0116148, IMG submission 89786) | Active sludge microbial communities of municipal wastewater-treating anaerobic digesters from USA - AD_UKC055_MetaG | ecosystem: Engineered > Bioreactor > Anaerobic > Digestate | place: USA... | reverse complement strand
CGAGGGTGCCGGTTAGCCCCATGCACACTTGAAACAACAGAACCGATCATCGAAGGAGACCTTGAGTTCTGTCCCATTGAGGGCGAAGCCTCATGGGAGAAGATCAGAGAGATCCATAAAGATCAGGCGGTGCTCTTTGTATGAAGGTTCTTCAGGTTACGTGTCCACGGTGCGGTATGCCTTCCCCGTGCGTAAGCGAAGGATATGAAGGCAACACCCGTGAACTGGAGTTTAAGTGTAATTGCGGGTATGACTGGTGGATCCCAGCATATTTCATCAGTACCGGGAAGGTTGTCCCGGTAGTATAACTCTAATTTTTGAGTGCCGTGCGTGAGGCGGGACTCACGTAGATATCCGGCTGGGTTGTCATCAGCGTGCCCAGTCGGACTACACAGGTGGTGGAAAATTGAAGCCTGCTATTCATGTAACATGGACAGGCACCGGGAAGATGACTGGAGTCACCAGCATCAACGACGATCCGTACTCGAACGAGTATTGTATGAACGTCTGCCCAAACCGGACTGTTTGTTACGCCAAGCGGTATTCCCTGGTATTCAAGAACGTCAGATCTTGTTTCAAGAGGAACGGGGATCTTATGTCAAAAGCGATCCTGCCAGTTCAGATGTTACCTTGTTTTACTCCGGGGGATACCATCAGAATCCATTCATACGGAGAGTATCGGAACGCCACTCATCTTACGAACCATCGAAACATGGCGAAGAAGAACGATGCGTCCCGGTTCGTTGGATGGAGTCATCGTGACGACCTGATATCCAAAGCACGGATACCAGACAACATGCAGTTCATATTCTCGGCAAAGGTCAATGAGATTGATGCCCTGATACCGGACGGGTTCGACGGGGTGTATATCCCGGTGACAGAAGAGGTTGCAGAACGTGAGGGGATTGATATCCTGTGCAAAGGTCAGCACTGTTTAGAGTGCAACCGGTGTTACAGCGGGAACCCCCTGGGAGTCATCTATGCAAAGTTCAAACCTATCAGAGTACCAGCCAGACTGCCCGTTTGATGTGGTTCGATGCTCACACCTTTCGGTTGAGCGTAAATGTTTATGCAGAGATGTCGATGTTAAAGCAGGGAAGGTGATCTATTGTCCGCTGAGTTACGAGCAGAAACGATGGGCAACTGCGACATAATTCCTTCATGTTTTGACTGTGTGTTGCAACCATCAGGCGGTATAGAGTATGAGCAGTTCTTCTGCAAAGGAAAAGGAGCACGGCACTGGATCCATACCGGGGTATGCCCCCGGTTTGTTCCAGACTACGGGTCGTATGCCGAACTGTTGTCGAGGTATCCTGAACTTTCTGACGACTAATTTTTCGATACTCTCCCGGTTACGGCCGGGGGAGCGAGGTGGAGCGTGAGGATTGTAAACCTGTTGCACCATCCTGTCAACATTGTGAAAGAGACAGGCGAGGTGATAAAGATAAAACCTGCGACACGGCAGGAGTCGAGAATCATCTCGTTTGGTAAGCCCCGTGTTGTCGGGAATTGTGCAGGGGTGCCGGTGATCGAGCGGGACAAAGGATACGCAGTCATGTCTGACGTGAGACAGAACACGTATTATATCGTGTCTACCATGACAGCCAGAGAGTTGTGTCACCCGCAGTTTATCAGCCCAAACACTATAGACCCGACGCAGGTCGTGAAAGAAGGGGGCCGCGTCATCGGAGTAAAATCATTCCAGACGTTCAGGAGGAGACAGGATGGAGCAATCATTGAAGAGCGGCCAGTGTCAGGAACCGGCATCGTCCGAGATCACTCTTGACACTCTGGTCGGACTCGATGTCGAGATTGATGAGCTCAAAGAACTCCTAGAGCTCAAGAAGAAAGAACGGGATCTGGTACTCGGGTCACTACTCAAGCGGAACATCACTCATCAGGGCGACTGGTCACTCATACCAGTTACCCGGACCCGGCGTGAAGTCCTGCTTGACGAAGTGCGAAAGAAACACCCAGACATTTACCGCAAGATTGCGAAGGTGTCGGTGTCAGTTACAGATCTTGAGAAAGCCCTTGGTGAAGATAACATCAAAGACCTTATCAGCACCAAAACATACATCAATTACACGACTGTGTATGATCCACATGGTCTAGAAGGCTAAATTGAGTATTTAAATCCTCTGTCTGAGTATATATACTCTGACATAGGTTATTTATACAAAGCTTAGGGACTCTGGAAGGGGGGTCGCCCTCTTTCAGACCTAACAAGGTGGTGTGAGAATGTCCAACGAAGAGAAACTTATTCTCAAGATAGATGCGATCTATCCGGAGAGAGGAGAGATCATGCTGTCAGGGAAACTGTTCACTCTTGGTGAGCGGATCCAGTTGCAGTATTACAAGGTCGGGTTCTGGGAAGAGTGCACTATTCGTGACGGTGTTGTCACCTTCATGAAGAAAGTGCAAGGTCCAAACTATCCTGCCCCAGCGTCAGGCACGGGAACCCTTGGTGGGTTCACTTCTGCAGATCAGATTAAGCAACCTTCACAGAAGCGAGAATACAAGGACTCAACTCCGTCAATGATTTGGTGCAACTCGATGACCAACGCGATAGAGATCCTGCGGCTTGAAGTTCAGGATTTACCTCTATCAGATATGGCGGAACTGAATCTGACACAACTCGCCATTGACCATGCCGTCAAGTTGCACAAGGCAGGCATGGAGCATGTGAAGGGAGACCATGTCTGAAGAAGAGGTCGTAATAGTTCCTCCTCCTGAAGACGTCTGGTCACAGTTTTTTCAGGACTGTTACAAGAAACCCTGCAATAAACTGAACAGGAACTTCCCGTTTAATCGGTCCCTTGTCATAGACATCGGAGATATCCCGCAGTCGTTGTTTAATGATCTTCTTGCTAGCCCAGTCTCTACTATCAAAGAGGCGTATGGCGGGCTGCAGATCAGTCGGTTGGTCAAGAACTGGGATGGAGACACGAAGAGTCTTAACATCCGGTTCATGAACCATCCGCAGAAGGTCAAGATCAGAGAACTCTCCTCTTCTAAGGTCGGAAAATTCGTGTCTTTTGAAGGTGTTGTTCGCCGTGTTCATACGACGAAACCTTCTGTCATTGAGGCAGAGTTCCAATGCCCCTGTGGTCGCCGTCAACGCATGGTTCAGACAGGGAGAGATTTACAGCCCCCTGTTGACGAGTGCGGGTGCGGAAGGAAACGGAGCAGTTGGAAACTTATGCCTGAACGGTGTCGCACAATCGACGTGCAGACAATCATTGTTCAGGAGTCCCATGACAATGTAGATGGATCTGAAGTTCCTGCTGCAGTTGCAGTGGTGCTGTCAGATGATATCTGCAAGAAGGTCAATGCCGGGAACCGGGTTATCGTCACAGGTGTTCTTCGCACGTTCCAGCAGAAACCAACAGACATCATCCTTGATGTTGATGTTGAGGCGTCGTTTGTTGAAGTCCTTGACAAAGAGTTCTATGATGTTGAGATCACGGACGAAGAAGAGCAGGAGATCCTTGCTCTTGCCAACGATCCAGACTCATGGGACAAGATAACGAGATCAATTGTACCTTCAGTATACGGGTGCGACGACCTGAAAGAAGGAGTGGCCCTCCAGTTGTTTGGAGGGGTGTCTGGTTACAACGACGACGGGACGTGGCAGCGAGGAGATATCCATATCCTCATGGTAGGGGATCCCGGAATAGCCAAGTCGAAACTGATGAACGGGATTCTGGCTATCTGTCCAAGAGGAGTGAAGACGTCTGGGAAGGGGTCTTCCAAAGCAGGTCTTACTGCAGCAGCAGTCTCTGACGGCAATGGCGGGTGGACTCTGGATGCAGGAGCAATTGTTCTTGCTGACAGAGGGATGCTCATCATTGACGAGATGGATAAGATGGAAGCCCATGACCGGTCAGCAATGCACGACGGGATGGAACAACAGGAAGTCCCGATCAACAAGGCAGGGATCAACACCACGCTTAAGTCGAGGTGTAGTATCCTTGCTGCAGCGAACCCGGTCAACGGCAGGTTTGATGATTATGAAGACCTCGCCAGTCAGTTCAACTTACCTCCTACTCTTCTCTCTCGTTTTGATCTGATATTTATCTGCAGAGATGTTGTTGATGCCGCGACAGACGCTGAACTTGCGATGTTCATCTTGTCACGAGGCAAGAAGAAGTCAGACACACTCACTCCAGATTTTCTCAAGAAGTATATAGGGTATGCAAAGAAGATGTGCAGCCCGGAGTTGAGTGCAGCAGCACGGGACGCTCTTGTCGAGTTCTATGTGAAGCTCAGATCCCTTGGAGGAGAAGGGAAACCAATGCCGATAACGCCAAGGCAACTTGAAGGGTTACTGCGGTTGTCACAGGCGAGTGCAAGAGCCAGACTCTCTCCAAAGATAGAGAAGTCGGACGCACTCAAAGCCATCAGAATGGTTGAGACGTGTCTTCGTCACGTTGCATATGATCCAGAGACCAGTGTCTTTGACATCGACCGAGTATGTTCCCCGATGAGTAAGCAGAAACGAGACATTATGACTGAACTGAAGGCCACGATCATTGAGAAAGGGTCCGGTGATCCGGTCTATCTCGGTATCATAATGGAAGAGATGGAACGACGGGGGTTCGCCACGTCCAAGGTGGAGAAGATCCTGGAAGAAGGGTATATCAATGGTGCGTTCACAGAACCGCGTCGTGGGTATTATAAGGTTGTCTGACGGAGCAACCTACACCCTTAATTTGCCATACGTCCATGTTATTGTATGGGCCGGGCAAGACCGAAGTTTGATCAGTGGATCCATGTACATTGTAAAGGATGTTCGTGCAGGTATCAGCAGATGGGAGACTTCACTCGTATCGAGATCACGAAGCGGACTGATATGAATGTACATGACACATGTAGGTGGTGGAACAAATTTTCAGTGAAGTGATGTTTTCTGTGGTTAAGCTTAGTATTTATAATCTTGTTTTTCATTTATATGCTAGAGGAAGATTATATATATTGGAAGTTTCCAGTTTTCGAGGTGTTTTGGCATGAAACATTTCTTGCCACACTATCTCGAACCTCAACTGGTCAGATCACATCTGTTTGGGTTGACTGGAGAGGATACTCAGACACTCATGCAGATATACCGGAGAGTCGGGAGGTCTTCGTTCACATGGAAAGACATTGAAGATATTCCCGGGGTGTATCGGCAGTTGTCCAAAACCTACAACAGCTGGGGAATGCTGAAGAGCCTCGGGTATAATGGCAGAGGCAAAGTCTGGAAGATCTCTGATGTTATCTGTGCACGGTTGGATTATTCAACCGACATCGTGTTTGAACCGTTCAAACGAACTGAACCCCCGCTCGTCCGGTACAAGATGAGCAAGTATAAACTCACAGAGATCGGCATGACACTTGACGGAAAATGGCACCTGTGTTCAGTCTCTCGAGACTCAAAGTTCACAGAGGTGTGTGTCAGGACCGAGGAGTTTGCGAACAAGAAGTTCAAGATGGTGCGGATTCACCAGATGGATTATGACATGTGTCAGGCATGGCTGGACCAGCGGGTGATTGAGCAGAAACAAGAAAGGAAACGGTTAGCGGAGAAGAAGGCGAAGGAAGATGAAACAGCACGAAAACCACGAGGACGCCCTATTGGGGCTGGTAAAACAGGTAGAAGAATACGCAGATGGTCGCGGTGTAAACTTCATGGATGCATTAAATCTCATCATGATTACACACCTTCAAACCTCGTTCCCTGCACCTGCGAGGCGGAGTAATGGTTGAACTTACCATTGACATCAGGGAGAAAGACCCGATGCTCTGCGACCTTGTGATAGAGATTGCGCAGGCTGCAGGGTATGGCTACAAGATAGAGAAACTCGCAGTCGGGGATTTCTATTGGCAGGATGCGGATATCAACATTGAACACAAGTCAACGAAAGACTTTCTCTCTAGCCTCATGTCAGGGCACTTGTATTCGCAGTTACGTGACATGGCACAATTCACACACCCCTACTTGTTTGTGGAGGGCGACTGGCCGTATCAGATGCTCATAGGTAGGAATAGGTTGACGCAAAAGCAGGTTGCCGGCATGTTGTCAGGGGTGATGTATCATTTCCCCTACGTCCAGTTGGTATACTGGCCGAGCGATACCATGTTTGCACAGGCGGTGGTCAGTCTTCGGAACCGTGCGGATGAGAAAGGCCCGCTGGTGGATGTTGTCAAAAGAACGCCGAGCAAGACGGTCTATGAAGATCCCAATCTCGCAGCTTATATGTCCGTGCCGGGTATCGGTGAGAAGAAAGCGAGAGACTTGATTGAAATCTACAAGAACTTTTACTGGTTCTGTGAGACGTTCAGAGAGAACCCGGAAGTGTTCAAGATGAAAGGCAACACCATTCCGAAAAAGAGTTTTGCGTATATGGAGGGTATCACAAACGATCAGGGGTGAGATAGAGATACTGCCGGCGGGGAGTAGAGCGGGGCCATGCCGTATATAATCTCGCCGTCCCCAAACGGGCTTTTTATTGTCATGCTTCGTCCTCCCCACGATGTTGCCGGACCGTATGAATTAACTTTTAAAAAGACGTACCCAGCATCTTCCGTATACATTCCAACAAGCGGCACTGTGCCGGGTTGAAGTGGTGAAAGGGTTTGACATACGTCAACTTGTGGCCCTCCAACTGTAGGCATGTTTCCAACTGCAAGTTCAAGATATGAATGTAATGAATTGTATAATTCCTCAATAGGAACGCTGGACGACTCGTTAAATGTCCATGGGACATATGGATAATTCGGAGGGGATGTCCGTTCGTTATCTAAGTCGCCCCGTCCGAAGTAGTTGTAAACCACCTGACGATTGCAAGGAATAAAGTATGGATCGTATACGTCCAGTTTGTTAAAATATATGGTTGATGGGCCAGTAACTGAATATGCAGACTTTGTGTATGCAGTGTAGTATTTACTAAAGGTCCATAAATATGGTGGATACTGCCCGGAGTAGGTACCACTTCTCTCAGCTTGAGAAGTAGATACGAATACTGGAAGGTCTGTTGATGGGGTATACTTTTTCCGATACCTTATTGCAGCGTTCCCGGGATAATCCGTTATTACCGGGGGCATTGAATTATAATCATATCTTCGAACCCATGAAACAGACCCAGCTTCCAGAGCAAAGGTCTCCCATTCCCATCCTGTTGAAGCAGGGACATAATTACAAGGGTATTGCAAAACTTCTGTGTTTGGAACAGATGTATTAAACTCATTGATAACAGGAGACCATATCGCATTTCCTGTGTTCTTATAGTATGTAACAGCAGAGCCAAGGTCTATCCCTGTTGCATTCAGATCCACAGCAAACATCTTTAATATATTATCTGATGATGAGACTCCATTTACAATAAGTTGAGGGAAATAAGGAGTGAATTTAAAGGCGTGTGCTCCCTGCACCATCCCAGTATAATCCTTGAAGTTGATGTCGGCGATAACTGCTTTTTTGGCAACGTCTACGATATATGAATGATTGTTGCCCCAAACAAAGAACACATCTTCTCCAAGATCTGGATAAGCCATTATAGGAGCGCAACTGATCCCATCAATCGTCGGACGCGGGGATTTAAAGACAAACTGCCATTGGATTGGGACATTCACATAGTTCCCATGTGACACTTTCCATTCCATCGATAACCGAGGGTTGTATTTCCCCACAGATATGTCGCTGTCATGTAACCTCGAGAACGTAACAATAGCTCCACTTTCTGAATTGAATTCGTAGCTCACTAGATACACTTTATGCGATATCGGGCATGCCACAACTGTGCATATATCTCCACAAATCGCAGAGTTCCCATTGTAAACGGGAGATACGCCGTCTATATCAGGGTCATAATAGTATGGTCCTCCGGGGCTGGCTAGAAGATATTTAGGAGCCGCCACTTTCTTTGTGTTTGGGTATGCTTTTATCCCTGCACGTGTCCGTTCATACGTGCCAAACACCCCGTCTTTTGTTAGCACGGAACTGATCGCCATTAGTAACCGCCTATCTGATACTTTCTTTTTACCGTTGGGCGCTCTTCTGTTTTGTAATTTGATTCAAGAGCAAGAGCCCCACCGATAGAGATTAAATCGACGTCTTTACTGGTGCTGACGCTGTCTTTTCTTACTGCAGCCTGAAGTGCATACTCCCCGCTTTTGATTAGTTGCAAGACTTCTGGAGCAATGTTTCCAAACTCTACTGTCATGAGTTTGTTCTGTTCTCGTTTAATAGAGTAGATCATTACGTCGTATGTTGACGCTGGTTCTATGTCCTTCGTCGCAGTTTGCAGCGTGAATCTTTTCCCTACTGTAATATCTTTGTCGAAAAAATCCGATGATTTGTAGGTAAAACTCCCACTCAATATTCCGTTCTGGATATTCGTGAGCACCCCCCAAGCAAGTTTATCGCACCCATCTTCACTGATGATTCCCTTTGCATGGATAGTAACTTCAATCGACTTATACTGGGTGGCGGTAGATACCATATTTGGATAGTATGGCTGGATAACAGCCCCCCTCCAATGGGCATATGCGAGGGTATTCTCCTGACCTCTCCCCAGATACTCACGGGACTCCGGATTAACTGTAGCAAGCTTAATACTGGTTTCAGTAATTTCTTTAGCCTGAATGATTTCAGACCCAATCTTGAAATATTTTGTTGCAGGAGAGATATTAGAAAGAATCCCCGTATCTAGCGCCTTAATTATTGGCATAGTTTGTGTGATTAAACACGGTTGGCCGTATAGATGAGGGGTATCTCCAGAAGAGAACCATTTCTCACGGGTAATACCAGTCACCCCCCCGTTTGCATCTCCTAAAGAATACGTATTTTCATACCCTATGAATTCATTATTGACCCGAAACGTATCGTTTACTCCCCATCCCACTACGTTTCTCATACTTTGCAACCAAATACAATCGGAGTCTCCTAAGTGGGTGAGATACATATGTGGGTCTGATGGGGGGAGGATTTCCTCTTCTCCTAAAATGGCGTCATCGCAATCAAGATAAAAATATGCGTTCTTTATTGGCTCTTTATCTTGCGTTTCCATATCTATGAGGAAGGAGGCGGTCGTAGTATACCCAGAAATCTCTTTTTCAACCCCGATTACCGTTACAGAAGAGTATTGTTTATATAGCGACCGGTCTAATTTGAGCCGGAATATATCTTTGTTCTCAACTAGAATAAGGGGGTCTTCAAGTGCGTCTATGATCCCGTCAGATACAATTATTTTTGCCCACTGGTTTAAGTATGCGGTCGTCGCAGGTTCACACTCGTATCTCCAATTAAGCCCTGACATAGAGGCGATCGTGTTAAGATGAGTTAGTATCGATCCACTTCTGAATGCATACCGAATTAGCGGGTTTCGTGTTGCATTATATTCGAACCAGAACAACTCGCTGCCATCCGGATTCTTTGGGAGAAGGGCATAGATCAACTCATTCGCTCTCATAATAGGCATCTCGTCTTGGTTGGTTACTACCGTGTCTCGAAGCAAACACAATATGGATTCCAGAGTAACCGATTCTATCCGAGATGACATCGACATGCTGGTTTCTTTTACAACCCCATATAATTTGACGGATTTGTCAACCAGCACCACACGTGTAGCACCTTCTGTGAATTTTCCCTCGTCACTACTGCTAGCGACGACCCTATTGAATCTGAACGTGTTAACTCCGTTTAGCGACTCATACAAGGAACAGTTGAATGGGATGATCGGCTTTTCGGCCATTATATCACCTCGAATTTGCTCGATAGTTTGTATAGACTTTCGACGCGGGTTCTAAACTCTACTGTTTTTGGAGGAGATGCGTCGATTTGTGTGTTAAACCCAATTCCTATGTAGATGTTATATTTTGAAGTGAAATCGACATGAGGTTGCGCAATGTCATACTTACTTATAAACTCAACATGGGGGGAGATTATGCTGTAATTAGATGTGAACGGAACGTCATAGTGGCGCGAAATGATGTTATATATTGACCCGAAATGCCTATAGACCGGGGGGACATAATATGAGACAATTACAACGCCAGACCCCCCAGCATATGTCCATGAACCACCGTTTTTGTTCCTACATCCGCCTCCTCCACCACGCCCATTTGTTCCCGGAGTCGGATCAGAATAATACGAAGAGTTTAACCACCACCCTCCTTGTCCACCTCCTCCAACGCCGCCATACCCTGTGTCTACCCCGGTATTGTAGTATTTTCCACCACCTCCACCAGCATATGCTGTAGAGACTCCGGTAATTGTAGAGTATTTTCCCGGGCCACCATATCCGCCACCAGTCCCCCCATGGACATCTGCATTTTCACCGGGGCCACCAGCACCACCGCCTCCACCAGAGCTTCTATCTGGGTAACTTCCATATACCCCGCCTCTATACCCCTGCCCAGAAACTCCAGACCCCGCAACACTTCCTCCACCGCCACCAGATCCTCCATCGTTGCCCCCGCCTGCTCCTCCACCATATGCGACAAGGCCAAACGCTTCTGTGTTTGCTCCATTTTTGTGAGCCCCATCATAGATCCCACCGGCTCCTATTTTAATAGTGTGCGGGCCTGTAGTAACAGACAAGTTAAAGACTTCTACATACCCGCCTGCTCCTCCTCCACCGTCTCCATACCCCCCGCAACCGCCTCCACCAACAAGCAACACCCATGCTTGAGTAACTCCTTCAGGGAACGACCATTCAACTGAATCCTGACCTCCTCCTGCACTAATGCTGGAGGTAAATTTTGCAATACGCCTGCCATCAACCGGGTCTCTGGTTTCAGTTACAGTGACCGCCATATTTAAACCGGGCCTGACCCGTATATAATTGTAAACTGGTCGCCAGAAAATCCATCAATAAATGCCGGGACCGTTCTTTGTTTCCATACTGCAGTATACTCGTTTGGGTTAATTTGGCCTACAACAATTCCATCTCCATAAGAAGACGGAGCCGTGTATAAGTATCGTGTCGCCGGAGCCAGAGCCATAAGCATTGGTCCTGACGTTGGGGTTCCAAATGCAGAAGCCACCGTAACATCCCCTGTCGTTGTGCTTACATATGTTACCAGTCTTATCGTCGCGGCTTCTGTATCGTGTGTGCAATTATAGATCCAGTCCCCCGGCATGATATATTGATATAAAGAGGATGAAAAGGTCATTCTTGTTGCAGTTACAAATGTTGCAGTTCCAAGAGATACAGTTGCATTTAGAAGGGACAGCGAGCCGGTTTGACAGATCTTTAGAGTATCCCCTGCCAATGGCTGACTTGAGATCCATACTCTGACCGATTCCCAGTAATCTACGTTCTCGTTTCTAACGAATTGTTTCCTATAGTCCACCAGCCCGTTTTGTCTCTGTTCATCTGTAACGTTTGGGAACTCATTATTAGAGACAGATGAGGTCTGAGGAGCAGACAGGTCAATATTGCCACCTTCTTCTGAAATAGGGGCATAGTATTTGATTGATGCTGTACTTAGTGGCATTATACTTCCTCAATTTTTAACGTAAACCAGTCGTTTGCATACTGGGGGCACCCGGGAATCACCCGGTACTTTTTCCACACGGCTATAGCGGCACCTGCAGGTATTGTAACGGGGGGATATACTACAATTCCTGTCTGTGATTTTGGGTATACATACATAGACATTGTTGCAGGAGCCACCGCCAAGACCTTCCCTGCCCCAAGGGTACCCCCATATGGATACTTCAGAATAACATGAGTTTCTGTAACTTCTGAAACCTGCCCTGCAAAGGCCACCGTGTCGTCTGTATAATTAAATACCATCTCGCCCGCTCCGAGTTCTAACCGCAAGTCAGAAGAGGTTTCAAAATATCCTGAAGCGGTTACAGTTGCATGTCCTGACAATGTAACCGAGTCATACAGCTTTGACTTGCTTCCTGACGGGCACATGCTAATTTCCGTATAAGGGTTTCGAGTAGTAAGTGCTTCAAAGTATATCACGACCCCATTCCAATCAGATGCGTTTAGGTTTTTAATGAACTGTTTTGAATATCTAGTCGTTCCATTTAGGAGTTCGTTCGAACTGATTCGATCAAACTCGTTGTTTAGTGTTGAAGACACCATTAAAGATGTGCCAATGCCTCCCCCATCAGTCGCAACCGCCCTATAGAATTCAAACAGTGCCGGATCAATCTCGCTCATGATTGTTTCTCGACGATTTGTAGTGAAAAACTCACGTTGATCGTATCTCCATGCCCCCCGGCACCAGAGACAGTCCACCGTTCAAGCAGAACGTAATAAGTCCGTTCACCCAATATCAGAGTGTAGGGTACATATGTGTCACTGTAATTCTCTTTTTTGAAGAATCCTTCTGCGTAATGGTAGGTGGATGAATCTCCAATACCATCGAGCCACGTGGTATTGATTGTTATGGTGTCTGACTCGATGAAGTTCAGATCAAACCCTATCGGTTCCTGATCCGGCACGGGGATTATAATTGGCGATTTGGACATCGTCCGGGTCCAGTCTGCAATCCCTGCATAACTGGGCCCGGTTGCCGTTTCCAGTGCCCGTTGTAGTTCCCCCCCTATAGTAGTCTGCCCGATATACAACCTACCTCCATCAACATTCTCAAGGTATACCTCTCCCCGTGCCATCAGATCACCAACCGTCTGCTATCTGCTACCATCATCTGTTTAAACTTCTCAAAGAGTATCCGGTCGTCTTCCCGTTGCACAACAAACGTGTTGTGATTCGTTATCGTGGTCTTGGTAGTATCAGTCCGGACATTTGAGTTTGTATTGACCCGCGCAGGTATAATCGCTTCCCCTGAATGCACATTCACGACCCCATCTGATAATATATCTCCACCAGATGCCATTGATGGAATATTCAGTGCCCCCTTTGCACTATTGAAGAGCCCGCCAATTCCCGGCAGCCCAGACAGATACCTATCAATAATCTCCATAATGGCAGATGGCAGCCCTGCGAGGTATTCTCCAAGCGACGCAAATGCCCCGAGTATTGCTTCCCTAACGGTGTCTCCAGCCGCAGCAGCAGATTCCTGCCACGCCGTTACTGTTGCAATCACAGCGTCAACAACTCCCGTTACTGTCGCAACCACAGCAGATAACACATCTCCTGCCTTTGTAAGTGCATCCGATATCGCTCGTGTTGCGGTATCAATTCCTCCAGTGACTGCAGCACCAACTACAGCCGGAGCACCTTGCAGATCGACTCCTGTGTTATATGCAGTGGCCGCAACTGATCCAAGGAACCCATACTGGTTCGTAAGGTGCCCCCCTGCATTCGCCTGTTCTGGAGTGAGGTTCAGTCCTGACGCGAGTTTGTCAGCCTCTTCTTTCATTGCAAAGAGGTCTTTGAATCCAAGTATAATTGGGCCGAGGATTGCTCCTCCTGCAGCACCAACCGGCCCGCCTATCGAACTGCCAGTAACTGCACCTGCAGTTATATCATTTACCAAGGATGCGGCAATCCCTCCCATGTCTTCCCCAAGAGGACCAGCGATTGCTTTACCGATTGTTGCACCATCCTTGATCATCGTATCTCTGGCAAAGTATCCGGCAACACCGCCAACAGGCCCGAGTTTCGGGAACCTTGTCAATAGTTTGGCAAATGCGAACGCACCGGCGGTTGTCATAGCCCCTGTAGTGGCTGCACTCCCCACATCTCCTGTCCGAATATAGTCTGCAGCCCCGGTAAAGAGCCCAAGCCCAGATGCTCCGGCAAGTGCTGCCGTTCCACCTTTACCAAGGAATTTGTCTCCAACAGCAGCGACGTCTTTGAGGACTCCCGCGACTCCTCCTTTTCTTCCCATGGACTCGCCAGTAATCTCATCAAAGACTTCTTTCCCAAGAACAGTATCTACAACCTTCTGCCCGAGATTCTTTGCGACGTCAACGCCTTTTGGCAACAGCCCTTTCAAGAACTCTATAACTTCTCCGAGTTTGGTCTTGGCAAAGTCCCAGACACCAGACGCTTTCTCCTTTATACTTTCCCAGATTCCCCCTGCTTTCTCCTTTATGAACTCCCAGATTCCAAGCGCCCTCTCTTTAATTGATTCCCATATTCCGCCAAGGCGTTCCTTTATTGCTTCCCATATGCCAAGAGCACGCTCCTTGATCGCTTCCCAGATCCCGAGGGCTTTCTCCTTTATGAACTCCCAAATACCTGCAGCCTTCTCCTTTATAAATTCCCAGATGCCCGCTGCTTTTTCCTTTAACCAGTCGAACAGCCCCCTTGCTTTCTCTTTGATGAACTCCCAAAGGTTGCCGAACAGGTCTTTGAATATATCGCCAACACCCTTTCCTGCAGGACCGGGAAGTGTTGCAACAGGCAGTGCATGAAGGATTGAGTTGAGCACCGCTAGCGACAGCCCGGCAATTGCCAACAGCCCCATCCCTTCAAGTGAGATCATAGACAGTAGGTTCCGCTGTGCCTTGCCCACAGCAATTGCGGTCTCAACCTGTGCCTGCTGGCCTTTGACGAAGATCCTACCGAGCCCGCGCATCCCGCCTTTGATTGCACCGATAGCAATACCAACACCAGCAATGGGGGCCATGACTGCTCCGATCATCTTGCTTGCTACACCAAGCCCGCCAACAATTGATTTGCCTATGTCAGATGAAAGGAACGAGCCAACTCCCTGTGCAATTGTAGTGATCCCGCCTTTGAAGATGTCACCAGCACCGCCGATGATACCTCCCATCCATGATCCGAAGTCTCCACCTGCACCCGCAACTCCTCCTTCAGCCCGGTGTTCAAACCTGCGGACAACTTCTTTCGGCACGATGAGTTCGCCGGGTTCAGTAAGAACAGGAACGCTGTCTCCTCCACCATATCCGGGGATCCTCATACCGAGTGCAGCCTTGTACTTTATTATCCTCTGCCCAGACGGTTGTGGGATTGCCCCGTCTTCTTCTTCTTCTCCCGCAGGGCGATTTACTCGAACCCCTTCAAGTCCAGATGGCGAATCTCCAAACGGCCCGAATATCGCCATGGATGCTCTTTTTGATCTCCCCCATATCCTCGACAGTATTCCCGGTCCTTGTTCTGGAGGAGTGTAAGGAGTTCCATTCAGAGCGGCAGTAAGTTTCTCAAACGCTGCAGCAGCGGCTTCAACGTCCTTCTTCATCTTATAGATGCTGTAAAGTGCAGCGAAAACTGCAACTCCAACAAGTGCGAGCCCTGTGCCAAGTGCTATCAATTTGTGGCCTTTGAAGAAGTTCCCGAGCCATATGAATCCTCTTGTGATGAGTAAGAATGCGGGGAGAAGCGGGCGGATTATCATGTCAAGCATGTATCCCCATCCTCTGCCAACAGCACCCATGCTTTTCTGATACACTTGAGATGTTGCAGTAAGTATCCTCAATACATG
>Ga0116148_1003180_pt1 | contig 15363 bp, 10 predicted proteins | sample AD_UKC055_MetaG_FD_89786 | JGI IMG/M metagenome (GOLD analysis project Ga0116148, IMG submission 89786) | Active sludge microbial communities of municipal wastewater-treating anaerobic digesters from USA - AD_UKC055_MetaG | ecosystem: Engineered > Bioreactor > Anaerobic > Digestate | place: USA... | reverse complement strand
CGCCAGCGGCGAGATCGTGCAGACGGGCGAGGTCTCCGCGGACGACCCCATGGGCCTCCAGGGCGCCCTGGACGAGCTGGCCCGCCTGCTCCAGATGACGGGCGACGAGAAGCAGGCCTATCTCGACCAGCGCCGCCAGCAGGAGGTGATCGACCAGGCCAGGCGCCTGGCCCAGCAGCAGGAATACGAGCAGGCGGTGGCCGCCTACCAGCGGGCACTGACCATCGAAAGGCGGCAGGAGATCGTCGTCGAGCTGCGACGGGCCGAGGACCAGTGGCGCGAGTGGGTGATCGCACACGAACAGGCGCGACACCGCGAGCGGGCCTTCAGCTACCTCATGGGTCAGGTGGAGTCGATCCTGGCCCTGACGCCGCGCCACCACCTTGACTCCTCCCAGCGGGCCCAGTTGGTGCGGGCCCTGGCGATCGTCGAGGACGCCCTGCGGATCATGCCCGGGCACCCCCACGCGATGGGGCGGCGGCGGGAAATCCAACAGCGCATCCGCCGCAGCGACCAGGAGACGGTGGCCGCCCTGCTCGACCAGGCCCGCGAGATGCTCCAGCCGCTGGATGAGCACCGCCTGACCCGCCAGCATCGCCCCCGCCTCGTACAGGCGCTGGGACTGGTCGAGGGAGCACTGAACCTCGACCCAGCCGACCGCGACGCCCTGAGCATGAAGGCCCGGATCCAGGTCTACATCGGGCGGGTCGACTCGCCCAGAGCCTATCCAAGACCTCCCGTCGTCCCGCCGCCCGAACCGCCGACGAAACAACCGCCGACCAAGCAACCGCCGACCAAGCAGCCGCCGACCAAGCAGCCGCCGACCAAGCAACCCCCCACCGCGCCGCCGGCCCAGCCCAGTCCCGCCGACCGGACTGTCCGCCAGTACGTCGACTTCGCCACGAAGATCCTCAACAACCTGCCCCCCAAGGACCTCACGCCCCAGCAGCGGGTCTATCTGACCAACGCCGACCGGGCTGTCGCTTACGCCTTGCGGATCAAGCCCGAGGACGCGGAAGCCCTCGCCTTGCGCGACCGGATCGCGAATTGGGGCAAGCAACAGCCCGTCACGCCGCCCGCCGGACCGGAGCGGCCCGTTCGCCCCCCGCCGATCGTCTCCCCGCCGACCAGGCCCGCCCTGCCGCCCGGACCGCCCTCTCCGCCCACCCCGACCAAGAAGCAAGAGCCGACCGAGCTGGACGCGGACTTCCAGCGTCTGCTCGAGCGGGCCCGCACGTCCGTCCGCAAGGTGCCCAACGACGGTCTGCTCTCCCGATCCAACCGCGAAGACCTCCAGGATGCCCTCAAGCAGGTCGAGCGGGCACTGACCCTCAAGCCCGATGACTCCCAGGCCCTGGCCCTGAAGAAGGCCATCGTCGACCGGATCAACAAGCCCGTCCAGCCGCCCGGGACCGTGCCGCAAACCCAGCCCAAGACCCCGCCTCGCCCGCAACCCCCCACGCCCCAGCCGGCGACCCAGCCTGCCCAGCCGAAGAAGCCCGACCCGCTCGACGAGAAGTTCGACCAGACCATGAGGGAGGCTGAGAAGTACTACCAGGCCGCCCTGCGAGGTGGAGTCGAACGCGACGACAATTTCCGCCAGGCGCTGCGAATGGTCAACCGCGCCCTGATCTACAAGCCGCGCAACCAGGCCGCCGAGGAACTCAAGGCCAAGATCGTCGAGGCCTACAGCCGCCCCTCGCAGCCGCCAAGACCGGCTCCGAAGACCGAGCCCAAGACCGAGCCGCCCAAGCCGGAACCGAAGACCCCGCCGAAGGTCGAACCCGCGCCGGCCCAGCCGCCCAAGTCGCCCGCGGAGATCCAGCGCGAGCAAGCCTTCGAGAAGTACATGAACGCGGCCAGGGACATTCTCAAGACCCTGCCGGAGAAGAACCTCTCGCCCGTCCAGAAGACGCAACTGGCCAACGCCTACCGGGCCGTCCTGCTGGCCCTGCAGGCCAAGCCCACCGACGCCGAGGCGCTGGCCCTGCGGCAGCGGATCCTGGACTGGAACAAGGAACCCGCGCCGGCGCCGAAGCCGCCCGTCTCGCCCAGACCCGGAACCGAACCGAAAGCCGAGCCGCCCAAGGAACCTAAGCGCGAGCCCAAGAGCGAACCCAAGAGCGAACCCAAGAGTGAGCCCAAGAGCGAGCCTAAGAGCGAGCCCAAGGTCAAACCGAAGTCCGACCCGAAGGTCGAGCCCAAGCCCGCCCAGCCGGCCAAGTCGCCTGCCGATATCCAGCGAGAGCAGGCCTTCGAGAAGTACATGACCGCCGCCAAGGCCATCCTCAAAGACCTGCCCGCGAAAGACCTCAACGCCGCTCAGCGGGTCCGACTAGGCCAGGCCTACCAGGCCGTCGTGTACGCCCTGCGCATCAACCCCAACGACAGCAAAGCCCTGGCCCTGCGAGAACAAATCCTCCAGTGGGGCAAGCAGCCCTCCTCGCCGCCCAAGAGCGACCCACCCAAAAGCACGCCCCCCAAGACCGAACCGCCCCAAAGCACCCCGCCCAAGACCGAACCGCCCAAAACCGAACCGCCGAAGAGCGAGCCACCCAAGTCTCCCCCACCGGCCCCTTCCGCCGCCGACCAGCGCAAGGAAGACCTGTATCAGTACTACATGAAGTTCGCCCGCGACACACTTCAGAACACGCCCGAGAAGAACCTCTCGCCCGCCCATCGCGTTCGCCTGACCCAGGCCTACCAGGCCGTCAGCAACGCCTTGCGGATCAAGCCCGACGACGCCGAGGCGACGGAGCTGAAGGCGAAGATTCTCGAGAGAACCAAGGCGAAGTAGTTCCGGGCCTTCAACTCTCGCTGAACCAGATGTCCAGCAGCCGGCCGATGATCTGGCACCCGCGGGCGTTGGCGTGCACCGCGTCGCCCATGAACCAGCCGTAGGTCTTGCCGCTGTTCTGGATGTACTCCCACCAGGGCCCGGTCATGTCGAAGAACGCACACTTTTCCTCGGCGGCCACCTTCTGCATGCCCCAGCGGAAGTTGGGCTTGGTCGTGTCGATCTCGCGGGTGAAGGTGCGGATGTGCGCGTCTCGCATCGCCCCGAACACCGGCGTCAGCAGGAGCACCTCGACCTCCGGCATGCGGGCGCGCACCTGGCGCACCACCGAGCGGACCGGCTCGGGGTCCTGCCCGTTGGAGATTCCGCCGATCACCAGCAGGTCCGGCTTGTGCTTCAGCACGTACGACTCGACGCGATTCTCGTGCTGATACCAGTTGCACCCGGTCGAACTGCGAAGCGCCGAAATCTTGATGACCTTGCACTTGGGATACCGCCGCATCATCAGCAGGTCGAACTGCGAGGCCGACGTGTTGCCCATGATGCTGTCGCCCAGCAGCACCATGCGAAGCTCCCCGCCCTCGCGGAGCCTGGCCGCCGTCTTGGGAATGTTCGCGAACCGACCAGCCGGCGGCTTGTACGTGATCGGGTCCATGCCCGCGTAGGTGGCGTCGATCCGCTGGAGCGTGTTGAGCCCCGCGTTGGCGTCCGCAATCGTGCCGTTGAGCAGGAACCCGCCGATCCGCACCGTCCCCGCCGAAGCCACCCGGACCGCCACCTCGTGCTCGCCCTCGCGGCCCAGCCCGCGACCCAGCGAGACCGGGCGAAGCATCGGGCCGGCCTGGTTCGCGGGGGCGGGCAACTTCTTCCAGCCCTGGCCGTCCACGCTGTACTCCAGCGCGGCCGAGTCCTTGTCCACCAGGTCCACCAGGCCGATCTCCGAACCCTTGAACCGCAGCCTCAGGGACGCACCCTTCTCGTCGCTGACCAGCAGGTGGCGGAACGGGCGGATGGGGCTCTCCTGGCCGTTCCTCCACTGGCCGCTGGTCCGCACGGCCGGATCCTCGTAGGCGACGATGCGCCCGCGGTCGTCGGTCTGCTCGAAGAGCGGCTTGGGCAGGACGCGCCTGGCGGGCTTGTCCGGGACGGGGTTGGCGGCCATCAGGGCATCCACGAACTTCGCGACCGCCTCGGCGTAGATCTTCGCCCCCGCGTCGGTGGGGTTGATCCCGTCTGCCGAGAACTTGTCGAAGTCGATCTCGCCGGCGAGGATCTTGTCGGCGGCGTACTTGGCCAGGTTCAGGCTGGGGAGCTTGTAGTGGTCGGCGATCTGCTCGCAGATCTGGATGTACGGCGGGGTCTTGCCCGCGCGGAAGTCCCGGAACATCTCGTCGGTGAGCGTGTAGACCAGGATCGTGCTGTGCGTGGCGCGGTAGAGCGTGATCTGGCGGACCAGGCCTTCCAGGGCGAGCTTGACCTGCTCCAGGTCCGTCCCCCGGTCGCCGCCGGCCATGTCCACGATCGCCAGATGCCCGCTGCAGATCACCTCGCCATATACCGCCTGCCCGCGGGCGCAGCGGAAGAGCGCATACCAACTCCCGCCCGGCTGCATGTGACGCGTCTCGATGATGCCCGACTCCGGGAAGTGCTTCTTGAAGGCCTTGACCATCTGGGCCGAGTACCGTAGGTTGGCGTCCTTGAGGCCCGTGCCGGCCAGCACCGAGTCGCCGAGGAAGAACAGGTATTGGTTGCCGACGATGTTGGCGTTGAAGAAGTACTGGCTGTTGGGGATGCCGTCGCGGACCTGGAAGAAGCCGGCGGGCTCAGCCGCCCCTGCCGCCGCAACGAGCGTCAGGGCGGCGACGATCGCGGCCAGAATGCCGCACCTCACGTTACGTGTCTCCATCGCATGGCCTTTCTTATTGGAACAGCCCTCCCGCCGCGGGCGGCGGGATGAATCCGTTGTCCAGGAAGAACTGCACCGCCTCGCTCACCGAGCGGAAGACGCGAGTGGCGGTCTCAGTGACGAACGGCGAGGGCGCCGCCCCCGGCCGCCAGATCACGAACACGTCCTTGGTGGCCTCGTGAGCGTGCTGCAACTCCCGCTCTACCCCGCTGGACAGCGCGGGCCTGCCGTCGGCCTGCGCGGGCACCAGCGAGACGATCATGTCGCTCTGATCGATGAGCTTGAAGTCGCGGGCGTAGATCTGCCCGTCGATGTCGGAGATGATGTCCAGCACCTGGTGCGTCTCCAATACGGCCCGCTCGCCGGGCGGGCCGACCTCGATGGTGCGGTGGGCGTCGCGGGCGGCCTCCAGGGCCATCGCGCACAGGAACTTCTCTTCCACGTCGCCCGGGTCGAAGCAGGTGAAGTGGCGCTTCATCTCCCGGCGGAAGGTCTCGATCTCGCCCAGCAGGGCGCCCGAGGAATCGCTGCTGACGTGCGACATGGGGAAGCTCAGGTAGGCCTTGCGCAGGTTCGGCCGGAGCAGCAGGTTGGCCAGCATGGCCGGGCAGTCGGACCGTTCGTCCTGCTCGCCGCGGCTGGCGATGTAGAAGCAGCCGTGCCCGCGGACGATCTGGGCCAGCAACTCGGTCGCCAGCACCTCCTCTTCGCGCCAGACCATGAGGTCCTTGAGGGTGTGGTCGGCGTGGCCGTCGCGGCGGAGGCGGTAGTGGACGCGGTCGATGTTGTCCACCAGCACGACGTAGAGGTCGGCGTTGAGGGCCTTCATCAGGTCGTAGTCGAAGGCGTAGAACAGGCCGTGGCGCCAGCGGAACGTGGCGTGGGTGTTGATGATGACGTTGGCCGACCGCTCGCACAAGGCGAGCACGTCCTTGAAGACGCTTCGTCGCAGACTGGTCAGGCGCGAGAGGGGCAGGTCCAGGATTCGCCCGGGCGCCACGTCCGGGGCCTCGGCGTACATACGCTGGCCGACGTGGCAGAGCGTCAGGTCGCGGTGCTGGTCACGCACGATTCGCGCCACGCGTTCCAGGAACGCCTGCTTGTCCAGTCCGACTTGTCCGGTCACGACGATACGCATGGGGCGCAGTCTACCGCCTGCCACGGCACGGAATCAACGCTCAAGGCCGCCCGAAGGTTTCGCGTGGACCGCCCACCAGAGCCCGCTTGCGGAGCCGGGGTGGCCTGGGGTAGAATCTACGCCCATGAACGAGGATCCCCACAAAGCGGGGCCCGCCGAAGCGGGCGATGAATCCGTCCTCGAGGCGTTCGCCGCCGGCGAGATCGAAGCGCTGGACGGCCAAGGCCATTTCGCCGCCTCGCCCGCCCCCGCGTCAGGCAAGTCGCCCCTGCCGCAGGATCCGCCGCCTCCGCAGCCCGCGCCCGCCGTCGCGCCCACGCCGCCGGAAGCCTCGTCCGCGCCGCCCGAGCAGCCCGCCCTGCCTATGGGCCAGTACCGCAGCGACCGCGTTCGGCGAGGGGCGGACTTCGCCTGGCCCAAAGATGTGCTGGACCTCATGCAGCCGCCCCACCGCCCGCACGAAGACCTGCCCGCGGGCGTGCTCGTCCCGCCGGACAGCGCCCTGCCCCACGACGATCCTTCCCTGCCCGCCGCCGACGCCGCGCTCACCGCCGGCGTGCCGGCCTCGCCGCGGCGGTGGCTCGCCACTCGTCGCGAACGCCTGCTGGTCCTGCAATGGCTGCTGGTGGCGGCCGGGGCGTGGGCGTCAGTTCTGCTGGCGTGGCTGCTGCTGTAAGCCAAGCCCCTCTCCGACCGGCCCGCGATCGTTGGATCACTTCGTCGGTGCCGTCGGCTTTCCGCCGCGCAGCGGCAGCGTCCCTCCCAGCCGCTTGACCTCCCCCTCCAGGCGAAGCACGTACGCGCTGAGCGTCTCGGCCCGGGCCTTGTACGTGTCTCGCTCCGCCGGAGCGGTCGCCAGCACCCGCACCTGCTCCTCCAGTTGGCGGTTCCGCGTCTGAAGCTGGCGGATGGCGTTGACCAACTTCTCATCGCGCCCGTGGGTTTCCTTAAGCTGCCCGTTGAGAGAGTCCAACTCGTTCTGGAGGAGTTCGATGCGGGCCTTGAGGCGGGCGATCTCCGCCTCTTTCAAATCCACCGCGGGAACGACCGGTTGCTGCGAGCGCCCGCAGCCGCCGGAGGCCAGGGCCGCCAGCATCGTCGCGAGGGCCCAGTTCCGCATCGGTCTGTGGAGCGGGTTCATTTCGTCTCGGCGTCCAGGGCCTTCTGTATCTCTTCTTCCAGATGCGCTCGGGCGTCGCTGGAGGTCACCTTGCCGTCGCGACCCACCACCCACAGGCTCGGGATGGAGCGGATGCCGTACCGCGAGGCGGTCGGATCCTCCCAACCCTGGCCGCTGAACGTCTGGGGCCAGGCCAGGTCAAGCCGCTTGACGAAGTCCTCGACGGCCGTCTTCTCGCGGTCCAGACTGATGCCGACAAACTGGACGCCCTTGTCCTTGACCTTCTGGTAGACCTGCCTGAGCTCGGGGGCCGAGACGGCGCACGGCGGGCACCAGGAGGCCCAGAAGTCGATCACGACCACCTTGCCCAACAGGTCCTTGGGCAGCGTCAGCTTCTTGCCGTCCAGGCCGGTCAACTCGGCCTGGAACGGTTTGCCCACGTCGACCTTCCTGCCCATGCGGCGCAGCAGCCCCGTGATCTCGGGGTTCGTGTCGGCGTACTTGGCTTCGAGCTCGCCGAGCAACTCGTCGCGGAGTTTGGTCTGGCGGTGCTGGACGGCCAGGATGGCCGCGTAGGCGACAGCCGCCCCCGCCGCCGGCGTGTCCTTGAACCGCTTGGCCAGGTCGCGAATCTCCTGCTGGAGCTTCTCGCCGCTGAGGGTCTTGAGCCGCTCGCCCGTCAGGACGCGGTCGGCCTCCACCTTCACTTCCGGGGGGGCGTCGCCTTTCAGAATCCGCTGGGCGACGCCGAGCAGCGAGCCCTGGGCCCCTTCCTCGTCTCGCCCGGCCAGGAACCCGGCGGCCTGCAACATGAGGACCCGCACCTCGTGGAGGTTCTTCGCCTGGGGGTGCTTGTCCTCGGCGGCAGAGCCCGCGCGCAGCACGCCCTTCATGCGGTCGGTGAGGATCTGGAGCTTCTCCTGGGGCGACATGATCGTCGCGGGCGGGACGAACTTGGCCTTGATGTCCTTGAGTACGTCCTCGGGCACCGCGTCGCCCGGTCGAGCGGGCGTGGCGGCCTGCCCCCAGGCGAGCGAAACAGCCAGAAGGCACAAGGCGGCGGAAAACCGAACGGCAACCATGGTGGTCTCCTTATGCGGCAGGTGCATTCTACGCTGACGCGCGGGCGGTGGCAACGCCGGAAGCGTCCTTCGCGCCCTCCGGCTGGAGGCTACGAAACCAGCATCGTGTACGGCCCGTCCGGAATGACCGCGATGCGGGCGCCGGGGCGGTCACGGACATAGTCGTCGATAAAGCGCTGGGCCCGCTCCCGCGCGTCGCCCCGGCCTTCCAGCGGGGCCACCGCAAGCCGCCGCTGCACGTCCACCGGCACGCCGTCGCTCGCGAAGTGAAGGGCGGACACGCCGATCCGCTCCAGCACCCGCGCCTGCATCTGGAACTGCCACTGGTCCAGTTCCGTCCGCTCGGGGCGCGAGGCAATGTCGGCCAGAAAGCCTCGCCAGTCGTTGTTCCATCGCAGCATCAGCTCGCTGTAGGCCCGCGAACCGATGCCCTCGCCGCAATGCGAGACCACCAGCATCGTCGAGCCCGACCCCAACGCAGGCCTGGCCGTACACATGCCCTTGACGCTCTGGTAGAAGGTCTGGTCCAGCGGCGAGCCGCCCCCGCAGGTCACGACCAGGTCGTACGGCGAGTCGACGCGGGCGGCCGTCCACGCCGCCACCTGTTCGCAGCCGGCCCGGTGGGCCTGCTCCAAGTCGCCGCAGTAGACGCCCGCGATCCGCCGCCGGCGCGTGACGGCTACGTTGAACAGGAAGTCCACCCCGACCGCCCGGGCGACCGAGAGGGCGATCCGGTGACAGGGGTTGCCCTCCAGCACGCCGTTGTCGGCCCGCGGATGGGCCAGGGTCTGGTAGCCGTGGAATCGCTGCACCGTGGCCAGGTCCACCAGCGCCGGGCACACGCCCTTGCGCCCGCCGGAGAAGCCGGCCATGAAGTGAGGCTCGATGAACCCGGTGACGATGCGAAAGTCGGCCTGGGCGAACGCGCGACAGACGCTGACCGGCGGATCGTCGCTGAGGCGGACCAGGGAGTCGGCCTGGTCGCTGCGGTGGTCGACAACGCGGACCCGCTTCAGGACGTCGGGGCCGACGATGTTCTCCCGCTCCAGCGGCGTGCTCGGGCGGTGCATTCCCGTGCCGATCAGGATGATGACGCAAGAGTCCCCGACGCCCGCGGCGTTGAGTTCGTCCAGCAGGGCGGGCAGGAACAGGCGGTTGGGCACGGGGCGCGTGATGTCACTGACGGTGATCGCCACGCTGGAAGGCCGGCGCCGCTCCAGCATCTCCCGCAGCGGCGGACAGCCGATCGGACCGGCAAGGGCCGCCCGGACGGCGGCTGGCTCGTCCTTCACCGGGACCACGTGCTGGCCTTCGAGCACGTCCGCCGCCGCCGGCAGGCGGAGTTGCATGCCCTCGCAGCCATACAACATGGTCACGGTCTTCATACGCTCTCCTTGTCGCCTGCGTCGAGCCTATCAGGGGGGAGGCCCGCATTCAAGACGACACAGAGCAAACCAGCGCGATTGCGGTCCTCACCTCGCAGACGCTCGGGGAGTCGCGGCCGGAAGGGGTTCGCGCCATGCCAACAACAAAAGCCCACCCGTTAGGGGTGGGCTTTCAGTATTGAACGTATCCGTGGCCCAGGCCCGCTCAGAAGAGCCAGGCGTCGCTTTCTTCCCTGTGGATGCGTCGCGAGCGGGCAGGAGGCACCGAGGGCTCCATATCCGGCTCGGGCGGGTCGGCCTCCAGGGCCGAGATCAACTCCTTCGTCTGGCCGGCAGGCAACTCGTCGCGGTCCTGGTCGCGGCTGTCCGCGGTGTCGGGGTCTTCCCGGTCTACCTGTGCTGTCGTGCCCGCGTGCACAGTCCGCTGCGAGGCCGACAGCACCTGCTCGACCGCCTGGATGGCGTCGGCGGGAACGCTCATCACCGTGACGAACGGCTCGACCTCTTCGTCGGCCTGGTTGTCCAACTCGCCGTCAAGTTCGCCGGCGTCGCCCAACTCCCCGCCGTCCCAGGCGAGGGCAGCCTTCTCTTCGGCGGTGACTTCTTCCGTATCGCCTTGGCCGGAGGGGGCCTGGACCTCCTGGTCCTCGACCAGGTTCGGCTCGGACGCCTCGACGGGCTGTTCCTCCACCGCGACGGCCTGGGCGGCCAGTTCGGCGTTCCTGCGGATAGCCAGGTCGAGGTCCTCGTCGGCCAAGCGGTCCAGTTCGACCTCGGCGGCGGCATCCTTGGCGGGCGGCTCAGCCTGGAGAAGCGGTCCGCACGAAGCGGCGTCCCGGGCGGCATGGACGACTTGTCTGGCCGGCTCGATCCGCCAGGTGCTGCTGGCGGCTGGGCGGGCAACCGGACGCTGGTCCACCTGCGGACGGACGTTCTGGAAGTACTTGTCATAGCGACCGGAACGGACCGTCAGCCGCGGACGCCTGGCCTCGCGAAGATGCTGGAGGTACAGACGCAGATCGCCGTCCTCGAACCGGGCGAGGAAGCCGGGTTCGGCGGTCGGGTTGAACGACACGATCTCGTCAATCAGTTGGCGCTTGTTCATCACGCTTCCTCGTTCGGGGCACGGAAAAGCCGCCCGGGCGGCAGGTGGTACAGGACTTGTTATCGGCGGGGGTCGCAAGAAAACTTTAGTCTGGGGCGATCCCTCATTTGCATTTGGGTTAACAGCGGCCCAGCCACTATACTGGGGCGTCCCCCGGAGAATGATCGATGGAGTCATGGGTTTCGGACGTGGTGTTTGAAAAGCCCAGCCGCCTGAGGCGACTGGTCAAGGCGGCGCTTATCAACCCGCTGGCTAACTACATGCCCGCTGGGCTGTTGCGGGGGATGCTGCGCTTGACCAAGAGCGAACTGGCCGCCGCTAACTGGGCCGATCCCGGCGGCTGGCGGTCCATGGTTATCAGCTACAACGGGCACTGCTCCCAGATCGCCGACAAGATCCTCGTCAACGCCGGGGCCATGCCGATGGCCCTTCGCAATCGCCGCCGGCTGGGGGCCAGGCTGCTGGCCCGCCTGATCGACCAGTCCACCCACCAGCCCGCCCACGTCCTGTGCCTGGGCGCCGGGCCCGGGCAGATCATCCTCGACGCCCTGCTCCAGAGCAACTGCCAGGCCCACGCCACGCTGGTCGATCTCAGCACCGACGCCTTCGAATATGGGCGGGCCCTGGCCGAGAGCTGCGGCATGGCCGACCGCATGCGCTACATCCAGGGCGACGTGCGAGACGTGGCTAAGACCTTGACCGAGCGCGTCGATGTGGTCAAGATGTTGGGGATTTGCGAATACCTGGGCGACCAGCAGGTGACCGACATCGCCCGCTGCGCCGCCACGATCATGCCCGCGGGTACGGCCATGGTGTTCAACAGCCTCTCGCGGGCCCATGGGAACGACCGGTTCCTCCGGCGGGTGTTCGGCTTGCACATGACGTACCGCTCGCCCGACCAGATCCGGGAGTTGATGGCCGCGGCGGGCTTCGGGCAGTTCGTTACGATCCCCGAGCCGCTGGGGGTCTATCACGTGATCGTGGGCCGGCGGCTGTAGCCTGCGGTGGCCCGCCTGGGCGGCCCGCCGCCCCCGCCGGGCGCAAGACCGCAACCGGCGACTGGAACGAGTATGACGCAACTATCGGTCCCCTGGGGCCGCGATAACCTGAGCATCGAACTGCCCTCGAACTGGACCCTGCTCCAGGTGGCCCAGCCGGCGCTGCGCTCGGCCGGGAAAGACTGGCCCGAGCGCGTCGCCATGGTCCTGGGCCAGCCCTCGTCCGGGCTGAGCCTGCCCAAGCTGCTGGCCGCCCGACGCGGCGGACGCATCGTCCTGGTCCTCGAAGACGCCACCCGCCACAGCCCCCTGCCCCAGATCCTCGATCTCGTCCTGCGAGAGTTCCGCTTCGCCCGAATCCCCCTCGACCAGGTCGAGGTCCTCTTCGCCACGGGCATGCACCCGCCGATGTCCGCCGAGCAGGCCGCCGTCAAGCTCGGGCAGGTCGGCGCCGCACTGAAGTGGCGGAGCAATCCCTGGCAGGACCGCCGGCGATACGTCCGCGTCGGGCAGTTCGCCGGCGTCGACGTGCGCGTCGAACGGGCCCTGGTCGAGGCCGACCTGCGGGTCGTCATCTCGTCGGTCTCGCCCCATCTCCAGGCCGGCTTCGGCGGGGGCTACAAGATGTTCGTGCCCGGCTGCAGCTTCCTCGAGACCATCCGCTGCCTGCACCGCCTGGGCATCGACCGGGCCGCCCGCCAACTGGTCGGACTCAACGAGGACCGCAACCCCATGCGGACGGTGATCGACCGGGCCGGCGCCGCCCTGGACGCCATGGGCGGCAAGACGTTCGCCCTGCAATACCTGCTGGACGGCGATGACCTGCCCGCCTATGTGGCCGCGGGCGAGGTCCTGCCCACCTACCGCATGGTCGCCAAGCAGTGCGCCGTCGCCAGCGGCATCGTCCCGACCGGACCGGCCGACGTGCTCATCACCAACGCGCATCCCCGCGACTACGACCTGTGGCAGTGTTTCAAGAGCATCCCCAACACCCGTTGGGCCGCCCGCCCCAACGGCGTGATCATCTGCCTGGCCCGCTGCGAGGCGGGCCTGCACGGCATGAACGTGCCGCGCCGCTGGCCCCTCGGTCCGACCACCATGCGACGCCTGGTCCGCCTGCTGGGGCCCGAGGCCCTGGCCGGCCTGGTCACCCGCCTCGTGCCGCGACTGGCCGGCGACGCCGCCTTCTTCGTCCGCATGGCCCTCCAGGCCCTCCATCGAAACCGCATCCTCATGGTCTCGCCCAGGCTGGTCGAAGAGATCGGCCGATTCCCCGGCCTGCCGCTGTTCGCCGATGTCCAACAGGCCGTCGAACACGCCGACCGTCTCCTGGGCGGACCCGAAAAGCCTCAGCGAGTCGTCGCCTACCCCGCCGGCGGGGCCACCTTCCCCATTCCGCCGGCAGAGCCTGTTCGTTGACAAGGACGCGCCATGAGTACGGCAACACGGACGTTGCGACCAGGTGACTGGCCCTGCCGCACCGCCGCCCTGCGCACGACCACGATCGCCCTGCTGACGCTGCTTGGCCTGACGACCGTCGCCCCGCCCCTGCGCGCGGGCGAGTTGTACAAGCCCGAGCGGCTCGACGCCGCCGGCACGCCCGAGCAGATCGGACGCGCTGTCGGGCTCAAGTACGGCAAGGTCATCCGCGGCCTGCACCCGACCTTCCTGAACACCGTGCGGCTCATGCGCCTGAGCACCAAGGAGACGATCTACAAGCAGGCCCGCGAGATGGCCGCCGCCCTCGACCCCGCCGACGTCGCCGAGATGAAGGCGCTCGCCCAGGCCGGCGGGATCGACTACGACGACCTGCTCTTCCTCAACCTGTTCTACCAGTTCGTCAGCGGGCCCGCCTGCCGGCAGATCGCCGTCTTCGGGCCCGCCAGCCGCGACGGACACCTCCTCCACGCACGCAACCTCGACTGGCCCGACTACCCCCACCACCCCCTCCAGCGAAACAACCTCATCCTGAACGTCAGGCCCGCCGGCGGCATCGAGTACCTCGCCCTGACCTACCCCGGCCTGACGTGCGTGCTGACCGGCACCAACCGCAAGGGCATCACCGTCGCCTTCAACCAGCTCCGCAGCGACGGCCACGCCCACGCGGGAGAGCCCACCTTCTTCACCCTCAAGCGGGTCCTGCGGACCTGCTCCACGCTGGCCGAAGCCATCGACCTGATCCGCCGGGCCACCCCCAGCGGCAACGGATCGGTCCTCATCAGCGACGCCGCCGCCAGGACCGCCGCCGTCGTCGAGATCCTCGGCCGCGAGACCCGCGTCCGCGCCGCCAAGGACGGCATGATCAGCAACGCCAACCACGCCACCCGCGAGGCCGGCTGGAAGGACCGCATGGTCGGCCCAGCCGACTGGCCCGTCACCTGGGCCGCCAGGAAGATCGCCCGCCGGTTCGGCCCCAAGGACCTCCAGGCCGTCCTCGCCTGCGACGAGGTCCTCCAGCGGATGAACATCCTCTCGGTGGTCTTCGACCCCACGGGCAATCGCATGTTCCTCTCGTGCGGGCCCGCCCCGGCCGCCAAGGCCGACTTCGTCGAGTACCCGCTTTTCCAACGCGACGATCCGTCCGGAAAGTGACTTCTCCCCCGCCGCCGGCCTGCCGACCGCCGGCCCGCCGTCCCGAGGGCCAACGTCCCATTTTTTGAAAAATCAAGGAAGGGTGATTCCTCGACCAGATTACGACACAACTGACTGTTATTAAACTGTTTATAGCATTACAAGATAAATCGGACAACCGGGAATTATCGGACAAACCTGCGCAGAAACAGGACACTGAGACCCCAAATGGGACATTGCGTCCCGGCAAATTATCACGCCGTGATAGCCGCCCCCGCATCCCCCCGCCGGGCCGTCACTTTCAGCCCCCTCCGCCGCCGATCGGCCTCAGCCGGTGTCCCCCGGCCGCGGGCGGGAACAACTCCCCAAACGCCTGACGCCCCGCCGCACTCAGGTTCGCCGGCGGGTCGATCCGATCCGCCTGGTCCACCGCTTTCGCCATCGCCGCCGCTGCCGCCGACGGCGTGGCACGGGCGTCCCGCCCCTGGAGTTCGGGAAACGCCGCCGCCTGGACCCCCTTCATCTGATCCCGCGTCTTGAGCACCGCATCGACGGCTGCGTTCAGCCGCGCCACCGCCGCCGGCGGACCCCAATGCCCCTGTTCGTCCTTCCGCACCGTCACCAGCAGCGGCACGACCGCCGCCTTCTGCTTGCCCGCCTCCAGCCGCAACAACTCCACCCCCATCCCGCCCAGCCGCTCCAGGGCGGAGTTCAAGGCCGCCAGCTCGCCCGGCGCCGGCGCCCGCTGCGGGTCCAGCCCGGCCGCCCGCTCGTAGCACGCCTTCGCCTCCAGCGTCAGCCACCACGCCTGCTGCCACTGCGGCAGGTTCAACACCCCGATCGCGTTGGCCTTCTTCAACTGCTCCCGCCCCCGCTTCGCCTCGGCCGCCGCCTGCGCCGCCGCCTCCGGAGCAACACCCGCCCCCTCCAGCGTGGCACGGCCCGCCGCGGACGTGGCACGGGCGTCTCGCCCGTGTGTACCAGGGGCGTCCCGCCCCTGGGCCTGGCTGTCCTCCAGACGCGACGCCCCCGTCGCGTTGTCTTGCCCCTGCGGACGCGGCGAGGACGCCGCGTCTACCGCCGGCACGTTGATCCCCTCCGGCGAGAACAGCGGCTTCCGCTCCGCCGGGCCCTTGTCCCCCGGGCCGGCCTTGCCCGCACCCGGCTTGCCCCCGGCGGAACCCTTGCCCGCCGTGGGCGTCTTGCCCGCCCCCGGCGAGGCCGACACGCCCTGCCAGGTCACGTCGCCCGCCTCCCCCTT
>Ga0116148_1003178_pt1 | contig 15365 bp, 13 predicted proteins | sample AD_UKC055_MetaG_FD_89786 | JGI IMG/M metagenome (GOLD analysis project Ga0116148, IMG submission 89786) | Active sludge microbial communities of municipal wastewater-treating anaerobic digesters from USA - AD_UKC055_MetaG | ecosystem: Engineered > Bioreactor > Anaerobic > Digestate | place: USA... | reverse complement strand
GGAAGAGAGTAACGGAGAGGGCGGGATTCGCTTCGCGGCCCCTTCGGTGTCGCCGCGGGCTCGCTTCACTCGCACCGCGGGTTCGACTCCCGCCTGGGCGTCAGCGGATCGCCCAGGAATGGTGCAAGGGAATTGTCGAAGGGGGAAGAGAGTAACGGAGAGGGCGGGATTCGAACCCGCGGTACCCGAAGGTACACGGCATTTCCAATGCCGCCCATTCAGCCGCTCTGGCACCTCTCCGGCCTCGGCCCAGTTGGGCCAATCGGACATGGATTCTAGGATCTGTCCGTCCGCTTGGCAAGCGAATAGTTGCCCCACCCTGCCCGCCGGCCGGGGCCGAGACCACAACATATTGGGGTTTCATTATTTGGTGGATGTTCCCGGGCGGATTTGGCGTACAACCTGCGCTACAACAGAATTAATGTTGGCGAGACTCTATAAACGATTTATACTACAGGAAGTTATTGCGGCAAACCGGATTCGACGAGGCATGAAAACTCCCGGCCGTGCGTTTCCTGGTGAGGGGACGGCTTAGGGTGTGCGCGGTTTTTGTTGAAAGAACGGTATGGCGGACCCGCTGAACATCTTCGAAGTGACGGTCAAGCACTTCCTCGCCCCGGTCATGCCGTTCCTGGAGGATCCCACCGTCAGCGAAATCATGATCAACCGCCCCGACGAGATCTACGTCGAGCGCCAGGGGCGGCTGATCCGCACCGATGCATCATTCGAAAGCAACGAAGCGCTGCTGTCAGCGGTGAACAACGTCTTGCAGTACACGGGCAAGCGGATGACTACCGACGTGCCGCTTATCGACTCCCGCCTTCCGGACGGCAGCCGCGTGCACGTGGTGCTCTCGCCGCTCAGCCGGGCCGGGACGTGCATGACCATCCGCAAGTTCGCCAAGGTCCTTTTCGACGCGCAGGAACTGCTCAAGATCGGGGCCTGGACCCCGCAGGCGATGGAGTATCTCAAGCTTTGCGTCCTGGCGGAGAAGAACATCCTGGTAGCCGGCGGCACGTCCAGCGGCAAGACTTCGCTGTTGAACGTGCTCAGCGAATTCATCCCCGCCCACCAGCGCATCGTGACGATCGAGGACTCGGCCGAACTGGAACTCAAGCAGGACCACGTGGTCTCGCTGGAAGGGCGTCCGCCCGACCGGTGGGGTCGCGGGCACATTACCATCAGCGACCTGTTCAAGTCGTCGTTGCGTCTTCGTCCCGACCGGATCATTATCGGCGAGGTTCGGGGGGGCGAGGCCCTGGACATGATCCAGGCCATGACCTCCGGTCACGCGGGCAGCATGTCCACCTTGCACGCCAGCGTGGCGATGGACGCCCTCAACCGTCTCGAAACGCTGGCCATGATGAACAAGGTGGAACTGCCCCTGTACGCCCTGCGGGCCCAGATCGCCTCGGCCATTGACGTGATCGTCCTGGTCTCGCGGTTCAACGACGGGCGGCGCGGATTGACCCAGATTGCTGAGGTCCTCCCACTGGACCGCGAAGGACACTACCAGGTACAGGATATCTTCGTCTACAAGTTGGACGACACGCCCGAGGGGCGAGCGACGGGCCGGGGGAGCCTGGCATGGGCCGGCAAGCAGTCTGTCTTCCGCCAGGAGCCCAAGGTCCGCCTGCTCCAGCCGCACTGGAAGCTGACCCAATCCATCTTTCAGGAGGCCCAGGCATGAGTGCTGGCGAAGACAAGAGCCGGCCTGGCCGCTCGCTGTGGAACGACGAGCGAGGCCAGATCACCGTGGAGTGGGTGCTGCTGCTGCTGTTCGTGGCCCTGCCCCTGTACGGGATCTTCCGTCTGGTGCTGGGCATCCTGCAGGAACACTACCGCATGGTCCAGTTCCTCGAGACCATGCCGTTTCCGTGATGTCAGTCCGGCCCTGTGGCGGGGCCGGTTGGTAAGCTCGCTCCTTTCCGCGTGAGCCGGCGCGGAAGGCGGAGGACCGAACCCGGCTCGAAAGGTGTTGCGATGAACGGTTTGCTCAAGAGTGTCAAGCGGGAACTGAAGGCTCTGTATCGCGACGAGCAGGGCGCGGACATGATCGAGTATATCCTGATCGTGGCTGCCATCGCCCTGCCGCTGATCGCCGTGATCATCTGGTTCTGGAAGGACATCTCCTCCTGGACCAAGCAGAAGTACGATCAGCTTCGCGGGCAGAGCGACCGCGTGACCGACAATCCGAGCGTGTGGTGATCGGCCCCCGGCTTGAGAACCCTCCATGCCTGAGTTAGTGCCGCTCACGGCCGACCTGTGGGCGTACGGCGTATTGGCCATTGCGCTGCTGGCGGCGTCGTACACCGACGTGCGGACGGGGAAGATACCCAACTGGATCACGTTGCCATGCGTGGCGGCGGGCCTGGTGGGGCACACGGTGGTCGGCCTGGCGGGCGGGGAAGGGCTCGGCGGATTGCGCCTGGCCGGCGGAGGCCTGGCCATCGGGTTCATTCCGCTGTATCTGGCCTGGCGGGCGGGGGGGATCGGCGGCGGCGACGCGAAGATGATGGCCGCCGTCGGGGCCCTGACGGGCTGGCGGTTTACGCTGGCGGCCATGTTCTACGGGTTCGGAGTGGCCGCCGTCATGGCCCTGTTCGTGATGGTGACCCGGCGGATCCTCTGGCGGACGCTGGGACGGATCTGGCGGTTCTTGTATCTGGCGATGCTGCGGGCCAAGCCGGTCGACCCGGCCACACCGGACAGCCCGAAGATCCCCTTCGGACTGGCCCTGTGCATCGGGTCGGCGCTGCAGTTGACCGACACGCTGCTGGGCGGGCCGGTGACCTCGCGGCTGTGGAGTTGACCATGGCGTCAGAGCAGACGAAGCCAAACACGCGGAGGTTGACGCCTCCCGCCGCGGTGCTGGCGGTCATGTTAGCCTGCGCGGGGGGTCTGGGCCTGGTCCACGCCACCGGGCGCCACTGGATTCGCCCGCTCTGGCTGGCCGACTGTCTGACGGGGAAGTTGTTCCTGACGGCGGGGCTGGTGCTGGTGGGATCGACGGCCCTGCTGACGATCGTGCTGGCCGTCCTGTGGCAGGCCGGGCGGGCGAGTCGCCGACGGCCCGGGCCCCAGGAGGGCACGGTCATGCTCGAGTTCGCCTTGGCCCTGCCGGTCGCCCTGGGGCTGGTGCTGATCATGGCCCAGTCCGCCCTGTTGATGGTGGGCAACATCTGCGTCCACTACGCCTCGTACTGCGCCGCCCGCAGCGCCATCGTGAACGTGCCCATACGGCTGGGGCCGTTCGACAATCCCGTCGAGGCCGAGAACGTCCTCAACGGCTCGACGCCCCAGTCGTCGGAGAAGATGCGGCGGATCTACATGGCCGCGGTGTGGGCGGTCCTGCCGATGTCGTGTTCGAGCACCGACGTGCCGGAGGCCCTGGAAGCGCCGGTGCTGCGGGTGGGGCTGGAGAGCTACTTCACGCGCTACGGGGGCACCGCGCCGTACTGGGCGACGGCCCTGCTGGGGCGCAAGCTCTCGTACGCGTTGTCGCACACGAGCGTGGAACTCGAGCCGCCGGCCGACGGGCAGAAGTACGCCGCCCGCGAGGACATCGAGGTTCGGGTGCGCCACGAGTTCTACATGGCCATCCCGTACGCCAACAAGCTCTTCGCGGCCCTGGGCGACGCGGACAACATTCACTTGCCCTTCGGACAGGACGAGTGGGCGCTGGTGATGTACGCCCGCTGCCGGCTGACCAATGAAGGGGAGCAGACGTACGTGGAGAAAGAGATTTTCCCCCGATCGAACTGACCGGGCGGGGGTGGTTCAGGGCTGTCCGCCGGAGGCGGGCACAGGCAAGACAGGATGGGTGCATGGCGATTGACGATGTGAAACAGGCCGGTTCCGGCGTGGGCTTCCAGGTCGGCTCGAAGATCGGCAAGTACGAGGTCCGCGAGCGGCTGGGCATCGGCGGGCAGGCGATCGTGTACAAGTGTTACGATCCCCTGCTGGACCGCTTCGTGGCCGTCAAGCAGATCTCCGCCCACCTGGCCGAGGACCCGCGCTTCATGGAACGCTTCCGCAAGGAAGCCCAGATCCTCGCCCGCCTGGGCAGCGAGCAGCCCGCCATCGTCACCATCTACGAGTTGATCGAGAACGAGTTCGGACTGTTCATCGTCATGGAGTACGTCTCGGGGCACACCCTGGAGACGGTCCTGAAGGACAACCCCGGGCCCATCGAGCCCAAGGCGGCGCTCCAGGTGCTCTGGCGGCTGGCCGCCGCCCTGCACGTGGTGCACCAGGCGGGGATCATCCATCGCGACATCAAGCCCAGCAACATCATCATCGCCGAAGGCCTGCGGGCCAAGATCACCGATTTCGGGGTGGCCGCCTCCGCCAGCGGGCAGACCTCCATGCTGCTGGGGACCACGAAGTACATGGCCCCCGAGCTGTTCAGCGGGTCGGTCATGGACGGACGGGCCGACATGTACAGCCTGGGCTTCATCGCCTATGAAATGCTGGTGGGGCGGGCCAAGTTCAACGAGATCTTCGCCGACGTCGTCCGCGATCACCACAGCGAATCGCTGCGGTGGATGAAGTGGCACGGGAGCGAACAGGTGACCGCCCCGCTCGCCCATGAGGTCAACCGGTCCGTCCCAGCCTCCCTGGGCAACATTGTCGCCAAGATGATGGCCAAGAACCCCGACCAGCGGTTCGCCAACATGGAGGCCCTGGGTCGCGCCATCAAGCAGGCCTTCTCGCCCAAGGGCAAGGCGGCGGCCGCTGCCGGTGCGGGGTTGGTCGGCGGGCCCGTCCGGAGCGTCCGGGGCGCTGCCGCCGTCGCCGAAAAGCCCGTCCTCACCGAGGGCGACGAGGGCGACGAACTCGACGTCGCGCCCGAGGACAACCCCACCGCCCCCATCCCCAAGAAACGCCTCAGCAAGCGGGCCAAGTACGTCCTCCTCGGCTCGATTGTCACTATCGCCGTGGCGGCCATGACCACCATGATGATCCTCCGCTTCATCGAGGAAGGCGACATCCAGAAGAACGCCCAGGCCGCCTGGCGCGACGCCCAGGCGAGATACCGCAAAGGCGAGTTCGCCGAGGCCAAGACCCGCTGCGAGAACCTGGTCCGCCGGTTCTCCGACAAGATCGAGGCCAAAAAGGCCCAGCCCCTGGTCCACCTCTGCCAGGTCCACCTCTACATCAAGGGCCAGAAGTGGCAGGAGGCCCTCCAGGAAAAGCAGGAGTTGGACAAGCTGCTCAAGGAATACATGCGGGACCCGAGCCTGGCCGAGATGGCCAAGCAGATCCGCGAGAAAGAGGCCGACCCGCTGGCGGTGACCATCAACGACGCCTGGCGGTTCTCCACGGAATTCGCCAAGGTCAAGGAGATGATCCAGGACGGCCAGCTCACAGCCGCCCGCGAAAAGCTGGAAGACGTGGCCAGGCTGATGACGCTGACGGCCGACCAGGTGCAGATGCTGGCTGAGACGCGAACTCAGATCCAGCGGATCGAGGTGAGCACGCGGCTGCGTGAGGCCTCGCAGCGGGCCCTGAAGGCCCTGGCGGACAAGGACTACACCAACGCCGAGGTGGGCTTCCGCGACGCCGCGGCGCTGCTGGGCAGCGACGAGGTGCGGGTAATGGATCCGCAGGAGGTGGCCCAGATCCGCGCCGCCCTCGAACAGGGCATGGAGAAGATGAAGACCCTGGTGGGCTACGAAGCCATCCTGGTCAAGATCGGCAACGCCCGCCAGGCGGGCAAGAAGACCGACGAGATCGCCGCCCTCAAGGAAGCGCTCGCCATGCGCCCGGGCAACAAGGAGTTCGAGGCCCGCATCGTCGAGTTGGAAACGGAACTGGCCTACTTGCAGATCCTCGACGCCCTGAACCAGGGCGACGAGCCGACGGCCATGAAGCTCCTCAAGCCGTTCATCGCCAAGTATCCCTCGCATCCCAAGGCCAAGAGCCTGCTGGAGTCGTTGGAAAACAAGGCGACCCGCGAGGCCCTCATCCGCGAGGCCGACACCCTCTACGACTCCAAGGACTGGGCCAAGTCCCTGGAGAAGTACCAGGAGGGGGCCAAGATCCGCACCGACCCGCGGATCAGCCAGCGGATCGAGGACTGCCAGTTTAACCTGGAGTTGGAGGCCGCCGACGCCCTTCGCGACGCCAAGCGATGGGACGAGGCCCTCAAGGCCTACGCGGAAGTGATGCGGAAGTTCGCCGCCAAGGCGGGCGTGGTCGAGCCGCGGGTGGCAAAGATCCGCGACAGGCAGGACTACGAGGGCGGCGTGACGGCCGTGCGGGACCTGATCTCGCAGGGGCTCTACAGCAAGGCTCGCAGCTCCCTGGACAAGCTCCAGCAGCGATTCGGCGGCGACGCGGGCAGGCAGACCGAGTTGAACCAGTTGAAGAATCGCTCCTTCTTCCTGGAGTACATGTGGCTGGGCAAGCGGGCGTTGGAAATGAACGAGCTGGACGTGGCCACCGGGCACCTGAACAACGCCAAGGGCAAGGCCCAGAGCGAGGCCGAGATCCAGGAAGTCAACGAGTTGATCCTCCGAGTCCGCCAGCGGAAGTTCGAAAGAGAAAGCAGGACGCCGTAAAGCTGTCGGGCCCGCGCGGGCCCGACCGGCCGAGGCGGAGACAGAAGGTGTGACATGCTGGGACGCAGGACCTACCGTTCGCGCAGGGCCCGCCGCTCCGGGCAGATGCTGGTGATCGCGCTGCTGGCGATGACGGTGCTGGTGGCGATCATCTTCTACGTCTACAACCTGGGCGACCAGGTCAACAAACGGATGGCGCTTCAGGACGCCGCGGACGCGGCCGTCATCAGCGGCAGCGGGTGGATGGCCCGCAGCCTGAACATGATCGCCATGAACAACTGCGCCCAGGCGCGGATGCTGACGATGGTGCCCATCCAGGACGCGTTCCCCCTGGCGACGCGGATGGCCCTTGAGGAAGTGACCGACTGGGAGCAGGCGCTGGCTGCCCAGCTCTCGCGTGGGGTAAGCAACCGTCACGGGGAAGGCCCGATGCTTCAGCAGGGCCTGGCCAGCCTTCGCCAGCGGATGGCCGACCAGCGCGACATCCTTCGCCCCTTCCACTACCTGCTCAACCAGAGCGGCTTCAGCATGGAGCAGTACACCACGTGGGCGATTCGGGGTGGGGGCGGCAGCACGCCGCACGGGGCGTTCTGGCGGGCGGCGTTCGAGTTGGAACAGTTCAACCGCGCGGTGGCGGAGTCGGCGGGAGAGCTGGCCCAGGCCAACGCATCGCGGTACGCCAAGGCCAACGGAGTGGAGACGTCTCTGATGGTGCCGCTGGTGCCGCGGGTGCCCGCGGTCCGCGGAGACTTCGGCGACTTCGAGGGCATCCTCCGCGGGCGGGAGTTTGTGGACGGCACGCACGTGGAGGTGCGGGCTCGCAACCCGCAGCAAGGGCGGCACGACGCCGGCGGGGCCATCCCCGACGCCATGTTCCCCCATCGCCTGGGGCCCTGGGCCCGCCTGTTCAACTGGCGTCATGAGGTTCGTGAGGCCACGGCGTGGGACTATCGGCCGCCCAGCGGGCCGCGGGTCGGCGTGCGAGGCGGAAGCGGGGCGGTCAGCGGCGGACGGCGCGTGGGCAGTTCGGCCCGCACCAGCGGCAGCGGCGGGGGGGGCGGGTGGTACGCCACGGCCTGGGAGATCCTCGGCTACACCACCTACGGGCCTTACCGCTGGGCCTTCGACCGCATGTGGGACTACTGCAAAGACGACTACGACGGGCGGATCCTCGTCAACGCCGGGCACCTGCCCGACACCTTCTTCTACGAGTACCACCACGAGATTTCCGACATCAAGCTGGAGTACATGTTCGGCTCGAAGAATCCCCAGAACATCCACTACCCGGTGTGGATCACGCCCTATCCGCAGAGCCGCACGCTGGCCGAGCGGGGCGACGTCCGCGTCCACCGGACCATGTTCTACCTGGTGGAGATCGCCTCGTCCGTCCCGCCGACCGCGGGCAACTGGCTCTCGCCGGGGACCTTCCGCTCCAACGGCGAGCGCCCGGTCGCGATCTGGTTCAACGGCTGGACCGACCCCGAGAAGTGGAAGATCGAACGGGTCCATGACTACATCTGGAACGACGAGTATACCTACGAATGCACGCAGGATCCGGAGATCGGCATCTACGAGCAGCTCGACCCGACCACGGGCGAACCGATCTGGCAGAAGGTGTACATGAGCGCGTGGTACGTCTTCGGCGGGATCGACGTGGGCGGCAACGTGGAAATCTCCGACCCGTCCAACTACGACGACTACGACCGCCTGCCCCGCCCGTATCTCCTGGACACCACCGAGGGCGACTATGACCCGGTCATCGTCGACAGCGACCAGGGCTTCCGTCGCGACCGGTTCAGCTTCCTGGCGGCCGCCAGGCGGGACAACCGGGCGGACGTCTGGCCCGAGCAGTTCTCCAAGGCCCACCCGCTGGACGACATGGTGGCGGTGGCGCAGTCGATCGTGTTCAACAACAAGAGCTTCGACCTGTGGACGCAGGACTGGCAGACGCAACTGGCGCCCACCACGCGATGGGAGGAATGGGCCGGGCGCCTGAACATGGAGTCGTCCGACCTGTCGATGCTGCAGGGCGTGGTGTCGCAGGAAGACTTCAACTTCTTCGCGAGGTTCCTGGACTCGGTGCCGGCGGAACTGGTCCGGCAGCATCGACAGAATTGACGGATGGGAACTATGCGCACAATCAGGCACGACATCAGGCGTCGCGGCACGGTGCTGCTGGAGTTCGTCATGGTGATCCCGCTGCTGGCGGGGATCATCGCGTTGACGTACTTCTTCGGCTGGTCCATGAAGAACCAGCAGCGGGTGCGGGCATCCAATCGCTACGCGGTGTGGCGATGGGTGCACGGCAAGCACGACGTCAACGACATGAACCTGAACCTGAACTTCTTCGATGCCAAGGCGGGGGACGTGTCGATCCACGGGTGGGGCGGTGGGCCGACGCAGACCCGCGACGATCTCCAGCGCGAAGTGGGCGTCCAGAGCGTGCCGGCGGGCGACCTGGCCCGGGAGGAGTTGTCCGGCGCGAGCCCCTGGCCGTACGGCTGCTCGGGGGCCATCGGGGCGAGTTTCCCCACCGACGTGACGCTGTGGCAGTGGCTGACGCAGGACGGCGGGATCCGCTGGCACCACGTCCGCGAGGGCGTGGAGTGGCGCCGCCACCAGGCCCGCTGCGAGAACGCCCTCACTGACCAGTTCTACGCCGGCCTGGACGACGCCCTGGGCTCGGTGCCCTCGCCGGGAGACAGCCTGGGCGAGGCGGCCCGAAGGCTCTACCTGGGCGGGTGGTAGACGGATTGTCGAATTGCGATTTTCGATTTCTGATTGGCCCCGGGGGCTGAACCGGTGGCGAGGGCGGTAGGTTGACAAGCGATTCGGCGGCAAGCCGCAGGCCACGATGGGTCCTCTGGGCGTTGCTCCTCCTTCTGGTCGGCGTGGCCGGCTGGCATGCCTTGGGCCTGTACACGTCCACGCGTCAGACCGCCCCGGGGCTTGTTCTGCCCGACGTGGGGGCACACGGAGGTGACCTGTCGCAGTCGCCCTTTGCCCACTCGCGTCCGACCAGCGGCCCGGACAGCCCGGCCGGCGTTCTGGCCAACGAGGGGCTGGCCGAGTTCAAAGGCGAGCCGCTGGGCGTTGCCCCGCCCACGGGCATGGTCCGGACGGGCGGATTCCAGCGTCGCTTCGGCGGCGAACTGCACCAGCAGGCCACGTACCGCCTGGGCGGCCCCGCCCAGCCCTCTGTCGACCACTACCGAGCCGCCCTGACCGCCAAGGGCTTCCGCGTCCTCAAGGACACTCCCGGGCGCGATGGCCTGCGGACCGTCGTCTTCTGGAGCCAGGACGGGCGGCGCGTCGTCCTGACGGCGGGGGAGGGACGGCTGACCGTGACGGCGATCTCGCCGGTGAAGTGAGCGGGGCGCCAAAGGGACCCAAAGGACTCAAAGGACCAAGAGGCCCGGGGAAGGTCGTCGTTTATGCCCTTTGAGTCACCTGTGTCTTTTTTGCTCCCGCATAGCCAGGCGCTGTCGAACTGCTCTTGCAGTCTGGACGCGCAATGGCGACAATACGGGTAGGTAGTGGAAGTGCGTCCCGGGCAGGGCGGCCTGTTCCGCCCCCAAGCGCGAGAAGGAATTCCCAAATGGCAGAAGAGGCCCCGAAGGTCCAGAACAAGGGGTTGCTGCTGGTGGCCGTGGCGCTGGGCGCCGTGGTCGTGATCATCTACAACCTCCACATCACCGCGGTGCGAAACGAGGGCAAGGGCGAGGTGGTCCGCCTGCTGAGGCTGACGACGGCCAAGAACATCAACGACCCGATCGAGGACAAGGACCTGGAGGAAGTGCCGATCCAGAAGTCGGACGCCGAGCGGCTGGGCAACGTCGTGCCGCTGGGCAGCAAGGGGTTCGTGCTGAACCGGCGCGTCCGCGAGAACCTCACGCAAGGGCAATGGTTGCTGTGGGGGCACCTGGAGGGGACCGAGATGGCGGGGATCCTGAAGAACTCCCCCAAGGGCACGATCGTGATCACGCTGGAGGTCAGCCAGAAGAACGCGCCGGGGCCGATCCTCGAACCGGGCGGGAAGGTCATCCTGGGCGGCTATCTGTCGGTCGCGGGCAAGCCCCCGCGCTACTTCCGCATCATTCAGGGCGTCAAGGTCATCGCCACCGGCAGCAACACCCTCCCCCAGCCGGGCGATCCAGTAGGCCTGAGAGAACGCGGCAACAGCCGCTCCTACCGCACCATCGCCGTCGAGATGGACCAGCGCGTCGTGCCGCAGTGGATGAACATCCAGTCGCGGCTGAGCGAGGTGATTATCGAGGTCGTGCCGCCCAGCACCACTATCCCAGACAATACTGCCGGCAAGATCAACCCCGACGAGCCCGAACTGGTCAAGATGGCCGACTCGGCCATCGTCGGCCGGCCCGAATCCGGCAGCTTCCGACCCTCCACACCCTGACGAGAGCCCCGTGGAAATCTGGACCTACAACCAGTTCACCGACCAGCGCGAGGTGCTGAAGATCGCGCAGGAGACGGACATCTGCATCGGCCGCGAGGAGACCAACGTGGTGGTGCTCCGCAGCCCGTTCGTCTCGCGCCGCCACGCGCGGATCATCCACGAGAACGGCGGCTACTTCGTCGAGTCGCTGGGTCTCAACGGGGTTCTGGTGGCCAACCGCCAGGTCCCCAAGGGCGAGAAGCGCAAGATCGACTACGGCGACGAGCTGCGGATCGGCGAGTACTCCGTCTACATGATGGAGCCGTCCATCAAGCGGATCAAGGCGGGCCAGCAGGCGATCAGCCCGCGCCGCCGGGTCGTGGAACTCGAGCAGCGCATGCACGCCGAACTGCTGGACCGGCTCAACCTTCGCGTGACCAGCCAGGCGGGATCGGCCGACGAACGCCACGTCGCCCTGGTCAAGCGCCACCTGTCCGAGATCATCACCAACCACCAGGGCGAGGTGGACCAGGATATGGTCGCCCACTGCACCCGCGAGTTCCTGTGGCGCAGCGTGGTCACCGAACTGGCGAGGCGGGCCTCGGGCAAGCTGCTCTACAGCTACGGGTTCGAGGACAGCGACGTTCTGGTCACCAAGTTCGAGGAAGTCATCGCCCGGATGATCGGCGACGTCATCAGTGACTACCCGCTGCGCCTGCTGGCCCACACGATCAAGGACGACATCTCGGTCATCGAGAAGGACTGGTCCAACCACGCCGAACGCCTGACGCGGCGCATCAGCCCGGACATGCGCGACTACATCGTGCGGCGGATGTTGTCCAAGGATATCGAGGACGTGGTGCTGGGCTACGGCCCGCTCCAGGACCTGCTGGAGATGCCCAACGTCAACGAAATCATGGTGGTGGGCAAGGACAAGATCTACATCGAGAAGGACGGCGTGCTCCAGAACTCCGGGCGGAGCTTCTTCTCCGACGAGATCGTCGTGTCGATCATCGAGCGGATCATCACGCCCATCGGGCGGCGCATCGACCGCTCGACGCCGCTGGTCGACGCTCGGTTGAGCGACGGCTCTCGCGTCAACGCCATCATCAACCCGCTGAGCCTGTCCGGCCCCACGCTGACCATCCGAAAGTTCGCCCGCATTCCCTTCACCATCGACGACCTGGTCGAGCGGGAAACGCTCAGCGAGCAGGTGGCCAGGTTCCTTCAGGCCTGTGTGCTGGGGCGCAAGAACATTCTCATCGCCGGCGGAACGGGCAGCGGCAAGACCACCACGCTCAACGTGCTGAGCAACTTCATCCCGCCCGAGGAGCGCATCGTCACGGTGGAAGACTCGGCCGAACTCCAGCTCCCCCAGGAACACCTGGTCCGTCTGGAAAGCCGCCCGCCCAACATCGAGGGCAAGGGCGCCTACACCATCCGCGATCTGGTCAAGAACGCCCTGCGCATGAGGCCCGACCGGATCATCGTGGGCGAGTGCCGCGGGCCCGAGGCCCTGGACATGCTCCAGGCCATGAACACCGGGCACGACGGTTCGCTGACCACCATCCACGCCAACACGCCCGAGGACACCGTGATGCGCGTGGAGACGATGGTGCTGATGGCCGTCGAGATGCCCATCCGGGCCATTCGCGAGCAGATCGTGGCCGCCCTGGACCTCATCGTGCAGATCGCCCGCCAGCAGGACGGGCGGCGCCGGGTCAGCCACGTCAGCGAGATCTGCGGGATCGACCCGGACAACGGCAAGGTGATCGTGGAGGACATCTTCACCCTGCGTGCGGGCAAGAAGGACGAGCTGCCCCGCCTGCGCCACACGGGCTACATCCCCACCTTCACCGAAGCGCTCATGCGAAAGAATTTCCTCAGCGTTGAGGTGTTCGGATGATGATCCTGGCCGACCTGCCCCCCATTCCCGTTCCGGCCTCCACGCTGCTGATCATCAGCTCGGTGCTCTTCGTGGGCACGTTCGCGGCGGCCCTGCTGGGCCTGCGACCGCTCAAGCAGTTCATCCTCGAGCGCGAGGCCCTCTACGACAAAGTGCTTCGGGGCAGCCTCCTGCTGGACGTTCGCCCCCGCAGCGTGACGGTGCTCAACGCGTTCCTGGTAGCCGTGCTGGGGGCAATCGGCTACCTGGCCACCGAGAGCCTGCTGGGGATGGCCATGCTGGGCTTCCTGGGCATCTTCGCCCCGAAGGCAATCATGAAGATCCTGCGACAGCGCCGGCTGGCGAAGCTGGAGGACCAGCTCGTGGCCGGCATTCAGACGCTGGCCAGCGGCGTGCGGGCGGGGCTGAACCTGGTGCAGTCGATGGAGCTGGTGGCGCGCGACGGGCCGATCCCGCTGCGTCAGGAGTTCGGCCACCTGCTGCGGGAGTACGAGTTCGGCCTGCCGCTGGAGGAGGCGATGCACCACGCGGCGTCGCGGATCGGGTCGGGCGATTTCCGCCTGCTGTTCGCGGCCCTGCACACCCATCGCGAGCGGGGCGGCGACCTGGGCGAGACGCTCGACCGCATCGCCGAGTCCATTCGCGAGATCCAGCGCCTGGAGAACCGGGTCAAGACGCTGACCGCCCAGGGGCGCGCCACCGCCCGCTGGCTGGGGGCCATGCCCGCCATCGTCCTGCTCATCATCTACTTCCTGGTCAACGCCGAGGACGTCAAGAACCTGTTCATTGACGATCTGGGCAAGCTCATCCTGCTGGGCATTGTCGTGCTGAACGTTCTGGGATTCATGTGGATTCGCAAGATCATGGCCATCGACATCTGATATGGGCGACGGAATGAACATTATGGGCCTGCTGGCGGCGACGGACATGGCCGGGCCTCTGTGGGACATCGTCATCTCGGCGGGGTTCTTCGTTTCGGTGGCGGCGTTCGTGGTGGCTATTTTCGGTCAGCCCGGGCAGATCAAGCTCTCGCCTCAGCGCGAGGCCGCCATCGCCACCGGGCACACGGACCGCCAGACGGCCTTCGAGAAGCCGTTCCTTCGCCCGATCATGTGGCTGCTGCTGGTGGCGGCGCACCGGTTGGCCATGCCCAAGACCAAGGACTGGATCCGCCGCAACCTGGTGGCCGCGGGCAACCCCAACTACCTGACGGGGGAGGAGTTCCTGGCGCTGGCCCTGCTGGCGGGCGTGCTGCTGGCGGCGAGCCTGGGCACGTTCCACCTGCTGGCCCTGGGCTCGTTCAGCCTGGTGGCCGTCGCCGCGGGGATCGGCTCGGGCATGGGCATGATGCTGGTGCAACTCCACCTCAAGGCGTCCGATCGGGTCCGCCTGATCTCCAAGCGCGTGCCCTACGCCCTGGACCTGATCGCCCTGGCGATGGGCGCGGGGGCGACCTTCACCGAGGCCGTCCGCACCGTCGTCCGCGAGGACACCGAGGACCCCTTCAACGCCGAGTTGAAGACGGTGCTGGCCGAGATCGAGCTGGGCTCGACGCGGCGCAAGGCCCTCCAGAACCTTTCGGACCGCGTCCCGCTGGACATGCTGCGGGCGATCGTGGCCAGCGTGATCCAGGCCGAGGAACTGGGCACGCCGTTGTCGGAGGTGCTCCACTCGCAGGCGACGCTGCTGCGGATGCAGCGGTCGGTGCGGGCGGAGAACGCCGCCGCCGTCGCCAGCGTCCGCATCCTGGTGCCGAGCCTGCTGATCCTCATGAGCGTGATCCTGGCCGTGTTCTCCCCCATGGTCCTGCGGGCTTTTCGGAAAGGAATCTTCTAGACGATGGGCCAGTACGCCGAGATGATCTTCGTCGCCGGGCCCCAGAAGGGGCAGCGGGCCACGTTGGTGGGCAAGGGCCTCTTCGCGGGGCGATCCTCCGATTGCGACATCCAGATTCAGGAAGAGTACGCCTCGCGCCGGCACCTGGGCCTGGCCCTGACCAGCGACGGCTGGCTCGTCGAGAACCTCTCGAACAACCCCATCTGGGTCAACGGCAAGAAGTTCAAGACGGGCAAGCGAATCCTGCTGGACACCGGCGACGTGGTCCGCCTGGCCCTGGAGACGCAACTGCTGTTCGTCGCGGTCGGCGATGACAGCGAGGCGGCGCTGGCCCAGTGGCGGGAGGCTCACGGCGAGAGCCCGTCCGCGCCGCAGTCGGGCGACGCGCCGGTCTCGGCCGCGTCGTCCGCCGCTTCCGCCACCGCCGCGTCGCAGGCGAGTGCCCGCGCGACGGCCGCCCAGCCCAGGAGCGTGGACGGCAAGGACAAGCCCGTCGAGAAGCCGTCCGAGAAACCCGCCGAAGACAAGACGCCCCTGACGCAGGAAGAAAAAGACGCCCTGGCCCGCAAGACCAAGGTCCGCCGGTATATCCTGCTGGCCTGCATCTGGGCGGGGGCGATGGTCGGCCTGGTCGCCGGGCTCAAGAGCTGCCCCCGCGACGACG
>Ga0116148_1003175_pt1 | contig 15384 bp, 14 predicted proteins | sample AD_UKC055_MetaG_FD_89786 | JGI IMG/M metagenome (GOLD analysis project Ga0116148, IMG submission 89786) | Active sludge microbial communities of municipal wastewater-treating anaerobic digesters from USA - AD_UKC055_MetaG | ecosystem: Engineered > Bioreactor > Anaerobic > Digestate | place: USA... | reverse complement strand
TTTTTAATTCTGGATATCTTAACAACTGAAGGAATCCCATAGAAAGTGATAAGAAACGATATAGCAAAGGCTGCTGCTAATAAATAAGATTGCGGCAAAACAAATGGCATTGCTTCAGGATTGAGCATAACACAAAATTAAGCAAGTTTTATTCCTGTTTTTATTTTTTTGTAGAATAATTTAACAAAATTTATAACCACCATTTATTCTGACTTATCAGTTATTATTGATCTTATTATATCAGACATGATTCCCAAGGCAATGATTTAAGCTAATTTCTATCTATTTGTATTTATGTGAGATATGCGATTCAATTTTAAAAGTGCCAACCAGAATATTAATTCACTTTGACAAGGAGGTTAACCGGTATGGTTAGTTGCAGTTTATATTACATATCGAATAATATCGTTCTTTACTTCAACTTTATAATTTTCATTTTTACTTCTGACATATTCTGTTAATTGATCAATCGTAGGATAATCTCCTTCTCCTATAAAACATCTTGCGTCATCAATTAATAAAATATGATTAAATTCTTTGCTATTAAAAATTGAGTCCAATTCCTCGAATATCGGACACTCTTTGTCTCCTTTTGAAGTTACTCCAGCAGAATAATGGCCATCCAGCCAAAATATTGCAGGTGAATCTATATCTAATAATATTTTCGGAAGCACTTTCCCACTATCGCCTTTGACAATTAAAACATTTCTGTCATTTCTAAATCTTTTTTTTGCATTTTCAAATAAATCAGCTCCTAACTCAATGGAAATGATTTTTTTAAATCTTCTCTTTTGTGCTTCTACCATATCGCCCATATAAGTTCCTGTTTCAATCAGGATTGTATATCCGTATTTTTGCTGATAATCACTAATTGTACCTTGTTTAACTAAATGAGGGGGAGGGACTGGACAACCGCTTTTTACCCATTCATAAATTTGATGTTTTTGACGCCAATGTTTAAGTGAATTCAATATTACTTGAGGTACAAAAGGTTTCACAAAATTTTTAACTATATTTTCCATTTTATATTTTTTTTATTCCTAAAACGCATAAAAAGTAAAAAATCATAAAAAACATTATACCCCACTGACGGTTAAACATTGATTCAATCAATAAAAAAAATGATATCAGAACAATTAATGATGCAACCAGAGAAAAGTATTTGAGCTTTCTTCCAAGAAACATCGGAGTCAGGAGCATCCAAAGTAAGGAAAGTGTCCCTGAGATACCAAAAGTCATCTGGGCTTCAAGGAATTGATTATGTGCATTCAACCTTAGGGCAGCTTCATCATTAAATCCGTTTTTTACATATTCTTCGACTAATCTTTCTTCAGCTTTTGAAAGCCCTGTCCCAAAAACAGGTTTCTCCCTGATTACTTGTATTGCAGAATACCACTCCCTAGTCCTCTGGTCAAGATTTCTCCATTCATAGTTCTCACTTGCGATCCTTGACTTTGTCGTTAATAAATAATTACTTATTCTCTGAATCCTGATCGACAGGGATAATGCAGCCAGGATGAATGCGATTATGACCCCGAAATACAGTATCTTATTTCGAATTCCTCTTCTGAGATTTACTACAAGGAAAGCTAATACGATTATAAACCATATTGACAGACCTGCCTTTGAAGCAACAAAAAAGAGAGTTACGGAAAAAAGGAAAGTAATTACAAAAATGTATACGGGCTTGAGAGAAGTAAGCCTGTTGAAGAAAAGAATCAATATCAGAGCCCAGTTAATCTTCAAAGCCATATAAGTTGGATGCTCCAAGACTGAAAAACCGACTGAAAAATAAGAAACCTCGTCCTGATTCAGCCATGTAAAAAATGGAATCCCCTCAGGAAAGTCAGATACGATACTCCAAAAAATCCTGATAAGAAGGAAAACAGAAATAACTGTAATCCCAAGTACATAGGAAGAAAAGAGAGAAGATATTTTTTCATCTGAATATTTACTGGTAAAGACGGGGAATCCAAGTAACGGGACAAGAAGAAACATTAGTCTGTTTTCCAAAAGAGAAAGCTCATCTACCTGAATTAATACACTAATTAAATGTAGTAGAAAGTAAGTAACCGAAGGAAGGACAATGTACCAGACTTTGACAAGTCGCTTGAATATAGTGCCAAAATCGAAAATCCAGAGCACTAATCCATTAAAAAGCATGACTCCAAGAGAGTATAGAGACCATGATCTTGGAAATGAGAGGAGGAATAGAGTTACGCAAAGACTCCAGAATCCTGCTATTTCAAACGTAACTTTTATTTTATCCTCTACTGATTTCATTTTTTAAAGAAGTTTGTACTAAGAGCCTGGAGAATTAGTTGTTTCAGCAATAGAATTTTTCCAACTCCTTCCATAATATAAGATTATCGAAATTATTTTTTACAAAATCTCTGCCATTTCTTCCATACGATCTGGCAAGTTCAGGATTATTCAGATAAAACTCAATACCCTCAACTATTGAAATAGGGGTATTATTTATATATCTTCCGGTAAAATTTTCAATGATTGAATCAATACAACCTGTCGCCCTGGTGGTCAAAACAGGTATCTCCATGGCTCCGGCTTCAATTACACTCATTCCAAACCCTTCTCTATATGAAGGCAGAATGTAGATATTCATCAGGTAATAATAATACTGAATGTTAGTATTGACAAAACCGGTCAAGATAATATCCTTGTCAGATTTGATTTTTTTTACCAAACCGGTTGGAAGCTTGTCCCTGTTTTCGAATATTCCTACTAATAACAGTTTGAATCTCTTTCCACTCTTACCTGTCCTCAAGATATCAAAAGCCTCGACCAGCTCAATAATTCCCTTGTCAGGAACCAGTCGTCCGCAGAAGCCAATCACGACATCCTCTGTATTGATTTGATACTTTTTCCTTAAAACAGCAAGTTCTTCCTCTTTTATTAAATCAGGATTAAACTTGAGTCGTGTATCTATGCCACCGCATGTGCCACTTCCGATAATACTTTGCTTTGAGGTGGAATTTAATTTATGCCGTATGCTCAATTCACAAAGTGATGAGCTTACACATATTATATGAGTTGAATAATATGCTGCGACTTTTTCAGCAAGTATAAGTATCATTCTAGGTAGTCCACGCTTTGTTTCGTAAACAAGTCCATGCCTAAAATATATTCTTTTAGGAATTTTAAGCAGCCTGCCCGCTATCATCGACAATAAAGCTCCTTTAGGGGTATGCCCGACCACAATATCAACACTGTGTATCCTTATATACCTTGCTATGGCTAGCATGGCTTTTAGATCCTTATAGAGGGTGAATGTTCTCGTAATGTCAACTACAGAATATTTAAATTTCATATCCCTGCTGTACTGTTCCAGATACTCAGAGCCGGGGCAGATAAGATGCATTTCATTGCCACGTTCTCCAAAGTAGAGAAACTGTCCACCTATGAAATAAGGCACTGCAAAGTATGTATTAACTACATGAAGAATAACAGCCATAATAATTTAAGTATGATTTGTTCTGATTGTGTTTTCCAGTATATCTGAATAAAAAGGCAGTTTATCAGGTGGTACAGGAATATTCCTACCAGAAACAATCCTTCCTGACAGGTTAATCTTCCATAAAAATTTATATATCATTGCTTTAAGAATTGACTGCAGGTAGAATTTGCAAAACCTGCTGGTTGGCATTAGTGATTTACGGTAAAGTTTGATGAGAGCTCTGCGCATTTGCATCTGCCTGAAATTATAAGTTTTATAAAGGGCTGACGGAGGATCCCTATAAAACAGCAACGGAATATCAAACACATGAAATCTGGATTTTCTGAAAGTATTATTCCAGAGGTAAAAATCCTCCACTCCTGACAGATCTTCAGAATATGGATTCTTTCTGAACCAGTCTGTTCTGCCAAAGACGGTTGGATGTATAAACAATATTTTTTTCTGTATTGATAAATTTGTAAATAGAGTGTCGCTGTGCCTGAATCCAATTATTTTATTATCCTCATCAATTACGACTGCCTGGCTCCCTATCACGTCAAAATCAGGATTATCAAGCATGAAGTTGACCTGTTTTTCGATTCTTTCCGGGAACATAATATCGTCAGCGTCCATTCTTGCAAAGAAATTACCTCTGGCCATTTGTACCTGCTGGTTTATTCTGAAAGCGACGCCCTTATTTTCATTACTGATTATAAGACGAATGCGGGGATCCGTGTAAAGTTGTGCAATATCGGCTGAATTGTCTGAAGCGCCATCGATGGAGATCAGTAGCTCAAAATCTGTCCAGGTTTGAGAAAGTACTGAGTTAATAGCTATGTTCAGATATCTTTCAGCATTGTAAACCGGGATGCCTATCGTAACTGTTAGATTAGAATCCATTCGGACGGGATTAAGTCTCTTAAAATAAAATCGGGTTTATTATTATACCAGTTACGGGGTGCAATAACAATCTTGTTCTTCTGTTCTCCAAGGAAAGCGCCCCACCAGCTAAAAGTGCTGTTAGCAATAATGTTATGCCTGCATTTTCTCATCAGGGAAATGTCAATACAGTCCGATGGATCTTCATTGTGTATTACATATTTGGTTGCTTTTGGCAAAAAAGTGTAATTCCTTTTTACCCATTCAATGTCGTCCGAAAATACAAAAAAAATTGCGTCAGGTACCTTACCGGATATGTAAGCAATTGCACTACGGTAGTAATCTGGCCCGCAATAGCTGTAAATTAATCTGTTCGGAAATGACAGGTAATCACCTCTCCTGATATGAATTGATACTGATTTGTTTTCTGTAATTTCCCCATCGAGATCAGCAGGCAGAAGTAAAGAATCACTGAGTACAAGGTCCTTTCTGAGTCTTTCGGCACTTCCTGTGAAATATTTGTATGATTGCCAGTATCCATCATAAACAATATCCGGATGTAAAGACATTTCGTGATATCCTATCCCTCTTTCTATATAAATCCTTCTGTTAAGAAAAGGCAAAATGGAGGTCAACTTTCTCTCAATTCTCAACAGAATATCAGTTCCATAAAATTGATAAAAGTTTTTAATTTCGGCTGGCTTCAGAAATTTCAACTTTCCGTTGAAATTGTTTAAGGAAATCGATTCAATACTTATGTCTTTCTCGAGTATGAAAAAGTAAAGATCTTCTCCTGTCCTTTCGGATAAATCCCTTCCGAAAGAATATTGAAATAATTGATTTCCCAGACGGCCCCAGAGCCTTATTGCAATCATAGATTTTTATTTAAATACCATGATAATGACTCAATTGAAAACATCAGTTTACGACGAAGTCGCCTGAAAATTGTGTTATTGGGCAGTTTATCAAAAGCTGATCCGCCATGCATTACTTTGTTTAAGATCAGTATTCTGGGTGTGAAAGGTAAATTCCATCCCTCAGGGTATCCATAACCCGGATCCAATTCCATAATCTCTTTATCCTGAAAGTAGTGGTTTATATGAGACTCATCATGATAGACAGCGATTATACCTTTCTCCAAATCCTTCTTTATGCTTTCATCACATATTTTACACATTTCAAGGAATGACATAGTCTGGCCGCCAAGCAAACAACCCATAAAATACCTGTACTTTTTATAGCCATGACTTATTACAGCTTCTGATGTGGGATTCCTCTCATAGGGAAACCAAAAAGGATGCTTGTTAAAATAACCAGGGTGAATGACGCCTGTAAGCCCCGAGCTAATATTTACCGGAAATATTTCTTCTTCAACGGGACCAACAAAACACATATTGGAATTAAAAAAATATACGTAATCAAACTGCTTAAGATCATTTTCGATACTTATGAACATTTCGAAACGAAGGAGTGAGTCCCATGGAAACCCTCTTGACTTTCTATATATTACAGTTCTATCATCGCCATTTTTTATTTGGTCATAATCGGTAAAGATAAAGTAATGTTTTTCGTGCTTCCCCAGCAGATATTTTTTTGAAGTCCTGTAAAATTTATCCCAGAAAATGTGATAGTCCCCTGTGCAGATATATACGATTGCGATCCTTGATGCTGTCGACTTTGTAAATAATTCACTCTCCATGTTTTCAAACCTAATTTTTAGTTAATTCATTAGCAAAGAATGACTTTACTCCGACATGATATATAAGGACGATATCGCTCATTATAAATGATATCAGGAATGCCCACGGCAAAGCGGTAAAAAGATAATTATCCTTCATCAGGTATGTAATGCTGATCATTATTATTGAAATAATAAAATCAGCAATTGCTCTGATCCAGGGATTTTTACCAGCGATTACAAACTGACCCAGTATCATGTTCACTGAAGAAAAGATAACAGTCAGCAAAATAATCCTGTAAGGCCAGGAGGCTAATCCGGCATCCACTTTAAAAGTCATTAGAATATAATCCTCGAAGAGAATTCCTATAACTGCCAGTAAAGTTGAGATTACCACTACAGTTATGAGACTGGTAACCCTTACTCTCTTTAGGTTGTGAATTTCTCTGTCATCTGAAATAATGGGTAACAATACTCGAGATATCTGTACAGGAATGAACTGGATCAGATACATAATCTGTCGGCACACGAATACGATACCTAAAGCGGCGGCACCATTAATTTCCGCAAATATCATTTTGTTAGTAAGCCATGTGGCAAAACTTATAAATAAAGCAGCGGTGAATACCGGTAATCCAATATCAAGAATCCTGCGGATGATCCTGGGTGAATAGCTAAAGTTGATTTTTACTTTTAGCATCTTTAAATTATTTCTGATAAAAAACTGATTTGTTATGACTCCCATAAAACAAGAAATCAGGTATCCTAATACTATTCCGGATGTTCCATATCTTATTGACAAAGTGTAGATAATTGAGATCGATATTAGTCCCTTAAGAGCATCCGTTTTGATCAGATCGCGATATGCTTCCAATCCAATCATAATGCTTACCTGCATCATGTCGTATGTCATTGCAGATGTCCAGAGAAATATAATTGCAATTCCTGCCAGTCTGGGAAACAAATCCATAAATATCTCAGGAAATAAACGGTCTGCAGAAAACAGTAGAATACCTCCTATCAGAATCAAAACTAAACCAGACAGGATGTAAGCATTTCCCAATAAAAGTCCAAGCTGGTTTGGGTATCGTTTCTTAAATCTGGATGTAAGGGCAACCGAAGAAGCATTTTGACCTAGAATCCCAAAACTAACAAGCAGGATGACGATACTCTGAATTACCGAGAAGTGGCCGATAACGCTTTCACCGACTTTACGAGTAACAAGAATAAGGGTAAAAAAATTCAAACCCTGAGACAAGACTGCTGATAAAGTACTAAATAATAAAGCGGTATAAAATCGGCTATTCTTAGCGAACAGTTCTTTTATCCTTGACTTGTCAAATACCTCTCTCATTGGAAGGCCTGTCCCTTAAAAGCATTATTACAAATAAGAAAACTGAATTATAAAAGACAAATTGTGCAAAGACCGAATAGCTTAAAAATATGGTGGCGTTGAAAACCAGAGCATAATAAAAAATTATGGCACGGAACAATGGATCATCCAGGGTCTTACGGTGGAAAAAGATATCGATTTGCCGGTAAAGGAATCCCGTGAGTATAAATGCCAGAAAAAGTCCTATATATCCCAGATTAAAGAAAATCTCCCCATAAGTAGGGAATACCTGGTCTCTGGCATCTTCTCTCCCATATCCAGCGTTATAGTAGTACGATCCGCTTTTATCTCTGAAGGGCTCGCCCAATATGGGAATTGTTTCCATTAATGACGAGTGCAGTGTAAAAGGGATCTCGTCAAATTTCTCCTCAATAAGAAACATTGGGGTCATGATATGGGGTGATACAAAATACACCTGGATGAATTCGATAAACTTTTCATTAGTGTTCAGCTCTGAAATAATTTCCTCATTGCTCCTTTTGCGAAAATTTTGGAATAAAAATGCCAGAACGAGAAAGACGATGCAGCCAAGGATGAAATCCCTGAATTTTATCCGGAAATAGCGGGGTATTATGGCCGATAGAAATGCAAGAACAGGAAAGACAATATTATTTCTCGAGGGTCCCAAGGCAAGAATAATAATTAAGACAATAAATAATAAAGCAATAGATGCTTTACCCCAAGGTCCAATTTTTATCCTTTCGAGTGCATGAATCCCCAATATCACCCCAAAGAAAGGAATTACATATTTGAACATGATGTTTGCATAAATCATGATCTTACTCTTTCCTTCATGGGTACTCATATAATCTTCAAAAAACAATGTTTTAACATAGTTCTGGAATGAACCATAGAAAAAGAAAATAAAAAATAGAAGTGCAAAAAACAATCCCAGAGCAAGGAATGCATTGTTCCTGAATCTGTACTTTACTTGCAATGGGACAGCATCTTTAAGTCTGGCTCCATTAGTAAGATCCCATCCAATAACAAAGGAGAAAAATGCAAAGTCCGATATCACTGACGCTTTATGGATCATCTGCGAAACCGGAAATTCTGGCAACACCCAGGTTTTATATCCAAACAATATTATAGAAATTGGACAGATAACCAGTCTGGTAAAGAATATCAGGAGCATCAGGTTTTTAGGAGATACAATATTTATCTTGTCAACATGTATTGACGGCGTAATCAGGTAGGCATAAAAGAAAAATAATACTGAAGTAATTTCGCCGAAAAATTTGATCTTATAATTTGTAATGAAACCCAGAAACGCAAAAATACCAAGAAACAGAATAAATGTAATGGCCCTTATGAGTGTGTTATTTCTGATTTTCATTTAATTAGCTTTCACATTGTCAGCCACTTATTTCGTACCATACAATTTCCTGAAATTTAGATATTTAATTGTAGATTTGCAAGACATTCTACAAATTCTCCCAATACCATTTCAGAGCTTCCCCAAGGCCTTGTCTTACATTATGTGTCGGAGAATATCCCAGCAGTTTTCTGGCTTTTTCTATTGAAGCAAGTGAATGAGGAATATCCCCTGCCCTCTCCTTTCCGTAAACAGGTTTAATTGAAAGTATCTCACTGTCGTACTTTCCGGCCATCTCTTTTAAAAGTTCAAAAAGGCGGTTAAGATCAGTCCGCTCCCCGTGAGCAACATTGTAAACCTGGTTAACAGCTTCCCTGTTCTCAACAACTGCTGCCAGGTGATTTGCCTGGATGACATTATCGATATATGTGAAATCCCTTGAATAGGTTCCGTCGCCGTTGATAACAGGCGCTTCGTGATTCATAAGCTTCTTTACAAACAGCGGGATCACAGCCGCGTAGGCTCCGTGAGGATCCTGCCGTCTTCCGAAAACATTGAAATACCTTAATCCGATAACATCTATATTATATGTCGAAGCGAAATTCGCTGCAAAGAGTTCATCGACGTATTTTGTTATGCCATAAGGAGATAAGGGTTTCCCGATCCTGTCCTCCACTTTTGGCAAGCCCGGATGATCACCATAGGTCGATGAACTTGCCGCATAAACGAATCTCTTTACTCCTGCTTCTTTCGAAGCAAATAACATCTTGACAAATCCGCCGATATTTACATCGGTGCTTGTTACCGGATCTTTGATCGATCTGGGTACCGATCCCAGAGCAGCTTCGTGAAATACAATATCAACACCATCCACAGCAGCTTTGCAAACGTCATAATCCCTTATGTCTCCTTCAATAAGCCTGAAATCAGGATTATTCATATAATCCTTAAGGTTTTCCCGTTTTCCTGTTGAAAAATTGTCGAGACAGACCACCTGATTACCGCAGGATAAAAAAGAGTCAATCAGATTTGAACCTATAAATCCGGCGCCACCGGTGACAAGAACCTTTTTGTTTTTAACAAGCCGTTCCATATGACTAATATAACGAAATAATGATTTATTCAGTATTATGATCAGGATTATTCGAACATCATTATGATCTCTCCAAGAATGAATTCCGCTGTTTTTCCGTCGCCATAGAAAGTGGGATACTCAAGACCTGATCCGTCGTTGATGAAACGCATGAATCCGTCCCTTATCTTAACAGGATCAGCATCAACAAGTTCCACAGTTCCATTCTTCACAAGCTCCACCCATTCAGTCTCAGCGCGTAATACAAGACAGGGTTTCCTGAAGAAATGAGATTCTTTCTGAACACCTCCGGAATCAGTGATTATCATCCTTGATGTTTTTTCAAGAAGGATCATTTCGAGATATGATACCGGAGGGATTATCTTTATCAGACTTGAATTATTGAGATCTTTATACAGGGTCGTCAGTTTATTTTTCAGTGAATTGACGGTTCTTGGATGCAGTGGCATAACCAAGGTAACGGAATTTTCCCTGGCCAGTGTTATCAGGGTTTTTATCAGGACCTCTAACCTGGAGGTGTCATCAGTATTTATTTCACGATGGATCGTAACAAGAACAAATTCATTTCTTTTTACCTCAAGACTTTCGAGAAAGGAAGCTTTTTTCTTTTCTGCCAGTCCGGCGTAAAAGAGGGCGTTATCATACATTATATCGCCTGTCAGATATATCTTGGGATTATCAATTGTATAGGGAGGAGAGTTTTCGGGTCTGAATCCTTCCCTCATAAGGTTCTTAAATGCCGCGTTTGTGGGAGCAAAAAGAAGTGTTGAAGAATGATCACTGACAATCCGGTTTAACTCTTCAGGCATCATTTTATTGAAAGACCTGAGTCCTGCTTCAACATGTATAACCGGAAAATGCATCTTTGCAGCAGCGATTGCTCCGGCAAGTGTAGAGTTTGTATCACCGTAAAGGAGCACACAATCCGGCTTCTCTTTAAGGAGGATTTCCTCAATGCCTGTAATCATCATTGAAGTCTGCCTGCCGTGAGTTGATGAACCCACACCCAGATTGTAATGAGGTTTATGTATCTCGAGTTCATCGAAGAATATATCGGACATCTCCTTATCGTAATGTTGTCCGGTATGAATTATAATTTCCTCAAGTCTGTCTGAAAAACCTGTTTTTATTGCCCGGCTGATTGCCGAGGCTTTAATAAACTGAGGTCTGGCACCTACAATATTAACTAGTTTGATCTGCGACATTGATTCCCACGAATATGGGAAACAAATTTAGCTAAAATATCGATTCTTTCAATATTATTTTGACAGATTGTTATTTAGCATAGTTGACCGCACGTGTTTCGCGGATCACTGTTATTTTTATCTGTCCGGGATAAGTCATTTCATTCTGGATTTTTCTTGCGATTTCGAATGAAAGGCCTTCAGCTTCCTTATCATTTACCTTTTCGGCGCCTACAATAACACGAAGTTCCCTTCCGGCCTGTATTGCATAAGTTTTTGTAACGCCGGGGTACTGAAGAGCCAGTGATTCGAGCTCCTTCAGTCTTTTGATATATGATTCAACCACTTCACGGCGGGCACCGGGACGTGCGCCTGATATTGCGTCGCAAACCTGTACGATCGGTGAAATAAGAGTTGTCATTTCGGTTTCATCATGATGGGCTCCGATAGCATTGCATATCTCAGGTTTCTCCTTATATTTTTCAGCCATCTTCATACCAAGGATTGCATGCGGAAGTTCGGGTTCATCATCCGGCACTTTGCCAATATCGTGAAGCAGGCCTGCTCTTTTGGCAATTTTGGGGTTCAGGCCAAGTTCTGCTGCCATAATTGAGGCAAGGTTTGCCACTTCGCGTGAATGCATCAGAAGGTTCTGTCCGTAGGATGATCTGTATTTCATTTTCCCGACCAGCCTGATGAGTTCGGGATGCAGTCCATGTATCCCAAGGTCGATAGCAGTACGTTTTCCGACTTCAAGGATTTCCTCTTCGACCTGTTTTTTTGTCTTTTCTACTATCTCTTCTATTCTCGCAGGATGGATCCTGCCATCGGTGACAAGCTGGTGAAGAGCAAGGCGTGCAATTTCCCTTCTTACAGGATCGAAAGCCGAAAGTACTATTGCTTCAGGGGTATCATCCACGATTATCTCTACACCTGTTGCAGCTTCAAGGGCTCGTATATTCCGTCCCTCACGTCCGATGATCCGGCCTTTCATTTCATCCGAATCAATGTGAAAGACTGTAACTGCATTTTCGATGGCGTTTTCGGCAGCAACTCTCTGGATAGTCTGGATGACTATTCTTTTGGCTTCCTTGTTTGCGGTCATCTTTGCTTCATCGAGTATCTCGTTGATGTATGACATTGCGCCTGTCTTTGCCTCTTCCTTCAGGGATTCGATAAGATTGTTTTTGGCTTCCTCCGCCGACAGTCCTGAGATAGTTTCAAGTTTCTCAACCTGCTGTCTGTGAAGTTTTTCAAGCTCTTCATGTTTCTTATCGACCAATTCGAGCTGGATGTTCAGGTTTTCCCTGATTGTTTCGGCTTCGTTCTTCCTGCGCTGTGCCTCTTCGATCTTTTGGGAAAGAGTCAGTTCTTTCTGTTTTATCCTGTTTTCAGCCTGTGCGACCCTGTTATTTTTTTCATTTATTACCTTTTCATGTTCGGCCTTAAGCTGTAAAAATCTCTCTTTAGCCTGCAGGATTTTTTCTTTCCTTATTACTTCAGCCTCTGTTTCCGCTTCGCTTATTATCTTCCGGCTTTTATTTTTAAGCGCCGAGTGCCAGAAGAATATTCCTGCTCCAAATCCGGCCAGCAGTGCAACTGCACCAAGGATAATCGCAAGGATACTGTTTATTGATGTTATTAATATTGTCATAGAAATTATAGTTAATATATTAAAAAAAACCCGCAAAGTTCCTTCAGATTTTATAAAACCCCATATCTACATGGTTGAAGCTCCTATTCCGGGTTGAACGTCCACTGTCACGCGCCGGCGTGATCCCGACGTCCCGATAAAAATCGGGACGGGGTGAGGCCTGTCCTTACCAGATTAAGGTGGGCTTCAAAGTTTTAACTGTTGAGTTCCAAAAATGAATGAAGAAACAGTGCGGGCAATATTTTCCTGCTATTTTAAAGAACGCTGTTACTCTTGTTTATCCAGAACTGAATCGATCTTTTGAATCAGTTCACTGATGGTATCCGGGATATAATCATTCTCCAGCTTTTCCTCCTCCTCTGTGAGCTTTATCACATACTGAAGGGCCGCCATCGCCAGGAAATCCTGCACATCCTTATCAGTATAGCGCTGCTTGTATTGCAGCACCTTTTCATTTATCATCCTGGCAGCTTTCCTGATCTTCTCTTCATTTTCCCGTTCCACTTTCAATGGATAATACCTGTCAGCTACATTTACCCTGATCGAAAGCTTATCATCCATTGGTATATCTTATCTGTTTAAAAGAGTAACACATCTGTCAATTTCCCGCACTAATTCATTAATCCTCGTCCTTGCTTCACCGGCATTCCCGCCATCACCCAACAGTGCTCCTGATAACTTAACTCTTTCGTACTTAATCTCAAGTTCCTTTATTCTGTCCTCTCTTTCCTGAAGAATTCCCTTTAATTCTCCTTCAGATTTTCTCAGATTCTGATTCTCGTTTTTAAGATTTTCATACCTGATTAACAATTCATCCAGTTTTTTGTTTAAAAGTTTTAATTCTTCATAAAGATCACCGGACATATCAAAATCTTTAGTGCAAAGGTAATAATTGTTAATCAATTTTTCAAAAAAATGCTTTAAATAATTTGCTCAACTTCGCCAGATGCTTAGTTTTGCAATGCATAATCAGAAAACTGCAATATAATGCCTTTCATAAAATCAGTATTTTTAATTTGTTTGTATTTTTTGTCATCATCAGATATTCCAAAAGATAAGAAAATTTTCATTTCCCCTGTCAGGATTCCGCTTGCACTCTCCGCCAACTTCGGGGAATTGCGGGCAGATCATTTTCATTCTGGTATCGATATAAAGACCCAGGGGGTCACAGGGAAAGAGATAATCGCTCCGGCTGACGGATATGTATACCGGATAAGCATAACACCCGGAGGGTTTGGTAATGCTATCTATCTCAGACATTCATCGGGATATTCGACAGTATTCGGGCATCTTGACCGTTTCATTCCGGAAATTGAGAAATTTGTCACCGATTATCAATATGAGAGGAAGAGCTTCACAGTATCAATATTTCCTGAAAGCAGTAAATTTGTTTTTAAACAGGGTGATGTTATTGCATATTCTGGTAATACGGGTGGATCATCTGGGCCTCATCTGCATTATGAAGTAAGGAAATCTGATTCTGAAAAGCCTGTGAATCCTCTCCTGTTCGATTTTGGTACAGGTGATAATATCGAACCTGTATTTGAAAAGCTGGCAATATATCCCATTGACAAAAAAACCCTGATAAACGGTCGTAACGAGGTTAAAAAAATTGATTTATCGGGTGGCCATGGAAATTATTACATACCTGTTGAAAATGAAATTATAATCAGTGGCGCAGCAGGATTTGGTATAAAAACATACGATCTGCTGAATGACAGCTATAATAAGTGTGCTGTTTACTCTGTTGAATTGAAAATTGACAGTTCTGTGATTTACAGGAATGTTATGGATGAATTCTCATTTGCAGAGTCGAGATATATCAACAGTCATATTGATTATGAGACATATATGAAAGACAGAGTGTATTTCGAAAGAGTGTATCTGCTTCCGGATAACAGGCTGAGCACATATGAATACATAGTCAACAGAGGTATTTACAATTTCAGCGACAATAAAATTCACCATGTTGTAATTGAGATCAGGGATGTACACAATAATTTATCGGTGCTCTCATTCCCTGTAAAAAGTGAATCACATTCAGAAATGGCTATTCCGGATACCGGCAAATCAGATCTTATATTGATGCCATATAACAGGGCCAACAGGTTCAGGGCTGGAAATATCGCAGTCTCCATACCTGCCGGTGCCCTATATGACACTCTTTTTTTCAGTTATAAAAAGGAAGCGCCTGCTCCCGGTATGTATTCTGAACTGCATCACGTACATAATAAATTCACTCCGCTGCAAAGGTCATACACGCTTTCAATCAAACCTGTTTCAATTCCGGCAGGAAAACAATCGAAGATGCTGATCATAATGTTAAGGGACGACGGGGCAAAGGTTCCCTTATCAGGGAAAATGTCTGAGGGGTTTATCAATGCAGAAATTTCTTCATTCGGGAAGTTTTATATCGGGATTGATACCGTTGCACCGGTTATTACAGCTAACGGACTGTATCCGGGTGCAGATCTTACATCAAAAAAGGAAATCAGGGTGAGAATCACCGATAACCTGTCAGGAATTAAATCCTATGAACCCCTGGTTGATGGCAAATGGGCACTCTTTAAATACGATCTGAAAAATAATTTGCTTACCTATACATTTGATCCGGAGCGGATTACAAAAGGCTCAACACATAGTCTGTCGCTGAAGGTAACCGACAACAGAGACAATGTGAGTACATATACCTGTAATTTCAAGTGGTAAAAAAAATCAACGTATTTTAATACGT
>Ga0116148_1003164_pt1 | contig 15422 bp, 14 predicted proteins | sample AD_UKC055_MetaG_FD_89786 | JGI IMG/M metagenome (GOLD analysis project Ga0116148, IMG submission 89786) | Active sludge microbial communities of municipal wastewater-treating anaerobic digesters from USA - AD_UKC055_MetaG | ecosystem: Engineered > Bioreactor > Anaerobic > Digestate | place: USA... | reverse complement strand
TGGGATGTGGTATCGAAAGGTTATCTTCGGTATGCAGGTCCGCAACAATTGTTGTTTACCTATTCCGAAGACAGCTACCTGGACGGCATCAGTACCGATTTCTCTTCTCCGGACGGCCCCGGCAATCTCTCCCCACCCGGCAGTGGATTATCTATCGACCTGGGATTAACCGCCAAACCTTTGCCTTTTTTAAACCTGTCGGCTTCGATTACCGACCTGGGTTTTATTAGATGGAGTAAGTACCATGTTCAGCAGGCTGTTTCGAACGAAACCGTTAGTTTCGAAGGGATGGATCTGGCTTTTGGAGAAGAATCGCAGGACGAAGAAGAGGGTAACGGTATAGGAGATCAACTGCAGGAACTGATACGCTTAAGCAAAGACGTTCCTACTAAATCCTTTGTCAGTGGTTTGACCACCAAGCTGAATATTGGGGGCGAGGTGGGCATTCTCAATGACCGCATTTCTTTCGGGCTCTTGTCGCAAACAGCCATTGCCAGGAGCAGACTTCTTTATCAGGATTTTATGTTGTCGGCCAATTTCAAGCCGGGCAGCATGCTTCAGGCCGCACTCACTTACTCGCTCTTGCACGGTAAAATGAGTTCATTCGGTACAGCGGTAAACCTTAAGTTGTTATATGTCAACTTCTTCCTTGCAGCCGATTATATTCCGTTGATTTATACTCCTCAGATGATACCGGTGAATAATTCACATTTCAACCTTCAAACCGGTATTAATTTGATGTTTTAAAAACTAAGAGGCCCATACGGGCCTCTTCTTATTAATAAGCAAATAAGGGATAATTCGCCATGGTCTGATTGACTTTTTGGCGAACGGCTTCTACATTCTTTTGGTTGTCGGGTTGCGACAATACGAAGTCTATCCATTCAACTATCTGCAGCATCAGCTCTTCCTTGGCTCCCCGGGTGGTAATGGCGGGAGTGCCCAGCCTGATGCCGGAGGTCAGAAAAGGAGAGCGGCTGTCGAAAGGCACCATGTTTTTGTTGATGGTGATGTCGGCTTTAACCAGGGCATTTTCTGCCTCTTTTCCAGTCAGGTTGGGGAATTTCGATCTTAGGTCGATCAGCATGGAATGGTTGTCGGTGCCGTCGGAAACTACTTTGTAGGATTTGTCCATAAAAGCCTTGGCCATGGCGGCGGCGTTTTTCTTAACCTGCCTTTGGTATTGTTTGTATTCGGGTTGCAGGGCTTCACCAAAAGAAACGGCTTTGGCCGCTATGATGTGTTCCAGCGGTCCGCCCTGAATGCCTGGGAAGACGGCTGAATCGATCAAGGACGACATTTTGCGGATTTCCCCTTTGGGTGTAACTTTTCTCCAGGGATTGTCGAAATCTTTCCCGATAAGAATAATACCGCCGCGGGGGCCTCGCAACGTTTTGTGAGTAGTCGAAGTAACGATATGAGCGTGTTCGAGGGGATTGTTAAGCAGCCCGGCGGCAATCAGTCCGGCGGGATGCGCCATGTCGATCATAAGCAAAGCGCCGATTTTGTCTGCAATGGAGCGCATGCGGGCATAATCCCAGTCGCGGGAATAGGCAGAGGCTCCGCCCACAATGAGTTTTGGGTGTTCGCGCAGGGCGATTTCTTCCATTTGATCGTAGTCTACCCGTCCGGTTTCTTCTTTTACATTGTATTCCAGTGCTTTGTAATAGATACCTGAACTGTTTACCGGAGAGCCGTGCGAAAGGTGGCCGCCGTGTGAGAGATTCAAACCGAGAAATGTATCACCGGGATTCATCACCGCCATAAAAACAGCAGCATTGGCCTGGGCTCCGGAATGTGGTTGAACGTTGGCATATTCTGCATTAAAAAGTTTTTTGAGCCTCTCTATAGCTAAGCTTTCACTTTCGTCAACCACCTCGCATCCTCCGTAGTAGCGATTCCCTGGATAACCTTCGGCGTATTTGTTGGTTAGGCAGGAACCCATGGCCTGCATGACTTGTTCGCTTACAAAATTTTCAGAAGCAATCAACTCTATGCCTCTGAGTTGGCGTTTACGTTCTTTTTCGATGATATCAAAAACGATTTGATCTCTTTTCATAAAATAAAGTATAGGAATGAATGAATTATTTTTTCTTTTCGACCGACCAGCCGGATTTACCGATTAATTTACCCAATTCAAAGTAGGAGCCCTGTACGTACACCTGCAAGCCGGCTTTTTCCAGGTCCGGTTTTCCGGTGGCCTGATCTATGTATTTTTCGTCCACCTGCACATTGACCACTTCGGCCAGAAACATGTCGTGAGAGCCCAGAGAGAGAATTTCTTTAACCCTGCATTCAATGTTGACGGGAGATTCTTCGACTGTGGGAGCCTGCACCACTGCGGCTTTGCCCGGAGTCAGGCGCATTTCTTTGAATTTATTGAATTTTTCACCGGAACGTACTCCGCACCAGTCGGTGGCATAGGAGAGGTCTTTGGTGGTCAGGTTTAAAACAAATTCCTTGTTTCTTTCGAGGATTTTGTGAGAATGCCTGGTTTTCCGGACAGAAATGTAGCACATGGGTGGTTCGCTGCAAACAGTGCCCGTCCAACTTACGGTAATTAGGTTGTACTCATCCGGGGTGGAACCGCAGCTGACTAAAAGAGCCGGAAGTGGATAAATCATTGTTCCGGGTTTCCGATGTTGTTTCATATTTTTTTTATTTTTTTGGAGTGCTGGAAGCTTGACTCAGTTTACTTTTACAATAACTGTAATTCTTCTTCCCTGATCTCCCGTTCGCAATAGGGGCATTTCAGTACCAAAGGAGATTTACTGATTACGTTATAACGGGGTTCCATGACTTCATTGTTGGTGATGCACTTTGGATTGACGCATTTGACTATACCTTTGAAATGATCGGGAAGGGTGATTATTCTTTTTTCTGTTACCTGGTAATCTCGTATGATGTTTATTTTGGCATTGGGAGCAATCAGAGCGATGCGGTTGATTTCTTTTGATTCAAAAAAGCGGTTGGCCACTTTAATGATGCCTTTTGTCCCCATGCGTTTGCTGGCTAAATTGTTGCCAATGGTTACTTCGTTGGAAATTTGTTCGAGTTGCAGAATTTCCACCACCTTAAACAGCTTATTGGCGGGGATATGGTCTATGACGGTTCCGTTTTCGAGTGCTTTGACCTGCATTTCTTTTTTGACGTATTTTTTATCCATCGTTGTGGGATTTAAACTAAACCTAAAGCATGACTGATAATGGCTTGTCTTACATACAATCCGTTGCGGGCCTGCTCGAAATAATAAGCCTTGGGGTTGTCGTCCACGTCCTGCGAAATTTCGTTCACCCTGGGTAGGGGATGCAAAATCCGAAGGTTGTTTTTGGATTTATCCAGCATGTGGTTGTGCAGAATATAAACGTTCTTTACTTTTTCGTATTCCACCAGGTCGGTAAAACGCTCCCGTTGAATGCGGGTCATGTACAGGATGTCGGCCTGCTCGATGATTTCCGGTTCAAAATTGGAATTCTCGTAATAGGGGATGTTGTTTTCCCGGCAAATCAGCTTGTATTCATTGGGCATAAGCAGTTCTTCGGGAGCGATAAAGTAGAAAACGGGAGAAAAATACTTCAGGGCCATTAGCAGTGAATGCATGGTTCTTCCGTATTTCAGATCGCCTACCATTACTACCTTGAGATTATCCAGTCGGCCCTGAGTTTTTTGAATGGAGTATAAATCAAGCATGGTTTGGGTGGGGTGTTGATTGGCTCCGTCTCCGGCATTGATGATGGGGATATCGGTTACTTCGGTGGCGTAGCGGGCAGCTCCTTCCAAAAAATGCCGCATAATGATTATGTCGGCATAGTTGGAAACCATTTTAATGGTGTCTCTGAGGGTTTCTCCTTTGGTGGAACTGGATGTGGCCGCATCGGAAAAACCGATTACGCGTCCTCCGAGCCGGTTGATGGCAGTTTCGAAACTGAGACGGGTGCGGGTGGATGGTTCAAAAAACAGAGTCGCGGCTACTTTGCCCTGCAAAATGTTTTGATTGGGATTTGATTCAAAGCCGGCTGCCAATTCGAGAATGTGCAGCATTTGTTCCTTGGAATAATCCGCAATGGAAACCAGACTTGGATAAGACATAAAATCGTATTTTAGGCCTGACAAAGGTATATAAAGCTTTTTAATCTGCGAAAATTTTTTTTACCTTTGCGAGTCCTTTTGTTCCCTGAACAAAACTCTATACAAATGGCTAAATCTTCTGGTTCGAAATCGAAAAAAAAAGCCTCAAAAAACTCAGTTCTTTCCAGGATTCTGTTGGTGTTATGGATCACCTTCATAACGGTAGTGCTTTTGCTGGCTTTGCTTTTTACCAAAATAGCTCAGGGCAAACTGGGTTATATGCCTCCCATTGAGGAATTGGAAAATCCTAAAAATAAATACGCAACCGAAATTTATTCTTCGGACGGAATTTTGTTGTCTACCTATTATGTGGACGAAGGCAACCGGGTGGAGGTACAATACAGAGATCTCTCGCCTCATCTGGTCAGAGCCTTGATCGCTACCGAAGACCTGCGCTATACCAGGCATTCCGGCATCGACATAAAAGCCTTGTTCAGAGTGTTCTTTAAACGGGTCATCTTGCGGCAGCAAACAGCCGGTGGGGGGAGCACCATTACCCAACAACTGGCCAAGCAATTGTATACTCCTCCGGCTCAAAGCCGATTTGAACGTGCCATGCAAAAACCCATAGAGTGGGTGATAGCCGTACAACTGGAGCGTTTTTATACCAAAGAAGAGATTCTGACCATGTACCTGAACAAGTTCGATTTCCGGTACAATGCCGTAGGAATCAAAACAGCTTCCTGGGTTTATTTTGCCACTACTCCCGACAAATTGAATATGGAACAAGCGGCCACCCTGGTAGGTATGTTCAAAAATCCGGTGCTTTACGATCCCCTGCGTTATAATCAACGCACCAAAGAGAGGCGTAATCTGGTGCTGGAACAAATGCAAAGGGCCGGCTACATCGACAGGGCCGTATGCGATTCCGTACAGGATCTGGAATTGGAAACCGATTATCGTAAAGTTGACCATAGCCTGGGGCTCGCCCCTTATTTCCGTCAATATCTCAGGCTGATGTTGACGCATACCGAGCCAAAACGAAAAAATTACGCCTCCTGGCAGGATCAGTTATTTAAGGACGACTCCATTGCCTGGGAGACCAACCCTTTGTTCGGCTGGTGTCATAAAAATGTAAAACCGGACGGCTCCAACTATAATTTATATACAGACGGCCTCAAGATTTACACTACCATCGACTCCAGAATGCAGCAATATGCCGAAGAAGCTGTCTACGAACATATTGCTATGGACTTGCAACCGAAATTCTTCGAGGAAAAAGCCGGAAGATATTATGCTCCTTATACCAACAACCTCAGAGCAGGGCAGGTGGATACTATTTTGTGGACCAGTGCCCGGCAGACAGAACGTTACCGGGTGTTGCGAAAAGCCGGTTTGTCGGAGCAGGAAATACGCAAATCCTTTCGCACCAAGGTGGAAATGCAGGTGTTTTCGTATCAGGGCATGATAGACACCGTTATGTCTCCCATGGATTCCATCCGCTACCACAAGCATTTTTTGCGGGCCGGATTTATGTCGATGGATCCCTACAACGGCCACGTCAAGGCCTATGTGGGCGGTGTCAGCTTTAAACCTTTTGAATACGACATGGTGATGTTGGGCCGCAGGCAAGTGGGTTCGACCATAAAACCATTTCTTTATACCATGGCCATGGAAGAGGGTTTTTCGCCCTGCGATCCGGTACGCAACGAACCCATTACCCTAATGACTGAAACCGGAGAGCATTGGACCCCCAAAAACACATCCACCAAGATGGTGGGCGAGATGGTAAATCTGCGTTGGGGCTTGGCCAATTCAAACAATTGGATTTCGGCTTACCTGATGAGTAAATTGTCTCCCTACAGTTTTGTGCGTTTACTGCGCTCTTTTGGAATCAAAGGTCATCTGGATCCGGTGGTTTCTCTGGCATTAGGCTCCTGCGAAGTCTCCCTTTCCGAGATGGTGAGTGCCTACACGGCATTTGTCAACGGAGGCATCAAGGTAATGCCCTTGTTTGTCACCAGGATAGAAGACAACGACGGTAATGTAATCAGTTACTTTACGCCTCAAATGTCGGAAGTGTTCAGTGAGCACACATCCTATCAGATGCAGGTTATGTTGCGTGCTGTTATCAACGAAGGTACCGGTATCCGGGTTCGTTCCAGGTATGGAATTCTCGCCGATATGGGAGGCAAAACCGGGACTACTCAAAACAATTCGGACGGCTGGTTTTTGGGTTTTACGCCTAAACTGGTGAGTGGGGCCTGGGGCGGAGGCGAAGAACGGGATATTCATTTTGATTATATGTCCGAAGGACAGGGAGCTAATGTGGCATTACCCATCTGGGCTTTGTACATGAATAAGGTTTATGCCGATACCACTTTGGGTTATTGTGTTTGTGATTCATTTTCTATTCCGGCGCCTTATTTGGAACCTTGTGAGCAATCGCTCAATGCGGATGAGGATAACGATGTGATGGAGGGGATATTTGAAGACTTATAGTTATCTTTAGGGCTTTACGTACGGAATGACTGTTATCTTGCATATAGAAAGTGCCACCAAACCCTGTTCGGTAGCTTTGAGTAAAGGGGAAGAACTCTTGTTTTTCAGAATGAACAATCAGGCAAATTCTCACGCCGTACAATTGGGTTTGATAGTGGACGAAGCCTTGAAATTTGCCTCCAGGCGGGAGCTTCGTATAGATGCCGTTTCGGTAAGCGCCGGTCCGGGCTCCTACACCGGCTTAAGAATCGGTGTTTCTATGGCTAAAGGGATCTGTTACGGTTACGATGTTCCCCTTATAGCCCTGTCCACCCTGAGGATACTTACCGGACAGGCCTTGGGGAAAGCAGATAAAAATACACTCTTGTGTCCCGCTTTAGACGCAAGACGTATGGAAATCTATACCGCCGTTTACAACCACAAGGGGGAAGAGTTGAAGCCGGCGGAAGCCCTGGTGCTGGAGGAAAACAGCTTTGAAGACTTCCATTCCGACAAAACCCTTTGTTTTTTTGGAGATGGAGCAAAGAAATGTATGGGAAAATTGAACCGGAAGAATATTTGCTCCCTGGGAGCTTTGGTGCCCAGGGCAAGCGAAATGCTACACCCGGCTCTGGAAGCTTTCCGCTCGGGGCGTTTTGAAGAAACAGCCTATTTTGAACCTAATTATTTAAAAGATTTTCAGGCCACTGTCCCCAAGAAACTGGACAGATTAATTGGAAAGATTGATTCTTTCTCCTGATTTTCGCCCTTGAAATTTTAAAAAGAAAAAGTTATGAATGTAAACGAATTGGAATACAATACCCAAATGAAGAAATTGGAACTGCCTGAGTACGGGCGCCATATTCAACGTATGGTGGATTATGCCCTGACAATCGAAGATCCCGAAGAACGCAAATGTTGTGCGCATATCATTGTGCGTATTATGGGAAACCTTTTTCCGCATTTGCGCGATGTGAGCGATTTTAAACATAAACTTTGGGATCACCTGGCCATCATGTCCGATTTCAAACTGGATATTGAATACCCCTACGAGATCATTCAACAGGAAGATCTTCATTCCAGGCCCGATAAAGTACCTTACGGTTCCAAAATCATTAAAGTAAGGCATTATGGCCATATCACCGAAGAATTGATCGATAAGGTGCTGGAGATGGAAGAAGGACCGGAAAAAGAACGCCTGATCCAGCTTTTGGCCAATCACATGAAAAAGAGTTTTTTGACCATGAACCGGGAATTGGTCGAAGACAAAAAAATCTTTGACGATCTGAGGCTGATGTCCGGGGGAAAAATAGATATTAAGGAAGAAGAGTTGCGTTTGGTAGAGCCCCGCGAAGTGACTTATACCAAAAAAAAGGGCAACAATTCAGGTCAACGCCGTAAGTAGCGGCGAGCTTTAATTCGATTTACCATGGCATCGTTTCATATAGAAGGAGGACATAAGTTGCATGGAGCCATACGGCCTCAGGGAGCAAAGAACGAAGCTCTCCAACTGCTTTGTGCCTGTTTACTCACTCCCGAAAAAATTATACTCCACAATGTCCCCGACATTTTGGATGTAAACAATCTGATAGAATTACTGGCCAGTCTGGGGGTTAAAACCTGTTCGCTGGGCAAGGGTAGCTGGAGTTTTCAGGCAGACGACATCGACCTGGACAAACTCGAAACAAAGTATTTTTTCGAGAAAAGTGCGGCTCTCAGGGGCTCAGTGATGATGGTTGGCCCTTTGGTAGCCCGCTTTGGGAAAGCCATTATTGCCAAGCCGGGAGGGGACAAAATCGGCAGACGCAGGCTGGACACTCACTTTTTGGGTATCCAGAAGCTGGGCGCCCGCTTTGATTACGATGCCGAACGCTCTTTGTACACCGTTGAAGCAGAAAAACTGAAAGGTTGCTATATGTTGCTCGACGAGGCCTCGGTCACCGGAACAGCCAATATTTTGATGGCCGCTGTTTTGGCCAAAGGCAGAACAACCATATACAATGCCGCCTGCGAACCTTACATTCAACAGCTGTGCCGTATGCTAAACGCCATGGGAGCCAACATCACGGGCATCGGTTCCAATTTACTTAACATCGAAGGAGTCGAAAGTCTCGGCGGATGTACCATGCGTATTTTACCCGATATGATCGAAGTGGGCAGTTTTATCGGAATGGCAGCCATGACAGCTTCTGAGCTGACCATTAAGGATGTGGCATACGATGAATTGGGGCTGATTCCCGACAGTTTTCGCCGCCTGGGCATTCAGCTTGAGCGCAGAGGCGACGATATTTACATCCCTGCCCAAGACAGTTACACCATCGAGACTTTTATCGACGGTTCTATTATGACCATTGCCGATGCACCCTGGCCGGGATTGACTCCCGACTTGCTCAGTGTTATGCTGGTAGTGGCCACTCAGGCCAAAGGCAGTGTGCTGATTCATCAAAAAATGTTCGAGAGCCGATTGTTTTTTGTAGATAAACTTATCGACATGGGAGCCCAGATCATTCTTTGTGATCCTCACAGGGCTACCGTGATTGGCTTGGGACGGCAGCAGGTGCTCAGGGGGGCTCGTATGACTTCGCCCGATATCCGGGCCGGTATCGCCCTTTTGATTGCAGCCATGTCGGCACAGGGAGAGAGCCGTATTTTCAATATTGACCAAATAGACCGGGGATACGAACGTATTGACCAACGTCTGAACGCTTTGGGGGCAAGCATAAAACGCATTTAAATGATTAAATCTTCTGAGGTATTTTCCATCGGTCGTTTCATCAAGCCTCACGGTCTGGGGGGAGAGCTGGTGTTTTTGTTTACCGACGAAGTTTTCGACCGTACTGAAGCCCCTTATTGGCTGCTCGAAATGGACGGTATTCTGGTTCCTTTTTTTGTGGAGTCTTATCGTTTTCGTTCCGGCAATTCTGCTTTGGTAAAATTGGACGGCATTGATAATGAATCACAAGCCCGTTTTTTGGCCGACAAGACCGTTTTTTATCCCAAGACATACGCCGATGGGCTGGTTTCCGGGCTTACCGAGGATAGCTGGGATTTTTACCTCGGATTTGAGGTTCGCGATGTACGGAGCGGTCAAAGCTTAGGTCTGATTAAAGCGGTGGATTCAAGCACCATAAACGTGCTTTTTCTGGTCGGGAATGAAAACTCCGGGTTGATGATACCCGCCACCGAAGATTTTATACACGACAGAGATATCAAGCGCAGGATTTTGTTTATGAACCTGCCCGAAGGTCTCTGTGATATGGGGCAATAACGATGATCCGTACGACAGATCTGAGCATAGGTTATGTGCGCAATGCCAAACAAATGGTAGTTCAAAGCGATTTGCATTTGCAAATTTCTCGCGCTGAAATGCTCGCCGTTATTGGTCCCAATGGTTGTGGTAAATCTACTTTGCTCCGTACGCTGGGCGGTTTGCAGCCCCCTTTGAAGGGTTCGGTTTTGGTGGGAGGTAAAGAGCTGGAAAAGCTAAATATGCAAGAAAAAGCTGCTCTTTTCGCTTTGGTGCTCACTGAATCGGTGCAAATTCCTTATTGTACGGTAAGACAACTTGTAAGTATGGGCCGTTATCCGCATACCGGCCGTTTTGGCCGGCTCAACCGGGATGATCACCTGAAAGTAGAGGAGGCTTTGGAGCGCGTACACCTGAGAGTCCTGGCTCAAAGGCTATTGACTGAGCTTTCGGACGGGGAGCGTCAACGCGCCCTGGTAGCTAAAGCCCTGGCTCAGGATACTCCGCTCATTTTGCTGGATGAACCTACATCGCATCTGGATCTTAGCAACAAAGTTGAACTGATGGTTTTGTTGAGAGAGCTGGCTCGCGATACAGGCAAAACAATTTTGTTAAGCACGCATGAATTGGAGCTAGCCCTGCGTTTATCCGACCGGATATGGTTGATGAAACCGCAGGCAGGAGGCATAGAAGAGGGTACTCCCTCGGAGTTGATTGCCCAACAAAGCTTGCAACATGTTTTCAAAAACGACTTATTCGGATTTGAACCGGAAACGGGCAGAGTTCAAATTTTTCAAAAACGGAAGCCTTGAATTATCGGCTCTAAATATTACCTTTGCAGCTCTGTTATCTGAATAATGGGAAAATTCAAAGACTATCAGAATCGCCTGAGACAGAAGTTTCGTTTTATTGTGTTGAACGAAAACACGCTCGACACCCTGTTTTCTTCGCGTATTTCCAGGCTGGACGGCATCTTGCTTTCCATTGCTTTGGTTCTGGTCATTGCTGCTCTTTTGTTTGTCCTGTTTTTTTACACACCGCTTAAAGTGTATTTGCCCGGATACCTCGATCCCAAACTTAAACAACAAATGCTCAGCGATGCTTTTCGCCTCGATTCTTTGTCGAACGAATTGAGTAAACACGAAAATTACATATCGGTCATTCAGGTTATTATGGCCGGAGAGCAGCCTTTGGACAGCGTAATTAATTTGGACACACTTGCCAATCAGCAAATCACATTGATGGAAGCCAGTCCGTTTGAGTTGGAATTTCGTCAGCAATACGAGGAGAGCGAAAAATACAACTTGAGCGCTTTTAATCAAAAAATAAGCACAGACGGTTTGTTGTTTTATACGCCTGCCAAAGGAAGGGTTGTTTCCCATTTCAATCGCAACGAAAAACGTTTTGGTATAGACATTCAGACTCTTGCCCACCAAAGTGTGTTGTCGGTGCTGGACGGAACCGTTATTTTTGCTGCATATACCCCCGATTATAATTATGTTGTCCAGATACAGCACAACAACGATTTTGTGTCGGTCTACAGGCAAATGTCTGAATTGCTAAAAAAAGCCGGAGACCAGGTCAAGGCTGGTGAGGCCCTGGCTTTTGTAGGAAAGTCAGCCGTTAAATCCGAAATTCCCATCTTGCATTTTGAGCTGTGGTATAAAGGCGTTCCCCTCAATCCCGAAGATTATATCGTTTTCTGATGAATTCCGGCACTAGTGATCATATAAAAGAAATTGTTATACTTGGATCAACCGGATCCATTGGCACCCAGGCACTGGAAGTGATCTCGGAGCATCCGGATGAATTCCGGGTATATGCCCTGACAGCCAACAACAGCGTAGAGCTCCTGATTAAGCAGGCCAGAACTTTCGAACCTGAGGTTGTCGTTATAGCCAACACCCAATACCTGCCTCGTTTGCGCGAAGCCCTTAAAGATTTACCCATTAAAGTGTACGCCGGTGCCGATGCCATAGAACAGGTGTGTGAGTCCGGACCCGTCGACATTGTTTTGACCGCTATGGTGGGTTATTCCGGGCTGAGGCCTACACTCAGGGCTATTAAAGCCGGTAAAAACATTGCGCTGGCCAATAAGGAGACTATGGTGGTGGCGGGTGAAATCATCAATGAACTGGCTCGTAAGCATCAGGTAGCGATTTTGCCTGTCGATTCGGAGCATTCGGCTATTTTTCAATGCCTGGAATTTGCCAATCCACCGGAGAAAATCATTTTAACGGCTTCGGGCGGCCCGTTTAGAAAATTCAGCATGGAAGAACTCAAGACGGTGAGCAGGGAGCAAGCTCTGAAACATCCTAATTGGGCTATGGGCGACAAGATTACCATCGACTCGGCCACCATGATGAACAAAGGTTTTGAGGTGATTGAAGCTAAATGGCTGTTTGGCTTGCTGCCCGAGCAAATTGAAGTAGTGGTGCATCCTCAATCGATCGTACATTCTATGGTACAGTTCAGAGACGGCTCTGTAAAAGCTCAGTTGGGTTTGCCCGATATGAAGCTTCCCATTTTGTACGCTCTGAGTTATCCATTACGTCGGGAGACTCGTTACCCCAGATTGGATATAACAGAGATAGGCTGTTTGGAGTTCGAAAAACCCGACCTGAATAAATTCAGGAATTTAGCCCTGGCCTATACGGCTATGGAGACGGGTGGTAATATGCCCTGCATTCTCAACGCCGCCAACGAAGTGGCCGTCGATGCTTTTCTGCACGGTCGTATAGCCTTTTTGCAAATGTCCGATTTGCTTGAATTTACGATGGAAAAAGCTGAGTTTTTTAAATGCCCCGATTACGAAGCCTATACCATCAGCGATCAGAGGGCTCGCCTAATAGCACAGGCCTATTTGGACAAATTGTCCTAATCAATTTATTTACACCTGAACTATGGATACTTTTTTGATCAGATTACTTCAACTTATTACCAGTCTGTCCATATTAATCGTCGTTCATGAGTTTGGCCATTTTCTGTTTGCCAAGCTTTACAAAATACGCGTGGAGCGCTTTTATTTATTTTTCCATCCGGGTTTTTCTCTGATGCGTTTTAAGAAAATCGAGGGCAAATACGAATTCAGCTTTTTGTCTAAAAATCCCCCCGAACACTGGAAAGACTACCCCGAAACCACTATGTGGGGTCTTGGCTGGTTGCCTTTGGGCGGCTACTGCTCCATAGCGGGCATGGTAGATGAGACAAAAAGTTCAAAGGATCTTGCTTCGGAGCCTCAACCCTGGGAGTTTCGCACCCGCAAGGCCAGTCAAAGACTGATGGTAATGGTGGGAGGAGTGTTGTTCAATTTTATTCTCGCTCTGGTGTTATACGCAGCTGTTTTGGGCATTTGGGGGAATTCTTTCCTGCCTCTGCAAAACGCCACATTGGGAATGGAATTCTCGGAACCGGCGCTGAAAGCCGGCTTTCAGAACGGAGATATTTTGCTCGAGGCAGACGGTATAGCCCTTGAACAGTTTAATGACGACAGCTTTCGCAAGATAGTAGAAGCTTCCGAAGTAAAGGTCTTGCGCAAGGGAGAGGAAGCTAAAGTCGCTATTCCTGAAGATTTTATGCAGCAATTACTGTCGGCCAGACAAGGCTTTGCCGCTTTCCGTTTTCCGACAGTGGTCAAAAAAGTAACGCCCAGGTCTCCGGGAGATAAAGCCGGGCTCATGCCGGGCGACAGTATTGTAGGCCTTAACTCGGTGCAGACGGAATCTTTTACGGACTTTGCTTCTATGCTCAGTCAATACGGAGACAGCAGCATTTTGTTGAGTTATTACCGCTCGGGAAACCCGGGCACCATGCAAGTACAGCTGGATTCCACTGCCAAAATCGGTTTTGAACTTAAACATCCGGCCGATATTTATCCCTTGAAACAAATAAACTATTCCTTTTTTGCCTCCATACCGGCGGGTATAAAATTAGGCGTAAGCAAACTGACCGGTTATGCCGGCGATATGAAATACGTATTTACCAGGGAAGGAGCCAAGAGCCTGGGCGGATTTGGTGCCATAGGAAGTTTGTTCCCCGCCACCTGGAATTGGAAAATCTTCTGGGAAACCACGGCCTTTTTGTCTATTATTCTGGCTTTTATGAATATTTTGCCTATTCCGGGATTGGACGGCGGCCATATTCTCTTTTTATTGTTCGAGGTGATTAGTAGGCGCAAACCCAACGAAAAATTTTTGGAATACGCCCAGATGGCCGGTATGTTTATTTTACTTGCCTTATTAATTTACGCTAACGGCAACGACTTGTTTCGTTGGCTGTTTAAGTAAAACTATACTAATCTAAAAAAATCATTATTTTTTTGATAAAAGAATGCTATATTTGCACAAAACAAAATTTGTGCAAATACGGTATCTTTTGAAATATCTTACGGTTTGCTGCCTGTTGCTGACGGCCGTGTTTTCATGGGCGGAAAGGCAGCTTCGGGTGGTGTTTTACAATACGGAGAATTTCTTTGATTGCAAAGACGACAGCCTGACACGTGATGAGGATTTTTTGCCCGGGGGGTCTTACGCCTGGAGTCCTAAACGTTTTCTGCAAAAAACGGAACAGCTGGCCAGGGTGCTGGCTGTGGCAGGCGAGGAGAGTTTCCCTCATTTAGTTGGCCTGGCAGAGGTGGAAAACGAAGACTGTCTGCAATTTTTACTCAGGGCATCTTCCCTGAAAAACGTTGCTTACCGCTATATTTACGCGGAATCGGCCGATCCTAGGGGAATAGATGTTTGTCTGCTGTACAATCGCTTTGTTTTCAAACCTTTGGCCTGGGAAAGTATAAGGCCCTCGTTCAGCGACGAAAATAAAAAATCAAGAGACATCCTCTACGTTAATGGATTACTGCCAAATGAACAAGTACTGCATGTATTTGTTTGTCATCTGCCTTCGCGTTACGGCGGGGTCAAGGCTTCCGAGAAATTCAGACGTCAGGCAGCCGGGCAATTGCGCGCAAGAGTTGACTCCCTGTTTAGCAAAGAGCCCAATGCACTTATCCTGATTATGGGCGATTTTAACGATGAGCCCTGTGATTTGTCTTTGAGTCGTGACTTGGGAGCGAGGAACCCTCAGGAGCCTTACCAGCCTGCGGCCTTGTACAATATGATGTGGCCCCTGATGAATAAACCTGCTTACGGTAGTCACAAATACCAGGGGCGCTGGTTGATGATTGACCAGATCATTGTTTCTTCGGCTTTGTTGTACGAAGAGCCCCTGCAACAAGAGAGCCCGCCTATTCGCCGTCTGTCCGAGGCAAAGGTAAGATTTGATGATTTTTTGCTGGTCAAAGATGAAAAGTATTTGGGTTATAAACCCTTTAGAACCTATGAAGCATATCGTTACATAGGCGGTTACAGCGATCACCTTCCGGTCTGCCTGGATATTCCGTTCTGAGCTTTAAAAATTCCCTATTGATAGTCCGTACAATACGAAAATTAGCTATCTTTGTCTGCCAAACAAAACTCATATTGATACTGGTTTTCAATCTGAGAAAGTTTAACCACCTACCAATTTATAAAGGGCGATGATATCAGTATGTATGGCTACCTTTAACGGGGAACGGTATTTGAAAGAACAGTTGGATTCCATTCTGAGCCAGCTTGGCGACGAGGACGAACTA
>Ga0116148_1003162_pt1 | contig 15429 bp, 11 predicted proteins | sample AD_UKC055_MetaG_FD_89786 | JGI IMG/M metagenome (GOLD analysis project Ga0116148, IMG submission 89786) | Active sludge microbial communities of municipal wastewater-treating anaerobic digesters from USA - AD_UKC055_MetaG | ecosystem: Engineered > Bioreactor > Anaerobic > Digestate | place: USA... | reverse complement strand
TTTAAAGAAGAAACTGGTGAAAACTTCATTGACTATATAACGATGTGCCGCATGCAGCGCGCAAAGGATCTTCTTCGCGACCATTCGCGAAGCATCAAGGAAATCAGCGCGGAATCGGGCTACTCAGATCCGAACTACTTCAGCAAGCTGTTCAAGAAAATCGTGGGGCTTACTCCGACTGAATTCCGGGAGAGTATATGAACCGTCCAAATCTGGCAGCCCTGCTGGCCGTAGCTGTGCTCTGCGCCCCTTTCTGCTCGTCCTGTCGAGACACCCGCAAAACCGGGTCCGGCTCTCCGTCTGCCAGCCAGATCACCATTGGTTTTTCGCTCGATTCTCTTATCGTTGAGCGCTGGATACGGGATCGCGACGTGTTTGTTTCGGCTGCGTCAAAGCTTGGCGCCGATGTTATTTTTCAGAATGCGGCAAACGACCAGAACGAACAGGTTAATCAGGTCAAATATCTCATAGACAAAGGCGTCGATGTTCTGGTGATCATTCCGCAGAATGCGGAGCTTCTGAGCGATTCCGTCCAAAAGGCAAAAGCAAAAGGAATTAAAGTAATTTCGTATGACCGGCTTATCCGCAACGCACCTGTCGATCTGTACGTCAGCGTCAACAGTGTTGATGTCGGGCGAATCATGGCAGAAGCGATTATTCGCGAAGCCCCGTCGGGGAATTACGTGTTTATCAACGGTCCAAAATCCGATTACAACGTTTCTCTGGTCAAGCAGGGGCAGGATTCTGTTTTTGTAAAATATCCGGGCGTGTATCATGTGCTCGATTTCTATGCCGACAACTGGAGTTACGATCAGGCCTATGAACAGGTGTCCGCACTGCTGGATAAAGGCACGATAATCGATGCGATTGTCTGCGGAAACGACGGGCTTGCCGGCGGCGCAATCCGCGCGCTTTCGGAACGGCGCCTTGCAGGCACCATTCCCGTCGTCGGCCAGGATGCCGACATTTCCGCCTGCCAGTATGTGGTTGAGGGTTCCCAGCTCATCACAATTTACAAGCCGATCTCACTTCTGGCCCGCCAGACAGCGGAATTTGCCGTTGCCATGGCAAAGAACGAGTTTGTTCCCCCCGAAACCATTATCGACAACGGCACCTGTTTTGTCCCGGTACACTGGCTTGAGCCCGTCGGGGTAAGCAAGGACAACATGAAAGACGTGATAATCGATTCCGGTTTCCATACTGCCGAAGAAGTATACCGGAACATTCCCGCCGGTCGCCGCGGGCTGTAACTCACAGTACTTTTTAAAGCACAATTTTTTACGGTTCAATATCTGATTTTTTCGGGTTGCAGGCCGCTCGAGGACTACAACAGGCAAAAAAAGACAGAAAGTTGTCCGTTTTGACCCCCATCCCTCTGATAGTATTACCTTACGGGACAGCAAAAGAGCTTTCCCGCAAAGTTTATCAGGAGGATGCAATGAAAAAAATCTCGAAGATCATCGTCGCAGCTTCGGCTCTTCTGTTGGTCGCTTCAATGGCGTTTGCCGGTGGTGCGCAGCAGAAATCGAAAGTGCAGATCGGCGTTGTGCTGCCCACAAAGGACGAGCCCCGCTGGATCCAGGACGAAACACAGTTCCTGAAAGTTCTTCAAGGACAAGCCGGTGTTGAACTGCTGTTCAGCCAGGGCGATTCCGGAAAAGAAAAACAGAACGTCGAAGCGCTTCTTACCAAGGGCATCAAAGTTCTTATCATCTGCCCGCATGACGGCACCGCAGCCGCAGCCGCAGCAGAAGCAGCCAAAAAAGAAGGCGTAACCGTTATTTCCTACGACCGCCTTATTACCGACACCACAGCCGTTGATTACTACGTAACCTTCGACTCGGTATCCGTTGGTAAAGCCCAGGCTCAGTACCTCGTGAACAACCTCGAAGCCGGAAAGAAAGGCAACCCGCTGTATCTGTATGCAGGCGCCGCTTCCGACAATAATGCCTTCCTGTTCTTCCAGGGCGCATGGGAAGTTCTCCAGCCGAAGATCGCCGACGGCACCTTCGTAATCAAGAACTCTTCCGAAGCTATTGCTCTCCAGAGCAAGAAAAACCTCGAGCGGACTGAAATGGCCAAGATCATCGGCCAGGTCACCACAAACTGGGAATTCAACGAAGCCAAGAAGAAAGCCGCCGATAACCTGACATCGACCACCGCCGCCGACAAGGGCAAGGTGTACATTCTCGCTCCGAACGACGGAACCGCTCGTGCAATCGCCGACGAATTCGCCAAGGACAAGGACGTATCCAAGTTCTTCGTAACCGGACAGGATGCTGAAAAACCTTCCGTTCAGTACATCATCGACGGAAAGCAGTCAATGACCGTGTTCAAGGACACCCGCACTCTCGTTAAAGACGCTGTCAAAATGGCAACCGATATTCTCGCCGGCAAGACCCCTGTAACCACAGGATCCTACAACAACGGCAAGAAAGACGTTGCTGCCAAGCAGACTGAAGTTGTCACCGTCGACCAGAAGAACGTAAAAGCCGCTCTGGTTGATTCCGGCTACTATGCTGCATCAGACTTTACCGGTCTGTAATTAACTGATTCGCATCTACAGACAAGCGGCCGTCTTCTCCTCCAGGTGAAAGCCGGCCCTTGTCTGTTTTTTTTCGGAGGATACCATGGGTAAAACCATACTTGAAATGTCGCACATCACAAAGGAATTTCCGGGCGTCAAGGCGCTCGACGACGTAACCTTCAAGGTAGAAGAAGGCGAGATCCATTTTCTGGTCGGAGAGAACGGTGCCGGAAAATCGACCTTGATGAAGGTTTTGAGCGGAGTTTACCCCTTTGGCACCTATTCCGGCGACATCTTGATCGACGGGCAGATACAAAAATACAACTCTATCCGGGACAGCGAACATGCCGGACTTGCAATCATATACCAGGAACTCGCGCTTGTTCCCGATCTTTCCGTATACGAGAACATCTATCTCGGCAACGAGCAGCGGAAAGGCAGATTTATAGACTGGAACGAGACAATTCGCAAATCAAGGATTCAGCTCGAAAAAGTCGGGCTCAATGTAGACCCCAGCACGCACGTGCGCAGCCTCGGCGTGGGAAAGCAGCAGCTTATCGAAATAGCAAAAGCGCTCAGCAAGGAAGTTCGAATACTGATACTTGACGAACCAACCGCAGCGTTAAACGACGACGACAGCGAAAATTTACTTAATTTGATTCTCGAACTCAAAAAGCAGGGTGTTACCTGCATTATGATATCGCACAAGCTCAGGGAAGTGCTCAAGATTGCGGACACCGTTACCATTCTTCGCGACGGTAAAACAATCAATACGCTGTCCCGGGCCGAACTTAACGAAGAAGTGATCATAAAAAACATGGTCGGGCGCGAGCTCGGCAATATCTACCCCAAACGGCAGAAAAAGAACATCGGGGACATCAGTCTGGAGGTACGGAACTGGAGTGCCTACGATTACTCCGTCAGCCGCGAGATCCTGTCCAACCTGAACCTCAATGTCCGCAAGGGCGAGATTTTGGGTATAGCGGGCCTTATGGGCGCCGGAAGAACCGAGTTCGCGCTCAGCCTCTTTGGCAATACCAAAAACTATAACGTGACCGGCGAGCTGTTCGTGGACGGCAAGAAAATGAACTTTACCCATCCGCTCGACGCAATCAACGCCGGAATCGCGTATGTGTCGGAAGACCGCAAGAAGGATGGGCTGATCCTCGATCAGGATGTCAAGCAGAATCTTTCTATCGCCAGCCTGAAGGATTTCGTAAAGCACTCCATCATTAACCGGAACGAGGAAATTCGCGTAGCGGAAGAATACCGCAAGAGCCTGCGAATCAAGACGCCGTCGATTGAAGCCCAGGTGCGCAAGCTGTCCGGAGGAAACCAGCAAAAGGTGTCTTTGGGCAAGTGGCTCCTTGCTGGACCAAAGATTTTGATTCTGGACGAACCGACCCGGGGTATTGATGTCGGTGCGAAGTTTGAAATCTATACAATTATGAACCGTCTCGTTGAAGAAGGTATGAGCATCATCATGATATCGTCCGAACTCCCGGAAATTTTGGGAATGAGCGACAGGATCTATGTTGTCTGCGAAGGGCAGATTGCCGGCGAGCTTTCCGGCGAAGAAGCCTCGCAGGAAAAAATCATGAAAATGGCGACGGTGTGACGGAGGAATCGGAATGAACATCAAGGAACTGAAAAAGAACGTACGCGATTACGGTATGTACATCGCGCTCTTTGTGATAATGCTTCTGTTCACAATACTAACCGGCGGGCTGTTCATGCGTCCCCGGAATATCAGTAATCTGCTCGACCAAACAGGCTACGTTGCTGTGCTCGCTGTCGGAATGACGATGATCCTGATTATCAGGCATATCGACCTTTCGGTGGGCTTTGTTGCCGGTTTTCTGGGAGCAGTCGCTGCCACGTTGATGAAAATGGGCAGCATTCCGCTCCCGTTCGTTATTGTAATAACCATTGCAATCGGTGTTGTAATCGGCATGTATCAGGGATGGCTGGTTGCATTCATGGGCGTACCGTCTTTTGTTGCGACGCTCGCGGGCATGTTTATTTTCCGGGGCGCGCTGCTCCGTATTACAGAGGGTACCGGAACGATTATTGTGGAGAACCAGGTGTTCAATGCCCTCGGAAACGGTTTTATCCCCGATCTGTTTTCGGGAGGAAATCTCCACCTGCTTACCCTTGTTCTTGGTCTTGCGGCAGTCATTCTGTTTGTTTCCAACGAGATTATTCAGCGTGGAACCAAGAAAAAATACGGTTTCGAACAGCAGTCTTTGGATCTGTTTGTCGGGAAAATCGTCATTATTTCGCTGCTTATCATGTATTTTTGCTGGCAGCTGGCGCAGTACCGCGGAATCTCCTGGACTGTCGTCATTGTTATCGCAGTCGTGGCTGTATTGAAGGTTTTTCTGGACAATACCGTGCTTGGACGGCATGTATACGCCATCGGCGGCAATCCGGAAGCGGCAGAGCTGAGCGGTATCAAGGTAAAGGGTGTTACCTTCTTTGTATTCATCATGATGAGCGCTCTTTCGGCACTGGCTGGAATTCTGTATACAGCCCGCCTGCAGTCGGCAACCACAATTGCCGGCGTCGGTTTCGAGCTTGACGCAATCGCCGCGTCCTATGTGGGCGGCGTATCTGCTTCCGGAGGCGTCGGAAAGATTACCGGAACCATTGTTGGCGCAATTGTCATGACAGCACTGTCTAACGGCATGAATCTGCTTGGTGTTGACATTTCGTATCAATATATTGTGCGCGGACTTGTGCTGGTTCTTGCGGTTCTGTTTGACGTACAGTCAAGACGTGTTAAAATATAAGAATGAAGAAGAAACGATCTCTCAGACGTGTTATCCTGCTGCCGGTTGTAGCCGGATTCGCGTTGTTCGGTCTGGTTGTGGTTTTGTTTTCCGGCAACCTGATCGAACAGCGGGTCGGAAAATACATTGAAGAGGATCTTTCCCAAAAGACCGGAGCTTTTATCCGGTCTTTTGAAGCGCGCGGTCCTGAACTGGCGGAGTTGCTGGATCTGTTTACCGGGTCCGAGGAGCTTGCTGCCATTACCAGTGCGTCTGACACCCGGAGGGGAGTCCAGTTTGCGTCCCGTGCTGCGGCGTCCTGCCGTACGGATTTTTTCTACATACTGAACGCAGAGGGTATTGTCCTGGCGCGCGGCAACGATCCGCAAAACTACGGCGACGACCTTACCGGACGGCCTTCAGTGGCGCGTACGCTGGAAACGCAGGAATCGTTCAGTTCTGTAGAGATGGACGGATCGCTCGGTTTGTGCCAGATTGTTACGCTTCCGGTGATACGCGACGGAGTTCTTTCCGGTTTGGTCGCCGCAGGCTACCGGCTTGGCAGCAGCGAAGCCGTTGACCGGTACAAGAATCTGTTCAGCGCCGAGTTTTCTGTGTTTATGTATGACAGCCGCATTGCGACAACAATAACCGGGGCCGACGGCGAACGAATTGTCGGTTCGAAGCTCGAAAACCCGGCAATCGACAACATGGTGACGGTGCTTGGCGAACCATATTACGGAACAAATACAATTGACGGAAAGGAATACAGTGTTTCGTACCTGCCCATAAAAAACTGGCAGGAAAGCGTTTTGGGCGTCATTGGAATGGCTATTCCCCGTTCGGCGATGACGGCCATGGCTCGGCGCATATCGGTGCTTCTGGGCATTATGATTCTGCTGTTTGCAATCCTTCTTGTTGCCGCCTTTTTCATGCTGATGGAAAAGCTGGTGAACCGGCCGCTTGCCGCCGCAAAAACAGCGATGCACGAAATTGCGGGTGGAGACGGCGACCTGACGCGTTTGATCGAAGTTCGCAACGATACGGAAATCGGGCAGATTATCGACGATATCAACCGGTTCATTTCGATGCTCCGGGGCATTGTTTCCGAAATGATTGTGCGGCAGAACGAACTGACGGAGATCAGCGAATCGATGACAGCTATGTCGGTGGAAAGCGCAAGCTCCATAACCGAGATTATGGCGAATATTAAAAGCGTCGGCGCCCAGTCTGAAAAACAACAGCAAAGCATCGATTCTGCCGATGCAGTCATTGAACGTTCGGTGTCCAAGATCGGAACACTCGGTTCAGTAATCAATACGCAGACACACCATATTGAAGAAGCCTCGCAAAATATTCTGTCCATGCTCGACAGGCTGAACGCCGCATCGAACAACGTTGCGACGATTACTGAACAGTTTGGAATCCTCGGCGAACTGTCCGGCGAAGGCAAGCGCAAACAGAATGATGTCGGTGAAAAGATCGGGAAAATTGCTGATCAGTCGCGCCTGCTCAAGGAAGCAAACGATGTCATTACGAAAATCGCTTCGCAGACAAATCTGCTTGCGATGAATGCGGCGATAGAAGCCGCACATGCCGGCGAGTCCGGGGCGGGGTTCTCCGTGGTAGCCGACGAGATCCGGCACCTTGCGGAAACGTCGAGTGTGCAGTCGAAAGCGATCAGAAACGAAATCAAGTCGATTCAGCAGGCGATCGGGGAAGTGGTGTTTTCCGCTTCGGAATCTGCGCACGCCTTTGACGAACTGATTACTCGCGTCGGATCGATAGGCGAAGTTGTGAACGAGTTCGCCGAGACGATGAGACTTCAGCAGGACGAAGTGCGCAAGGTATCAAATTCGCTTGATGAAATGAATCGGGCAACAGCGTCGGTTACCAATGAGTCTGCTGCTTTGGCTATGGAAACGTCGTCGATCAAGAAAGAAGTCGGCTTTGTCAAGGAAGCGTCTGCGCTTATTGGCGCAAGCATGGACGAGATGACGTTTGGAGCCGCCGAAATTAACGAGTCGGCGCACGAAGTGTCGCGGCTTGCTGTTTCCACAAAAGATACCGTAAAGCGAATGGACGAGATTATCAGGAAATTTACGGTGTAGCGAACGGGCTGCAGATTCCGGGAAGCTCCGGTAAAAGATAGACATCTTCAACTCCGTCAACCAGGACTCCTCCCATACCGAGTTCGAGCGGCAGTGCAATGTCGATGTCGTAGCGGTCGCCAACCGAAAGGCATTCACTCAGGGGTGTTCGCGCGCTTTCGGCTGCAAGGATAAACGGTTTGCGGTGCGGTTTGGAAAACCCGGTTGTGTCGAGTCCGATCAGTACCGGGAAAAAGGTGTCGACGCCGAGAACTGTAAGGGTTTTACGGGCGGGCAGCACGGGGTTGTTCGTTACCGCAACCAGTTCATAGCGCTTTGCAAGTTCTGCAAGTGTTGATGCCAGACGCTCGTCTTTTTTCAGATAACGTGCCGGTTCAATAAGTGTTTCCCGCCATTTGACGCTCTCGGAGATCGGGATGCCAAAATGGGCGAGCGTGTTGCCGAGGCTGATACTCTTTCCGTGGGTGTTCCGGTATTCTGTTCTAAAGGTGTTGACTGCTTCGCGCGCGTCATTGTCGGTCATGTGCATCAGGGTGGCAAAATGCCGGATCTGTACATCGACCTGTTCATGGGCATAGTCCTGGTTTGTGTACAGCGTGGAATCGATATCGAAGACTATGCACGTAAGTATTTCAGGAATTGCGTAAATTTTCATAGTGTTCGAATTTCTCCGTATAGCGGCGGGCCCGTTCGGCGTGTGGTTCATAGACGGTATTGACGCGCACCATGTGAGCGGTTGCCTGTTCGATCGATGAAAAATCGCCGAGTGATGTATACGCCAAGATTGCGTCTCCCATGAGTTCGCCGTCGGGGGTTGTGGTAACGGCGAGCGTCCTTCCGGTGATGTCTGCCTTCATTCGGTTCCAGACCGGGTTTCGCGCCTGGCCCCCGGTGAGTATGTACAGGGGGCGAAAGTCTGCTGCCTGTTCAAGGTTGTTCATGGCCTGTCTGACCGAAAAGCCGATTTTTTCTACAAGTGCTCTGCCTGAATGGAGGTTGGGTGCGGAAAAAGATTCTGAAAAAGGGCTGGCCTCTATGGCGGCCATAAGTTCCGGATAGGATTTCCCTGCCTGGCCGCTTTCCTTGCGCCAGGAATGGAACATCTGTCCGGTGTCGGGCAACAGTGCGGACAGATTCCACAGTCCGGGAATGACGGCGGGCAGCGTTCTGAGTCCGGCAGCAGTAATTCGGGCAGCTGTGCAGGCGTTGAGCCCTTCGCTGGTGCCGGCGCGGTCGCAGGCTGTGCCCGCTCGTATGGTGCCAGTGCCGGCAAGGGCTACTGTAAAGTCGGGTCCGCCGGCGACTACGGGAATTTCGGCGGGAATTAAATCGGCAAGGGGTATGCCCGCCCATGTACGATTCCGGGCGTCCGGGGCTCCTGTTGTTCCGGCGATTGTCCCCTGTGCGGCGAAGGGCGGCAGCAAAGCCGGATCGATGTCGGCAGATGCGAGATCTTGTTCAGTCCAGTATGCAGCCTTGTAGCGCGGATCCGGCAGGATGGTCAGCGCGTTTCCGGTGAGTGCGTACACCAGGAATTCCGGGCCCGATATGATGCGCTCTGCGGACTCGAATTCTGCGCGATGCAGGGTTTTAAAGGAAGCGAGCCGGGGCAAGAAGATGGACGGGCTGGAAATGGAGGTGACGGTCTCTGCAGGTGCCGCCTGGGGTGCGAGCGGTTCGTTCCACATGCAGATTCCGGTGGGCTCTCCCGATGCATTGATGCTGACAAGGGTCGGTCCGTTGCCGGAGACGGAAATTGCCGCAATGGGTATCTTGCCGGTTTCGCGCAGTATGTGTGCCCAGGCTTCGACGAAGGCATGGAGCCAGTGTTTTGCTGTACGTGTGCCGGCAGGAAAGCGGACGCGGGCGTTCGCTTTCAGCATGCCTTCGGGCGTGATAAGAGCCGCCTTGAGCGACGATGTGCCGATGTCGACGGCAAGGACGTAGCGGTCCATTTATTCGCTTTCGGTCGGCTTGTCCTGCTTGACCAGTTTTTCGATAATGTTGCGGTTGTCCAGAAGATCGCTCAACGACTGGTTGTGGTGGAGCCGGGAAATGACTTGGGCAAAGAGTCCCGATACATTCGTCTTGATGTACCATTCCCTGGACAGAAGCTTTTCGTGATATACCGCGTTGGTTCCGATGATTCTGAAAAAGTTGCCCTGCTTGTAGGCTTCGTCGAAGCGTTCGATAGCGTCTCCGGTGAAGAAGGGCAGGCTGATCGCGGCGATAACCTTGGTTGCTCCCTGTTCCTTGAGGAATTCCATGGCTTTCAGGAGGGTGCCTCCGGTGCCGAGCATATCGTCTGCCAGGAAGGCTACTTTGCCGCGGACGTCGCCGAGGAGCTTGACCGATTTAATGTTCGTGGTATGCGCGTTTTGGGTGATTACCGAATAGTCGCGCTCCTTATATAGCATTGCAAGGGGTTTTTTAAGCCCGGTGGCGTAGAACTTGTTCCGGTCGACTGCGCCCGTGTCGGGAGAAACGACGACAAAATCATCCGCTTCGCTCGCGAGGTCGACGATTTTGGAAAGTTCGCGGATTATCTGGTAGCTCGCGTGCAAATTCTCGATCCGCGCTTTATGGAAGGTGTTTTCGATCTCGCGGGAATGGATGTCGAGCGTAATAATCTGGTTGACGCCGAGATTTTCGTACAAATGGCCGAGCAGGCTTGCGGTAAGCCCTTCGCGCCCTTTTTTCTTGTGCTGGCGGCTGTAGGGGTACACGGGCAACACCAGCGTGATGCGCGCGGCGCCCGCATGGCGGACGGCGTCGATCGTTACCAGGAGGCTCATGATATGATCGTTTACCGAGAACGTAAGCTTGTTCTTGCCGTCGTTCAGCACCAGTTCCTGGTGGTTTTCGACGTCCTGGAATATAAAGACGTCCTTGCCGCGGATACAGTCAAGGATTTCGGTCTTGAATTCGCCGTTCATGAACCAGGTAAACCGGGCCTTAACCTTAAAATCGGGGGCCCTGAATTTGGTTATGTCACCCCGGATACAGATATCGGAAGTGAGCAGGTCGTTGTAAAAATTGATGTCTTTTACAAGACTGGTCCGGTCAACTTCGTACCGCTTTGCGAGAACGTCGCTTTTTTGGCGGAAGCGCCTGCTGTAGATGTGGTTCAGGTGCTTGATGACCTCATCGGCAAAGCTTTCCCCACCCGGACAGGCCAATACCGCAAGATCCGTAGGTTCTGAATATGTCATGATTTGTCCCCGATGCCTTTAGTAGTACCATTTATATGAAAAACTTGCAAGATTCAACCAAATGATGCCGTTTTGTTCATTTTTCCAGAATCGTAATCTCGACGCGGCGGTTGCGCGCGCGGTTTGCTTCTGTCGTGTTCGGTACAAGCGGCTTTTCGGCCCCGAAGCCGCGGGTATAGAGGTTGTATTCTTCGCGCACGCCGATTTCTGCAAGGTACCGCGCAACGGCTGATGCCCGCTCCTCCGAGAGCTTCAATCGCGCCGCTTCGGTGCCCGCAAGGGCAGTATGTCCGGTGATCAGCAGTTCTCTGTCCGGATACCGTTCCAGCAAGGCCGCGAGCTTTTGAATCTTGAACTTTTCTGACGGCAGAAGTCGCGACGAATCGGCGTCGAATTGAATATTTTCGATACTGATCGTGATGCCCTCGTCTGTCGATTGCGCGTTCACGTTCGGTATCCCGAGTCTTGAAATTTCATCGTTCATTTCCTGAACGATACGGTCGCGCTCCATCAGCTTTGTCTCGGTCAGTTCCGCGCGCGCCGTGCCCTTGTATTCGATTACTTCGCCCGACAACAGTTCGAGCTGGATGCGGAATTCTTCGCTGTAGCGGGGACAGAGCCCGAGTTCGTTGTCCCAGAAAATCTGTTGCCTGGACCAGCCGCGTGTTGCCACCGGATAATCGGCAACCGCCTGCGGACTTTTGAACGACATCGTGTACTCCGCTTCGATATGGTGGAGCGTTTTGCCAGAATCGGTTACGGGCCCCTTGTAGGTGTATGTTACGGTGAACGGAATCCGGTACGGAGTTTGCAGGGCGAATTTGCCGCGGAGGTCGTGGGCTTCCTCTCCGGTGCCCGTCCAGGTTTCCCCCGGTTTTACCGCCCCGATCGGGAAGGTCGGCACGTTGCGCACCGTCGGCATAAAGTATTCCTCGCCGATATCATAGACGCCGAGCGCGTTCTGCCGGAAAACGCTTTCGTACTCCCGCCCCCAGGTAAAGGTGCCGGTCGAATTCCGTTCGCTCGTCATAAACGTGCACGTATTCAGCGCCGACGTCTCTTCAGGAGCAGCTCCCGTTCGCGCGTCCGAGACGTCCACAGTGATCCGGTTCGTGATTTCTGCCGAGTGCGAGTATCTCCGGTTCACGTATACCGTTTCGCGCACCGTCGAATTAATGCGGTACGAGTCTCCTTCCATGAAGCGGTAGCGGAACACCTGAGCACCCGGGGCTTTCTGCGCTTCCTGGCTTTCCTGGGCTTCCTGGCTTTCCTGAGCTTCCTGGGCGTCTGCGGTTCCGGCGCAGGCTGCGCAGAGGGCAATCACAGCGGCAAGGGTACAAAGCCGTTTGATGAACAGCTTTCGGAATAGTATAGAATGAAACTTCCCGCCCAAAGGGGTACCCCTTTGGGCTTCCCTCGTGGTTCGATGTTCGTTCTCGCGCGTTTGTTCGCTTATCTTCATATATAGAGAGTATCGGCGATGGTAGCGGGCTTCTTGACTGCTGTTGCTCCGCTTCGAGCGAACCGGTACAATACCTGTATGAAATCGATGACAGAAGGCCGGCCTGCCGTTTTGATACTGAAGTTCTCGATGCCGCTGCTTGCGGGCAATCTTTTGCAGCAGATGTACAACCTCGTCGATTCGGTTGTCGTTGGGCAATTTGTGGGCAAGGAAGCGCTCGCTGCCGTCGGCAGTACGAATATTCTGAATTTTCTGCTGATATCTCTTTTCTCTGGACTTGCGCTCGGGTTTACCATATTGATTTCCCAGTTTTTTGGGGCAAAGGAAAAAGACAAGATCAAGCGCGCGGTCGACACTGCCTATGTAGTTGCGTGTATCGGCGCCGCTGCGGTGACCGTGCTTGGACTTTTGCTGACCGAACCGCTTTTGAGTCTTATGAACACTCCCGCAGGACCCACCCACGAAATGTCGGGAACGTACTTGCGCATTCTGTTTATCGGAACGATTGGCACATTTGGCTACAACCTGAATGCCGGAATTCTGCAGGGCTTGGGAGATTCGATGTCTTCGCTCCGGTTTCTTGCTGTGGCAACGGTAATCAATATTGTGCTCGATCTGGTCTTTGTTGTCGTTTTCGGCTGGGGCGTTGCGGGCGTAGCCTGGGCGACGGTTATTGCACAGGCGGTATCCTTCCTTCTTGGTGGGCTGTTTATTGTACGCAAGCTGAAATTGTCGACTCTTGATCCCCGCGATCTTGAAGTGGATCCGCGCATTTTTTCCGAGGCGGTCAGGATAGGGCTTCCCGGTGGTGTACAGAACATGCTGTTTTCGCTCGGAACTATGGCGATCCAGCGCCTGGTAAACAGTTACGGGCCGGTGTATATGGCCGGCTTCAGTATATCCGGCCGCATAGATTCGGTTGCGTTTCTTCCTATTGCAAGCTTTGCCAGCGCGGCAACTACCTTTACCGGGCAGAATATCGGGGCGAACAAGCTTGACCGCGTCAGGAGAGGTCATCGGTCGGTGCAGCTTATGAGCGCTCTTGTGTGCGTTGTTATCAGCCTTGTCGTTCTTCTGAATGCCCGCTTCCTGATGTCGCTGTTCTCTCCCGAAGAAGAGGTCATACTTGCCGGGACGGAGGTTCTGTACCGGCTGATGCCGTGCTATGTGCTGCTTTCGTTTCTGTTCCTGACCAATTCCGTGCTTCGCGGGGCTGGAGAGTCGATAGTGCCGTTTATTGCCTCCATGACGAGTTTTCTCTTTCTCAGGATGCCCGCTGCGTATCTTCTTGACCATTTCTTTGGTCGCAGCGAGATCGGCTGGTGCTACGGTATTGGCTGGGTGTTCGGTATTGCGATCGCCGTGCCGTATTATCTGTCCGGCCGATGGAAGAAAAGGCTAAAAACAGAAAATTTACAAAAAAATCTCCAATGATGTAACTTTATGGCGTACGGGGTTTTTATACAGTGTAATGTCGCACGGCCGAATGAGCACGGCACGTGCAGCATGCCTCCTTTTTTTTCCAAGAGGAACCGCTCCGGTTCCGGTTTTTCCCGGCAGGGTTTTCTCCTCCTTTTACCTGCCGGGTTTTTTTATTTAGGGCACCTCTAAAAACTTCAGTTTATAGAGGTGTACCATAATGTAGATGTAAATCCTGTAAGGATTTACAAAGGCACCGAGGAAAACTAACCGAGTTTTTTGAGGTGCCCTTTATGCTGTGTTGCGTATTGCTACGATCGTTTTGCAAACTTCCGCAACTAAACCGTATAAAACTGTAAAAAACGCAAATCTGCCATTGACCCATTTTTACTAAAATGGTACAGTACATTCATACGACGCAGGGTAGAGCAGTTGGCAGCTCGTCGGGCTCATAACCCGGAGGTCGCAGGTTCGAGTCCTGTCCCTGCTCGGTCTAAAAAGCCGTTCTCATACGAGGGCGGCTTTTTTCTTTTCTTTACCCTATAAGCATTTACAATTCAGTCCAGTAGCATGATTTTACTTTTGTAGACATAATTATACCTTTTTTTGTAGACAGGGTGTATACTCTATGTAGACAGGGAACCTGCTATAAGGGGGCATGATATGGGCGTGAAGCTACGGGAAAAGCGCGGAAAGCTCTATTTGGACGTGTATTTCAACGGGCGGCGGGCGTGGGAAGCTACCGGGCTGACTGTTTCCAGTGATCCAAAACAAAACCGCGAAGTCCTGAGGCTGGCTGAAGTGTTGCGTTCAAAACGGGAAACACAGCTAGTATCCGGAGAATGGGGACTGCTTGACCCGGTGAACGGGAAAAAGGCCCTGTATTCATACCTGAAAGAACTGGGTTCAACCCGGGATTCAAAAGATAAAATCAATAAATGTTTGCATTATCTGGAAGCGTATCCGGGCGGTCCCGTGGTACAAATAGCACAAATAACTGAACGCTGGGTAGAAGGGTTTCAAAACTACCTGCTGAAAGATACCGGGCTTTCACAAACAACCGCATACAATTATGCGGCGGCTATCCGGTTTGCACTAAACAGGGCGGTCCGGGAAAATATAATCCCCCGGAACCCTGCAACGGCCGTCCGGGGCATTGCCTTGCCTGAAAGTGAAAAAGTGTACCTGAACCCGGATGAAATACAGCGGCTTGCAAATACACCCATAACGGGAAAGCTAGGGGCTGAAGTCCGGACGGCTTTTCTGTTCTGCTGTTTTACGGGCTTGCGTGTATCTGATATTAAAACCCTGACATGGGGAGATATAGAACGGGATCCCCTGCAGATAAAAAAGCGTCAACACAAAACCGGGCGGTATGTATTCATCCCCTTGAATCATAATGCTTGGGAATTGATAAATGACGGGGCAATACATAATCATGCGGAACTGGTATTCCCGTTTATAGGATCCACTAACACAAATACAAATCAATACATGACGGCGTGGACGCAGGCGGCGGGCGTTGACAAGAAAATAGGCTGGCACACAGCGCGGCACTCATTTGCAACCCTGACCCTTGAAAACGGGGCTGACTTTTTCACAGTTTCAAAACTGCTGGGACATACCAAAACAAGTACCACAGCCGTATACACAAAAGCCACAGACAAACTGAAGCGGGAGGCCGTGAACGCCTTGCCTGAAATCAATTTACCGGCGGCAGGGGGCGGGAAGTGACAACACAAGAGATATTTGACGCATGGGGACGGGATGAACTTGATACCGTCAAGGCAATAATTCTATTAAAAACGCGGGTAAATGAGAATAATACGTTCATTCAAAAAAACAGCTATTACCGTGATGATATGTTCCTCCCGACAGGGGCTTATGATGACCCGGAATCAGGATGGACAGAACATTTTCTCATGAT
>Ga0116148_1003161_pt1 | contig 15430 bp, 20 predicted proteins | sample AD_UKC055_MetaG_FD_89786 | JGI IMG/M metagenome (GOLD analysis project Ga0116148, IMG submission 89786) | Active sludge microbial communities of municipal wastewater-treating anaerobic digesters from USA - AD_UKC055_MetaG | ecosystem: Engineered > Bioreactor > Anaerobic > Digestate | place: USA... | reverse complement strand
CCGCTTTCACCCATTGGATTCTCCGGACTTCCGTGTCTCGATGGCGAGAAAACCCTGTGTTCATGCGGCCAATCGCCACCTCATTATACTTGAAATTGAGGATCTATATGGGAAATCCGGGATTAGGTCCGAAGAACCTATGTGCCGCGCCCTCACGCCAGGAATAGAACGCCCATTCGTGTGCTCCCATGTAATCTTTGCGCGTCATCACCGGGTGCTGCTTATCCCACACGATCATCTGGCTGAAGTACAGTCCCGCCTCGACCAGCGCAGGAGGGTAATTCGCGATGTTGGAGTACCCGCCCCAGATGTAGGCCGAGTGCCCCGGCAGCAGCACCCGCGCGATGTTGCCGAACCACGCGCGGAGCATCTTGGCGAAGGCTTCGTCGGTGACGAAGTCGTTGGCCAGCGGTCTGTCTTTGGCGCGGAGCTTCTTGTGCGTGGCCTGCGGAACCCCGTTGCGGTCCACGTCCGACTGCTGGTGGTGGGTGAGGCCGTTCTTCTTGCGGCCGGTGCGGCGCCCATTCCCTTCAGGCGCGGGCGCCTCGAAGCTGGAGAGGCCGGCCGCGATGGCGTTGTTGCTGCGCGGCTCAACCTTCACATTATATGGCGGATCTGTATTAACCAGATGCACCGGCGCCCCGTCCAGCAGGCGGTCCAGGTCCTCCACCGAACCGCTATCGCCGCAGAGCAGACGGTGGTTGCCCAGAATCCACAGGTCGCCCGGCTTGGTGATCGCCTCGTCCGGGGGCGCCGGAACCTCGTCCGGGTCCGTCAGCCCCTCCTGGACGTCCCCGTCCAGCAGCTTGGACAGTTCCTCAGCCGAAAACCCGAACTGGGACATGTCCCAATCCGCCGCCTGGAGGTCGGCGATCTGAATGGGCAGCAGGTCCATGTTCCACTCGGCCAGTTCCCCCGTCTTGTTGTCAGCGATGCGATACGCCCGGACCTGCTCAGCCGTGAGGTCCTTCGCCACGTGCACCGGCACCTTGGCCAGCCCCAGCCGCCTGGCCGCCTTCCAGCGGGTGTGCCCGCAGATGATGACCATCCCCTCGTCCACAACGATGGGCTGGCGGAACCCGAACTGCCGCAGCGAGGCCGCCACGGCCTCCACGGCCTGGTCGTTGATGCGGGGGTTGGTCTCGAACGGCTTCACTTCGTCGACGCTCACGAGCTTTACATCCATGTCCGTTTCTCCTTCACAAAGGCGACGTTCACCGTCGCAACAAACAAAAAGACCGACGCCGCCCGTTCCCGCCGCGGTAGGGAGACAAGATGGCGGGGAAGGAACCGCTGAGCCGCCATTATGGCGGCTGCGGCGCGAGGGCGGCGCAGGTCGGCCTCCGGGCCGACCTGGGGTTGATCTTCGATCCTGGGCCAACGTGGGCGGTTTGGGGGCCGTCGTGGACGGTCCAACGTGTGGTCCGCAACTGCCCCAACCTCGCCCGACTGCGGCAGGCGCATCTTTCCTAAAATGCGGGCAGAGTTGAATTCATTCCCGCCCATCTTAGATAAAGATGCATCTTTACGAAGATGGCGCGGGAACGAATTCATCTTCGTATAGATGTAATCATATATAATATATATATTTAATTCCTTCCTATTAATTCCTTCCTTCCCTGCACGCGCGCTATTTTTGGGGCCTTCGTGGGCGCGCGGGTCGGGAAGGAAATAATGAATTCGAATAGATGCCGGTGCGGTCAGCATGCCACGTACTCCTGACCGGGCACCCCGGGCCCGTCCTGTGTTCTCTTGTCTAGGCGGACGTCCCCGGCCTCCAGAAGGGAGAGGATGATCTCGTCCCGTTCACGCGAGGGGATGGCCCGCAGGCGGCGGCAGAGGGCGGTCTTGGTCATCCGGCCGCCCGGGGCGTTACGGATCTCCCGCAGGACGCGCTTGCGCTTGCCGTCGAACTCGTTCTCGCTGGCGTGCTCGAAGGCCATGTGGAGCATGCGGCGGGTTTGGTGGCTGACCAGCCGGGCTGCCCAGACGGCTGCGGGCTCGTCGACGCTGGGTGCCTGGTGGTTCGCGCTGCAGGCGTAGATGAGGGCCAGCCGCCTGGCCTTCTCATTGGCCCGGGCCCACATGGCCATGCCGATGGTGTCGCCGCGGGCCTCGCAGTCGGTGTACTGCCGGTCGGCGTGGGCCCGGAGATCGGAGAGGATCGCCTTGGCCTCCGTGGTGTAGGGCACGACCGCGGGCGCGGGGTGGCAATTCTCCAGGTTGCCGGTGCCGGGCCGGTAGTCGGCCCAGTGGCGGGCGACGGCGACGATGGAATCGGGCAGGTCGTCCAGGGCCGGGTCCTGGCCGGCGCTGCGCCTGCCGGTCTCCAGGATGAGCATCCTGGCGAAGAAGCCGTTGTCGAGCATCTTGCCCGACAGCGATTCATAGAAATTCTTCGGGATGGCGGTGCCGAAGATGCACAGGCACGGCTGGTGGATCACGCCCCGGTTGGCGTTCTTGCCCGCCTTGATCCGCATGGCGTAGATGCCGTTGGCCGAGCTGTACATTTTGAGCAGGACATTCATGATCCCGTCGAACCGGATCTCCTTGCCCCTGGCGATCGCGGTGATCAGCCCGTCCATCTCGTCGGTCTGGAAGAGCATGGCCGGCTGGACCAGCATGCGGTCCTCGATTCCCTCGCCGGACGCGAAGGTCTCGGCGAAGTTCTCCGCCAGGCCGCAGTAGAGCAGGACGCGCTGGTTGACCTTGCGGGGGTGGTCCTTGCCGACGCCGGAGTTGGCCAGGCCCAGGAGGTACATGCTGGTGCGGTTGTTGGCCTCGTCGCGGACCTTTCGGCCGGCCAGGAGCCCCTGGAGGCTGACGGCGCCGCAGAAGGCCAGGACGGTGTCGGGATAGGGCGCGGTGCGGAGGGTGTAATCCATCACCTGGGCGATGAACCCGGGAACGTGCAGCAGTTCGTCCGGGACGGGCCCGGGGTCCTCCGGGCCGCTGGGCCCCTGAACGTCGTCGCGCTGGGCGGCGGCGAACGCCGACAGGTCCACACCGGAATCGTCGGGGCCCTGCCCGTATCCCTGCGCCCGCAGCGCCATGGCCGCCGCGGCGTAGTCGCCGTGGTGCTCCAGGAGGGTGTAGACGCCGAACGGGGCGTAGGCCTGCTGGGGCTCGAACGGGGCTGCGTTGGATGAGAAGACGTAGAAGACGCGGTCCTTGAGGGTCGCGCTGGAGCCGGCGGACTTGCCCGGGCGGCGCCAATACTCGTTCTCGCCCTGCCGGGCAAGCGTCCAGCCGTGGCGGATCAGGACCTCCCGCACATCGCCGCGATCGTTGAAGTCGTCGCCGGGCCGTCCGGCCACAGCCGCTACCATGGGCGAGCTGTCCTGCCTGGCCCAGCACTCGTTGAGCGACCACGCGCAGGACAGCAGCACGTCCCGCTCGACCTCCTCGAGCACCGGCGGCGCGGCCAGATCGCCCTGCAGCAGCTCGTAGCCGGGCGACGGACAGCACAGGAACAGGCCGCCCTCCCCGCGGGTCTCGATGAGCGTCTCGGGCCGGCCGTTGGCCCCGAGGCGCTGGGCGAGTTTCAGGTTGCCGCAGATGGCGCTGCGGCAGCGGTAGACGACGTGGAGGCCGCCGCGCTGGCTGCGCTCGATCACCAGGCGGGCCAGGAGGCCGGGTGCCTGTTCCTCGACAAGGGCCGCCCAGCAGTCGTACAGGGCACCGCCGGCGTCGAAGTCGATCATCTCCAGGTGCCGGGAGATCGCCCCCGTCAGCAGGCAGCAGGCGTCCGATTTGGCGAACCATTGGGCGAGCTGCGCCTGCGAGGGCAGGCAAGTCTGAAACGGCTTCCACGCCGCCAGCGCCGGGCGCTTCTCCGCCAGGACGGCCGGCAGGACGCAGAGACCCGCGTCCAGATAAGATGCCGCGGCCTGTCCGATCACAGGCGGGCCTCCGGCAGCATGGCCGCGTCCAGGTTGCACCGCAGGTGCCACAGCATCCGCAGGGCCTGGCGGGTCACCCCCAGGGCGGCGAAGACCTCGGGCGGATCGCCCTGCAGCTGCCAGTCCCCCTCGTGGGCGATCTGCACCGCGTGCTCGAGCGGAGCGGCCGGGATCTTCAGGACCTCCAGCAGCAGGCGGCGGGCGCTGCGGACCACGGCCTTGTCCTGCTCCGTCGCGTTGATCGATACGTCATCAAAGAGGTATGGGGTCATCGGCGGCCTCCGTTTCAGTCGTAGTCGTTGACCAGCATGAGCTCGCCCGGCGGCAGCGCCAGGCCGTGGGCCTTCGCAGAGGCCGTCAGGCGGCGGTAGGACTTGCGGGCCGCCGACAGGGCCCTGGCGAACCGCTTCTGGCTGCCGATGACCTGCGTCAGCGTAGCCAACGGGAAGGCCTCATAGCTGATCAGCGGGGCGTCGTCGTCCCAACTGACCCCCTGTCCGCAGTCGGCCACGAGGTAGCCGAACCACGGATTCTTCGCCTCGTAGCAGCTGCCCGCCTGCGTCCCGGCGACGGCAGCCTCCCGCACCAGCCGATACCAGCGGTCCGCGTCCAAGACAGGCGGCGGCTGGTAGATGCCGCCGAAGTACACGCACGTGTAGAAGCCTTGTCCCATGGGGTTGCCTTTCAGAAAGGAATTTCGTCGTCCATCGTCGCTGGCACGTAGTCCGGCTCGGGGTAAGACAGGTCGCCGCCGGCGAGCGGGGGCGGTTTCTCGCCCAGCGAGTAGCCGACGATGCGGTCGTACGGGTCGCCGGCCACGCGCCGCACCTGGACCGCCAGCGGCCTGGCCAAGCCCCCGCCGTCCGCCAGGGCGACCGCCTCGTCTGCATTGCCGGGCATGGGGTCGCCGGACCGCTGGCTCCACCAGCCCTCCGCCTTGGCCCGGGCGTAGCCGGTGTGTTCGACGCAGATCCACTCGCTGACGTATTTCTGCCAGCCGATGCGGTACTCGACGCGCATCGTGCGGGGGTGGTCGGGGGGCGCGTCCTTCTTGTAGTGGACCGCGTAGCGGACCTCATGCACCGGGTACTCGGTGACCGTCTCCTGGCCGGACAGGACGCCCTCGGTGGAGGCCTTCGCCTCATGCTTCTGCCGCTCCGGCGGCGGGAACTGGTATCCGCACTCGGGGCAGACGGCGTAGGCTGCATGGATGAGCGCGCAGCACTCCGGGCACTCCTTGGCCGGGGCCTCGCCGTTGCCCTTGCCGGGCTCCTCGACCCGCAGATCGTCCACGGGCCCGTGCCGCAGCACGTTGCCCCCGAAGTCCAGTACCAGGCAGTCGCTCTTGCCCTCGCACAGCCGGAAGCCCCTGCCGACCATCTGGTAGTAGAGGCCCGGCGACATGGTCGGCCGGAGCATCGCCACGCAGTCGACGTTGGGCGCGTCGAAGCCCGTGGTCAGGACGTTGACGTTGCAGAGGTACTTCAGCGGCCGGTTGTCGGCGAACAGGTCCTTGCCGTTCTGGCGGCGGAAGCGGGCGATCAGCCTGTCCCGCTCGCCGGCCGGGGTGTCGCCGGTGACAAAGCCGCACTCCAGGCCGTGCTCCCGCTTGAGGGTCTCCACGATGTGCATGCCGTGCTGGATGCCCGCCGCGAAGATCAGCACGCTCTGGCGGTCCCGGGTCTGCTGGACGATCTCGGCGCAGGCGGCGCCGACCAGGGCCTCCTGGTCCATCAGGCTCTCGGCCTCGGCCGCCACGAACTCCCCGCCCCGCACGTGCAGCGTGCTGGTGTCGGCCCGGACGATGCCCGCCTTGGTGCGCAGCGGGCACAGGTAGCCGTCGCGGATCAGTTCCTTGACACCGACTTCGTAACAGATGCGGTTCAGGAAGTGGTCCGGTCGGCAGATCATCCCGCTGGACATCCGGAACGGCGTGGCCGTCAGCCCGATCACCCGCAGGTGGGGGTTGATCACCTTCGCGTCGGCCAGGAACTGGCGGTACATCCCGTCGCCCTCGGGCGGGATCATGTGCGATTCATCGATCAGGGCGATGTCGAAGGCGTCAAGCTCGGCCGCCCGCCTGTAGATGGACTGGATGCCCGCCACGATCACCGGGTGCTGGGTATCACGCCGGCCCAGCCCGGCCGAGTAGACGCCGACATCCAGGCCCGGCGCCATCCGGCGAAGGGTGCCTGCGGTCTGCTCGAGCAACTCCTTCACGTGGGCCAGCACCAGCGCGCGTCCGTTCCACTTGCGAACGACATCATTGCAGATGGTTGCAAGGGTCGCCGTCTTTCCCGCGCCGGTGGGCAGCACGACGACAGGATTGTCGTCGTGCTGCCGCAGGTGGCGGTAGACCGCCTCGACGGCAGCCGACTGGTATGGACGCAGGGAGATCACCGGCGGCTGGCCTCCGACCGGGCGTCCAACCCGGTGAGCGAGTCCCGCCAGGCGATCCAGTGCTTGCGAAGCACCTCGTCGATGGGTTGCAGGGCCGCGGCCAGCCCCCGCACGGCGCGTCGCAGGTCGTACGGGCCGTCGAGCGCGGGCATCGTCTTGGCCGCCTCCAGGAGCATCTCCTGGCAGGTTCGCAGCCGGCACATCGCCTCGTGGGCGGACTGGGCTTCGTAGCAGCGGACGCGATCAAGATTCGGATCGGGCCTGTTCATTCCTGCACCTCCTTGCCGGCTGGCTCCTCGGGCAGCGGGAACATCTCGGCCGTGCAGGGCCGCAGAACCGACAACACCTTGCCGGCCAGGTAGGCGTGCAGCGCCCGCTCGACCTTGCCGTACTGGTCGCGGAACCGCCCCAGCCCGTCCCGGGCGTCGCACTTGGCCAGGTAGTCGCGCAGGAGGATGATGACGCTCTCGTCGTCGCCGCCCCGCATGCCGGTCCGCAGCACCTCGCAGAACCGGCGAAGCTTCTCCAGGTCGCTGGAGTACCAGGCCCGGGCGACCACGGCGCGCGTCGCCGACGAACCGACGCCCTTGACGCGGTTGGTGGTCAGATGCTGGACCGCGAAGTCGATGGCCGGCTTATGCCTGGCCATCAGGTCCATCTCCCGGCAGAACGGGACCAACTGCGGCTTGGCAAGGCCCAGGAGCATGCCCCGAAGCGCCGACAGATGGTTGCGGTTGACCCCGCCCTCGAACCGGCCCGACAGGTTCATCCGCTCATACGCCATCCGCTGCTTGCCGCCCCCGACGTACTCGATGCAGTCCTCGGGGGTGTTGAAGGTGACGTTCATCCCGACCGTGCAGCCGGACAGGACGACGGCCCACAGCCGGTGCTGGCCGTCCTGAAGCACGTCGTTGACGTCGAAGGCGATGCCGACGTGGGTGAGCTTCCACCGCCCGGCCTTCATCTCGGCGGCCAGCGACTGCACGTGCTTCTCGTCCAGCGTCCGGTTGCGGGTGTTTCGCTCCAGCCACTTGATGGCCTGGTCGGGCCCGATCTGCATGACGACCGTGTACATGTTCGGGGGCTTCATTTGCCATTCCTTTGGCGGTCCGAAGGGTCGTTGCGCAGGGCCTGCAGGCGGACCATCTTGCCGGCCTCGCGGTATTCCTGGGTGCGGAACTTCAAGAACGGGTCGCCCTTGTCGGCGGGGTCGTAGGCGAGCACGACCTCGTGCTGCCAGCCGCCCTGGTACTCGCGGTATCGATGCCAGTTCATGCGGCACCCCTTTCGTCCAGGACGGTGGTGATGCGGTCCACCATCGCCCGCAGATAGGACGGCTCACAGTTGGACAACAGGGCTCCGGCCGCGGCGTCCGGGTTGTTCAGAGGGATGGAGATGGTCAGCGTGGGGATCATTTGCCCGGGCTTGCGGAACGGCACGGCCGCGTCCTTGGCGATGCCCCCGGACTTGCGGCCGGGCTTCTTGGCCTTGCCGATCCGGCCGACCTTCATCTGATAGGTCTTGCCCTTGCGGGTGACGACCCGGGCCGGCTCGCCGGGCGAGGATTCCTGACGCATCTTCGGAATTTCCGAAGATGCGCGGCTGGAGATGGCGGCGGCGATGCTCTCGCCGGCGGCAACCAGTTCCTGCCGGTACTTGGCCACGGTGTGGTCGTCCACGCCGACATGACGAGCAATCTCGATATTGCTCCGCTCGCCCTTGCAGTGACGCAGCGCCGACTTGACGGCCCGGACCTTGTCGTCGTTGGTCCGCCGCATGCCGTTGGTCTTGTTCGCCGAGAAGCTGTACCACTGGGCGTCGGCCATCGTGCCCTGGCGGATCTCGCATTCGATGGAGTCCAGCCCGAGCTGCGCCGCGGCGCCCCAGCGATGGAATCCGTCGCCGAGCCAGTAATCCCGCCCGTCGTGGAACACGATCAGCGGCGGGAACGGCGAGCCGGCCTTCATGTCCTCGGCGTACTCGTCGAGGATGTCGTTGTGGATGCGGGCCCGCGTCTGCGTCCCGCCGTCCAGGCGTATCTTCTTAAGAGGCAATTTCATCTTGAATGTCCTTGAGGGTTGAAGGGTCCAGTTGCATCACACAGACGATCACCTTCCCGCCCAGCACGACCTGCTCCCGCATGATCGTCAGCAGCTTCTTGATCTGGCTGTCGTTGCCGTAGGCCCCGCCGTGTTGAAGGGCGTCCAGCAGGGCCTTCTGCACGTTGTCCGCATCGCGGGTGCGCCGGTCGGGCGGGTAGAGGTCCAGGCCGACCGCCAGCGGGCCGTCCAGCGGCCGCACCCCCGCCTGCCGCAGGGCCAGGCATACCGCCGTGCGGTACGCCCGACCCTCGCGGCTGATCAGCGTGCGGAAGCCCACGTGCCGGTAGTAGCGGTTGACGCTGGGCGGATAAGGCAAGGTGAGAATCATTCGTCATACTCCTCGCCCTGGCCGTCGAACTCGTCCTCGAGCACCGGGGCACAGTCCTCTTGCTCCCGCAGGTCGCCGTAGCAGGTCCGCACCTTCGTCCGTTGGAGATAGCCCGACTGCTCCATCTCCCGCCGGACGATCTTGGTGCAGTCGGGGCAGTACCGGTTCCTGCGGTCCTTCACTGGCTGTCCGCACACTCCGCACTGCTCGGCCATGGCTTGGTTACCTCTTCCAGGGCGGCACGGCGCCGGCCGCCGCGGGCTGCTGGGGCTGCGCCTGCGCCGTCGTCTTGGGGGCGTAGGCCTTGATCCGGTTCTGCAGCTCGCCGTTGTCCTTGCGGTTGACGCACTTGACGGTGATGAGCATGGGCAGGTTGTGGAGCTGGACGCTGTCCTGCGGCCGCAGCACGCCCACGGCCTTGCAGATCGCCGCCAGCTCCGCCCGGGCGAACTTCACCGTCTCGGCGTTGGGGTGGTCCAGGTTCAGGTTCACCCAGACCTTGCGGCCCTTGTACTGGCCGTCCATGACTTCCAGCTCCAGGCTGAGGAACTTGTTGCCGGTCTTGCTGGTCTTCTCTTCCGAGGCGACGATCTGGGCCAGGTACTGCCCGTTGGGGATCGGGTCGAAGCTGGGGACCGGTTCCACGTTGTTGGCATCGAATCCGCTGAGGTTAGGCATTGGCGGCGGCTCCTTCCGGGTTGGGGGACTGCGACTTGATGATCTCGTTGAACAGCGCGTTCCAGTCCAACGGCAGCTCGGCCGGCAGGCCGAAGCGGTTCTTGGCGACGCAGGCGGGGCCGCCCACGCACTTGAGGATGCGGCGGTCGCCCTCGCCGGCCCCCGTGGCGATGGTGCGCTTCTGGCCGAAGCCCTTGTCCTCGGTGCGGGTGGCGATGATCCGCGTGGCGAACAGCACCGCGTCGCACCACTCGATGACCATGGCGTTGGCGTGCTTGTGCAGCTTGGGGCTGTAGCGGTCGTAGCTGAGGGTTTCGGGGTCCTCGAACTTCTCGACCTTGCTGTGGGCCAGCAGGATGGCCATCATCCCGCGGGTGCGGCGCAGCTCGTCCAGCAGGTCCAGGACCTTCCGCCAGCAGTCCAGGGCGAAGACGTAGCCCTTCTGGTAGCCGATGTCCTCGATGTTCTTGACGTTGCGGTCCAGGCACACTCGGTTCCAGATCAGCCGCTCCAGCCAGTCGACGGTGTCGATGACGACGGTCTGGTAGTCGTGCCGCTCGTCCCGCAGGGCCTCCAGGTAGCCCACCACGTCCTCGTAGCACCTGGCCAGCGGAAAGGCGTGGCAGTCGATCTGGCCCAGGCCGTCCTCGGTGGCGATGAAGGCGGGGCTGGGGGCCTGGGCCGCCAGGGAGCTCTTGCCGATCCCCTCGCAGCCGTGGACCTCCAACCTGGGCGGCTCAAACCGCCGCCCCTTGTGCATCCGTTCCAGTAGACTCATGGTCGTTTCCTTGAAAAGTGGTTCTGGTTCGTCACGTTGGCTGGCCAGCCATGGGCGGGGGCAGGAATCGAACCTGCCGCCGCGGCCCGATCAGGCCGCGGCGAGCCCTCCCGCCGGGCGCTACCGGATCGTCAGGCAGGTTCCGCGTGCGCCCAGCTCGGCGCCCTGCACCTGCCGACCCGCCTCCAGGGCCTTGCGGATGGCGTCCTTGTCCGGCTCGCGGATCTCCTTGACCCGGATGAACTCGGGGGCGACGGCGGCCGGGTCGGGGATGACGACCGGGACGGCGCCGCCAACCTTCGCCACACCGACCTTGTAGCGGTCGGTCTCCAGCCTGTTGATGCCCCGCGACTCCAGGGCGGCCTTGAGCCGCTCGCGGAGGAACCTGGCGTTGCCGGCGTCCACCTTCGCCCGGTGGTATAGGCGGTCGGCCTCGGCCTTGCGGACCTCGGCCCGGGCGTTCATAGCCGTGATCAGGGCGGCGTAGTTGTCCACCTTGCCCTTAAGATCCTGCTCCAGCTCGGCCAGCCAGGCGTCCACGGTCGCCTCGACGCCGGTGATGTCGCCGCCGGCCTCGGTGAGCAGATCGTCCAGAGCTTGCAGGTCTTCGGTGATGTCCAGAAGGGTGCGTTTCATCGGAGGGCTCCTATCGGTTCGGGGTCAGAAGCTCGACGCGACGCACGTCGAAGTCCCCGCTGTCGAGCTCGGCGGAAAGGAAGGCGGTGAAGATCAGGTTCAAGGCGATGCCGACGGGAGTGCCCGCCTCGATCACAAAGACATTGATGCTCTGATCCCAGTAGCACCGAACGTCCTGGCACAGCCGGCAGTAGCCGAACAGCCCTTCGGCGGCCAGCAGCGCCAGCAAAAGACAGCCGCGAGCCTCTTTGAGCCTGGCGTCTGTCTTGAAGCGATACCTGTACCCGATTCGATTCATGTGGTTCCTTTCCGATGGCCCGCTGGGGGCCTGGTGGTGGTTGTGCGGATTCATATCCCGGCCCTCTGGAGGATGGCGTCGGCCTCGGCCAGGACGTGCTGACGCTGGCGGGACGTGAGGGGGCGGCGGTTTGCATGACGGGGGCGGCTACGGGTGTCGGGGGCGAAGCGGGAGTCTTGGTCGGCCAGGGCCGAGAAGAACCGCAGCAGGGCCTGACGTGTGGTGCAGATCTTCCTGCCGACGCGGACGTACTCGAGAAAGACACCCCGCAGGCCGACCCGGCACCACCGCCACAGCGTGCAGATGGCGACCTTCCGGCCGTCCACCTTCGGCAGGTGCTTCGTCGCCTCGGTCAGCGTGATCAGGTCCTCGTCCGGCCCGATCAGCCGTTCAACCGTTTGCGTGCTGTTCGCTGCATTGCTCATGCAAGCGAACGTAATCGAGAGCCGGGGCGGGAGTCTGCTGCGCAGACGCAGTTGCGCAGTGGTTACGCAGTTTTTGCAGCGGTTACGCAGTTGCTACGCAGTTTTTGCACCAGTTGCCTACGCAGTTACGGAGTGGAGTAGAGCCGATTGGGCTGCTGGCGAGGAAGGTATGATGGTTGTATGAGCCATGAAATGGACAAATTGCGGGATGAACTGGCAGAGGCGAAAGACCACCTTCGGAAATCTGCGGCCACCTTCACCAACGTCGGACGGTTGCACACATTCCTGGAGGAGCGTCGAAAGGCGGTTCCGCTGAAGTCTTCCGCTCCTCTGGCAGCTATGAAGTACATCCAGGCTCTGGAGAAAGCTTGCCGGGTGGCGCAGGCCGTGCTGAGCGGGACGGACGACGATATTCGTGGAGCCCAAAGCCTGCTGGAGAAGACGTTGCGGCCGGACTACGAGTAGAGGCTTTCGCTGCGACTGCGAAAAGCAACGGCCAATTGCTGGATCCCACAACGCCTGCCAATTGCGAAAGATCCGCAGTTTTTACAAGGTATTTGCATTCGCCGGGCGTGTAGGAGTTGACGAGGTGGTACTCGGACGAAGAATGGTCAAGATCACAACTGGTATCTGATTGGCGTCCGCACTTTTGTCAGCCAGGACTTCCGCACCACTGCGTATCGGGATGTTCAGGTCGAGAACCGCTACGTCCGGGTGTGGTGCTGTACTGAATAGCCTGGCGGTAGGTGGTGGTGTCGTAGCTGTCGCTGGGGACGCACGGCCGGCTGGGGTTCGCGAATGGCCGATTTGTTATGCCGCCTGCCGTCCTAGATGTTTCATCGGACACTGGAACCTGATAGACTGATACGGCTATGACCGGCCTGACGTTCCTCATCATGTTCCTGCTTCTGATGACCCTGGTGGCGGTGGTCCCGCAGATTCTCCGCCGTCTTCACATCCCGGGCGTAGTGGCGGTCATGCTGATTGGGATCATAATCGGGCCCAATGCATTGGACCTGATCCGCAGGCTAAACCATTTCCTTGGTCGAGGGTATCCTACCGCCCAGATCTATATCGTCCTGGAGGCCATGGGCCTGCTGGGCCTGGTGTTCCTGATGGCCCTGGCGGGAATGGAGGTCAACCTACGCATCCTGCGGGCGGAGAAGAAGGGCGTCTTCTGGCTCAGCGCACTGACGTTCGCCATTCCTGCGGCAGCAGGCTACGCGGCGTACGCCGTCTTCGAGCCCGGTGATTCGATCGGCAAGTGGGTCTATGCCTCTCTCTTCGCCTCGCACTCGGTGGGCATCGTGTTTCCAGTGATCCGGGAGTTGAAGGTAGCCCGGACGCGGTTCGGCGTAGCCGTACTGGCCTCCACGGTCGTCACGGACATCGCCAGCCTGGTCCTGCTGGCCATCTGCGTCCAGCTCAAGCGCCACGAGATTCCCGAGCGGGTGGCTGGGAGCATCTCCGTCTTCGACCACCTCGAGCCGGGCGTGCTGGGGGCTTGGTTCCCGGCGCTGTTCGTGGCGGTCATCCTGCTATATATCGCCGGGGCGCTTTGGTTGGTTCCGGTGGTGGCCCGAGGCATTCTGGCCCGTCTGCACCCCCACGACGACACCCGCCTTACATTCTTTCTGGCCGGGGTGTTGGTCGTGGTATTCGTCGGGGAGTTGATAGGGATCAGCGTCATTGTCGGGGCTTTCATCGCCGGGATGGCCGTCGTCCGAGCGCCGGCATTTCACGACCAAGGCCGAATTCTGCACAAGAAGATCGAAGGCATCGGGTATGGGTTCGTCATCCCCTTCCTCTTCCTGACCATTGGAATGAAGACGGACCTGCGAATTCTATTCGCCGCCTGGGAGAATGCCGCTATCGTACTGGTCACACTGGGTGCGCTCATCGCCAGCAAGGTGGGCTCAGGTTGGCTGGCCCTGCGACTGGCGGGATTCACCAACAAGAAGGGCTTGTGTGCAGGCCTGATGACCGTCCCGCAGTTATCGGCCACATTAGCAGCCGCGACTGTCGCAGTTCAACTCCAGATGATCGGACCGGAGTTCTTCAACGCCATCGTCTGCCTATCCGTCGTCACGACGATCCCCGTCCCAACGCTCGTTAAACTGCTGATTGTCAAAGGAAATATTCAATTTGACCAAGCGGAAGACCTCCTGGGGCCGGGAATCAGTCCAGATATGGAGCAGGAACTCGGGTGAAAAGCGAGCATGACCCGAACTCCAGGTATAGGGCCGGGCGAGTCATAGGTTCGGCCCTACGCCCCGCCCGGCTTTCTATAGCCACGCGACCTATCCAACCTTCAGCATCGCCGCCATGGCCTGCTGCTCATCCTTCTCGGCGTAGACCTCGGTGATGGCCGCGGACTGGTGGCCGAGGATGATGCGGGCGGCGTCGATGCCGAACTCTTTCCGTAGCTCGGTGGCGGCGTTGTGGCGTAGCTGGTGCGGGTGCCAGCGATGGGCCTTGCGCCAAACCGACAGTTCGGCCTTCTGCTCGGCGGTCAGCCGCTTCTTCCATTTGGCGGTGGACTCATCCTCTTGCTGGACCAGTGGTGCGGGCGGCGGGAAGGCGTGGTCGCAGCCGCGTTTGATGGCCCGGCGGTAGGTGGTGGTGTCGTAGCGGTCACCAATGACGCGCGGCCGGTCGGGGTTGCGGTTGCTGCCGGGCACGTTGCCGCAGGAAAGGTACGTTACCCGGTTCTCGTGCAGACGCCGGTAGCGTTCGGCCTCGGCTTCGGCGGGCGAGAAGCAGTAGGCCTGCGGGTCGCGGAGCAGGAAGGGGGTCAGGTAGCGCTGGGCCTGTGGGCCGATGAAGATCTTGCGGTCGAAGCCGTGGTGGGCGGTCTTGTGGCTCTGCGGCTTGTAGACCCAGACCTCGCCGTCGCGGTTGATGTCGCACGGCCGCATCTGGCATATCTCGCCAGCGCGGGCGCCGGTCAGCAGTTGGAGCTTGATCATCGTCCATACCTGCCGGGAGACGTACCGCTCGATGCCGTCCACCAGCTTGATCGGCACCGGCTTGACCCGCTCCAGCTCGATGGCGTCGGTGCGGCCGCGCTTCAGGCCGGACACGGCCTGGAGGGCGTGCAGCACCGAGCCGGGGATGAGCTCATCGCTGACGGCCCACTTGAAGACGTGGCGGACGCGGTTGATCTGCTTGTTGATGTAGATGCGGGACCAGCCCATCTGGACCATCCGCTGCTGGACGGCCTTCAGGGCCCGCGGCCCGAAGTCGATGGCCCGGCTGAACTCGTACATTTCCTTCAGCGGCCGGAGGGCGAGCGTGAACTGCTCCAGTTCCTTGACCCGGCCGTCCGTCTCGTGGCGGTAGTAGCCCTCGGCGTGGACCCAGAATCGGGCCAGGAGTTCCTTGACGGTGATACCATCCTGGTCGGCCGGAAGCTGCCGCCCGGCCGCGAGCCACTCGGCGATGGCCCGGTGGTAGTTCTGCTCGGCGGCCGGGTCCCCCTGCTTGCCGCAGTAGACGGTCTTGCCGGACAGGACGACGTACATCTGCCCGCTCGCCTTGTGGAAACGCAAAGAAGGCACACGAGCCTTCTCTTCAGAAATTCTCGCGTGCCTTCTCTTTTTCTGACTGAACTTCGCGGTGTTGCCCATCTGCCGTACTCCGTCTTGGCGAGTATATACTCGCTTTCCTCGGGTTACGGCCGCTCCGTCCCTTGGGGACGGTATTCGCAACTCACGAATTCAGCCAATCTTACAACTAGCGGGGGGTGGATTCGAACCACCGACCTCCGGGTTATGAGCCCGACGAGCTACCAGACTGCTCTACCCCGCGGTCTTGGTTAAGTTAATCCTAGTGTGCACGCGGACGGGTGTCAAGCGGGCGATGGCCATTTCGGCAAGTTTTT
>Ga0116148_1003158_pt1 | contig 15432 bp, 20 predicted proteins | sample AD_UKC055_MetaG_FD_89786 | JGI IMG/M metagenome (GOLD analysis project Ga0116148, IMG submission 89786) | Active sludge microbial communities of municipal wastewater-treating anaerobic digesters from USA - AD_UKC055_MetaG | ecosystem: Engineered > Bioreactor > Anaerobic > Digestate | place: USA... | reverse complement strand
CTACAGTTGTGCACGCTACGCCCAGCTATATGTTCCACCTTGCTACAAAGATAGGCGAATTTGGATTTACATTAAAAGATCTATTTTTAAAGAAAGCTTTTTTGGGCGCTGAACCTTATTCGGAAAATACGCGTCGCAAGATCGAGGATTTTTTTAAGATCGATGTCTATAATTCTTACGGGTTAAGTGAAATGAACGGTCCCGGAGTGGCGTTTGAGTGCGTTGAAAAGAACAATATGCATTTATGGGAAGACGCCTATATCATGGAGATCATTCATCCTCAGACCGGAAAAAGGGTCCCGGATGGAGAAGAAGGAGAGCTTGTTTTGACAACGTTATGCCGTCAGGCGACACCACTTTTGCGTTATCGCACGCGCGATCTGACGATGATCATGCCTGATCCGTGTCCTTGTGGACGTACGCACCGACGGATCTTCCGCATCACAGGACGCACGGATGATATGATGATCATCAATGGCGTGAATGTGTTCCCGTCGCAGATCGAACAGGTGATCATGCGCGTTCCGGAGGTGGGGAATAATTATCAGATCTGCTTGACGCGTGAGGGCGCCTTGGATCGGCTGACCGTGAAGGTTGAGATCTATTCCAAGTTGTTCGCTGGCGATCTATCTGAGCTGGAAAAATTAAAGGCAAAGATCCGTGACATGCTCAAGGCATCTATTATCATCAATCCTGTTGTTGAATTGCATGAACCTGGAAGCCTGCCATCTTTTGAATTAAAGTCTAAGCGTGTCGTGGATTTGCGAGAGAAATTATAACTTTTGGGAGGATCTATGGCAAAACAGATCAACGTTTTTGTGGATAATCGTATCGGGCGTATCCAGTCGATCACAGAAGCCCTGTTCCGAGAGAACATCAATATTCGTGCCATGGCCATTCAAGATCGCGGTGAATTCGGCCTAGTGAAGTTGATCGTTGACAGTCCAGAGCGTGCCGTTGAGGCTTTGCAGAAAAATAACTTTGCCTGCAAACAAAAAGATGTGCTCGCGGTGGTGATTGAGGATAAGCCAGGCGGATTATACCAGCTGTTAAAGAGCTTTCCGGAGGATAATGTGAATATCCTCGACGCGTATGGATTTGCCGCGGAAACGATCAAGGGTTCTGTTTTCTTTATTGAGGTCAAGGATGCCGGTCAGGTTTCAAGCTTTTTGCAAGGCAAGGGATATAAGATCTTAACGGACCAAGAGGTCATGGAACTTTAAGAGGTGATGGGATGGTCAATAATATCGCTTCGTATGATCAGTTCGCGAAACATTTAGGCGCGCAAGTCGTTGAGCTCAAAGAGCATTATGCCAAGGCGAGCCTTAAGATCCAGAAATATTTTCTTAATGGTGTCAACACAGCTCATGGAGGGATCCTTTTTTCTTTAGCGGATTACGCTTTTGCTCTCGCGGCAAATACAAGCGGAGAAACGGGTGTGGCCATTCAGGCCGATATTCAGTTCACGAAGCCGGCAGTCGAAGGAGACGAGATCTTCGCGGAAATAAAGATCATTACGCGCAGCCAGCGGTTAGGAACGTTCGCCGGAACGATAACGAATCAAAAGCAGGAAATTTTAGCGCATTTTAGCGCCATCGCGTTCTTTAAGAGCCCGATACGCAGTAAAGGATAAAATGTCAAAGCTTGACGACCCTCAATTGCATCATCAGATCAAGGCGCTGGGAGTCGCGATGTTCATCCCGGTTTCATTGGCTGTTGGGCCTTTGACTGGATTCTTTGCCGGTCGGTTCTTAATGCAAAAATATGCTTTGCCGGTTTATGTGCTGTTTATATGTATTGCGGTAGGTTTTTTGGCGAGCGTGTCCGAAACGATCCGCGTGATCAAATTTTTGTTCAAGGAGTAAGCATCATGGCACCCCAAGATCCGCAGGAGATGGAGCTATCCAATATCCTGACGACGCTCAAAGAGCTTTTTCCAGAAAATGGGATCTTTGCGTTCTTAAGTCAGTGGCAAAGTGTGGTATACGCGCTGATCGCGATCGGTTTTTTGTGGATCTTTGCCCGTCTATCCACCAAGAAGATGTCGCTTGTTCCTGGGCGCTTGCAGTCATTTGCCGAGATCATCGCGCAAGGTGTGCGCAGTCTGGTCTTAGGCGTGCTAGGCCCTCAGGGAGAAAGATATGTTCCGTTCCTTGGGACGCTTTTTATTTATATCTTGACCATTAGTCTTATGGGGCTTATTCCTTTCTTAAAGTCACCCGCGTCCAGCTGGTCCACGACATTGGCCTTAGCTTTGTGTGTTTTTGGTTATGTGCAGTATACGGCTGTCCGCCATTTGGGTTTTTGGGGATACATGGACCATCTGGCCGGTAAGCCTCGAGGTGCCTTAGCTTTTTCTATTGTTCTTCCTGTTTTTATGTTCACACTTCATTTTATCTCTGAATTCTTAAAACCGATCAGTTTATCGTTGCGTTTACGCAGTAATATTTGGGGGGATGATCTTTTGTTGGCTGTTCTGACCCATTTTGGCTTGCAAGGGTTTCCTCTTTTGTTCCTCAATACAGTATCAGCTTTGTTAATGGCGTTCATTCAGGCTATTGTTTTTTTCTTGTTGAGCACGATCTATTTTGCGTCAGTTCTCACGGAAGAGTAAAAATCAATAATGTGAGTTTTAACAATAAGGAGGGAGTATGGATGTACATGCAGCATTAGCTTTGGGTTTGCCCGCGGGTTTGGGCTTAGCGGCTTTAGGCTCTAGCCTGGCTTTGGGCCGGACAGTCGCCGCGGCCATGGACGCTACAGGCCGTCAGCCGGAGGCTTCAACAAAGATCCTGATCAACATGACGATCGGTTGTGCTTTTATCGAGGCGATCACGATCTACGTTTTGGTTTTCGCCTTTGTCATGTCGGGGAAAGTATAATCCATGGAATTATTGAAGCTGCTTAGCGCCAGCGAAGTTTTTGCTCAGATCTTGTGTTTTTTTGTTGTTTTGGTCCTTTTGAAGAAATTCTTCTGGGTTCGAGTCCTTCATGTCCTAGACGACCGTAAGGCGCATATTGAGCAAGAGCTGCAAAGAGCGGAAGATGTAAAGGCGCAAACCCAGCAACTTAAGCGTGATTATGAAGAAAAGATCTCTTTGATCCAGCAGGAGGCAAAAAAGATCCTAGATGAGACCAAGAAAGAAGCCTGCAAGACTGCTGAGGAGATCCAGAAAAAAGCTTACGCGGATGCGGAGACCATTGTCTTAAATACAAAGGTCAGCATGCAGCAGGACTTGACAAAGGTCAGGCAGGCTTTAAAAGATGAGCTGATCTCTATTACGCTTAAGGCGGCAGAAAATATTATCGAGGAAAAACTTTCTGAAGAGCAAGACGCAAAGATCGTTGAAGAATTTTTAAGCGAATTGGACAAAACCGCATGATCAAGGACCGCGCGATCGTTGCCCGTTACGGGGAAGCATTCGTTAAATATGCGCGCTCTGCTTTGGGTACGGAGCAGATCGTTGAAGACCTAAAGAAGTTACGGAAAATACTCCGCGACCATCAAGATCTGAAACTTTTCTTTGAAAATCCAGGTATTTCCCTTGTTGATAAGGGCAGGGTTGCTGATGCCGTTTTTAAAGAAGACTTGGCCGTTGAGGTGGTGCAATTTCTCAAGTTGGTGATCAGCCATAAGCGTATTACGCACTTAGAGGATATTGTCGAATACGTAAGACTAAAGTATTCTCATTTTGGCGAGCAGGAAGTCTTGATCAAAACATCCTATTTATTGGACCTGGACCTGATCCGCAAGATCGAGCAGGCCTTAGAAAAGAAATTGAATCAAAAATGTAAATTTTATATTGAGCTGGACAGCCGTATCTTGGGCGGGATCCAGGTTGTTGTCGGCAATCGTGTCTTGGACGGTTCAGTGCGTGGACGGCTCAACGATCTAAAGAAAAAATTACAAGCGATACGGGTGAATTGATATGAAATTACGACCAGAAGAAGTCACAGAGATCATCAAAAAAGAACTTGATCGTTATAAAATTTCTTCCAAAGAGGAATCTATTGGAACGGTTATCCAAGTTGGCGACACCATCGCGCGTATTTATGGCCTTGATGATGTCATGATGGGGGAGATCGTTCAGTTTTCTGACCATGTCATGGGTATGGTCATGAATTTGGAGGAAGACAGTGTCGGCGTTGTTGTCTTTGGCGTCGATAATCCTGACCGCTTGATCAAAGAAGGTGATGTCGTTAAACGCACCGGCAAGATCGTTCAGGTTCCTGTCGGAGACGCGTTGGTCGGTCGCGTGGTCAGCGCTTTGGGGACGCCGATCGACGGCAAAGGGCCTATCCTTTCAGAAAAATTCCGCCTGATCGAGGCAGGATCCCCGAATGTTGTTGAGCGTCAGCCTGTCGCCCAACCGCTTGAAACAGGGATCAAGGCCATTGATGCTATGACGCCGATCGGCCGAGGCCAACGCGAATTGATCATTGGCGATCGTCAGACAGGCAAGACCGCTATCGCTTTAGATATGATCATTAACCAGAAAGGCAAAGATGTTTATTGCATCTATTGCGCGATCGGACAAAAACTTTCTAGCATCGTTGGATTGACCGAGGTATTGCGTAAGTACGGCGCGATGGAATACACCACCGTTGTCAGCGCTTCCAGCCGGTCTTCCGCGTCTTTGCAGTATTTAGCTCCTTACGCGGCAACAGCTATGGCGGAGGAATTGATGTACGCGGGTAAGCATGTGCTGGTGGTTTATGATGATCTTTCAAAGCATGCGCAAGCGTATCGTCAATTATCATTATTGCTGCGCAGACCGCCGGGACGCGAGGCATATCCAGGAGATGTTTTTTATCTGCATTCACGTCTGCTGGAGCGGGCCGCGAAATTAAACGACACCTTGGGTGGTGGCTCCATGACCGCGATCCCGATCGTTGAAACCCAGGCTGGTGATATCACAAGCTATATCCCAACGAATGTTATTTCCATTACCGATGGCCAGATCTATCTTGAGAATGATCTGTTCAACGCGGGTGTTCGTCCGGCGATCAATGTCGGGCTCTCTGTTTCCCGCGTTGGCGGTAAAGCTCAGACACGGGCGATGCATCAGGTCGCATCCAAATTACGCCTAGAACTGGCGCAATATCGTGAGCTTGTGACCTTCACTCAGTTCGGGACCGAGCTCGACAAGACAACTCAAGACCAGCTGACGCGTGGCGAGCGCATGGTCGAAGTCCTTAAGCAATTGCAATATCAGCCGTTGCCGGTTTCAAAACAGACAATGATCATATTCGCAGGCAGCAATGGTTTTTTAGACGACCTGAAAACTTCCTCTGTTAAAAGATTTGAGCGTGAACTTTATTGTTATGTTGAGAAAAATCATGGCCAGATCCAGAAGGAGATCGAAGAGCGGAAAGAACTTACTCAGGAGTTGACCGATCGCCTTTATCATGTGATCGCAGAATTTAAAGCGTCTTTTAAAGAAAACCCGTGATCTATGCCTCAATCGCTTAAGCAGATCAAGAACAGGATCCGAGGCGTTGGCAACACGATGAAGGTCACCAACGCCATGCAGATGATCTCAGCTACCAAGCTGAGCCGTGTCGATAAACAATTGTTCCAGCTCAGGTCTTATTACGGCGGCCTTGAGCGGCTAATGTTCAATCTGACCAGCTGCCGGGAGAATATTCAGCATCCATGTTTTCAGGAGCCTTTGACAAAAGAGAATTTTGTCCTGTGCGTCATTACTTCTGACAGTGGACTGTGCGGGCTCTACAACCAGAATGTTTTGCGTGAAGCGGAAAAATTCATTGCCAGATGCGGCGCTCAGAAAGTTAGTTTGATCGTTATCGGCCGTCGAGCCTCAAAATATTTCAAGAACAAAGGAATCAAGATCCTGAATACCTATGCCGGATTACATGGCGGCTATGGGCATTTGATCGCTGACCAGATCACCGGGATCCTTGTGAAGCTTTTTTTAGCCAAGAAAGCCGATGAAGTTCATGTAGCCTATACTTATTTTCGAAAGGGTATCTTGCAGAACGCTGTTGTGGAAAAATTCCTTAATCTTCGCAGTGAGCAGCACGCTAAGATCAATTATATCTTCGAAGATGGCCTGGACAATATCGTTGATCAGGTTGTCTTGCGTTTTTTGCTGACGCGCATGCGGTTCATTTTTTTGCAGGCGTTCACCTCGGAGCATGCTTCACGCAGCATCGCCATGAAAGCGGCCACAGATAATGCTAAACAGCTGTTAAGCAGGCTTGTTGTTGTTCACAATAAGATCCGTCAATCCAACATTACCCAGGAGATGCTGGAGATCATCTCCTCATCACAAGCATTGAAAGGATAAGTTCTATGTCGATCGGAGAGATCATACAGGTAATCGGGCCAAGCGTGGATGTTGTTTTTCCTGAGAACGAAGTGCCGCAACTTCTCAATGCCTTAAAGGTCGAGGATCCTCAACGCCATATTCGCCTTACTTTAGAAGTAGCGCAGGATATTGGCAATAATACCGTGCGCTGCGTCGCGCTGGGCCCGACGGATGGCCTTTCGCGGGGCATGAAAGTGCAGGATACCAAGGCGCCTATCATGGTTCCGGTAGGACAGCAGACGCTCGGACGCATTTTTAATCTCTTAGGTGAGCCGATCGACGGCCAGGGTCCGATGGCGCAGGCGGATATGCACGATTCTATCCATAAACCGTCACCAAATTTTGAAGAACAGCTTTCCATTTCTTCTATCCTTGAAACAGGCTTAAAGGTCATTGATCTATTGGCACCCATTCCTAAAGGAGGCAAGATCGGGCTTTTTGGCGGGGCTGGCGTTGGTAAAACAGTGATCGTCATGGAGTTGATCCGGACGATCGCCAAAGAGCACGGCGGCGTTTCGGTCTTTGCCGGCATCGGAGAACGCACTCGCGAGGGCAATGAACTTTGGTTGGAACTTAATCAATCGGGGGTCGCTAAAAGCAGTGTTTTGGTGTTCGGCCAAATGAATGAACCGCCTGGCGCGCGTCTTCGCATCGGGCTTTCTGCGCTTACGATGGCAGAGTATTTTCGTGACCAAGAACGTAAAGACGTCTTGTTGTTCATTGATAATGTTTTTCGCTATATTCAAGCTGGTTCGGAAGTGTCCACCTTGTTAGGACGTATGCCTTCCGCTGTCGGGTATCAACCTAATCTTGCTACAGAAGTTGCTCAGCTTGAGGAACGAATTGCCTCTACGAGACGAGGATCTATCACCTCCATTCAGGCTGTTTATGTTCCGGCGGATGATCTGACCGATCCAGCGCCAGCAGCGATCTTTTCGCATTTGGATGGCAAGATCGTTCTTTCACGTCAAATCTCTGAGCTTGGGATCTATCCGGCGGTGGATCCTCTGGATTCGACGTCACGTATCGTGGACCCTAATTTTATTGGAGAGGAACACTATGAGGCGGCGTTAAGTGTTCAGCGTGTTCTGCAGCGCTACAAAGATTTAAAGGACATCATTTCGATCTTGGGAGTGGATGAGCTTTCTGATGAGGATAAACTGATCGTCTCGCGTGCCCGCAAGCTCCAGCGTTTTTTCTCGCAGCCGTTCTTTGTCGCGGAAACATTTAGCGGCATCCCAGGCAGATACGTAAAATTGCAAGACACGATCAAAGGTGTCCAGATGATCATCAAAGGCGACATGGATAAAGTCCCTGAACAGGCATTTTTTATGGCAGGGACCGTTGATGACGTTCTTGAGAAGAACGAACAAATGAAAGCACGCGATGCCAAGAACGTTTAGGCTTAGTATTTGTACCCCAGAAGAATCTTTGTTCGATGCGGATGTGGTCTCGTTGATCGCGCCCGGCGCGACAGGGTTCATGGGGATCTTGGTCGATCACGCGCCGCTTATTTCGGCGACGATCCCCGGGCCTATCACGATCAAGGACAGCAGTTTAGCAACAAAAATAATCCAGGCATCCTCCAAAGGTTTTTTGGAAGCCTACGACAATCAAGTGAATATTTTATTAAATTCGCTACAAGAATAACAAAGAGGCAAACAGAGCAAAGGAGGGGTTATGTATTGGATGATCGGGTTTATTGCTATGGCTGTCGTTGTTTTCTTTTCTGGTATCCGCATTGTTCGTCCGACGCATCGCGGGTTGATCGAACGTTTAGGTAAATACGCTCGCTTTGCTAATCCAGGATTCCATTGGATCATCCCTATTATCGAAGAGATGTATTTTGTCAATGTTACTGAACAAATGGTGAACGCCGAACCCCAAGAGATCATTACCAATGATAATCTTAACGCCCGCGTTGATGCGCAAGTCTATTTTAAGGTAAAAGATGATGAAACAAGCGTTAAGAATTCTCAGTATCATGTCAACAATTATCAATGGCAGATCGTTAATCTCGCGCGGACGACCTTAAGAAATATTATCGGAACGCTGACTTTAAAGTCCGCTAATAGCGAGCGCGGAAAGATCAACTCAGAGTTGCACGCGACCTTGCGGGAAGAGACCAACAGCTGGGGCATAGAGATCGTGCGTACAGAGCTTAAAGAGATCGACCCTCCTAAAGACGTCCAAGAAACAATGAACAAGGTCGTCAAGGCAGAGAATGAAAAGATCGCGGCGATCGATTTTGCGACAGCGCGAGAAACAGCCGCTGATGGCGAGAAGCGCGCGCAGATCAAGCAGGCTGAAGGTATTCGTCAAGCAAGGATCTTGCAGGCCCAAGGCGAGGCAGAGGCCATTCGTCTTGTGAACGAGGCCGCGGATAAATATTTTGTCGGCAATGCCCAGCTCTTACGTAAATTACAAGCAGTTGAATCGGCGTTGGAAGATAACGCTAAGATCGTTGTTCCGACGAACACAGAACTTGTGAACGTGATCGGGGAGTTGGCGGGTATAGTTCCTTTATCGAAAAAGAGCGAGAAGGCCCAGTAATTATAAGGAGGCGTATATGTTCGGTATTGATGACCCTCAAGTTTGGCTGGCATATGTTTTATGCATTGTAAGCGCTTTATGCGCTGTTTGTTATGGAGTTGTGAATTGGAATAAGGGAGATGAGCCTATTCACAGCGAAGATAAAAAATGGGTTGAGGAAGAAAAGCAAGCTGAAGAAGATATATAAAAAAAGGAGATCGCTTCATGGAAAATATTTTTCTCTTGACCATTGTCGTTGTGATCTATCTTTTGGCGATCAGCTTTTTGGGTTATCATGGCTATCGCCAAACAAAGAACGCCTTAGACTATCTTGTGGCTGGACGAAGCATCCATCCTTTTGTCATGGCATTGTCCTATGGCGCAACCTTTATCAGCACTTCCGCGATCGTTGGTTTTGGCGGTGTCGCGGCCATGATGGGAATGGGTGTCCTGTGGCTGACATTCCTTAATATATTTGTAGGGATCATTATCGCGTTCATTGTTTTTGGTAAAAGGACACGCAAGATGGGACATAGTCTTGACGCGCATACTTTTCCTGAGTTGATCGGAAAACGTTTTAATTCCTGCTTTATCCAGGGATTTGCGGGGATCGTTATTTTTCTTTTTATGCCTTTGTACGCGGCCGCGGTGTCGATCGGCGCAGCCCGCTTTATTGAGGCCACATTTCCCAGCTATATTGATTTTAATGTCGCCCTTTTGATCTATACATTGATCATCTGCGGATACGTTCTGGCTGGCGGGCTTAAAGGGGTCATGTATACAGACGCGTTGCAGGGGTCGATCATGTTCGTGGGCATGGTCGTACTTTTAGTTTTTACATATGTCAAGCTTGGAGGTATCGTGCCGGCGCATCATGCTTTGGCTCAGATGGCAAGCCAGGTCCCTGAAGCGTTATCAGCCAAGGGGCATTTAGGTTGGACGCATATGCCGGTTCTTGGGTCAGGTCTTTGGTGGACGCTTGTGTCAACGATCGTGATGGGAGTCGGTATCGGCGTTTTGACGCAACCGCAGCTTTCGGTCCGTTTCATGACCGTAAAAAGCAATAAGGAATTGAACCGCGCTGTTGCTGTTGGAGGTGTTTTTATTCTGGCGATGACCGGGATCGCATTCGTTGTCGGCGCGTTATCGAACGTATACTTTTTTAATAATCCGGCGTTCGGGAAGATCTCGCTACAGGTCGCTGGCGGAAATGTGGACAAGATCATCCCTATGTATATTAATAGCGCTATGCCGGTATGGTTCGTTTATCTTTTTATGGTGACACTTTTGTCCGCTGCCATGTCCACATCCAGTTCGCAGATGCATGCGATCGGCACAGGGATTGGCCGGGATTTCTTTGAAAAGGCGATCTTAAAAAGTAAACACTCCCAGCATACGATCCTGATCACGCGCTTAGGCATCCTTTTAGGGGTTGTGATCACGACGATCTTAAGCTTTAAGCTTCCTATGAATATTATCGCTGTTGCAACAGCGATCTTTTTTGGCTTGTGCGCCAACACGTTCTTGCCGATGTACATTGGGGCGTTGTTCTGGAAAGGAATGACAAGGGCCGGCGCTGTCACGAGCATGTTGACAGGATTTTTTGGAACAGCTTTCTGGCTTTTGTTCATTCACGAAAAAGAATCCGCGGCGATCGGCCTATGCAATATGATCTTTCAAAAGCCCACCCTTGTGAAGTTCCCGTGGACGGTCGTTGATCCGATCGTGGCGATCCTGCCGATCTCTTTTGTTGTCGCTGTTGTTGTGAGCCTTTTTACAAAGAAAATGCCGAAGGAGCATCTCGCGGTTTGTTTTAAACATATTGAGTTTTAATAGAAAGTGACGGGTAGAAAAGATGAGCGGATTGTTCGGTGTTGTATCCAAAAAGGGCGATAATTGCACGCAGACATTGTTTTATGGAGTGGACTATCACTCACATTTGGGTACGGAATTCGGCGGCATGGCGGTTTTGGGTAAAGATTTCAAAAGACAGATCCATAATATCGCCCAAGGACAGTTTAAGTCAAAGTTTTTTGAGGACTACCATCATATGCAGGGCAGCAAGGGCATCGGTGTTATTAGTGATTCCGATGAACAGCCGATCTATTTCAATTCAAAGCTGGGCCCTTTTTGTCTGGTGACGGCCGGCCTTATCGAGAACAAGGAAGATCTGCGTTCTTTTTGTTTTAAAAAGAACGTCTCTTTCTGTGAGGTGAGCCCTGGAGGTGTTAATACCACAGAACTGATCGGTAAGCTCATCAGTCTGGAAGATAATTTTATCGCTGGCGTTGAAAAGATGTTCGATCTGATCCATGGGTCATGCTCGTTCCTTCTTTTGAACCATGAGGGCATCTACGCGATTCGCGACCGCGCAGGCTATACGCCCCTTGTGATCGGAGAAAAAGAGGATCAGTGGGCTGTTGCCAGCGAAAGCAGCGCTTTGATCAATCTTGGATTTGAGATCAAAAAATATCTTGAGCCAGGGGAGATCGTGCTGATCACTGACAAGGGATTAGCCGTTCGCAAGAAAGGATTGGATCAGAAGCAGATCTGTTCTTTTTTGTGGATATACACCGGATTCCCGGCCTCGTATTATGAAAATATCAACGTTGAGGTCGTTCGCGAGCGTTGTGGCAGGGCCTTGGCCAAAAAAGATAAGGGTTTGGATGTTGATGTTGTCGCGGGGGTTCCTGACTCAGGAACAGCGCACGCGATCGGTTACGCGATGGAATCCAAAAAACCGTATCGACGGCCGCTTATTAAATATACGCCTGGCTATGGACGAAGCTATACACCGCCCAGTCAAGAAACGCGCGATCTCGTAGCGACCATGAAGCTTGTCCCTGTCTGTGATATCATCAAGGGCCATCGCATCGTTGTTTGCGAGGATTCGATCGTTCGCGGCACACAACTAAAGAACTATACTGTTAAAAAACTTTGGAACGCGGGCGCCAAGGAGATCCATGTGCGCCCAGCCTGTCCTCCTTTGATGTTCCCGTGCAAGTTCTGCTTGTCGACCCGCAGCATCCATGAACTTGCGGCGCGTAAGGCCATCAAGGCGATCGAAGGAAGGGATATTGAGGATGTCCGCGAGTATATGGATCCGTCTACTCAGAAACATAAAAAGATGGTCGCATGGATCGCTCGCGATATTGAGGTCACAACATTGCGTTTTCAGGACCTGGAGGATATGGTCAAGGCGATCGGGCTTCCCAGGGAAAAGCTTTGTCTTTATTGCTGGACAGGAGAGTGTCCTCAGCCCAAGAAGATCAGCATGACTAAAAAAGCAAAACCCATCAAAAAGAAATGATTCCTCTGGTATGAAGATATCCAAGACGCTGCCGTCTCAAACGCATTTGATCCCGGATTGTTTGGCACGCATGATTGATCAGATCAAGGGTTTGGGGCTCTCGCAGGAGGTGATCTTTCAGATCAAGGTGTCGCTAGAAGAAGCCCTCGCCAACGCGATCATTCACGGTAATAAGTCGCAAAAAGATTCTCCTGTGGAGGTTTCGTTGCGCATTTTAGATAACGCATTGGAGATCAGCGTCATTAATCAAGGTGAAGGTTTTGATTTTCGCCATATTGAAGACCCGACCTTAGAGCATAATCTTCGCAAGCTGCACGGGCGGGGACTTTTTTTTGATCAAGGCCAATATGGATAAAGTTGATTTTTTTGATGAAGGCAGAGGCCTGAGGATGATAAAATTCTTTCAAGCAAGGTGAGGGGATGGAGATCCAGATAGAACATCAACAAGATATCGTTATCTGTAAGCCGCAAGGTGAGATCAGGATCCATCATGCGCCGCATTTACGCAAAACGTTCAGCGAACTTATTCGACAGGATGTCCACAAGGTAATTGTTGATCTTTCTTGTGTGCCCAACATCGATACTGCAGGCCTAGCGACACTGATCGAAATGTATCATCGATTAAAAAAACACCAGGGTCAACTGAAATTAAGCAATATGGACGCGAACATCAAAAAGATGTTCGAGATCCTGAAGCTATGTCAACTTTTCGACATTTACCCAACGCAAGAGGAAGCAGCTAAGGCTTTTTAATATGATCCCAACGATCCGTTATCTAGGGCGGTTTGTTATTGAGTACTCCATCTGGTCTAAAGGTGTCGCCCTGCTTTTTTATAAAACTATGTACTGGTCTATCGTTGGGCCTTTTAAAGGAAAGGCCGCGCATCGACAAAGTATTTTTCAACAAATGGTCTTTGTCGGGATCAACTCCATCGTGATCGTGTTTTTTGTTGACCTGTTCACGGGTATCGTTTTGGGGATGCAAAGCGCTTATTTATTGAAAAAAATGGGAGCAGAGCTTTATATTTCATCCCTTGTTTCTATTTCGTTATGCCGCGAGCTCAGTCCTGTCTTGACCGCTTTGGTTGTCGCTGGCCGTGCCGGCTCAGCCATTGCCGCGGAGCTGGGCACAATGAAAGTGACAGAGCAGATCGAAGCTTTGGAGACCATGGCGATCAATCCGATCCGTTTTTTGGCGGTCCCGCGGTTTCTCGCGCTTGTTGTGATGCTTCCAGCCTTAACGATCGTAGGGGATCTGGCAGGTATCTTTGGCGGATTCCTCGTCGGGACGAGAAGCTTGAACATCAATCCGGATCTCTATATGCAGATCACGTTTAAATATTTGGAGTTAAAGGATATCTATACCGGCCTTCTAAAAGCAGTGATCTTTGGTGTGATCATAGCGCTTGTTGCCTGCTATGAGGGGTTGATGACTAAGGGTGGCGCCGAGGGTGTTGGACGCGCGACAACGCGTAGTGTTGTGATCAGCTTTATCTTGATCATTGCCGCTGACTGCTTGGTCACGGCTCTTTTTTACTTTATCAATTGGTAGCCTATGAGCATTAAGATCTGTCATGGACAAACGATCCTTTCTTTGCGCAATGTCACAAAGGTTTTTCAAGGGCGCAAGGTCATTGATGATGTGTCCTTTGATGTCAAATGCGGAGAGACCTTTGTCATTATGGGGTGTTCCGGATCAGGAAAAAGTACGCTGTTACGTCACATGACAGGAGCGATCCGTCCTGACCAGGGAAGCATCTTGATCAAGGGTAAGGATATCGCGCAGATATCCCAGGAAGAGCTGGACGATGTGCGCAAAAGTTTTGGCATGTCATTTCAGTATTCTGCGCTTTTAGATTCTTTGACCATTCAAGAAAATGTCGCGTTACCGTTGCGGGAGCACACAAGGCTCGCGGATGAGATCATTGATATCATTATTAAGATGAAACTTTCATTGGTTGGCTTAAGAGGTTTTGAGAATTATTATCCATCGGAAATTTCTGGGGGGATGCGCAAGCGCGCCGGGCTTGCCCGGGCTATTGCCCTCGATCCGGATATTGTTTTCTATGATGAACCGACATCTGGCCTTGATCCTGTGGTGGGTGGGATCACGGATAAGCTGATCAAGGACTTAAGCGTTAAGCTGATGATCACATCTGTTGTCGTTACCCATGATCTTAACAGCGCTTTTAAGATCGCGGATCGTATTGCCATGGTCCATCAGGGAAAGCTAGTGGCGATCGGCACGCCTGAAGAGATCAAGCATTCGATCAGCCCGTATGTCCAACAGTTCATTCATGGCAGCCCTACGGGGCCGATAGACCTTTTTAAAGAACAAAAGTTATCTATTGAACAATAGGAGAATGACGATATGACTAAAAGTAAACGGCTCAATGAACTGCGCGTGGGGTTATTTGTTGTTGTGTGCTTAGCCGGCTTGGTGTACATGACTTATAGCACGGGAAAGCTTAGCTTTCGACACAAGGGGTATGTCATCAACGTTATTTTCCCAGAAGCTGCTGGCCTTGAGATCAAGGCGCCTGTCATGCTTAACGGTTTGGAAGTCGGTAAGGTTGATGAGATCCAGCCAGCATATGACGGTAATAAAACAGAGATCTTATTAAAGATTTGGCTTGAGGAAAAAGCTAAGATCCGTAAAGATTCAAAGTTTTTCATCCAAATGATGGGTCTCATGGGAGAGAAATATATTCAGATCATATCCTCTGATGACGCGCAATTTATCGGGCCCGGGAGCATTTTGCGCGGGGAGCCGTATGTTGATCTGTCCGTTTTGATCAGCAATGTGAACAGCTTTGTTGAAGAGAACAAGAAACCTTTTAAATCCACCATGATGAATTTTGAAGTGACATCTGAGAATTTTGTTGAATTTAGTGATGATCTAAGGCGTAATCCCTGGAAGCTGCTTTTTAAGACCAAAGAGAAGTTAAGAGCAGAACCTAAAGTCCAGACAGAAAAGTAGTTCTAAATAAGTCTTGCCTTTTAATAATTCCTTGCATTCTCTGATGTTCGGAGTCTTTCGCCCGCTAGGGAAATGATCATCAAGCTCACAGGCTCCTCACATTTTCTGATGTTCGGAGTCTTTCGCCCGCTAGGGAATGTGCGGGCTCAAGAAACCGCTTTCCCAAATCCCCCTTTTCCCCCTTTAAACCTTTTATATATATTTTATACTTTACCTTGTCAGGGATAAGGGTAGAGAACATGCATATTTTTATGAATATATATAAGAATTCTTATATT
>Ga0116148_1003156_pt1 | contig 15435 bp, 18 predicted proteins | sample AD_UKC055_MetaG_FD_89786 | JGI IMG/M metagenome (GOLD analysis project Ga0116148, IMG submission 89786) | Active sludge microbial communities of municipal wastewater-treating anaerobic digesters from USA - AD_UKC055_MetaG | ecosystem: Engineered > Bioreactor > Anaerobic > Digestate | place: USA... | reverse complement strand
CGAGATAGTGCGGGTTTCAGCGTTTCTGCATATAATAGACTTACGTGTAACTTGACAGGGAAGTGCTTCGAAATCGGCAACAAAAACATACCGCCAAACCGTTGTGTGCAATGGTAAAAAGACAACGGTGCAACAAGAAACGAATGTGTGAAAACAGAAAAAACTTGCTTAAAAATGACATTAAAGAATGACTAAGTCAGAAAAAATAAGAATCAAAACTATGCAAATTGACAACGCATTTCTAAGAGTTTATATAAATGACTTTGTCAAAAAATTTCGCGACTACAATACAGATGAATTTGTTGTTGCTATAACAGGACTTAGAAAGTTTATTCCAAAAGACGACAAGGTTTTAGTTAGCTTGATTGAAGAACTCAAACAGAACAAGTTTACCATAGAAAATGAAGGCAGCCAAGAAAGTATAAATGAAATCGACATTACTTGCAAAAACATAACAAAGAATACTTCGCACAAATTTAAATATGAAATCCAAAACTTGCCTGCGATTGTTGAAATTTCAAGTAAAACCGACATACCTGTTGTCGGAATAATCATAACCAAGATAGTTGCTCAAATAATTAGTAAGACAAAAATAATATATAAAGCAATTGCGCTTGATTTAGACGATACTTTATGGAATGGTACCCTTTCCGAGGTCGGAATAGATAAAATAAAAGAAAATTTACAATCTGAACAAGGTGCTGCTTTTATCTCATTTATGAAATTTGTTAAATCGTTGGCGAATGAATTAGGCATTTTTATTACAATTTGTTCAAGAAATGATTCCAAAATTGTTGAATCAACAATAGAAGAATTGGACGACAACATTTTTCCTTTAAAAAATCAGATAGATTATATAATTTCAAATAATAACGACAAGAGTGAAAACATTAGAAAAATAGCGGAACAACTCTCCATTTTGCCAAATTCAATCGTATTTATTGACGATAATCAAATAGTTAGAGATGAGGTGAAACTTCAATTACCAGAAGTGTTTGTCCCCGAATGGACAAATCATAGCGAATTAGTAACTCAACTAATTGCCGGATGCATATTTGAAAGAGTTGAGTTGTCATTAAATTCACAGAATAGAAGAAAACAATATAAAATAATTCAAACAGAACGTACTCAAAACTATTTGCCTAAACTATTTGTCAAAGTAATCAACGACAACAAACATACTGAATCCATTAAATTATACACTAAATCAAACCAATTCAAATTCTCAAGAAATGATGATAAGTTTGAAGCCGATGCAAAATCGTTATATTTTGAAATATGTAGAGAAAATGGTGAAAATTTGGGAATTTGTTCCGCAATAACCTATACCAACTCAAACGACACTTTTTATATTCATAACTGGGCAATTAGTTGTAGATATTTTGAAATTGGACTTGAAGAGTTTATTTTGATGTACATTCAAAAAATTGCAATTGCAAGTAAGATTTTTATTAATTATCAGCATTCTGAATACAACCAAAAAGTTAGAGAACTACTTGATAAATACTCGGTTGCTTTTAAGAATAACGACAAGAATGATAAAATTGAAATGATAATTTCAAATGAGATTGAAGATAAAATGAACAATAACACAAACTTGAGAGAACTATAAAATGGAAAGACGAAAATTATACACACTGGGCTATACTTTATTTCAAAATGGACCTGTGATTGACATTGAAAAAATGCTCAAAACATTAAAAGAATTTAATGTTACTCATTTGATTGATGTTCGCTCTATGCCTTATTCCAAGCAGTATCCACAATGCAATGCCGACAATTTAAAAGTTGCAAGTAAACATTTTTCCATTTCATATGGTCATATGCCAGAATTGGGAGCAAAAGCAAGTCCAACGCAGGATGTTTTCTCTAAAGCTACTGATATATTTTTTGAAAGCATATTTCCTATTTCTAAAAGCAACCGACCAGAAGATACCGAACTTTATGCTGATGATGAGATAGTTGATTTTCAAAAATTTAGAAAAGATGAATATTTTTCCGATGGAATAAAAAGAATAGAAACAGCGTACGATAATAATTACACACTTGCCCTTATGTGCAGCGAGAAAAGACCAATTGACTGTCATAGGTATTTTTTAGTAAGCAAAAAGATTGAGCAAAAATTTGGAGACTGGTTAGATATAGAACATATTATTAAAAATCAAAATGGTAATATTGAAACTGTCTCTAATGATAATCTAAATAAGCAGTTATCGGAAATAGTATTAAATAAATCTGAAATAAAAAAAATAAATGTTTTAAATTCTTCAATTTTTGAACCAGCGAAAATTGATAATTATTTTGGAAAAACTCAACAAGAAAAGATAAATGACTTCTGTGACCGTTACTGGAATTTAATGCACGGATGGAAAAAAGCAAAAAACACTAACAATCAAAAATTCGAAGAATATGATTAATTTATTTAACATTGGTTTTACTCAGAAAACAGCAGAAGAGTTTTTTGGGATTTTGAAAAAAAATAAAATTGATTGTCTTGTTGACATTCGATTAAATCCTAACGGACAACTGTCACGCTTTGCCTTTGAAAAGGATTTGCCTTTCTTTTTGGACAAATTAGCTGACGGTTGCAAATATGTTCATAGAGTTGACTTAGCGCCACAAAATGAATTGTTAAAAGAAGTTAGAACCAAAGGTTCTGCTATGAGTAAAGATTATAAATTGTTTGAAAAAGAGTTTAACCAATACTTAGAAAAAAAATCAAAAATTGGGAATTTTGTAGAGCAGTTTAAAAATTATCAAAATGTTGTTTTACTCTGTTCAGAACATACAACGGAAAAATGCCATAGGAGATTAGTCAGTGATATGTTGCTTAACAAATTTAGTAAGGATATTAAATTTGGAGGGAATTTGAAATGAGAAAGAGAGTTTTATTAATGGCTGTCAGTTGTAAAACTGGCGGTTTATGTCCTGGAGGTCTTGATTTAGATGACCCAAGTAAATGGATTAGAATAGTAAGAGATGATGGTCAAGCAGGTGCAGTACAAGGGCGTGATATTGATTTTGCAAAACCTCTTGATATTATTGAATTTGATGGCAGACCAATGCCTCAAGGTAAACAGCAAGAAAATTGGGTAATTGATAATAGTTCCTGCAAGAATAAAGGTAAAGGACACTTGAAAAATGGAAACGGAACAGACAAGGAAATTCTTGATTGGGCATATCAAAAGTACGCTTATAAAGGTTTTTGGGGTAATTATAGAACATTTTTAAATGAACAAGAATTTGCTGAGGTAAGTGAGCCGTCAGAATCGATACTGAGAGTGTCTAATGTGAGAATTTATCAAAACAATTGGAAAAAAGCAAAAATTGATTTTAATTGGTCTGGAGCTCAATACAAAATTACTGGAGTTTCTATGACAGACCAAGATTTTTATGACAGAATAAAAGAAGGAGATATTTTATATGACAATGCATATATCATAACTTCAATACCTAAAGAAATTGATGACTGGGTTAATCCAAATACAGGTGAAAAACAAGCATATAAATTTGTAAGTAAGATTTATGAAATATAATATGACAATGAACCACAGCACACAACAACGTGTATAAAACATTTGGCAGTCAGTGGGTTATCGAACGTTTCAGCTCTTATCAAAGGAGGTTGTAACTTGACAGGAAATCGCTTCGAAATGCCAAACGTTTCATACACGCAACCGTTACCTGCTATGTTAGAAAAAAGACCGTGCATATTGACAGCGACATATTTTGACGGACTAACATTTTAACTTTGCGGACAAAATATACGGGGAAGCTGAAAACCGATTAGAGTAGGCAAAAACTTAAACTTATATTTAAATGGCAATATCAGATGTACAACAAAAGGGAAACTATTATCAAGTGTTTGATAATAATGGTAAAAAGATTTCCGAGCTTTGGAATCCTAACAACAAAATATTATTGTTAGGAGTCGCTTCTGATTTTTTTGTCGTGGAGGAAGGAAACTACTTCAAAACATACGATGAAAAAAGCAAGAAAATAGCTGAATTATGGAATCCTAACAATAAAATGAACTTTAAAAGTGCTGCGGGTTCAAGTTTTACAATTAAAGAAGGTAATTATTTTAAAACTTACGACAAGAATTGTAAAAAAACAGGAGAAAGGTGGAACCCCTAAAAACAAACTAAACATTTATCAAAGGCGGCTTCGCCGCCTTTGATAAATTTAATTCGATTTTCAAAAGATGGAAAGACAGACAACAATTAAAAAATTATTTCACGAAGACGGTATTCAATTTGCAATTCCAGCATATCAAAGAGCCTATTCTTGGGAACTTGATAAAGACAAAAAACAAATTGAACAATTTATCATAGACATAAAAGACCAAAACCCAAAGAAAAAATATTTCTTAGGACATTTTCTATTTGAAAAAGATGAAAATAAAGAAACTAAATTTTGGATTATTGATGGACAGCAACGAATAACTACAGTCATTATCTTTTTCAGTTGTTTAATCAATGAACTTGAAAACAGAGAAAAGGAAAATGGAAAGCTGTTTGACAGTGAAAATAACGAAATTGAAATTTGGAGAATAAAAGAAAACTATATCAAACTTGGCAAAAATTACAAATTTGAAACAGTTGCCTATGACAATCCATTTTTTGAAAGTTTTGTTTATGAGAACAACGAAAACGCAATTCAAGACACTTCTTCCTCAAGAAGAATAAGCGTTGCAAAAAGTGCCTTTCAAAAGTTGTTTAAAAAAGCAGAACTAAACGACATTTTGAATTGGAAAAGAATTATTGATGATGCAGTAATTACAACTTTTGAGGTAACAGACAAAGTTCAAGCAACTCAAATTTTTGCTTTCCAAAATGACAGAGGAAAAGACTTGACAACATTAGAAAAGTTGAAAGCGTTTTTAATGCACAAACTATATGCTGTTTCAGAAAATGACAATCCAGAAAGCCAAATAAAAAACATTGAAACCGTTTTTTCGGACATATACAAACAATCAGAAAGAATTAGCTATGATGAAGACCAAGTATTAGGTTTTCACAATACGGCATTTCTATCGGGTTGGGAAAGTCCTTTGAAAAATGTAAAAGACGAAATCAATAAAATATCAGACAACACACAAAGAGAAAAATGGATAAAGGATTTTGTAAATAATCTCAAAGAATCTTTTGTTTCAGTTGAAGCGATTGAAAAACAATCAGAACAAAATTGTTCAGTGTCAGATGTTTTAATTTTGGATACTTACAATTCAATGCCATTATTGGTAAAACTCTACCATTACCACAAAAACGACCAACAATTAATTGAAAACCTTTCCAATATTGTTGAGCGAATTTTATTTAAACTTGAATACAAAATTGCAGACTACCGAACAAATAGCTTACACTCAATCGCTAAACATTATTCGGGCAACTCAACAAATCTTGAAAATAGCTTGAAATATCACGCTGACAAAGGGTTCCAAGATTGGTGGAATTTCAACGGAAATTGTAAAAATTATTTCAATGGTAATTGGCATTATCATGGCAATATCAAGTATGTACTTTGGAAATACGAAAACCATTTAAGACTAAACAACCGAACAAGACAAATGACACCGTTGGAGTTCAAAAACAAGTTCAACACAAAGCGTTTAGAAAATACAACTGACCACATTACACCGAGAGACCCAAACTTCACGAAATATGAAGAAGAATTTCAAAACAAATTCGTTAATAACATTGGTAATCTTGTTTTAATGGTTTGGGGCGATAATTCAGAGAAAAAGAACAATAACCCTATTGACAAAGTACATTTATTTGACAGCGACTTTTATTCACACAAAGAAATTAGAGATACATTAAATGAACGTAAAACATGGGGAGAACAAGAGATTACAGAACGTAAAGAGAAAATATTAAAATTTGTATTTAACAATTGGGATGTAAAATAAAACTGAAAAGATGAAGGAAACACAGCAGGTAACAAAGTGTAGCAACAATAAGGGTTTCAGTGGCAATTCAAACATTCTGCCCCGCATAAAATTTCGTGTCGGTGGACAGGAAAGTAGCCCGCAATCCCTTACTGCTGCTACACTCGATCGTTACCAACAAGCCGAAAAAAGAAACGACAGTATTAATTTTGCAGTGAGAAAAAGAAAAAAATGAAACAGCCAACCCACAAAACAGCACATTCGCAAGCCCTGACACACAAGCCGATGCTTCAGCTTGCAAAAGAGCTGTTTTTTGCCATCGCACGGTGCGACAGATGAGCTGTGTCACTTTATAGATAAATTGGATTTTAAATGACAGAATTAGAATATAAATCATTTGTTTACGAAATAGAAAATTGGGGAAACATACCAATTTCATCGCAAAATTGTGGTATTGGATGTAGATTTTGTAAGGTTAACAAAGACCCTATTCTTAAACGTTTTGCGAAAATCCCCCAAATTACCATGGAAGAACTCCATGATGGATTTAAATTTATAAACCATTCACACAACTATGTTAGGTTGGGGGCTGGGGTTTTTGTTGCACCACATACCGACCCTTTTTTACATCCAAAGATTTATGAGTTTATAAAGGCAGCTTCGGAATATTTTCCAGATAAGAGGGTTCGTACTGTTACTACAGGTAGCTATATTCAGGAAAATAAGATTGACTTTCTAAACTCAATCCCAAATTTCGGAATTGATCTTTCCTTAATAACGATGCAAAGCCAAAGGGAATTTATAGTGCCAAATGCAACTCGTGAAAGAATTGAGTTTTTATTAAGAAATGCCCCATTAAAAAAAATCTCTTTAATGTTTACTGGTAGCTTTGAAGATTTAAAGGCTGATATAGACATGCTAATTGATTTGGGATGGCATGAGAAAGGTCAAGAAATCCTTGTCAGAAGAATTGAAAGAACAGACTTATCTCAAGGGGAACTTTACGATATTTCTTCAAGGAGTATAGAGGCTTTTCCGGAATGCATTGCTTTTTTAAAGGAAAATTATCCAATGGCTAAATTTACTGTTCCTTTTCTTTCTGATGAATACAGAGGTGGGGATAATGAATACTTTATTGATGCAGATAAACGATTAGAAAAAATTACCCAAATAGGGTATGACAACAAGGATAAAAAAATTGACGTAATCATAGCAGAATCTGCATACAAACATTTTCATTCAAGACTGAAGGATATTCCTAATATTTCAACTCATCTGGTAAAAAATAAATTATATGGTGGTTCAGTAACTGTTGCTGGTTTATTAAATCACACTGATATAAAATCACAATACATTCCCACTAATGAAGCTGATATTATAATGCTTCCTTTTGAAATGTACGATACTGATAATAATGAAATAACCGGAGAGTCAATAAGTGAACTTGAAAACTATTTTAAAGCAAGTGTATGGAAGATGTAGCTTATTGGAAAATAATTAGAATATTAACTACAGATACATGTAATTTTGATTGTGTTTTCTGTCATAATGAAGGTCAGGTAATTAGTCAATCCTTAACAATTCAAAATTAGGAAATCTTTTTTCTTGAATAGCGAAAAAAATTGAGGCAAAAAACTGGGCCAAAGAATTGCTTCTTTGATTTTTCGAAGCAATCCTTTAAAATTGAACCCTGCGGCAGCCAAATTTGCATTCATTTCGTTGCCAATATTGCCTTTCAGGTAATTTGTTTGCATTCGGCAATCTTTTTTTACATGTCCAATTACTGGTTCTATTGCCGCCCTCGACCTGCATTTCTTTCGCATAACAGATTTGCTGTATGCTTGTTTTTGATTCGGTGGCTTAGGGCTTATAATTTGGGTTCCGTTTATAAGTGCCTTGCCTTTGTAACCGCGGTCCACGATTGCATTCTTGAATTTAATTCCTGTGATTTTTTCGATATTGGTCAAAGCAGGCTCTAATGTTGACGTGTCATTGGGATTTCCATTGAAATTTTTAATACCTACAATAATGTTTGAACCAGGAACAATAGCGATAGATACTTTTGAGCCAAATTCAAATTTCTTGTGTGCTTTGCCTTTGGCAATACAAGCGGTATCTGGCTCGTGTAAGCTGTAAATTTTATTAGCATCTTGACGTTTTTGTAATACAATTTTATTGCAATTTCTTAGCTGTTCCCGATACAGTTCTAATGCTGCCCGGCTTAGTCTTCTTTCTAACTCACGAACCAAACGACCGGCTATTACCCTGAGTTTGCGCAGAGCCGATGAGGCTTCTTTCTTACGTTTTGGATGATGGGCGAACCGTTGCTTAATCAGGAGTTTTTTTATTGTACGCTTATAGTTTTGTCGCTGCGATATGTTTTCGTTTTCTGCTATTTTGTTGCATAGCTCTATTACTTTGATTAACAATTTTGCATCAGTCGGGTAGGTAATATTTTTTTCCTGAGCCGTTGTGTCTATTAATACATCATTGTTCTTTATTTCATCTTTCCTGATTGTAACCGATGATTGAAATATCTTCTCTGCCCCTTCAGCACCTATGCGCTTACGAAAATGAACCATGTCGGAAGGGTCGCAAGGATACTCCCATTGAAATTCAGACTCCCCACAGAAATATTGAAAATATGGGTTTTGAAGCCATTGCTCCATAACAGTTTCATCGCCCAAGTTATAAATCCGTTTCAACAATAAAAGACCAACCATGGTGCGTATCGGAACGCTTGGCCTTCCAAGGTGCGAATAATGTACTCCGAAACAGTTTTCATAGTATTTCCAATCCATTTTATTTGCCAAAATTACCAATTCGTGTTTGGGATTGACAATCTCTTTTAAAATTGGACGAAACAAATTCTTTTGATCTTGACTAGGCAGTTTTCCTTTCATTTTTTGCAAGCTTTTTCACTAAAGTACAAAAAACCTTGCAATTTAAAACCCTACAAACCACCGCTTTATTAACATTTAATTGTTGATTATCAACAGGTTAGAATAAATTTAAGGATTGACTAATTAAACCGTTTAGTAAAATATATTAATTCTTATGACAAATTTTCGATTGCTTCTGTAATGTTTATTTACATCGACCACTTCATCAAAATTTTATTTATTTTTAGAGATTAATATCACAAATGCAAACTCTATATGTCGTTGGAATATTATTTAGGAAAACTAGGGTCAGAAAAATGCAGTAGCGAACAAGCCAGCTTGTTGCGAAATATTATTTTTTCAGAAAAGCTTGAGCATGAAAAAATTTCGGGATTCAGAATATTTGTGCTTTCTCGAGAAAAACTAAGCACCGATACTGTAGCATTAATCAACAGAGCAATAATGGTTCAATACGGGTCGGAATATTTGGGATTGGGAGGAGATGATTATACGTTGAAAGCCACTATTTACAAACAATTTTCAGAAAAGTTTCCAAATGAGTTTAGCTTTAAGGTTTATGCTTCGGAATGTTTACTTTTGACAGGTGAACCGGTTGAATATTTTTACCCGATACTTAAAACAGGGATGCTTCAGGATACAAAAAATGTATATTATCCTTCGTCAGAAATATTTGATGCCATACACGACAGTGTTCATAGTTTTGAATTTGATATGTTGCTTTTAGAAAAATATTACCAACCTTGTGATAAGGCTAGTTTTGATGATTGGATAAAAGAGTTTAAAGAACAATATCAAACCCATGAACAACAAGAATATCTGGCAAAGCTAACATGGAAAGAATAATGTTTAAACTTCGTACATATACTGGTATAACGAAAACACAAACTGACTATTATGGGTTCAATTATCAATTATGCGCAACATTCCCACTAAAATAATTCAACTTGCCACAGGTTTGCGCAAACAACTGCGCGCCATGCCTGAATTATCGGGTCATGAAACCGAAACAGCAGCACGCATAGCTTCGTTTGCACAAAAGCAGGGTGCCGACGAAATAATTACCGGCCTTAGTGGCCAAAGTGTTGCGGTGGTAATGTACGGAAAATCTCCAGGAAAAACCCTGATGTTACGTGCCGATATCGATGCAATACCAACAAATCAGGGTGCTGCCCACTTGTGTGGCCACGATGGGCACAGTGCTATACTGGCCGGGCTGATACCCATATTAGTAAATCAGCGGCCTGATTCGGGCAATGTAATTCTGTTGTTTCAATCGTCGGAAGAAAATGGTCAGGGTGCCCGTGCATTGGTCGATGACCCGCGTTTTGTAGCCCTGAAACCCGATTTGATTGTCGGGATGCACAACCTGCCCGGTTTTCAGGCAGGCAGCATTGTGATAAAGGAAGGAACATTTGCCATGGCATCGCATGGGCTTAAAGTCTCGCTTCAAGGCATTGCCTCTCATGCGGCGGAGCCCGAGAAAGGGCTTAACCCCGCTCCTGCCCTTGCCGAAATTGTAAGCGCTGTTGATGCACTCGCCCGGCAGATAAGTGATGAAGATTCGATGATTACCATTACCTGCCTGCGTGCCGGTGAATATGCCTTTGGTTCGGCGGCAGGTGAGGCTGAGTTGCTTATGACACTGCGGGCTGCCAGCGACGAAAAACTCAACGAACTGAACCGCAAAATTGTCGCAATAGCTACATCAACAGCCGAACGGCATGCTTTGAAAATAAGCATTGTAAAGGAAGACATTTTTCCGGCAACAGTAAACCATGGCGAATGTCTTGGTCTTGTTGAATCGGCTGCTGGCAAGCAACAACTGCATGTGATAAAGCTGAACAAGGCTTTTCGCTGGTCGGAAGATTTCGGGCATTATGGAAGTCTGGCGCCATCGGCAATGTTTGGTTTGGGCGCAGGGAGGGATTGTCCGGCGTTGCATAGTGCGGAATATGAATTTTGTGACAGGATAATCGGATATGGCATGGGAATGTGGCTGTCGCTAATTGCAACAGCCAACGGTAGCAATTAATTATGGCCAGTTTACAGCCATTTTTTGCGCCGGAACATAAACAACAGCAGGGCAACAATCAACAGCATGGCAATCCAAAAGTACAGATACCCGTAAGGGACATGCAGTTCGGGGATATGGTCGAAATTCATTCCATACACCCCTGCAAAAAACGACAGTGGAATAAAAATGGTTGAAACAAGCGTCAAAACCTTCATAATTCGGTTCATTTTCAGATTGACTACGGTGGCATAGGCTTCGCGCAGACCGGCGTTCATATCGCGGAGCGACTCAAACAACTGCATGGAATGGCGCACATGATCGAGCAAATCGTCGATGTAGCGAAATCCGGATTCCGGAATCAGGTTCTGCCCTGTTTTCCTGATTTTAAACAACATATCTCCGACCGGAGAAACACTACGGGTGCAAAAGTTTATGCTTTTTCGGTTTATCTGCAGCTTTTGCAAAAAATCGTTACCGGGATGCTGATACACTTTGTCTTCGAGATCAGAAGTAAGCTTGTGCAGGTTTTCGGCTGCAACAATGTAACGGTCGATAATTACATCGAGCAATTCGTAAAACAGATAATCGGAACCCCGACTGCGAAGCTTTGCTGAGGACTGATTTAAGCGGCTGATAACCGGATCGAAAACCGAAGCGGGCTGCTCCGAAAAGCATAGCAACAATCTTTCGAAAAACACAAAACTGTATTGGATAAGCACAGGTTTGTTCTTTTTCGGGTCGAATACAAGATCTTTTATTATCACAAAAAGGTAGTTGTCGTGGTCCTCAAGCTTGGGCATATGGTAGGTATTAAGCACATCTTCGATAACAAGACCTGAGATACCAAAATTATTCCCGATTTCTTCGATTCGTTGGGTATTGTGCAATCCCGAAATAAATACAAGATGATTGGAATCGCTGCCGATATCGGCCATACTCAGTGTATCGCGACTGCAATCGGTAATTGTTTCATGATTATAACTGATATGCCTGATGCCGGTTTCGGTAAAAGACTGGTTGCCGATATACATAGCTGTGCCGGGAGGAAGTCCTGCTTTCTGACCCGGATAATTGCCCGAATTCATAGTGATGGTTTTATCGGACAAATGTACAAAAAACAGCGTATATTGCAGTCATGTTTCTGCTTATGGATAAAACAAAGCGCAGGTTTTTTTGTTATGAGATAAATTAAATTTCAAGGTCATGGACAAAGCCAATATATATCAACATTCTACCATGGAAGCCATTACAAATCGCAGGAGTACAGTAATTTTCGGTGATGCCGGCATATCGGACAACAACATGCAATTGCTGTTGGAAGCCGCCAGTCTTGCACCGAGCGCCTATAACGAGCAGCCCTGGCAATACCTGTATGCCATGCGTGGCACGCCGATTTTCGACACCATTTTTTCGACACTGGCCATCCCCAATCAGGAATGGGCAAAACATGCCGCAGTGCTGGTAGTCAGCCTCAGCAGGAAGTATCTTGCACGAAATGGTGAACCCAATTTTCACCACCTTTACGATACCGGAGCAGCCAACGCTTTTATGATGCTACAGGCCGAAAGCCTGGGCATTGGTTCTCACACCATGGGTGGCTTCAACCGCGAAATGCTGCGTAAGTCATTTTCGATACCCGACGACATTGAAATTGCCTCGGTAATTGCATTCGGATACCGAAGCAGCGATATGAAAAACCGGCCCGAAAATCTGGTGCTGCGTGAACAGATGCCGCGAAAACGCAAGGCTTCGGCAGAAATGATTTTTGGAAGCTAAGGAAAACGAAAAAGGGGCGCGCAAACGCCCCTTTTTCATGATATTGCCATTGGATATCGGGCTTATTTTTACACCAGTTTAATGGGTTTACTATCGGAAGGATCGAGTGCGGCAGCTTTCACGTCCACTTCGGCTTTAACGAAATATTCCGATTTTTCGCCGGCAGCAAAAGCACCCACTTTACCGAGGGTACCCAGGGCACCACCTTTTTCCTTCAGTTCATCGTTCGACGATTTAAGGATGGTGAAAGGCAATGAGAACGCAAGTTCTTTGGTCTCGCCCGGTTTAATTGCGAATCCGGCACTCCCGTTGAAACTGCCCAGTTCGAATTCCTTGGTCTTCTTTTCGTCGCCGCGGCCTGTGGTGTACTCTTCGATCATTTTAACCTTGAACGAAACCACTTCCTGTTCGCTTTTGGTGGTAAGAATCACTTTGCCATGAACCATGCCTTCGGCTTTGGCAGCCTGACCCGGAATCTGCAACTCGGCTTTCACCCCACCGATTCCCATTTTGTCTTTCAAATTCTGAAAAAATCCCATAGTTGTTGTTTTTATTAATGAATGTGCGAAAATAATGTAAAATAGCTCGATGAAGTTACATCTGTTTATAAATGGCTGTTTTGTTAATAACAGATGACCCGTTATCCGGCGAAGAATGAAAAAATAAGCCTAAGTCAGACGTACCTAAAAAAAGCAAAGCCTGCATGATCTCGCTGCAGGCTGAATTACTAATACCGGGAAAAAGCAACTTAACTGCTATTTTTCGGCTGAATAGTAGCACATCTTGGGGCTGCTTATTTTGCCTTCGGTTTTCAAGGCTTTTAAGGCCTTATCAACCTGTGCTTTTTCGATGCCGGATTTTTCGGCAATTTCGGCCGATTTCATCATGTTACCCTCTTTTTTCAGGGTGTCGAGAACAACTTGTTTGTGGTCCATAGTCTGATTTGTTTTATTGTGTTAAAGATAGTTATTTTAACTGATTGCTGAAATATTTTTTCATTTTTTGCAGCTTCGGAACTATGGTAAACTGGCAATAGCCTTCATTGGGATTGTTGGCAAAATAATTCTGGTGATATTCTTCGGCAGGATAAAAAATACTGAGGGGCTGAATTTCGGTTACGATCGGGTTACGGAATACCCTGAGCTTTTCGAGTCCACTGATGATTTCGGATGCCGTTTGCTGCTGCGCAGCGTTATGATAAAAAATCACGGAACGGTATTGCGTTCCTGCATCCATACCCTGGCGGTTAAGGGTTGTAGGGTCGTGAATCGTGAAAAACACTTCGAGTAAATTAACCAGGCTGATTTTTTCGGGGTCAAAACTGATTTGCACCACTTCGGCATGACCTGTTTCACCGGAACAAACATCGCGATAGCTTGGGTTTTCGGTGTCACCACCTGCATAGCCTGATACTACTTCGCTTACACCATCGAGCATTTCGAAAGCGGCTTCGAGACACCAGAAACATCCTCCGCCAAGGGTAATCTTTTCTGTTTTTTGTTGCGCAAAACCTGACATATAAAACAATATTGCAATTGTAAAAATCAATAATTTTTTCATTGTACTACGGTGCATAGCATAACGGTATGCGTGTATAAAACCGTTTTCGGGGAGGGTTGTTCAAAATTATAACCGCAAGCTGGGCGCTTGCTGCATGGGGTTTTAAATTGGCTGAACTAGGTTTTAATCGGTCTTTTTCTGAAAATCAGCCATAAGCCGAAAATGACAAACGGGACGCTGAGCACCTGTCCCATGTCGAGGGGGAAGTTCCAGCCTTCGAATTCAATTTGTGATTCTTTGGTGAACTCAATGAAAAAGCGGAATACAAAGACCACATTCAGAAAGATGCCCAGAAAAACGCCGGGTTTCCATTTATCTTTATACCTTTTGAACAGCCACAGCAGTGCGAAAAAAGCGATGAAATAGAAAATGCCCTCATACAGCTGCGTGGGATGCCGTGCTGGCCAATGCTGCGCCAGACAGCTAACATCGGCAACATTGCACTGTCCTACTGCATTCTTCATTGCAAGCGCAGCATCGTCGCCGACCCTGAAAAACTGAAAGCCCCAGGGAAGTTTTGTCGGCACGCCGTAGATTTCGGAATTCATCAAATTTCCTACACGGACAAAACTGCCGGCCAGCAGCACCACCGCTGCCACACGGTCGATGAGGTACCAAAAATTCAATTTGTATTTGCGGGCAAACAACAGCAACGCAAGAATAATACCCACTGCCCCCCCGTGACTGGCCAGACCTCCCTCCCACACTTTCAGAATTTCGAGGGGGTGCGATAAATAATGTACCGGATCATAGAACAGGCAATGCCCCAGTCTGAGCCCTACCACCACACCCACAATGGTGTAGATGGCTAATGCATCGATGCGTTGCTGCACCCACGATTCTTTTTTCAACAGGTACCCCAGCACAAAGTATGACAATAAAAAACCGGTGGCCAGAAGCAGTCCGTACCAGCGTATTCCACGACTCCCGATCTCGAAAATGACCGGGTCGGGGCTCCAGTGTATAAAATTCAGGATAAAGTCCATGCGAAAAGTATTAATTTAGCGATGCAAATATATGACTAAAACCTGAGAAAAAAATATGGAACACATGCCATTGGCAGAACGATTGCGACCCAAAGATTTCGACACTTTTACCGGACAGCGGCATCTGGTGGGTCAGGCAGCCAGCCTCCGTCAACTGATTGAAAGCGGAAAGATACCCTCGATGATTTTGTGGGGACCTCCGGGTGTTGGCAAAACTACCCTGGCACGCATTATTTCACAGCAGGCCGGCCGGCGATTTTTCACCCTTTCGGCCATCAGCAGCGGTGTGAAAGAAGTGCGCGAAAT
>Ga0116148_1003154_pt1 | contig 15438 bp, 13 predicted proteins | sample AD_UKC055_MetaG_FD_89786 | JGI IMG/M metagenome (GOLD analysis project Ga0116148, IMG submission 89786) | Active sludge microbial communities of municipal wastewater-treating anaerobic digesters from USA - AD_UKC055_MetaG | ecosystem: Engineered > Bioreactor > Anaerobic > Digestate | place: USA... | reverse complement strand
CTACAGACTGATAAAAGGCCTTGCTGCCGTAGCCCATAATACCGTTTACCATCTCGACACCCTCGCCGATTTGAGATGATTCCTCTTCGGAAGAACAAATTGTTATGTTTTTGAGTTTAAATGCACCCTTTATGTAGGCACAGGGACCGATCTTCACATCCTTAATGAGACTGGTATTTTTAATTACAACATCATCCCCTACAATACCGCAGGTATTGTTCTGTCTGGAGTGTCCTTCCTCTGTGAGGTCTATGAACTTTTTCATAAGCTCTTTATCTTCACGATAGCGCGACCAAATATACGCATCTTCCGGGATCATAGACTCAAAAGGCAGAATATCGCGGCCTCCGTTTTCGTTTCCAACACCGATCCAAATACGATTTTCCTCGGGTTCGCCTTCCTTAAGAATACCGTTGCCGAATTTGGAATGCACCGTGCAGGACATTTCCTGAACATTAAAAATCATGACCCGGCTGCCTATGGAATAATTCTGCAGATACGAAACATTGCGGATGCACACATCATCGCCGAAAACACAGGAATCTATATACGAGTTAACTATACCGGTTTCCAATTCAAGATCATGAAATTTAAGCGTTGCTTTTCGTAGTTCGCCTATTACAACAGTACCGTAAAACTCGGTGTCGTGAATTAAAGTTGGATCAAAGGCCTCGGAGACAAACAAAGTCTTCCATTGCGGATCAGAACAGCGGTTGTCGTTGTGTTGTAAAATACTAATTTCTGATTGAGTCGGATTTCTCTTACCTTTTAAAAAAGAAGGATCAACAGGAAAGGTTCCGCTGTGATTTTCCGAGGGAACGTGAATAGAAACTTTTGACATATATAACTCCTGAATAGTCTGACAGCCGAATATAACAAAATAATTTTAGTGGATTTCTGTTCCTTTGTCAAAGAAATCTGTTCATATTTAACATAGACTTTTGAGTATTTTACTATTATAATTTTTGTTACATTATGAAAAAAATATCAGTATCAGTTTTTCTTATCTTCCTTCTTTGCTCCCTTCATGCACAAAATACACGATATATCTTATCAAACGGGATGGAGGTCTATATTTCGCCGCTGTCAGCCTCTCCGGTAGTAAGTGCAGAATTGTGTATTCGAGGAGGTTTTAGTGCCGAGGAAAAAGAGAGCGCAGGATTTATTGATATAAACAGAAGACTTTTTTGGTTTAACAGAGAAGGAACGGCAAAAAACATCCAGGAAATAGGCATTACCAATACTGCTTCGACACTTACATCACATGCAGGCATATTCTCATGCAGTTTCCCTGCATTCCGCTCAGAACAGGCCCTGAGCCTCCTTCGAGAACTTGTGAGCGCCTCTCTTTTTGATGATCATCAGCTTGATACAGTACTTTCGCAATACAAGATTGAACAAAAAGAATTTACAGATTCTGCTTATGGTATAATTCATAGTCTGGTCATGGAGCATCTTTATACAGACAGCCCGTGGAAACAGACACAGGAAATGTCCTACTGTTATTTTAAGGAAGTTAAACGGGAAAAAGCGCGGTCCATACTTACAGACATACGCAATAGAATGTATCAGCCTGATAATACCGCCTTGTTCATAAGCGCCCCATTTACAGAAGAACAAATTCTTAATCTTGTAAAAAAACACTTTGAATCATGGCAGGGACAAAGCGCCTATGCTCATAGTGTTAATGCACAAATATCACAGAACAAAAAAACAGTTGTTTTTGTATCAGACGGACTGCCTTCCGGTATAGAACAGTATATTGCCGTGTATCCGGATACTTCTTCCGGTTTAAAAGATGATGCAGATATTGCCGCCGATACTCTGTGTTTTTTACTGAATAGTAATACAGGTGTATTAAAGAAAAGACTGGTTCAAATTCCGGAATTTGGCCTTGAACGGGAAGACTATGCCGATGTATCGTTTGAACATCATTATGAGCAATCGCGTATAGTTTTTCAGGCTATTCTGCAGAAAACCAAACTCGCTCCCGGAAAAAAAATCCGGGAAATTATATCTTTGATTAAAGAACAGTCTTCATACGGAAACGAACTGCTGAGGCAGGCTTATGTATATAAGGATACCTTTGCTTCAGAGCACATATCAGAAGATAAAAAACTTTCACTCATACAAAATTGGGCACAAAAAAAAGAAGCCGCAGCGGTCAATCTTCCATCCGGAGCCCTTGTACAGGGAATAACATCACAGGATCCATATATTTTTCTACTACTTAATACCAAAGATTATGAAAATGACAAAACTAACCTTCAAAAAGAGCAATGGACTGTTATACAGGAAAAAGACCTTCGAAAAAAAATTGAACAGAGAAAAACAGAAGGCAAACAAGAATCAGGTATTGAGCGCGTAGACACAAGCTTAACAGAGGTGAAAACACTGCTTCAAGACCATGCACGGGCAATCCAGGAAACTAAGACGGTTAATGGAATAAGTGTAGTTGTTGACCCGAGTTCCGCCCTAAGCGAAACCAGTATTGTGCTTTCTGTGGACGGGGGCATACTTTTTTCCAACGCAAAAAAACCCCTTGTTGAAAAAGCTGTTATACTGCATCTGGAAGATGAAATCCGGTCAATGTTATATGAATACCGCATACAGGGGATTATTAAGGATAGTTTTTCGGTTCATTCATCCTCGGGATTAACATCAAGCAGGGTTACTATAAACTGCAGCTCAAATGACGCAGTTAATGTTATAGAAGGCACAGCAAGGGCTCTTACCTTTGTTGACCTTAAACCATCCGAGGCGGATGAACTAATAGGATCCCTTGTAAGTACAGAAAAAATGGCTTCGTATGACATTACTAACCAGCTGTACAGTGCGGCCGTTGAAACAATATTTACCGGAACACCTTACGAAGAAGCCTTAGTACACCCCGATCTTGATGCAGGACTCTACAGCTTTTCTGATATTCAAAGAGCAATCGCCCTCATTTTTAATGCTGAACGGGTATCGCTTTATGTCTGTACAGATGTACAAACGGCGCCCCTTATAGCTCCGGCTGCTGAAACCTGTTTTTCCTACCTTAAACAAACACTCACTATACCAAAAAGCGCAATTGATCCTGTCTTTCCCGATATGACACGATGGAAGACACTCCATAGAATATTTTCTTCAACTGTTTCTGCAAAAGACGCAGGGCAAAGACCTGCAAAGCTTATTCCAACAACAGAATTTCTCGATCCGGCCCATCTTTATATGAGAAGACCTCTTACCAAGCAGTCAATTTTTGATGCATCCCTTATAGCATTGACACACCATATGAGGCAGCTGAATGAAGAGAATCCGGTTCCTGTATTTGAGACTGCCGATGTTTTTTTTGACAGGGAAATACCTTCTTTGTGCGGAATAAGGTTTACACAAGTTAGATCCTATACAGCCTTGCAGGAAATGCTCAATGATGCCGTTGAAACGTATGAAACATGGTTTGTATATGAGGAAATCCTTGAAGAAGCGAAGATTGACTGGGTTGCGGGAATGAGTGCACAGATCGGACCTGAGGGAAAGGCATTGACTCTTGCAGAAGGGAAAACAGCTTATGGTTCAGTGTTTCATTATATTGAGCAGTATACAGCCCTTGAAAGCAGTACAATTGAAGACTTTAAAAACGTATTTGAGCAGTATATTAAAAAACAAACCTCACTTTGGATCCTTTCGTCTGACACAGCAGAATAGTATTTTTATTGTTATTTAATATACATTATGGTATTATTGTATAAGTTAAAAAGCAATTAACAGAGGGGTAGTATGACAATTAAAACAGCAGCGCAGACACTTGAAGCGCAGATAGTCTGTAATAAAGAAATGGAAGATAAGGATGTCCTTTGTGCATGCGGATCGGACTTAATGAGCGATGTCATGGCATTCGTTAAAGAGCAAGTACTTCTATTAACAGGACTTATTAATATTCAGGTTATAAGAACAGCGAATCTCATGGATATTGATGCTGTATGCTTCGTAAGAGGAAAGCAGCCCACACAAGAGATGATAGATATGGCGCAGGAACTTGGAATAATTCTCCTTACAACCAAGCTCCCCATGTTTATTTCCTGCGGTAAACTGTATGAAGCAGGCTTAAAAGGCGGCGGAGTCCGTACAATATAGTTTTGATGAACCTGCACTATACCATACCCGGGGATAATTTTTCCCTCGCCGGTTTTGCATCGGCCGATGTTAAAAAGAAACTCAAAGAAATGGGATACAATAGTGCAGTATTAAAACGCGTTGCAATAGCCATGTATGAGGCCGAAATAAACATGGCTGTTCATGCAGGCGGCGGCGAGGCCTTTGTAGAAATAACTGATACTTATATAAAAATAATAATGAAAGACTGCGGCCCCGGAATTCCCTGCGTAGAAAAGGCTCTGAAAGAAGGATACTCAACAGCACCCCGGATGATACAGGAATTAGGATTCGGGGCGGGCATGGGGCTTCATAACATGCAGGAAAACAGCGACGAGCTTGACATAGAAAGTACTATGGGAAAAGGAACAACCGTTACAATGACCATACAACTGCCTCCGCTGGATACCGATGAAATCTTCTAAAGAAGAAATACGAAGACAAATAGCGCGTCACACTCACAGCCCTTCAGAAAAAATGAAGGCCGGTCTTGGACTTTTGAGCAATGTACAGAATTTGGAAGCATTTAAGAATGCCTCAACAATACTTAGTTTTTTGTCCCTGGACGATGAAATATCAACAGAAGAAATTACAAAAAGCATAATGAACAGCAGTAAAAGCCTTGCCCTTCCCCGCATTTGTGGAAATGGTATGGATTTCTACATTCTGACGCATGACAAGAGCCTGGAACATCAAATTGAAACAGGACAGTACAAAATCCGGGAACCAAAAAAAAACCTTTTACAACTCCAAAAAACTGATATTGACCCCACCTGTGTAGTACTCTTCCCCGGACGCGCATTTACTGCCGACGGCAAAAGACTCGGCAGAGGAAAAGGATATTATGACAAATACTTCCTGCCTTTTCTCTCAGAGCTAAAACACCAAAAACCATTGTTTATCGGTACGTGTTATGAGGCTCAGATTACCGGCACCATTCCTTGTGAATCACACGATATTGTAATGGACTGCATTGTAACAGAACAAAACATACGATTTTGCTTAAAACCGCCTCTTCATGCTTGACAATAAACGCAGATTGATGCATATTTTAATTGCGCACAATGTATTTGCGAGCAATCTTTATATCAGCTAAACACTTTTGTGATTAGTAAGATCCAGGAGGATACTATGAATGTATATGATGTAACAGTTAAAAGAAAAGACGGAAGTGAACAATCAATGGCCGATTTCAAAGGCAAGGTTCTGCTCATAGTCAACACAGCAACAGGCTGCGGCTTTACACCCCAATATGAAGGACTGCAGAATCTGTATAAAAAATATGCAGATAAGGGTCTTGAAATACTGGATTTTCCCTGCAACCAGTTCGGTAATCAGGCGCCCGGTACCGCAGAACAAATATTTACCTTCTGTACGAGCAAGTATGGAACAACCTTTCCGCAGTTTGCAAAAATAGAGGTTAACGGTGACAAGGCATCCGAGCTTTTCAAATTTCTAAAAACCAAAAAAAAGCCCCTTTTGGGAAGTTCAATAAAGTGGAATTTTACAAAATTTCTTGTAGACAGGGATGGTACGGTAACTGCACGGTTTGCACCGACAGTAACTCCTGAACAGCTCGAGAAACATCTTGTTAAACTTCTTTAATACGGCAAGAAAATGAACTATGAACCCTTGAAGCTTGAAAATCAATTGTGTTTTCCCCTCTATGCAGCGGCCAAAGAGGTGGTAAGAACCTACACTCCCCTTCTTACCCCTCTGGGCTTAACCTATACCCAGTATCTTGTACTGCTTGTTCTGTGGGAAACACAAAGCATGAATGTAAAGGATCTAGGAGATACGCTTTTTTTAGATTCCGGAACCCTCACGCCTGTACTGAAACGGCTTGAGAAGCAGGGATATATAAAGAGGGAAAGATCCAAAGAAGACGAGAGAGTACTTATTGCGTCCCTTACAGAAGAGGGAGAGACACTTAAACAAGCGGCTCTCGAAATTCCGGGTAAGATTGCATCCTGTGTACCCCTTGAAAAGCAGGATGCAAAGGAACTGTATAGAATATTGTACACACTTCTTGGAAAAAATCCAAAGAGTAATACATAAAAAACTTACCTTGAAGACTCAGTTATAAAAGAAAGTATAGTATCCGCAAGCGCCCGGGGCTTTTCGTATTGAGAATTATGGCCCGCCTCTTCATGTGAAAGCTGTTCTTTGTATAATTCGAGCGTATAATGACCGGAAATTCTGGCGCTTAGGCCCCGGCCGTAATGGTTATACCGTATTACCTTATAGCCTTCATCGACAAGAAGAGGAACGACCGGATCCCAGCAGTAATACGGCACGCTGAAACCGGAAACAAGAACAATTACCTCACTGCCTGTTCCCGAGATTTCATATTGAACGTTTCCCTCCCCTAATTCTATAAAAGATCCTTATCTGCAGTTTGAAGATCAGATACTGATGTTTGGCCAAGGGGCATGAAAACATAGATCAAAACAGCCGAGGAGATTAACACGCAAATAATGATGAGAGGTATTTTTTTCTTCATTTACTTTCTCCAGTAATAAAAACATCACGTAAAAACTTCTTTAATAAGAACAAAGTATAGATTCGATTTTTTTGAGTGTCAAGAAAAAGTAATATTGTCAAGAACATAAGAGTGAAACGAAAGTGATAATGTCAAGAACTTGAGAATAAGTTTTAGGGAAATTTTCACAGTCTTCTTTACAACACCAGACAGTTTAGAGCACATAACCTGCAGTATTTTCTGCAATAGAGCAAAAAGATATTAGGAAAGATTAAAAAAAGAACCCGGTTATATGCCGGGCTCTTTTTTTTATACAATTGCTATTTTTTGAAAATTAACGGAATAAAGTTCTTGAATCCTCTGTACCAGACAGGGAAGTCATGTGTTCCGCCTTCAAATCTCTCATATGAGAAATTCTCACCAAGTTCAATCTTGTCGAAACCTGAGTCTAGATCTTTTAAGCCCTGTTCATACGCATCCCAGGCGGCTACAAAGTCCTGATCGCCGCAGATTGTGTACAGGTACTTAATGTCGTAAGACTCAAAACCGTTTGCTTTCATTTTATTGTTAAGATCAGCAGCAGTTGGAGCCGGGAAAGAGAATGCGCCGAAATAGCTGATTAAGTCCAGTGTATCGCCGATGCCTATGTTCAGAGTCTGAGACCCGCCCATTGAAAGGCCTGCCATGGCAACGTTTTCACGGCCTTCTGCTATATTATACTCAGCTCTCATAAAAGGAATGAGATCGTTTCTAAGTTCGCCTCCGAAAGCATTAAAGCCTGTAAAATCTGTTCCGCTGCCGTCAGCATAAGCCTTACTTGCAACACCGTTTACTACAACAAGTACAAACTTTGTGACGTCGCCTGAGAACATGCCGCGGTCCATGTATCCCTTAATTTTGCCGCCGGTGCCTTGATCTCTAAGCCCCCAGGTATTCTCATTCTGCTGAAAACCGTGCATGAGAATAAGCAGCGGATACTTTGTATTTTTATCTGCTGCATCGTATCCTGCAGGAAGATATACCCATGCCGGCTTCTGATACTCTGTTGTATTTCCGCTTACATAATCGTGTGATGAGTAGGTAACCTTTGCAACTGTACCTCTGTCTGCGTCTGTCAGACCGTCAGATGTAGGTGCATCAGCTGGAGTTCCCGGTTTTTTATTGAACTTAACGCTCTTAATGGTAACTTGAAGCTCATCATTATCAGCATTGCCGCGCTGGTACGCATTGAACTTCATGGTAAAACCAAGAATGTCGTCATTGTCGCAGCTTTCAACATACTTGTTAACCCAGGCTTCGGTAATCTTAACATTTTTTACGATTGTACCGGATGAACCCTCTCCCTCGTAATCAAAGTACTCAACATCTTCAAAGCCGCTCCAAAAACCGGTAGCCTCCGGTGTATAGAGTCTGAAACCGAATCCGGGTTTTTGAGCCCCGGAAGCCCACCTGCCCTCAACAGGAGTGCATTCAACTTCAATATCTACAGAGTCGTAGTTAGAAATATTGATAATAGATTTATCCGGTTTAATATAGAACACTACTCCGCCGCCGGAGGCAGCTGCAGATGCTTTGTATGTTACAGAACCGTCGTCATTGAATACGATGTCTTTGGCTTGAGAACCATCGAACACAGAAGCATTGTTAAAAACAACGGTAAGCGCCTCGCCTGCAAGTGTTTTATCTACTGCATCTTTTTCACCTGATGTAGACACACAAGAACATGCCAGTATAAAAATACAGGCATACACAAAAAAACATTTTACTTTTGACATATTGTCTCCTATTGTAATTAGTCTAAGGGCGTGAACACCCGGCAGCAATAGAGAGTTTTTCTTAACGGAGGTGTAAGCTCTACAGGAAGCTCATTTAGAAGGGGGCATTTTCCCTTGTGTACGACTACAGCGCTTTCGTTCGACTTCTTCTTTTGTTCGACTTCTTCTTTTGTTTGAGTTTTTTTTTCTTGACCTTACAAAGATTAGGCTTATAATTGAAATTACAGCTTATACATTATAAATGCTGAATAATATGTTTATGAAAATACGCATACAAATCCAATTATGTTTTTACTTGTGAGAAATCATGAAATCTAATCTGACAGCAGACATTCCAGCCTCGGTATCGAAACTTGTAGACAATATGAGATCGATAATATCGATTGAACCTGAAAACTTGAATACATTGTCGCAGCAATGATTGCAGGAGGGCACGTCATTCTCGCAGATTCCCACGGAGTCGGGAAGACATCGCTTGCAAAAGCCCTGGCCGGCTGTATCGACTGGGGAAAAAGAAGCTCTCCACTCATGGAGCACTTTTCCCGCATCCAGTGCACCGTAGACCTCCTGCCGCAGGACATTCTGGGCTACAACCGTCTCAATTCCGAAAAGATGGTATTCAATAAAGGGCCGATTTTTTCACACTTTGTCCTGTGCGATGAAATTAACCTCCTCACTCCTAAAACACAGGGCTCCTTTTTTCAGGCTATGGAAGAGCAGACAGTAAGTATAGAGGGTAAGACATTCAAGCTCGAAGCGCCCTTTTTTATAATTTCTACCATGAACCTCAAAGGTGTACACCTCTTTCCCCTGCCAGCCCCCCAGCTTGACCGGTTTATGATTCAGATATCGCTCGGGTATCCGGATGCAGAGACAGAGATTGAAATTGTAAAACGTCACGGACGCGGCGACAGCTGGGAAAACTACGGACCGGTAGTCGGAGCAAAGGACATTCTTGCATGGAAGGATGCAGTTGATGAGGTTCCCATCCATGATGATATTGTTTCGTACATCGTAAACCTTGTAAGATCCACCCGGAGCCACCCCGATATTGCGGTTCCCGGAAGCCCGAGGTCAGGCATCAAGCTGTCGCGTATGGCAAGGGCTCTTAGTCTGCTTAGGGGAGAAGACTTTGTAAGTCCCGAAACAGTAAAAGAAATTTTCTACCCGGTCATGAATCATAGAATAATCCTCCACGACACAACATTGTCCATTGAGAAGGTTCTCTCAAATATACTGGCCTCGGTTCCCGTGGATCAAAAACACAGGAGACTTAACAGACGATGATTTTTCCCGTCCGTCATTACCCCCTGAGTATTCCGGGTACCGTCGTGTTAGGTTTCTCGGTCTCCCTTACAATGAATGGAATATGGAGAGACGACGCCTATTCGCTCCTTGCAGGGATTGCGGGCATTGTTTTCACCGCCGTCCTCGCAGCAGTCTGCAAGTCTGCAGCTGTAAAGCTCGCCGCATCCGAACTCGACCTCGCCTTTGAAGAAACTATCTACGCCAAAAGGACATCTATGGTCCGCGCCTCATGCACTGATTGGAAACCTTTACTCTTCTGCCGGCTTCACCTGCACCTCTACGGGAAGATAAAAGCAGGACAAGGGACGTACTTAAGATACTCAGAGGAATTCAGCTCGAACCGCGGAGGTTTAATCGAAGCTTCCTTATGCCTTCCCGTGTCGGGTCAATTTGAAGTCAAGGCAGTGTTCAAGGTGAGTGATATGTTCGGTATCTCGAGAGCTCTTATAGGTTCTCCCGTATCGAGATCTCTGCCCGTAGTTCCGCATGTCTTTACAGAATCGAAGAAACCGGTCATTGACATTTCCAAGGGCGACGAACATAAAGACAGGCAGAGACAGGGGGATACTGAACGGTACTACATGAGGGAGTATGCACCCGGCGACCGGATGAGAGACATCAACTGGAAATCCTCAAGCCGTCTGAACCAGCTCATAACACGAATCTCGCCGGAGACAAAAGAAAAGACAATGATTCTGGACCTTGAATACAGACCATTCCACCCTTATCCGCATGAAACACTCCGGACCATAGCCTTAACACAGTTTCTTAAGTCCCGGCTCCTCACCTTCATGTACCAGGCACAGGAGACATCGCCCAACCTTTCCTTTCGTGTTTGGACAGCAGGCGAATTCGAACTCGTAGAAGACAGCAGCGGCATCGATGCCTTCGCCAAACGGTTCTCCTCATTCTTTCCTCCGCCTGAGACCGGCGTACATGAGTATGAAAAAGGCTCATGGTACATATTCTCCACCAGTCTTGACCAAAAACTTGAAGCAGCCCTCTCAGGGAGAGAGGACGCCGGGTTGTTCATCGCTGCAGACTCGGGCAAAGATGCGGTTCCCTATCCGGTTCTCGCTCCTTTCTCTCCTTCTCTGCTGCCGGGATTATGGATACTGAATTTTCCCTGGACTCCGGCGAAGCAGAAGCTGCCGCCGGCAACCGAAATTCAAACGATTAAGATTCAGGCGGTATAATATGACAATCCTATGGTTACTCAGAACCGCATTATTCATAATATCCGGAGCAATACCAATCATACATCCTGCAGCAGCAGTATCCTACGATTCCGCTTCTGCCTTCCTCTGGTTTGCCGTCATTCCGCTCGAGATGGCAGCGGCTTACTTTCTAAAGCCCTCATGGACGGGAAAGCCCGTCTATATAGCAGCTTTTCTTGCTCCGCTGGCAATAGCCGCGGTGTTCTTTACGAGGTTTGATTCCTACACCTGGATTACTGCTGCCTGCGGTACCGCAGCGTTCATATTCACGCTTCTGCAATTCCGTTACAAAGCCTTTATTCTCGGTTTTGCAGAAGCCTCCTTCCTTGCCGTAAGAGCCTACAGGCTCCTCATGTTCGCACGGTCATCAGAAGATGCAGCATACTCAAGTTCTCTCTCCTCCAAACTACTTTTCCTTGCTATCATAGGGCTCTTCGCCGCCCATCTATACATAGTCTACCTAATATCGTTCCGAAAGCAGGGCAGCAGGGATTGTCTGCGCGAACATCTTGCCTTCACGTCCTTCCTTGCCGTCCTCATCACTGCAGTCGGCCTCCTCCTGCCGCCGGACTTTGTTGAACATGCAATAGTCATTAACAATCTCCGCAAGGAACCGGAGCCGAAACCCTTAGACGGGGGCAGTCTGAAAAACGGTATTCCCGGGGGAAGTATACGGGGAGGAAACCGGAGCGGGGGCGAAGAAAACGGAAACTCAGACAATAAGGGAAGTCTTGAAGGGATTCCGGCCGAGAGCTGGGAGGGGGGATCCGGAGAAGGTGATGATATACCGCAATACGCAGTCATGGTAATAGCCTCAGCCGTGGATCCCGTGTACGCAGCCGGCGCATATTCGGGCACGCTGGATCCGGAAAGCGGCTTCCATCTTTCAGATTCCGAGATCCTGAACGAACTTTCATACAAGAGACTTATCGAAACATGGAAGGATACGAGCCCTGTACAGGACAGGGATAGAAGGGAGTTCGAAACTGATATACTATCCACCCTTCCGGGCCGCTATCTCGCCTACAGACCCCGGACCGTGGTACCTACCGTACACGACGGAACCTATCATCCCTTCGCCTATTCCTACAAGGCGGTTTCTCACTTTAGCCTCTCTGGTCCCGAAAAATGGGCGGCTGCAACAGGCCTCTCAGAATCCGAGCGCCGGGATCTTGCAGAATATCTGGATCTACCATTAGATGCCGCTTACATGGAAAGACTCGAGGCATTGAAAAACTCATGGATAGGAGACACAGAAGGGTACTATGCACGAATCGAAGCTCTCATGCAGGGATTTTCGACGTATCAATATCAGCTTGGATTTGATGACAATATGGATCTTTATGACATTGAGGAATTTCTTTTCACTGCAAAGAGCGGCGACTGTACCGAGTTCTCTAATTCCCTCGCCCTGCTCGCTCGTTTTATAGGTGTTCCATCGAGGGTAGTAACGGGATATCTAGCATCCAGGGGTCTTCAAACCCAATACCATACCGAAGGATTAGCTATGCTCCGGCAGTCTATTCCAAGACTTCAGGAGTACGACATTGATTCTCTCTACCTCGTGACAACAGCCCACCGCCATTCCTGGACACAGCTCTACATTCCGCCCTTCGGATGGATAGATTTCGAGAGCACCAGCACAGCCATTCCGCCGGAATCATCAGGAGACGCAAACTCGAGGAGAATCGTTATTCCCATAATAGAGGCACAGAAAAACCGCAGCCGGGAGGCCGCCTTCAAATGGGACGTACTTTTCCGGATTATTCTTTCACTTACAGCACTGTCCCTTGCATCCGTCTATGCATACAAGGCAGTCCGCCGCATCCGCCTCTCCGCTGCATCCCGCTCCAACAGTATCATAGGACTGCAAAGCCTCTTTCTGCTGCTGCTTGCGAGAATGGCCGACTCGGGCTGCCGGCTCAAACTGCCCTCCGAGACGGCGAAGGAATACGCAGGGCAGTATCCGGCCGTATCAGGTTTTGCAGAAACCTATACACTTCTCCGTTATAAAACAGATTTTTCTGATGAACAGAAGGCTGAATTATGGGCATCGCTTAGAGCGGAGTATACACAAGCCGTAAAAGCTCTGAGGGCACAAGGATTTATTAGCATGATACGAGAAATATTTAACCTACGGGGGTTGTACTACTAATGAAAATCAATCCGGCAGCGGTCATTTTAGCGTTCAGCTTAGCGTTCAGCTTAGCACTCCTTTCCTGCTCTGGTGACTGGATCCAATTCCGCGGAAACCAGGGACGCGGCGAAACCGAACAGGTGCTGTATCCTCCACTCGGCATTAAATGGAAACTCAGGCTTCAGAAAGACAGTCCGACATCTAAATCATTCAACAATCCTGTAGTCATCGGAAATTCAATCTACTTCGGATCGAATGACGGCAACTTCTATGCACTGGATCTCGATTCGGGCTACATGAAATGGGTGTTCCAGACGAACGCAGCTGTCAACTCGGTGCCTTTTGCCGACCAGAAGGCTGTATATTTCGGATCGAATGACGGAGGCCTGTATGCGGTAGACCGGATGACAGGCAGCCTCCTTTGGCGCTTCGAGACGGGAACCACTGTGCAGTCGAGCGTAGTCGGCTACAATGGTTTTATCGTGTTCTCAAGCGATGGAGGAAATACCTATTTTCTGGATACATCCGGAAACCTCATACACGAACTCCCCAACCCCGTCTGGCATTATCATACCTTTCAAATTTACAAAGACATCATGTACTTTGCCCCTGGCCCCGTCGAAAAACCCCGCAGCTTCTCGGCCTACGACATCCGCGAAAAAGAGTATCTTTGGCTCATCGACACCGGAAAAGAATCCGCAGCATGGTACTCATTCCCTGCCCTTAAGGGAGACAGGGTTCTGTACTCAAAATGCATAAACCGTTATCCCCGCTGGAAACTCTCATATCTTGTTCGAGACAGGTTTTCAGGAGAAGTGATATGGGAGAGAAATGAGGAAGCCGTCTTTGACGAAAGTCTCAGCTTTAATCCCACAACACTCCTAACCGACTGCATAGAAATGCTTGATTTCATGGCTCCGGCAGTCTATAGAAATACCGTCATCTATACATCCGGAGACAACGTGGTGCGCGCCTTCGGTATAAAAGACGGCGAAACAGCATGGACAAAGACCTTTGACGAGCCGGCATCGAGCGCTCCGACTCTTTCGGGCGACCGCATCTATCTAGGACTTCGCGGCGGAGAATACTCGCCTGCAAACAGGGCTCCCCGCCTCGTCTGTCTCTCCGCAAGGGACGGCAGACTCCTCTGGGAACTGGAAACAGAGGGATCCATTCTGGGCTCGCTCGTTATCACCGGCAAACGGATGATCTTCTGTACTGAAGACCATGTCTTCTATGTATTGGAATCGATTTTATGAGAAGAGGAAATATAGAACTGATGATTTCATAGTCTATTCTATCCTTTGTCCTTAATTAAACTCGAAACCCTTCTTATTTGTATATCCATAGGACACAGCTATCATCACAGTATCAAGAGAATTTGTCGCTCCCAGTTTTTTCATAATCCGAGATCTCATACATGCAACCGTTCCATGTGCAAGCCCTAATTTTTGACATATTTGTTTTATTGATTTACCGCCGACCATGAGAGATAGGACTTCTGTTTCTCTTTTTGATAAACTACCGATACAGTCAGGCATAAGCAGGTATTCTCTCATGTCTAAAGCATCTCTTACATTTTCAGGTATTATTTTTACACCTCTGAAAGCGGGCCTAAGCTGATCTAATAATAATTAAAAATTTCCTTTGGAGCAAATAATACTGTTGCATCCGCTTCTTATAAGCCTTAGTCCAAAATACCGTTCACAGATCTCATCCATTACACATATAAATTGTACCTTTGAATTTATACGTACAATCTTCTTAAATTCTTCCTCAATAAATAAGCCGAAAAAATAGCTATCAAAAACAATAATCTGTTTCTGTTCTGGATTAAGACTAAGTAACATTTCCTCCACTGCATTAACTGTAACAATTTCTAAATCAGGTTGTATTATTTTAATTATTTCTTTCATTGAATGAGTAACTAAGGAGAATTTTGAAGCAATAATACATTTTCTCTCAGTCATGCTTATTTCCCCCAATATTTACAAATTTACCAGGTCTTCAACATTATCGACAGAATTTAAGTTAAATTACATTGTTGGGTTCATACGGACAAGAAGTTTATTTACCTTTTTCAGCAAAGCAAAACCGTAGAATAGACCATAACAAATCATCACCCGATCAGGTAGTATATCTACCCAAAAAAACTATTCTTGTATCTTACTCATAAATCAAGAATATATTTATAATACTTTTTATATGTATGTGTAATAATTTGTTTTACAATATTGTAAAACCAGAAGTAAAAAAAAGCGCATACATACTCCTTGTATTAACAAGAAATACAAACCGCCTTTTTTTAAAAGGAAAGTTTGATAGTATAGCCTTTTTTCTTCCTAACTGTGACTAAACCCACAGACCAAGCTAGTCACATTT